>ERZ724523.241-NODE-241-length-31937-cov-6.671915_pt1 | contig 31937 bp, 25 predicted proteins | sample MGYA00376056_ERZ724523 | MGnify/ENA primary metagenome ERZ724523 (study PRJEB28724, sample SAMN07190888) | wastewater metagenome | isolation source: influent of sewage treatment plant in Hong Hong | place: USA: Christiansburg, Virginia | collected 2016-03-01 ... | reverse complement strand
TCACTGAGCCCCCACGCCTTCGCCGCCTCACCGGTGGTTGTGGTGATTGACGGTACCGATTATGTCCGCTCGATCCAGAGTGCCAACCCCGACGGCAGCCTGACTTTTTATTGCGCCATCGAGGAGGGTCTGGTTTTTCGCGTGGCCTGTTGTACCGATCTGCTGGCCAACCTGGAGCAGGCGGTTGTGCAGATTCACAACACTGTCGGGACTCCCCAGCTTGTGCTGGGCTTCGACTGCATTCTCCGCAATCTCGAGATGTGTCAGGGAGGGCTCAAGGACGCCATCGGCGGGGTATTCATGCGCGAGCAGTTCGTGGGCTTCAGTACTTATGGCGAGCAGCTTTGGGGCGTGCACGTTAACCAGACCCTGACTGGCCTGGCGATTGGCAGAACGCAGGAGCATGCCCATGGCTGAACGTCTGGAACCCCAGGGCGAAGACGCCATGCGTGCCGAGATTTTGCGTCTGGGCAAGGTCGTCAAGGCACTGATGAACCGTGCCGAGCAGGCCATGAACGAGCAGACCAGCAGTTTCGGCATGTTCCAGAACACCCTGGCGCTGGAGCAGCAGGTTCGCCGCCGTACCCGTGAGCTGGAAATCGCCCTCCGCGAAAACGAGACAATGAATCGTGACCTGCAGGGGGCCAAGGCCCGGATGGAGCAGGAGATAGAAGAGCACAAACAGACCCAGGTCGCGCTGGAGAAGGAAAAGGAAGAGCAGAAGGTCCTGATCAACAAGCTGGAGGATGCCCATTGTCAGTTGCTGCAATCGGAAAAGCTGGCATCCATCGGGCAACTGGCGGCGGGCGTCGCCCATGAGATCAATAACCCCATCTGCTTCGTCAATGCCAATCTCAGCAGCCTCAAGGACTATGCTGGAAAATTGCTGACGATGCTGGATGTCTACGAATCCTGCGATGTCCTCCTTCAGCAGGATCCGGCCATCGCCACGCGTTTGCAGCAGGCACGCAAGGCGTCGGACATTGATTTCGTGCGCAGCGATATTGGCCCCCTGATTGCAGAATCCCTGGAAGGTACCGAACGGGTGCGGATCATCGTCCAGGATCTGCGTGATTTTTCGCGTGCTGGCGAGGCTGTGTGGGAGTGGGCCAATATCCACACCTGCCTGGACAGCACTCTCAATGTGGTCCGCAATGAAATCAGGTACACGGCCGAGGTGGTCCGCGACTATGGCGTGCTGCCCCAGGTGGAGTGCTTTCCGTCTCAGCTCAACCAGGTTTTCATGAACCTGCTGGTGAATGGTGCGCAGGCGATTGTCGGGCAGGGCACCATCACCATTCGCACCGGGACGGAAGGTAACCAGGTATGGGTGGCCATCAGCGATACCGGCGCCGGTATCGCACCGGAGAACATGGCCCGGATCTTCGACCCGTTTTTTACCACCAAGCCGGTCGGCAAGGGCACCGGGCTCGGCTTGTCCCTTTGCTACGGCATTGTCGAGCGCCATGGCGGGCGGATCGATGTGCGTACCGCGGTGGGCCAGGGGACGACCTTCACGATCTGGCTACCGGTGCAGAGGACGCCGCTCAAGGATTGAGTCGCGTGGCCTAGGCCATGCGCCAGGTGCGACGCCCGGCCTGCTTGGCGGCGTACAGGGCTGCGTCGGCCCGCGCCATCAAGGCGTCGCCATTGTCGGCATGGCGGGGAAACAGGCTGACGCCGATGCTGCAGGAAATTTCGATGCTGTGTTCGCCGATGCTGAAGGATTCCGTCAGCAGGGTGAGGATTTTTTCTGCCACCGTAGCCGGCACATCGTTACGGTGCAGGTCGGGCAGAACGGCGATGAATTCGTCGCCGCCGATCCGCGCGACGGTATCTTCTTCCCGCAGGCAGCCTTTCAGGCGTCGCGCCACTTGACGGAGCAGTTCGTCGCCGGTGGCATGCCCATATTCATCATTTACCGGCTTGAAGCGATCGAGGTCGATGAACAGGACCGCCACGGCTGTCTGCTTGCGATGAGCCTGGGCGATGGCCCGATTGAGGCGGTCTTCGAGCAGCTTGCGCTTGGCCAGGCCGGTCAGTTCATCGAAGTTGGCCTGGCGCCAGACCGCGTCGGCCGCCCGCTTGCGGTCGGTGATGTCGCTGAACAAGGCCACGTAGCGCCGCCCGCGGCCGGGCCCCTCGGCAACAATGCTGATGCGCAGCCAGGCAACGTAGATCCGCCCATCCTTGCGGCAGTTGCTGATTTCTCCTTCCCAGTGCCCTTCCTGCAGCAGGTGCTGCCACATGGTGGTGAAGAAATCGGACTCGTGGATGCCCGACGACAGCATCGATGGATTTCGGCCCAGGACTTCCCCGGGCGGGTAACCGGTGAGCACCGAGAATGCCGGATTGACGGCAATGATGCGGTTGTCCATGTCGGTTACCAGAATCCCTTCGCTGGCCACATCGAACACCGACTGTGCCACCCGCAGGGACTCCTCGGCTTCCACCAACTGGGTGATGTCGGAAAACGACAGGACGGCCGCTGCATTGTCGGTCTGGTCGGCATGCAGCAAGGGGCGGCTGCTGACGATGATCCAGGCGCGCTCTCCGCACGGCCTGAGAATGCCGAGGGCCACATGGTTGAGATATTCGCCGCGCGCTGCACGTCTCGAGGGGAATGCGTCGGGCTCCAGTCGCTTTCCGTCTGCGCCGAGAATCACGTAGCGCCCGGCCTGCAGGCCTTCGACATCGACACCGAGGATGGCCAGCGCCGCATCGTTCCAGGCTGAAAAGCTGCCGTCGCTCCGGATTACGATGACACCCTCGGCAATGGTCAGGAACAGGCTGCGATGCAACTCCTCGCTGGCGGCGAGACGTTGTTCCAGCTCGTGGCGGGCGGTGACATCGTGCACGATGGAAAACAACAGGGTCTGTCCCTCCACCTCGACGGGGCCGGAATAGACCTCCACGTCACGCTCGGCGCCGGAGGCCAGGCGATGGCGGAAATTGAAGAAATTGCGCTGCTCTAGAAATGCCTTGCGCATCTCGGCCTTTACCGCATCGGCCGACAGACAGTTCAGATCGGTGATGTGCTTGCTCAGAAGGGCTTGTCGTGAGTAGCCGTAATAATCGGCGGCCGCAGGGTTGGCATCGACGATGCGCCCGCTTTCGGGGTCAATCACCAGCTTGACCGACGCGTTTTTCTCGAAGAAGGAGCGGTGGCGGATCTCGCTGGCGCTCAGGCACTGCTGCTGGCGGGCAGCCCGTAGCAGCAGGATCGAGACAAAACCCGCCAGTACGAGGATCAGCCCGCTGCCCAGCGCGGCGCGAAAGCGGCTGCTGTCGATTTCCTGCTCGATGGTGTCGAGGAGCGGGGCTTCGTCGAGCCCCACATTGATGATCACCGGGTAGCTGTGGCCGTGCTGCCAGGCGTAGGTCCGGTTGATCCTGTCGAAAGCGGCAGTCACCCGGAAGGTGCCGCGGGGGGCTGCGTCTGCCTGCAGAAAAGGGCGTTCGGGCGGAACCGACTTGCCCATGGCTTCCTCGAGTTTCGGCGTACGCGTCAGGTAAGCCCCGTCGGTACGGAACACCGAGATGATGTTGCTGCCGCTCAGTGCCATCTGCCGGTGGGTACTGGCCAGGTATTGGGGCGCCAGCGACAGGACCATCACGCCGGCGAACTTTCCCTTCTTGAGGATGGGGCGGGTCAGCTGGATCGACCACAGGCCCGAGGCACGACCGAGCACCGGATGACTGATGTACAGCGTATCTGAGGTGGTGCCGAGGTGAGCCTTGAAATGCTCCCGATCACCGAGATAGATGGGCGCAGCGCGGCTGATGCTCGACCATGTCAGATAGCCATCGGCATCGATGACGGCGATCTGGACGATGGATGCGGGGGGAAAGTGGTCGTGGATGGTTTTGACATTGCCCTCGAGCGGCTTGCCGGACACATATTCATCGCGCACCCGGCGCAGGGCGAAGTCGGCCATGCGGATGACCGCCTCGGTTTGCCCGGCGACCGCGCTGCTCAGTTCTTCGGCGCGTAATTCCAGCTGGGCGAAAGACTTGTTGCGCAGCCGATCGGTGGACAGTTCAAGCCGCCAGGCGTAAATGCCCACGGCCAGCAAGGCCAGCGCCATGGTGAGCGCGGCCAGCAGATGCAGGCGCGAGGTGTGCAGGGGCGCGTCAGGGCGGTGCAGCATCACAAACGCACAGCCTTACAGGGAAGGCGTCAGGCCAACGCCGTTGCGGATCATGTCCACCATTTCGGAGGCGAGTTCCTGCGGGCTGTGGCGGCCCGGGCGATACCACAGGTACACCCAGTTCATGCTTCCCAGCAGGGACAGGCGCAACAGCGAGCGGTCGGTGCCGGGCTTGAGCGGCAAGGCCTTGATCAGCTCGCGAAAGACTTGCTCGTATTCTTCGCGGAAGGGCTGGACCCGCGCGAGCAGGGCTTCGTTGCTCACGAAGGCCAGGCTGGTGCCGGTGATGCGGTCTACTGGCGAGCCTTCGACGAGGCCATGCACGTGCACTTCACAGGCCCGGCGCAAACGCTCCCACGGGTCGTCGAGACCCTCGCCGGCGGCCCTGGCGCGCTTCAATACGCGCCGGAAACCCTCCCGGTGCACGGCGATGTAGAGCTCTTCCTTCGAGTCGAAGTGGTGGTAGATCGAGCCGGGCAGCAGGCCGACCCGGCTGGCGATGTCGCGGATTGAGGTGCGGTCGTAACCCACGCTGCTGAACAGCTCGGCGGCGGCGTTGATGATGATCTCGCTGCGTTCGAGGGGTTCGACACGTTGCTTGCCGCTGCTGCTGCGCGGCCGCCGCAAACCGGCGGTGACCGAGCTGCGCTCCAGCAGCCGGCGCTGGCTGTCGGTGAGCATCTGGGTTCCGGCACCCGATTCGGCCATCAGCGCCTTGAGGCGCTTCACGGTGGTTTCCAGATCGTGCTTCTGCAGAATGTAGCGGACGCCGGACGGTGAAATCTCGTAACCCTCGTCGCGCAGGCGCTTGGCCACGGCCGCCTGACCGAGCTCGGGCTCGCGGCGCGCCAGTTCGAGAATTGCGGATTCGCTGTCGTTTGTAGGGAGTGTTTCGTGCTGCTCTGCCATCTGAAGACCTTTCCAATTCCCCGAGTTTAATGCAGAGCGCCTGTAGAAGCCCCATTTTCCGGGAAGGACGCCTCTCTCCAGCCATCTCCTGCGGCTTTTTCGAATACCTGTTCGGTACAATTCTATACTAATTAGTTGAACTAACGTTTGACAGGGTAGTTTGTCGACGGTAGAGTAGCTTCACGCTGACAAGTAGAGGCAGCGCCTGCCGGAAAAGAGTGGCTCAAGCCGCCGTCCGGTTCCACATCGCAGGAATGTGAGGAGACACAAGAATGAGCCCGAGACTTCACTCTCACCGGGCCGGAACATCGAGCTTTCTGGTCGTTCAGGCCGGCGCGGAATCGCACAGCAGTGCGGCATCCGCTCCAGGCGCCTGCAGGGCGGGGAGGATCTGATGGATCTGGACATTGCGCTGATCCTGACCCAGGACGGCATCACCACCGGCGCGGTTTACGCCCTGCTGGCCATCGCCCTCGTGCTGGTGTTCGCGGTTACCCGGGTGATCTTCATTCCCCAGGGCGAATACGTCGCCTACGGGGCGCTCACCATGGCCATGCTGCAGCAGGGCAAGGTGCCCGGCACCCTGTGGCTGCTGGTCGCCATGGGCGCTTTCGCCGCGCTGCTCGATGGCATCCGGGTGATGCGTGGCGGCGCCCGCAGCGGGCTGGCGGCCAGTCTGGGCTGGACTGTGGCCTACCCGCTGGCACTGGCTGCGCTGCTCTACGCGATGCCGGCGACCCAGTCGATCATCGTGCAGGCGGCTCTTACCCTGGCGATTCTGGTGCCGCTTGGCCCGCTGATGTATCGCCTGGCCTACCAGCCGGTGGCCGAAGGCTCGGTACTGGTCTTGCTGATCGTGTCGGTGGCCATTCATGTGTCGATGGTCGGCCTCGGGCTGCTCTTCTTCGGCGCCGAAGGCTCGCGTACGCCGGCTTTCTCGGATGCCCAGTTCAGCGTCGGGGCGCTGGCGATCAGCGGCCAGCAGGTGTGGGTGGTTGTCGCCTCGGCGGCACTGATCGTCGGGCTGTGGCTGTTCTTTGACCGCAGCCTGTACGGCAAGGCTTTGCGTGCCACTGCCATCAACCGCAACGGGGCGCGCCTGATGGGCTTCTCACCGGTTTTTGCGGGCAAGCTGACCTTCGTGCTGGCGGCTTTCATCGGGGTGCTGTCCGGCATCCTGATCGCCCCGCTGACCACCATCTATTACGACACAGGCTTCCTGATCGGCCTGAAGGGTTTTGTCGCCGCGATCATCGGCGGCCTGGCCAGCTACCCGATTGCCGCCGCCGGTGCGCTGCTGGTGGGGGTGCTGGAATCCTTCTCATCCTTCTGGGCCAGTGCCTACAAGGAAGTCTTCGTATTCACGCTGATCATCCCGGTGCTGGTCTGGCGTTCCCTGACGAGCCATCACATCGAGGAGGACGAATGAGCGCCCCCAACCGTCAAGCGGCCGTGCTGCCCGCCGTGGATGTCGCCCGCTCCGGCGCGGCTTCCGTGCTCAACAGCCGCAACATTCTTATCGCCTTCGTCGCCGTGCTGGCCATTGCGCCGGTGCTGCTGCCGGAGTTCTACATCACGCTGCTCAACTACATCGGGCTGGCGGCCATGGTGGCCCTCGGGCTGGTGCTGCTTACTGGCGTGGGTGGCCTGACCAGCTTCGGGCAGGCGGCCTTCGTCGGCGTCGGGGCCTACACCACCGCCGTGCTGACCACCTCGCAGGCACTGCCGGCGTGGCTGGCCTGGGCTGGCTCGCCGTGGCCGGCGCTGGCGGTGGGCTTGCTCATCACCGCCACGGTGGCGCTGATCCTCGGCTCGCTGACCCTGCGCCTGTCGGGCCATTACCTGCCGCTGGGCACCATCGCCTGGGGCATCAGCCTGTACTTCATGTTCGGCACCATGGAAACCCTCGGTGGGCATTCCGGCCTGTCGGGCATTCCGCCGATCAACCTGTTCGGCTGGGTGATGGATGAAGGGCGGGAGATCTTCTATCTAATCTGGGCTTTCCTGCTGGTTGCCGCGCTGACCACCGAGAATCTCCTCGATTCCCGCGAAGGCCGCGCCATCCGTGCCCTCAAGGGCGGCATGGTGATGGCCGAGGCGATGGGCGTGGATACCTCCCGCTCGCGCATGGTCATCTTCGTGATCGCTGCGATGCACGCTGCTGCCGCCGGTTGGCTGTATGCCCACCTGCAGCGCTTTGTGAATCCGTCGCCCTTCGGCGTGCATGTGGGTATCGAATACCTGTTCATGGCGGTGGTGGGCGGAGCAGGGCAGGTGTGGGGGGCGATTGCCGGTGCCGGCGTCATCACCATCCTCAAGCAGTGGCTGCAGGACTGGCTGCCCAAGGTGTTCGGCGCGTCGGGCAACTTCGAGACGATCATTTTCGGCTTGATGATGGTGGTGATCCTGCAGCGTGCCCGCGACGGCCTGTGGCCGCTGCTGGCGAAACTGGTGCCGGCCCGTGGCACGACCCGCGTCATCGACACCACTGCCGAGCCCCTGCCGCGCAAGGCCATGCCGGCTGCCGGCGAGGTGATCCTCGAAGCGAAGAACGTGACCCGCCGCTTTGGTGGTCTGGTGGCCAACAACGACATGAACCTGCATGTCGAGGCCGGCGAGATCCTGGCCCTGATCGGCCCCAACGGTGCCGGCAAGAGCACCATGTTCAACCAGCTTTCCGGTGTCGATACGCCCACCTCCGGCGAAGTGCTGTTTCGCGGCAAGTCGATTGCCGGGCATGGCTCGCGGGAGATCGCCCACCTGGGCATGAGCCGCAGCTTCCAGCATGTGCGCCTGCTGCCGAAGATGAGCGTGCTCGAAAACGTGGCCATCGGCTCTCACCTGCGCGGCACCAAGAGCGTGCTGCCGTCCGCCTGGCGCCTCGACCGGGCCGAAGAAGCCCGCATCCTGCGCGAAGCGGCCTTCCAGATCGAACGGGTGGGCCTTGGCGAGTTCATGCACGCCGAAGCCGGCAGCCTGGCCCTGGGCCAGCAGCGCATCCTCGAAATCGCCCGGGCGCTGGCCTCCGATCCCTGCCTGCTGCTCCTCGACGAGCCTGCCGCCGGCCTGCGCCTTAAAGAGAAGCAGGCCCTTGGCGAGCTGATGAAGAAGCTGCGCGGCGAAGGCATGGCGATTTTGCTGGTGGAGCACGACATGGACTTCGTGATGGGCCTGGTGGATAGGGTGGTGGTGATGGAGTTTGGCCAGAAGATTGCCGAGGGGCTGCCCGACGAGGTGCAGAAGAACCCGCGCGTGCTCGAAGCCTATCTCGGGGGAGTGGAGTGATGCAGACGAATACCCGCAACGTCCTCGAGGTGAGCAATCTCACCGTTGCCTACGGCAAGGTCGAGGCCCTCACCAACGCCAGCATCAAGGTGGGCGAAGGGCAGATCGTCACCGTCATCGGCCCCAACGGCGCCGGCAAGACGACCATGCTGTCGGCCATCATCGGCCTGCTCAACTCCAAGGGGCAGGTGAGCTTCGACGGCAAGCTGGAAGTGGTGCCCGACGTGGAACGCCTGGTGGCCGGCGGCATGAGCCTGGTGCCCGAGAAGCGCGAACTCTTCGGCGAGATGAGCGTGGAGGACAACCTCGAACTGGGTGCCTTTCACCGTTACCGCAGCGGCGACCGCCAGTACCGGGACACCATGGAAGAGGTCTACGAGATCTTTCCGCGCCTCAAGGAACGCCGCGTGCAGATGGCCGGCACCCTGTCGGGCGGCGAACGGCAGATGCTCGCCGTCGGCCGTGCGCTGATGGCCAAGCCCAAGCTGCTGATGCTCGACGAGCCGAGCCTGGGTCTGGCGCCGCTGATCACCCGCGAGATCTTCCGCATCATCGCCGAGCTGCGCCGCCGCGGCGTGTCGATCCTGCTGGTCGAGCAGAACGCCCGCGCCGCGCTGGCGGTGGCCGACTACGCCTACGTGCTGGAAACCGGCTCGGTGGCGATGGAAGGCCCGGCCGACCAGCTGCGCGATGACCCGCGGGTCATCGAGGCCTACCTCGGGTTGGGCGGAAAACACCAGGACATGCTGGCTACGTGATTGCCCTTGTGGGTCGGACTGAAGTCCGACCCACAGGAAACAAGGATTGCCCCGCTTAAAAGGGGAGCAGCAACTGAAGTCATAGCGAACAAGAAGCCGGGCAGCAACCGCCGACCCGGCTCAACCCACACAAATCAAAGGAGCGAACCATGAGGATGACGAAACTCGCAGCAGTGCTTTCCACCCTGGCCCTGTTTTCCAGCCAGGCCGCCCTGGCCGACATCACTGTCGGTGTGTCCCTGTCTTCCACCGGCCCCGGCGCCTCCCTCGGCATTCCCGAGAAGAACGTCTTCGCCATGCTGCCGACCAAGATCGCCGGCGAGAACGTGAAGTACATCGTCCTTGACGACGCCACCGACCCGTCGGCGGCCAGCAAGAATGCCCGCAAGCTGGTCTCCGAAGACAAGGTGGATGTGCTGGTCGGTTCGGCCACCACGCCGGCTTCAGTGGCGATTGCCGAAGTGGCCTTCGAGAGCAAGACGCCGCAGGTCGCCATCTCCCCGGTGAATGTGGCCCCGGAGAAGAGCGCCTGGGTTTTCCGTACGCCGCAGAACAACACCCTGATGGCCGGCGCCCTGGTCGAGCACATGAAGGCCAGTGGCGTAAAGAGCCTCGGCTTCATCGGCTTCTCGGATGTGTATGGCGAAGACTGGCTCAACGCCATCACCCCGTTGCTGGCCAGCGCCGGCATCAAGCTGGGTGCCGTCGAACGCTATGCCCGCAACGACACTTCGGTGAGCGGTCAGGTGCTCAAGCTGGTGTCCTCCCGACCCGATGCGATTCTCGTCGTCGGTTCCGGCAGCCCGGCAGCACTTCCCCAGACCGGCCTCGTCGAGCGCGGCTTCAAGGGGCAGATCTATCAAACGCATGCAGCGGTGAATCAGGCCTTCCTGAGCGTGGCCGGCAAGGCCGCCGAAGGCGTGATCATGCCGGTCGGTCCGGTCGTCGTTGCCAAGCAGATTGCCGATTCCCATCCGTCCAAGAAGCTGGGCATCGACTTCGTGCACAAGTACGAAGAAAAGTACGGTGCCGGCAGTTTCGTGTCCTTCGCCGGCCATGCCTACGACGCCTACCTGCTGATCGAGGCCGCCGTGCCGGTAGCCCTCAAGAAGGCCAAGGCGGGTACGCCGGAATTCCGCAAGGCCCTGCGCGATGCGCTGGAGTCGAACAAGGAAGTGGTGGCCACCCACGGCGTCTACAACATGACGCCTACCGACCACTTCGGCCTCGATCAGCGCGGCCGCGTGCTGATCCGCGTCGAAGGCGGCGCCTACAAGCTGCTCGCCAAGTAAGGAGCGGGCGATGGCTATTCACACTCCCTCCACAACCGGCAGCCGGCAGATGTTCACCGACCCGCTGGTGATGATCGAGGCCCGGGCCGACGGCACGCGCATCCTGCGCTCCGGCATTCCGCTGCCGGACACCTACACCCGCTGTGTCGGCGAATGGCTCGAACAGTGGGCGCGGGAAGCACCGGACCGCATGTTCCTGGCCCAGCGCGGCAAGGATGGTGCCTGGATCGAGCTGACTTACGGCGAGGCCCGGCGCCGGGTGGTGGCCATCGCCTCCTGGCTGCTCGGCCAGAACCTGTCGCCCGAGCGTCCGCTGGTGATTTTGTCCGACAACTCCATCGAGCATGCGCTGCTGATGCTGGCGGCGATGCACATCGGCGTGCCGTCCTGCGCGATCTCGTCGGGCAATTCGCTGATGTCGAAGGACTTCGCCAAGCTCAAGGGCAACATCGAGCTGATGCGCCCGGGCGTGATTTACGCCGACCCGGTGGAGCGCTTCCTGCCCGCCATCGAGGCGGTGCGCGATCTGCATTCCGGCGTTGTCGTGGCTGGCGGTGCCAGCGGCGCTGTGCCGGGCACCATTCCTTTCCGCGAGCTGGAAGGCGCGGCCAACGAAGCGGCGGTGATGTCGGCCTTCGCCCGCATCACGCCCGACACCATCGGCAAGTTCCTGTTTACCTCGGGTTCGGTCGGCACGCCCAAGGCGGTCATCAACACCCAGCGCATGATGTGCTCCAACCAGAAGGCCAAGGAGCTGATGTGGCCCTTCCTGGCCGAAGAGCTGCCGGTTCTGGTCGAATGGCTGCCGTGGAGCCACACCTTCGGCAGCAACCACAACTTCAACATGGTGCTGCGCTGGGGCGGCTCGCTCTACATCGACGAAGGCAAGCCGACCCCGGCCGGGCTCGACAAGACCGTGCACAACCTGCGCGAGATCTCGCCGACGGTGTATTTCAACGTGCCCCGTGCCTACGACATGCTGGTGCCGCTGCTGCGCGAGGACAAGGCGCTGCGCGACAACTTCTTCCGCAAGCTGAAGTTCATCTTTTACGCAGGCGCCGCGCTGCCGCACCACTTGTGGACGGCGCTGGAAGACCTGTCGGAAGAGTCCACCGGCAAGCGCATCCTGATGGTGTCCTCGTGGGGCGCCACCGAAACCTCGCCGATGGCCACCGACTGCCACTTCCGTGCCGTGCGCTCGGGCGTGATCGGCGTGCCGGTGCCGGGCACCGCCCTCAAGCTGGTGCCGACTGCCGACAAGATGGAAGTGCGCGTCAAGGGCCCCAATGTCTTCCCGGGCTACTGGAAGCAGCCAGACGTCACCGCCAAGTCCTTCGACGACGAGGGCTATTACATCATTGGCGACGCGGTCGAGTTCGTCGATGTGGCGCGACCGACCTACGGGCTGGTCTTCGACGGCCGCGTTGGCGAGGACTTCAAGCTCCTCACCGGCACCTGGGTACATGTGGGTTCCCTGCGTGTGGCCGGCATCGATGCCCTCAAGCCGGTGGCCCAGGACATCGTTGTCACCGGTCACGACCGGGACGAGATCGGCTTCCTGATCTTCCCCAACATTCCCGAGTGCCGGACCCTGTGCCCGACGCTGCCGGCCGACGCGCCGGTGGAGCAGGTGCTGAGCAACCCGGCGGTGCTCAGCCGCATCCGCCAGGGCATGGCGATGATGAAGACCACCGGCGGCGGCACCTCCACCTACGCGGCGCGCGCTTTGCTGCTGGCCGAACCGCCTTCCGTCGAGGCGGGTGAAATCACCGACAAGGGCTACATCAACCAGCGGGCAGTGCTCAACCGCCGCTCCGACCTGGTCGAGTACCTGTATGCAGACGTCCCCGACAAGACCGTGATCACGGTTCACGGCGCGGTCTGAGTGCAAATAAAAAGGAGAACAGCCAATGACTGAACAGCTCGTCAAGACGTCGCAGGATGGCGTCATCTACACCATCACCCTGGCCCGTCCGGCCAAGCGCAACGCGGTGTCCGACCGCCTGCTGCGGGCCCTCGACGCGGCCCTCAACGACACGCCGGAAGGCACCCGCGCCATCATCCTGGCCGGGGAGGGCGATCACTTTTGTGCCGGGCTCGATCTGGCCGAGCACCAGCATCGCGAGCCCTTTGGCGTGATGCAGCACTCCCAGTGGTGGCACCGCATTTTCCAGCGCATCCAGAACGGCGGCATCCCGGTGATCGCCGCGCTGCACGGCGCGGTGATCGGCGGCGGGCTGGAACTGGCCACCGCCACCCATATCCGGGTCGCCGAGCCGAGCACCATCTATCAACTGCCCGAAGGCCGTCACGGCATCTTCGTCGGCGGCGGCGCCTCCGTGCGCGTGGCCAAGATCATCGGCCCGGGCCGCATGTGCGAAATGATGCTCACCGGCCGCGTCATCGATGCCGAAGAGGGCCAGCGCCTCGGCCTGTCACATTACGCGGTCGGCAAGGGTGAAGCCCTCGCCAAGGCCACCGAGCTGGCCAAGCGCGTCGCCGAGAACGCCCCGATGGCCAACTGGGCCATGTGCACCGCCATCGGCCGCATCGACAACATGGCGACCGACGACGGTTTCTTCGTCGAATCCCTCACCGCCGCCCTGACCCAGACCAGCCCCGAAGTTTCCGAACGCATCGGCGAATTCCTCCAACGCAAAGGCAAAGGACCCCGCACGTGACCACCTCGAACGCTTACGCCGCCTCCGAAGCCGCGGCCCTCAGCACCACCTACGACGACATCTGGCTGGTAGCCGGCCAGCGCACGCCTTTTGCCGACTACAACGGCCCGCTGCGCGATGCTTCCGCCACCGACCTGGGCATCTGCGCGGCCCGCGCGCTGTTTGCCAAAAGCGGCATTCCGGCCAGCGAGGTTAACGCCATCATCGCCGGCAACATGGCCCAGTCGAGCTTCGACGCCTACTTTCTGCCACGCCACATCGGCCTCTATTCCGGCGTCAATCCGCTGGCCCCGGCCCTCCTGGTGCAGCGCCTGTGCTGCACCGGCTTCGAAACCATCCTGACCGCCGCCGACCAGATCAGCCTCGGCAAGGCCAGCGTGGTGCTCGCCGTCGGCACCGAATCCATGTCGCGCAACCCGGTGGCGGCCTACACCCACCGGGCCGGTTTCCGCATGGGGCAGGTGGAGTTCAAGGATTTCCTGTGGGAAGCCACCAAGGACACCGCGCCGGGCATCGGCATGGGCGACACCGCTGAAAACCTGGCCAGGCGCTACGGCATCGGCCGCGAAGAGGTCGACCGCTTTGCCGAGCAGAGCTTTGCCCGCGCCGCGGCGGCCTGGGATGGCGGCTACTACCACGACGAGGTCTCCGCCGTGACCAACCAGACCTGGGAGCTGGACGGCTACAAGCCGCGCGGCATCAAGCTGGCCGACCGGCTGACGAGCTTCGAGCGCGACGGCCACGTGCGCCCGACTTCCTTCGAAACCCTGCAAAAGCTGAAGGCGGCCTTTGGCGGCGTGCAGACCGGCGGCAACAGCTCGGCCATCGTCGACGGCGCGGCAGCGGTGATTGTTGCCCGCGGTGACTGGGTGCGGGCCCACGGCCTCAAGCCGCTGGCGCGCATCGTCGGCGGTGCAGCGGTGGCCGTTCCGCCGGAAATCATGGGCATCGGCCCGGCCCCGGCCATCCGTGCGGCGGCTGCGCGTGCCGGCATCAGCGTCAGCGATATCGGCCGCGTCGAGATCAACGAAGCCTTCGGCGCCCAGTACCTGGCCTGCGAGCGGGAGCTGGGGCTGGATCGGGACAAGAGCAACGTGCATGGCGGCGCCATCGCCATCGGTCATCCGCTGGGCGCCTCCGGCGTGCGCCTGACCCTCACCGCCGCCCGCGCGCTGAAGGAAGCCGGCCTGCAGTACGGCGTGTCCTCGGCCTGCGCCGGCGGCGGCCAGGGCGTGGCAGTGATCATCGAAAACGTTTGATTGCCCGATGCCCCGTGGGTCGGACTTCAGTCCGACTGAGCCAGGCTGGACGTGTGCTGTCTGACTGAAGTCCGACCCACTGGGATAAATGGAGAAACCTATGAAATTCGAGAACAGCACTTTCATCGTCACCGGCGGCGCCTCGGGCCTTGGTGAAGCCACCGTGCGCAGCTTCCACGGTGCCGGCGCCAATGTAGTTATCGCCGACCTGAACACCGAACTGGGCGAGCAGCTCGCCGCCGAACTCGGCAGCCGGGCGGCTTTCCAGCGTACCAACGTGGCCGACGAGGCTGACGCCAAGGCCTGCGTGGCGCTGGCCAGCAGCCGCTTCGGCGGCCTGCAGGGCTTGGTCAATTGTGCCGGCATCGGCAACGCCGCCAAGGTGCTCGGCAAGGAAGGCCCGCTGGCGCTGGATGCCTTCGCCAAGGTGGTTACCGTGAACCTGGTGGGCACCTTCAACATGATCCGCCTTGCCGCCGACGCCATGAGCAAGGGCGAAGCCGGCCCTGATGGCGAGCGTGGCGTGATCATCAACACGGCTTCGGTGGCGGCCTACGAAGGGCAGATCGGTCAGGCGGCGTACGCAGCGTCGAAGGGCGGCATCGTTGCCATGACCCTGCCCATCGCCCGCGAGCTGGCCCGCTCCGGCATCCGTGTGATGACCATCGCACCGGGCCTGTTCATCACCCCGATGATGCACACCCTGCCGGCGGATGTGCAGGCCTCGCTGGGTGCCTCGGTGCCGTTCCCGTCGCGTCTTGGCCAGCCTTCCGAGTACGCTGCGCTGGCCAAGCACATCGTCGACAACGTGATGCTCAACGGCGAAACCATCCGCCTCGACGGGGCCACGCGCCTCGCCGCCAAGTAAGGACGACGCCCATGGCCCGCAGCAATATCTTCCGCCTGCGCATCGCCTTCAGCGACTGCGACCCGGCGCAAATCGTGTTCTTCGCCAACTACTTCAAGTGGTTCGACACCTCCAGCCGGGAGTTCTTTACCGCCTGCGGTGTGCCCAGCTGGCGCGACACCACTGCCGAGCGCGGCATCATCGGCACGCCGCTGGTGGATGCCCAGGCCAGGTTCATGAACTCGGCCACCTATGGCGAGGACATCGAGATCGAATCCTCGGTGGAAAGCTGGAGCAACAAGAGCTTCGTGATGCGCCACGTGGCCCGCCGTGGCGACACGGTGCTGTGCGAAGGGCGCGAAGTACGCGTCTTCGCCAAGCAGGACCCGGAAGACCCGCTGCGCATCCGCGCCGTGCCGATTCCCGAGGACTACCGCGCCCTCTGCGAATAAGCCCGCCGCAGCAGTACGCCTGAATCCGTGAAGCCGCCTTTCGGGGCAGCGAGGCCAGCCAGTCTGGATCGCCGCCCGGGAGAGTTGCGTCCAAAAAACACGAAGGCGGCCCGCCCGGGGCCTGCCGGGATGTGAAAAGCCCTCAAGGGCACAGAGCCGGCTTCAAGCCGGCCAATGGTGGAGACAAGAATGAACAGACAAACCCTTTTCGCCCAACGCCGGCCGCTGAGCCTCGCGCTGATCGGCGCCCTCGGCCTCGGCGCATCCCTGCCGGCTTTCGCCGAAACCGAGATCGAAGCCCTCAAGCGCGAACTGGCCGAACAGAAGGCCCTGATTCAGAGCATCCTGGCCGAGCGCAAGGCCGACAAGGCGGCCGCCGCAAGCGCGCCGGTCGCTGTGGCTGCACCCGCTGCCCGTAGCGTATCCGCAGTGGCCGCCGTGCCGCCGGTCACCTTCTACGGCGTGCTCGACGGTGGCGTGGAACACATCACCAACATCCAGAACGGCACCAACAAGGGCAGCCTGACCCGCGTGCCGAGCATCACCGGCACCGTGGCCTCGCGCGTCGGCCTGCGCGCCGGCAAGGAAATCGCCGACGGCTACAAGGTCATCGCCACGGCCGAAGCCGGCTTCAACATGGATGACGGTTCCCTCGGCCAGGGCGGACGCATCTTCGGTCGCCAGCTCTTTGCCGGCGTCGATACGCCCTACGGCGCCTTCACCTTCGGCCGCCAGTATTCGATGCTGCTCTACGGCATTGGCGACTCCGACCTGCTCGGCCCCAACATCTACGCCATGGGTTCGCTGGACGCCTACCTGCCCAACGCCCGCTACGACAACTCGATTGCCTGGAAGGGCACGTTCTCGAAGCTGTCGCTCGGGGCCACCTACAGCACCGGCCGCGACACCAAGGGCAGCACGCCAGCGTCCGGCACCTGTGCCGGTGAAATCGCCGGCGCGTCGCAGACCTGCAAGGGCTGGTCGGCGATGGCCAAGTACGACGATGCGGCCTTCGGCGTGGCCGCCGCCATCGACGTGCAGCACGGCGGCACCGGGGCGACGGCATCCTTCTTCAACGGCAGTGCGCCTGTCGCCTTCACGGCGCCCGGCGACACCGACACCCGCACGGCACTGGGCGGCTACGTGAAGCTCGGCCCCGGCAAGATCGGCCTCGGCTGGCTGGGCCGCAAGCTCGACGCTGCCGCCGGCAATGTCGAGTCCGACACCTATTACCTGGAAGGTGCTTACCCGCTGACCACGCGGATCTCGCTTGACGGCGGCATCCACCGCATCCTCAACAAGGACCAGGACCGCAACGCCACCCTGACGGTGCTGCGCGGCTTCTACAACTTCGACAAGGATTTCTCGACCTACCTGCAACTGGGCCACATCGACAACAGCGCCAAGGCTGCCTACGCGGTGTCGGTCGGTGCCGGCATCTCGCCACCGGCCGGGGGCAGCCAGACGGCCACCATGCTCGGCCTGCGTTATCGTTTCTGACCCACGCGCCGCGGCGGCCTGAAGCGGGTCGCCGCGCATCCGGATCCTCATTGGAGTGCCTGCCATGACCGACTACATCGCCCCCCTGCGGGACATGCAATTCATCCTCAAGGAACTCGCCGGCCTCGACGCCGTTGCCGGCCTGCCGGGTTGCGAGGAGGCCAGCGAAGACCTGGTCAGCGCCGTGCTCGAAGAAGCCGGCAAGTTTGCCGCCGGGGTGCTGGCACCGATCAACTGGCAGGGCGACGTACAGGGCTGCCGGCTCAACGCAGACGGCAGCGTGAGCACGCCGGACGGCTGGCAGGAGGCTTACACGAAGTTTGCCGAATCCGGCTGGATCGGCCTGTCGCTGCCCGTCGAGTATGGCGGCCAGGGCCTGCCCAAGCTGCTGTCCACGGCCGTGTGGGAGATGTGGTTCTCCACCAACATGGCCTTCACCATGCTGCCCCAGCTCAACGTCGGCCAGGCCGAGGCGCTGCAGATTGCCGCCACCGACGAGCAGAAGGCCACCTGGCTGACCAAGGTGGTGAGCGGCGAATGGGCCAGTACCATGAACCTCACCGAGCCGCAGGCCGGCTCCGATCTGGCCGCTACCCGCTGCAAGGCCGAACCGCAGGCCGACGGCAGCTATCGCCTGTCGGGCCAGAAGATCTTCATCTCCTACGGCGAACACGAACTGACGCCGAACATCGTGCATCTGGTGCTGGCCCGCCTGCCGGACGCGCCGGCCGGCGTGAAGGGCCTGTCGCTGTTCATCGTGCCCAAGTACCTGCTCGACACCGACGGCAATCCGGGCGAAAAGAACGATGTGCGCTGTATCTCCATCGAGCACAAGATGGGCATCCACGGCAGCCCCACCTGCACCATGAGCTACGGCGACAACGGTGGGGCGGTCGGCTGGCTGGTCGGCCAGCCCAACCGCGGCCTGGAGGTCATGTTCATCATGATGAACGAGGCGCGCTTTGGCGTTGGCGTGCAGGGTGTGGGCTTGGGCGAGCGGGCCTACCAGTACGCGCTGGCCTACGCCCGCGACCGGGTGCAGGGCCGCGACGCGGTCACTGGCGAATCCGGCAAGCCGATCATTCACCACCCGGACGTCAAGCGCATGCTGCTGTCGATGCGCGCCCGCGTGATGGCCATGCGCGGCCTGCTGTACACGGCGGCGAGCTGGTTCGACATCGCCCACCACAGCACCGACAAAGCCGCCGCCGACAAGGCCAAACGCTACGTGGATCTGCTGATGCCGGTGGCCAAGGGCTGGTGCACCGAGGTCGGCAACGACGTCTGCGACGACGCCATCCAGGTTTTTGGCGGCATGGGTTTTGTGGAGGAAACCGGCATTGCCCAGTTCTTCCGCGACGCCCGCATCATCACCATTTACGAAGGCACCACCGGCATCCAGGGCAACGACCTTGTCGGCCGCAAGATCCTGCGCGAGAAGGGCGAGACCCTGCGCGAGCTGATCACCGAACTGCGCGTCAGCGTGGCCGAACTGCAGGCCGACGAGGCGCTGGCCGGCATCGGCAGCGGGCTGGCGGACTCGGTGGACGCGCTGGAATCGGCTACCGACTGGATTCTTGCCAACGGCAAGGAGCGCCTGGCCGACGTGCTGGCCGGCGCCGTGCCCTTTCTTTATTTGCTAGGTACGGTGGTCGGCGGCTGGCAGATGGGCCGCGCCGCGCAGGCTGCCCGTCGGCGCCTTGCTGCCGGCGAGGGCGATGCGGTGTACCTGAACAGCCTGGTGGATCTGGCCCGCTTCTACATGGCCACCGTCGCACCGCAAGCCCAGGCCAACGCCCGCACGGTGAAGGACGCCGGCGGCGCGCTGACGGCCTTTGCCGAAGTGGCCTTCTGAGCACAGCCGCCTCCCCGTGGGTCGGACTTCAGTCCGACAGCGCCAGTTCAGCCCGTGTTGTCGGACTGAAGTCCGACCCACAGACAACCTGAGATTGAAACTGGAATCCACCCATGACCACGCGCTTTATCGATGCTTCGGATGTTGCCCGCCTGATCCCCAACGGGGCTACCGTTTACTGCACCGGCATGGGTCTGGCCGGGTTTGCGGAGGAGGTGGCCAAGGCTGTCGAGGCAGCCTTTCTGGCCACCGGCCACCCGCGCGACCTGACGCTGTATCACTCCACCGGCGTTGGCAACGGCAAGGACCGGGGCATGCACCACTTTGCTCATGAAGGCCTGATCAAGCGCCTGGTGGGTGGGCACTTCGGGGTTGGCGGGCCGAACCTGATGAAGCTGATCATGGAGGAGCGTATCGAGGCCTACAACCTGCCGCAGGGTGTGCTGGCCCTGTTGCCGCGGCAGGTGGCGGGGCGCCGGCCGGGATTCATCACCAAGGTGGGTCTGGGCACCTTTGTCGATCCGCGCATCGAGGGCGGCAAGGTGAACGGCGTCAGCACCGAAGACCTGGTGCAGGTCATCGAGATGGAAGGGGAGGAGTGGCTGTACTTCAAGGCACCCAAGGTGGATGTGGCGCTGATTCGCGGCTCGGTGGCCGACGAGAAGGGCAACATCACCATGGACCGGGAGGGCGTGCTGCTCGAAAGCCTGTCGGTGGCCCAGGCGGCGCGGGCCTGCGGCGGCATCGTGATTGCGCAGGTGGAGCACATCGTCAAGGCCGGCTCGCTGCACCCGCGGCAGGTGAAGATTCCCGGTGTGGTGGTGGATTACGTGGTGGTCGGCAAGCCCGAAAACCATCTGCAGACCATGGCCACCTACTTCAACCCGGCCTACGCGGGCGATATCAAGGTGGTGCGTGGCAGCATGACGCCGCTGCCGCTGGACCCGCGCAAGATCATCGCCCGCCGGGCGGCCATGGAGCTGAAGCCGGGTGCGGTGGTGAACCTTGGTATCGGCATGCCCGAAGGCGTGGCGGCGGTCGCAGCCGAGGAACACGTGGATCACCTCATGTCCCTGACGCTGGAAACCGGCCCCATCGGCGGCATACCGGCGGGCGGCTTTGATTTTGGTCACGCCATCAACGCCGAGGCGGTCATCGAGCAGCCGGCCCAGTTCGATTTTTACGACGGCGGCGGCATCGATGTGGCTTTTCTGGGCCTGGCCCAGACCGACGCCCACGGCAACGTGAACGTCAGCAAGTTCAGCGGCCGCCCGGTGGGGTGTGGCGGCTTCATCAACATCACCCAGAACGCCGGCAAGGTGGTTTTCTGCGGCACGTTTACTGCCGGCGACCTGCAGGTGGAGATTGCCGAGGGCCGCCTCGGTATCAAGAAAGAGGGAGCCCAGGGCAAGTTCCTCGATCACGTGGAGCAGATCACCTTCAGCGGCGCCTACGCCCAGAGCATCACGCAGCCGGTGCTCTACGTGACCGAGCGTGCCGTGTTTCGCCTGACCGCCGAAGGGATGGAACTGATCGAGATCGCCCCGGGCATCGACCTCGAAAAGGATGTGCTGGCCCACATGCATTTCCGCCCGATCATCCGCGACGTGACGCTGATGGACGCGGAGATATTTCGGGCGGAGTGGGGCGGGCTGGCGGGCTTGCTGAAGGGGTGATTAGCGCTGGCTATCGCATGCCAGCGTCGGAAAAATTTACATTCTCAATCCCCGACTCCCCAGCGTCGGGAACCCTGTCGCCAGACAGGATTTGCAGGGAGTTGAATAACAAGAGGATTCCTGATTTTCTCGGGCCGCCGGGGGTATGGGCATAAGTTATGCAATTGAGTGCATAAGCAGTTTTTGTCGAGCGTCAGCACCAGCACCCTACGTCGCGGATGCCTGGTGCAATTCGTTTTCCGGACGCTGTGCGCGACGGCCATGCCCTGGTACCCGAGCCATGATGACATCCTCCCGGTATGTGATTCCCTTGCTCACTGCGCTGTTCGCGGCGGTGCTTGTTCCGGTGGCCCATGCCGCCCCGACCATTTCAAACGGTGGATTCGAGTCGGGATTCACGGGCTGGATCCTGGAAGACCAGCCTGGCAGTGAGGGAACTATTTACCTTCAGAGCGGCATCATCAGCCCGACAACCGGGTTTGATGTGCCCTCGCCGCCCGAAGGCACCCAGGCGGCGATGAGTGACGCGGGGCTGGGCGGCCCTGGATCGCACGTGCTGTACCAGGATTTCCTGGCGACGGCGGCCAGCGCGGCACTGAGCTTCGAACTCTACATCGGCAACCGGGCGGACGCGTTCTCGAGCCCGGCCTCGCTTGATTTCAGCATTGCGGCGCTGAACCAGCAGGTACGCATCGATATCCTGACGACCAGTGCCGACCCCTTCAGCGTGGCGGCGGGGGACGTGCTGATGACCCTCTACCAGACGGCCGCCGGAGACCCGCTGGTCGAGGGCTACAAAACGATCACCCAGGACATCAGCGCCCTTCTTGCGGCCCATCACGGCGAAATGCTGCGGCTGCGCTTTGCCGAAACCGACAACGTCAATTTCTTCCAGATGGGTGTCGACGATGTGCGCATTCAGTCGACAGCGGTACCTGAACCCGGGTCGATGCTGCTGATTGGCAGCGCGGCAGGCGCACTCGCGTTTGTGCGGGCCCGGATCCGTCGCCGCACGCTGGCTGCAATGATCCTGTTTGGTACGGCCGCCAGCCTGTCCGGCCCAGGCCGGGCCGACACCATTCCGGCCGAGGTTCTCGATCCGAATCTTGAGGTCGTCACGGTCCTCAACAGCGGCCTCAGCCAGCCGATCGGGATTGTCTTTCTCGCCGCCAATGATTTCCTGGTGCTCGAAAAGGCTTCGGGCGTGGTCCGGCGGGTGACAAACGGCGTTCTGCAGGCCATGCCGGTGCTGGATCTGGCTGTCAATTCGAACTCCGAGCGGGGGCTGCTGAGCCTGGTACTGCACCCGAACTTTCCGGCCACGCCCTACGTGTACGTGCGGTGGACCGAAAGCGCCACCGGCGTCGATTCGACGGTGGTTTCCAGTGTGCCGCTGCTGGGCAATCGCGTCGATCGCTTTGCCTGGGACGGCAGTACGCTGGTGTTCGACGTCAATGTGCTGATGCTCCGCGCCCGCCAGACCGACAACGTGGCGGTTCCCGGCCATGCCGGCACGAACAACGCCAACGAGGCCGGCAACCACAATGGCGGCGTGATGCGTTTTGGCCCCGACGGCAAACTGTATGTGTTCATGGGGGATCAGGGGCGGCGGGGCTGGCTGCAAAACCTGGCCAACGGCCCGTTTCTCACTGCGCCGCAGAGCGACGATACCTTCGGCGGGCCGGCACCGGACAACGCTCACCTTTCCGGCGTCATCCTGCGCCTGAACCCGGATGGCACCACGCCTGTCGACAATCCTTTCTTTGCCGCCGGCGCCGGAATTGGCGGGGAAGTGGGTGCCAACATCCAGAAGATATTTTCCTACGGGCACCGCAATGGCTTCGGCATGGCCTTCGACCCCTTCTCGGGTTTCCTCTGGGAAACCGAGAACGCCGACGATGCCTACTCGGAACTGAATCGTGTGGTTCCGGGCATGAACGGAGGCTGGATCCAGTTTGCCGGCCCGTTGAGCCGCGCACCGAACTGGAAGTCCATCGAAACGACCCAGTTCAACATGTCCCTGCAGCAGCTGCGCTATCCACCAACACGCGCGGCCTACACTTCAGCGCTGGCCCAGTCGAGACTGGTGATGCTGCCTGGTGCCGTTTATAAGGACCCGGAGCTGAGCTGGCGCTACGAGATCGGCCCGTCCGGTACGGCCTTTGTGACCGGCAATGCGCTGGGGAGCGAATACAACGGCTCGCTGTGGATAGGCTCGGCGCGTTCCTTCGGGCAGGTTGGCGGCAATGGCGGGAGCCTCTATCGGATCAGGCTCACGGCCGACCGCCTGAACGTGGATGTGAGCGCCGACCCGCGACTCGCCGACCGTGTGGCCGACAACCTCTTCCGGGCCCAGAAGTTCGACGGAACCGAGAGCGAAACCCTGCTGATCGGCAAGGGATTCGGGACTACGCCGAGCATCGAGCAGGGCCCGGACGGCAACCTGTACGTGGTGTCGCTCTCCGATAACACGATCTACACGATCAGGCGCCGTCCTTGATGTCACCCTCCCAGGCCGTAAGGCGCCGGCACCAGATTCACAATCCGTGAGTACAGCGCCCGATATTCACCGGTCGGCCCCGACCAGGGGTCGCGGTTGGCCTCGAAGGCCGCGTCGATCTCGGCCCAGTCTGTGGCGCTGAGCCCCTTGCGGGCCAGCGGCAGCAGTTCGGCCTCCTCCAGCCGGATGTGCCGGGTCATGGCGTCCACATAGCCGCGGGCCAGGGTTTCGAAGGCGGCGAAGGCCGGGCCGCCCTCGCTGCGGTAGCGGGCCAGGGCGGTTTCCAGTTGCCCGGTGTGGCGGGCGCCTTCCACGTGGTCGGCCTGCAGCTTGTCGATCAGGCCGGCGGCTTCGGGCACGCGTTCGCGCAGGATGCGGAAGAGCACGTCGTCTTCCTTCGGGTGGTGTAGCTTGTCGGGCACCTGGGTGATGTACTCGATCATGTGGCCGAGCAGTTCCGGGTCGGGCGTGAGGCGGCCGGCGCCGATTTCGTCGAGCAGGAAGCGCAGGGCCTGCAGTACGGCGGCAAGAGCGCGATGCTCGCTGTGGATGATGTCGATGGCTTTCATGGCTGGCGTACCGGGAATCAGTGGGAGGCGACGCCGAGCCAGCTGTCGAGCAGGGCGCGGTCGCGGAGCAGGGTTTCGCTGTCGCCGTTGTAAACCGCCCGGCCGCGTTCGAGGACCAAGGCGCGGCGGGTCAGCGGGAGGATCTGGCGGGCGTGCTGTTCGACCAGGATCACCCCCATGCCGCCTTCCTCGGTCAGCCGCTGGATGATGGCGAACAGCTCCTGGACGATCAGCGGCGCCAGGCCTTCCATCGGTTCGTCGAGGAGCAGCAGGCGCGGGTTGAGCATCAGCGCGCGGCCCATGGCGAGCATCTGCTGCTCGCCGCCGGAGAGCTGGTTGCCCATGTTGGCGCGGCGTTCCCGGAGACGCGGGAACATGTCGTAGATGCGTTCCAGGTTCCACGGGCCGGGGCAGGCCACCACGGTGAGGTTCTCCTCGACAGTCAGCGACGGAAAGATGTCCCGTTCCTGCGGCACCCAGCCGAGGCCCAGGTGGGCACGCCCGTGGGGCGGCACGACAGCCAGGTTCTTGCCGGCAAATTCCAGGGTGCCGGAGCGGTACTTGGCGGCGCCCATCAGCGTCGACAGCAGGGTTGTCTTGCCCATGCCGTTGCGGCCCAGCAGTGCCAGGCTGCCGCCTTCTTCCAGCGTGAAGGAGATGTCTTCCAGCACCACGGCGTCGCCGTAGCCGGCCCACAGCTTGTCGACTTTCAGCAGCTCAGTCACAGATGGCTTCCCCCAGATAGGCTTCCTTGACCTTCGGGTCATTGGCGATCACCTCCGGCGTGCCTTCGGTGAGCACCGCACCGCCGACCAGCACCGAGATGCGGTCGGCGAAGCGGAAGACCAGGTCCATGTCGTGCTCGATGAGCAGGATTGTTACCTCGCGGGGCAGGCCGGCGATGGTTTCAAAGAGCTCGCGGCTTTCGATGGTGGGCACGCCGGCGGCGGGCTCGTCGAGGAGCAGCACGCTCGGCTTGGCGGCCAGGGCAAGGGCAATCTCGATCAGGCGCTGCTTGCCGTAGGCCAGGTTGCGGGTGGTCTCGTGGGCCACGTCGAGCAGGCGCAGGCGTTCGAGCAGCTCGACCGCCTCGTCGACCGCCGCAGTGTGGCTGCCGACCGACTGCCAGAAGCGGGCGCCGAGGCCGAGGCGTTCATTGACGGCCATCACCACCGATTCGAGCACGGTCAGGTCGGCAAACAGGCGGTTGATCTGGAAAGTCCGGGCCAGGCCGCGCTTGACGCGCTGGTGCTGGGCCAGGTGGGTGACCTTGTCGCCGTTGAGGATCACCTCGCCGCTGGTCGGCTCGAGAAAGCCGGTGAGCAGGTTGATGAGGGTGGTCTTGCCGGCGCCGTTGGGGCCGATCAGCGCATGGCGCGCGCCGGCCTCGACATTGAGGCTGACCGTATTGGTGGCCACGAAGCCGCCGAACTTCTTCACCAGGCTGGTGGTTTGCAGGGCGTAAGTCATGTTTTGGCGCCTCCCTTGCCGAGTGCGCCGAGGCGCCGTACGCCGCCCATCACGCCGTCGCGGGCGAACAGGACGATCAGCACCAGCAGCAGGCCGAGCCAGAACTGCCAGTATTCGGGGTTCATGTCGGACAGGAAGTGGTGGGCGGTCATAAAGACAATGGTGCCGATCAAGGCGCCATAGAGGCAGCCGGAGCCGCCGAGCACGAGGATCAGCAGCAGTTCGGCCGAGCGGTTGAAGGACAGCACGTCGAGCGCCACAAACTGGGTGGTCTGGGCCAGCAGGGCGCCGGCGATACCGGCGTACAGCGCGCCAATGGTGTACACCGCGGCGAGGCGGGCATTGACCGGGGCGCCGATGGCCGGCATGCGGCCGACGTTCTGGCGGATGCCCTTGAGGCTCAGGCCAAAGGGGCTGTGCACCAGCCGGCGGGCGATGACGAACATCACGAAGAGCACGCCCACCGCGTACCAGTAGGCCGTCTTGCCGAACATGTCGAAGGCGAAGCTGCCGAACAGGGGCTGGATCTCCATGCCCTGCAGGCCGTCCACCCCGCCGGTGATCGGCGTGAGCTTGTTGGCCAGCTCGTAGAGCATCATCGCCACCCCGAGGGTGACCATCAGGCGGGTCAGGTCGGCGCCGCGCAGTACCAGCAGGCTGGAAACAAAGCCTGCCACGGCGGCACAAATGCCGGCCACCAGCAGGCCGAGCAGCGGGTCGCCGTGGCCATGGGCCGCCATCAGGCCGGCGGCGTAGGCTCCGATGCCGAAGAAGGCCGTGTGGCCCAGCGAGACGATGCCGGCGAAGCCGAGGATCAGGTCCAGCGACAGGCAGAACAGCGCGGTGATGGCGATCTGGGTGAGCAGCACCAGGTTGTCCTGGAGCAGGAAGTAGCCGGCCACGGGCAGCAGCCAGAAGGCCAGCTCGGCCGGATGCCAGCGCGTGGCCCGGGTCAGGGGCGTGAGGTCGATCATGGATTTGTTCATGGCTTTAGCGGGCGGCCTTGCGACCGAACAGGCCCTGCGGGCGGAAGATCAGCATGGCCACCATCACTGCGTAGATCACGAAGGCGCCGGCCTGGGGCACGTAGTATTTGCCGGCCACGTCGAAGACGCCGAGGATCAGCGCGGCGATCAGCGAGCCGGTGATGTTGCCGCTGCCACCCACCGCCACGACTATCAGGAAGTACACGATGTACTTCACCGGAAAGCCGGGGTCGAGGCCGAGCATCTCGACACCCAGTGCGCCCCCCAGGCCGGCCAGGCCGGTGCCCAGGGCGAAGGTGAGGGTGAAGATGCGATCCACGTTGATGCCCATGCCGCGGGCGGTGCGCGGGTTGTCCACCGAGGCGCGCAGCTGGGCGCCAAAGCGGGTGCCGCTGACCATCTTCTGCAGCCCGAAGGCGATGGCCAGGCCGAGGACGATCAGGAACAGGCGATACACGCCCATGTCGAGGCCGGGCAGGTTGATCTGGCCCTGCAGGAAAGTCGGCAGCGTCAGCGGTTGCTGCTGGGGCCCGAAGAGATAGTGGGCACCGGCAATCGACATGAAGACCAGGCCGATGGAAAACAGCACTTGGTCCAGGTGCGTGGCGGCATACAGGCGGCGGTACAGGGTGCGCTCGAAGAGCACACCGAGCAGCGCGGTGCCGATGGCAGCCAGCGGCAGCGCAGCCAGGAAGGGGATGCCGGCGCGGTTGAGCAGCGTCACGGCCACAAAGCCGCCGAACATGGCGAAGGCGCCGTGGGCCAGGTTGACGAAGTTCATCAAGCCCAGGGTCACGGACAGCCCGACGCTGATCAGGAACAGCAGCATGCCGGAGGCGATGCCGTCGAAAATGACGGTCATGGAAGCTCCTTGAGGGATGTAGGGTGGGTGAGGCGATGCCCTGTGGGTCGGACTTCAGTCCGACAACACGGGTTATGCGCGCGGAGTCGGACTGAAGTCCGACCCACGGAAAATCGCGGCTTACTGCTTGCCCGGGTCCTTGAAGGCGGGAACCTGGTCGAATTCGACGTTCTGCAGCTTGCTGCCGACGCGGGTGACCTTGCGGATGTAGATGGTCTGAACGATGTCGCGGGTTACCGGATCAATGCTTACCGGGCCGCGCGGGCTGTTCCAGCTCATGCCCTTGGCGGCTTCGATGAACTTCTCGCCGCTGGCGTCACCCTTGGTCTTTTCGAGGGCCTTGGCGATCAACTGCATGCCGTCGTAGCCGCCGACGGACATGAAGTTGGGGCGGTCCTTCGGGTAGGCCTTGGCGTAGGCGTCGGTGTAGGCCTGGTTCTCCGGCGACTTGTGGGCGTCGGCGTAGTGGAAAGAGGTGGTGATGCCCAGCGCGTTGTCACCCACTGCGTCGAGCAGGTCTTCGTCGGTCAGGTCCCCGGTGGCGATGATGCGGATGCCGGCCTTGGCCAGATCGCGTTCGGCGAAGCCCTTCATGAAGGCGATGGTCTGCTCGCCGGGCGGGACGAACAGGAAGACGGCGTCGGGTTTGACGTCCTTGATCTTTTGCAGGAAGGGCGCGAAGTCGGGGTTTTTGACCGGCGTGCGCACCTCGCCGACGATCTCGCCACCGGCGGCGGTGAAGGTCTTCTTGAACTGGGCTTCCGAGTCGTGGCCGGGGCCGTAGTCGGCGACCAGCGTAAACACCTTCTTGATCTTGTTCTTGGCCGCCCAGCTGGCGATGGGGGCGGTGACCTGCGGCAGAGTGTGGCTGGTGCGGACGATGAAGTTCGACTTGGTGGTGACCGCCGAGGTGGCGGCATTCATCACCACCATCGGCTTCTTCGCTTCGGTGGCGAGGGGCGCCACGGCAAAGGCCGACGGGGTCAGGCCAAAGCCGGCGAGGATGTCCACCTTGTCCTTGACCAGCAGCTCCTGGGCGGCGCGCTTGCTGATTTCCGGGGCCACGCCGGTGTCGTCCTTGACGAGGATCTCGACCTTGCGTCCGGCGATGGTGTCGTTGTGTTCCTTGAGGTACAGGCGGGCACCGTGTTCGATCTGCTTGCCGTAGGCGGCGAAGGGGCCGGACATGGGCAGCACGAAGCCGATCTTCAGCGGGTCGGCAGCCAGGGCCGAAAAAGCCATGCCGGATGCGGCAAGCGCAACGAAAAGGCCGGACAGGCGGCGGGTCTGGGTCATTCTTGTCTCCTCTTTAATTGTTGTGTGGAACCGTGTTCCCGGTTCCCATCGCCGTGACGACAATCCAGTCTCGGCCTCTGCGGGGGCTTTCAACAAGCGGAAGCTGGCACTATCAGGTATGCCGATTTGCGATATCTGTGGTGACTGATGCTGCGGCTGCATGAAATATATCGACAGAGCTTCATTCGTACCATGCAGTAAGATAGATTCAGTAAATTCGATAATCGAATAAAGAAAACCCATGAACCCCCTCGATGCCCGCCTGCTCAGTGTCTTCGACGAAGTCTATAAATCGCGCAGCGTGAGCCGCACTGCCGAGACGCTGGGGCTTGGCCAGCCGGCGGTGAGCATTGCGCTGGGCAAGCTGCGCGAACAGTTCGGTGACCCGCTGTTTGTGCGCACGGCCACCGGCATGGACCCGACGCCGCTGGGTGAAGCGCTGATCGACCCGATACGCGAGGCGCTGCAGGCCCTCGAGCGGGTGCTCGGCCAGCGCATGGAGTTCGATCCGCAGCAGTCCACCCGCAACTTCCGCATCTGCATGACCGACATCAGCCAGCTCGTGCTGCTGCCCGGTTTGTGGACCCGCCTGCGGGCGCTGGCGCCGCACATCCACATCGAGGTGCTGCCGCTTTCCGACAAGACGCCGGGATTGCTGGAAACGGGGAGGGCCGACCTGGCCGTCGGTTTTTTGCCCCAGCTGGAGGCCGGCTTCTATCAGCAGGCCTTGTTCCGCCAGCAATACGTGTGCATGGTCAGCGCCGAGCATCCGCGTATTCGCGATGGCCTGACCCGCGAGCAGTTCGAGTCGGAGGAGCACGCGATGGTGTCCACCGAAGGCACCGGGCACCTGATCGTCGACCGGGAGCTGGCCCGGCAGGGCATCCGCCGCCGGGTGGCCTTGCGGATTCCCAACTTTGTCGGCGTGGCCTTCTTCATCGAGCAGACCGATCTGATCCTGACCATTCCGCGTCGCCTGAGCGAAGTGCTCACCGGGCGCGGGCGCTTCCGCTGTTTCCCGGTGCCTTACCCCTTGCCGGAATATTCGGTACGCCAGCATTGGCACGCCCGTTTCCACAACGACCCGGCCAACCGCTGGTTGCGCGGCCTGATTTCGGAACTGCTGTCGGAGGGCGGTCCGGTCTGAGTGGGGCGGCGCATCCCGTTCCAAAAGTCCAAGCCGCTGGCTGGATTCGTCCATTCACCGGCTGCCTGCCGGTCCGTAGTCTGCGTCCCTGTTCACACATAAAAACAGACAGGAGACAGGATCATGATCAAGACCCAGGTAGGCATCATCGGCGCCGGCCCGGCAGGGCTGCTGCTTTCCCACATGCTGCATCTGCAGGGCATCGAGTCGTTCATCGTTGAGCAACGCACTCGTGACGACATCGAGGCGACCATCAAGGCCGGTGTGCTGGAGCATCCGACGGTCGAGCTGCTCAAGCAGATCGGCGTCGGCGAGCGCATGGTGAAGGAAGGCTATGTGCACAACGGCATCGAGCTGTCGTTTGGCGGCAAGCGCCATCGCATTGATTTGCCCGAGCTGACCGGCGGCAAGTCGATCACCGTCTATCCCCAGCACGAAGTGATCAAGGATCTGGTGGCTGCGGTGCTGGCCAACGGCACGACCATCGAGTTCGGCGTCAGCGATGTGAGCCTGCACGACCTGGAGAGCACCCAGCCGGGCATCCGCTATACGAAGAACGGCGAGGCGCAGGAGATTCGCGCCGACTTCATCGGCGGCTGCGACGGCTTCCACGGCCCGTCGCGCCAGGCCATTCCGGCTAACCTGCGCGAAGAGCACACCAAGGTCTATCCCTGCGGCTGGTTCGGCATCCTGTGCGAAGCGCCGCCGTCGAGCGACGAGCTGATTTATGCCCAGAGCGACAGGGGTTTCGTGCTGGTGAGCACGCGCACGCCCACCGTGCAGCGCCTGTACTTTCAGTGTGATCCGAAGGACAGCGTGGACAACTGGTCGGACGAGCGCATCTGGGCCGAATTCCGCGCCCGCCTGGCCAACGACGACGGCTGGGAGATCAAGGAAGGCCCGATTTTCCAGAAGGGCATCATCGCCATGCGCAGTTTTGTGTGCGAGACGATGCAGCACGGTCGCCTGTTCCTGGCCGGCGACTCGGCCCACATCGTGCCGCCCACCGGCGCAAAGGGGCTCAACCTTGCCGCTGGCGACGTGGTGCTCTTAACCCGCGCGATCACCGACTTCTACCGCAACAATAGCCAGGACGGCCTGGACGGCTACAGCACCCGGGCGGTCAAGCGGGTGTGGCGCGGCGAGCATTTCAGCTGGTGGATGACCAACATGCTCCACGACTTCGAGGGCGAGGACACCATCACCCGGCGCTTCCGCCGCTCGCAGCTGGAATACGTGGTCAGCTCCCGGGCTGCCGCCACGTCGCTGGCGGAGAATTACGTCGGTGTGCCCTTCGAGGGCATAACGGAATGATCTAGCTGCTAGTCGGGAAGGGGGGCTTTCAGTGCAGGCTGTGGCGAGCCATCATTCCGTGATGAGCCTCTCTTCCCTTTCCAGGCCCCTGATCCCCAGCTTCACGCTCTATGGCGAGCCCGCCGAGCCGGTGCACGAGTTGCTGCATATCGAGGAAATCCAGTCCCGCAGCCGTGGTCACGACTGGGATATCCAGCCCCATCTGCACCATGGTCTGTACCAGGTGGTGTGGATCCGCGAGGGCAGCGCCCGCGTGGCACTGGATACCGATCGCCAGGAGGTAAGCGGCCCGGTGGCGGTGATCGTGCCGCCCGGCATCGTGCATGGCTTTCGCTTCGCGCCGGAAACCCAGGGGCGGGTGCTGACCCTCGGAGGGCATTTTCTGGTGGAGGGCGAACTCGACACTGCCGGTCAGGCCTTGCGTGAATTGTTCGCCGGGCCGCGGGTGCTGTGCTTCGAGCAGGACGATCCGGCCGCCGGCCGCCTTGATGCGCTGCTGTGCGAACTGGCGGCGGAGTTCATCACCCCCGGCATGGCTGGTACCCCACCGCTGCGCTGGCTGTCGCTGGCCGTGGTATGGCATCTGGCCAAGGCCGGTGTGCGTCTCCAGGCTCGCGGGGAGGGCGGTCCGCTGGCGCACCATCAGGCGTTGTTCACGCGCTTCGTGCTGCAGGTGGAGGCGCGTTACCTTGAGCACTGGCCGGTGGCCCGCTACGCGGCCCAGCTTGGTGTGAGCATCCCGCGCCTCAATCGCCTGATTCGCGTTGAATCAGGTAATAGTGCGCTGGCGCTGATCCATGAACGACTCACCCGCGAGGCCTGTCGTCTATTGTTGTATACGACCGAGCCAGTAACGGGTGTGGCATTGAGTCTCGGCTTCGAGGATCCGGCTTACTTTTGTCGCTTCATCAAGCGCCGCACCGGCCTCAGTCCGTCCCGTTACCGGGAGGCCCACGCGGCCGGCTGATAGGGTGGGGGCTTCCTGTAAAAAAGGGGCTGTTGAAAGTATTTAGGATTAATTTCACTAAATGCTTTCCTTTTTGAAATTCTTGTGTATAATTTCGTTCTCTCAAGTGCGCCCGTAGCTCAGTTGGATAGAGTACTTGGCTACGAACCAAGGGGTCGTGG
>ERZ724523.239-NODE-239-length-32021-cov-4.658637_pt1 | contig 32021 bp, 20 predicted proteins | sample MGYA00376056_ERZ724523 | MGnify/ENA primary metagenome ERZ724523 (study PRJEB28724, sample SAMN07190888) | wastewater metagenome | isolation source: influent of sewage treatment plant in Hong Hong | place: USA: Christiansburg, Virginia | collected 2016-03-01 ... | reverse complement strand
AAAGACACGTTCATGGGCTCGCTGGACAGCTTGCGGCCGCTCGGCATGCTGGTCACTTACGGCAACGCTTCAGGCCCGGTGCCGCCGCTTGATTTGTTGCTGCTCTCGCAGAAAGGCTCGCTTTTTGTAACGCGTCCGACCATCGTGAGTTACACCGCCAAGCGTGCTGATCTTGAGGCGCTGGGAGCTGAGCTATTCGATGTGGTGGCGTCCGGCAAAGTCAAAATTGAGGTGCATCAGCGTTATGCGCTGAAGGATGCAGCGCAGGCGCACAGCGATCTGGAGGCACGCAAGACCACTGGCTCAACACTCCTCATTCCATGATGGCCAAAATCAAGGCGGGACTGCTCTCCCTGCGCGATCTGTTTGCAACTGCGTGGTGGATTATTTTGATCGTCGGCATCGGCTTCGTGATCGCATATCAATTTGTCCAGCCGGCGCCCCCGAAGAAGATCACCATCTCTACCGGTGGTGATTCCGGGGCTTATTATCAGTTTGCCAAGCGTTACGCGACGATTTTGGAGCGCAATGGCGTAACGCTGGAAGTCAAGACCTCGGCTGGTTCGCTGGAGAATATCGAGCGCTTGAAAAACGGCGAAGCGGATATTGGTTTCGTTCAAGGGGGCGTGATTGAACCAAAAGCGGATCAGGATGAGGCGGACGATTTAGGTCTGCTTTCCCTCGGCAGCATGTTTTATGAGCCAGTCTGGGTGTTCTATCGTGGTGACAAAGCGCTGGAGCGTTTAACCGATTTGCATGGCAAGCGGATTGCCATCGGCCAGGAAGGCTCTGGTGTACGCCAGTTAGCTCAGCAATTACTCAAGGCCAATGAAATTCCTGCTGGTGAAAACCTGCGCTCGCTCTCTGGTTTAAAAGCGGCAGAGGAGCTCCAGCAAGGGCGAATTGACGCGGCGTTTATCATTTCGGCTGAAAAAGCGCCGGTGATTCAGGTCTTGCTGCGCTCGCCGGGGATCAAAGTCATGAGTTTTGCTCAGGCTGGTGCTTACCAGCGGCGTTTTCCCTTTTTGACCAAATTGACTTTTCCGCATGGTGTTGCCGATCTGGTCCGTGATTTCCCGCCAGAGGATGTCAAATTACTCGCGCCAACCGCCAACCTGATCGTCCGTGATGACTTGCATCCGGCCTTGCAGAGCCTGCTCTTGCAGGCCGCCAGCGAAGTGCATGGGCAATCCGGATTTTTCCAGGATGTCGGTGAGTTTCCCTCCTACAAGGACCGCATGGTGCCCTTGTCGCCCGAAGCGGGTCGTTATTTCAAATCCGGCGCACCTTTCCTGCAGCGCTATCTGCCGTTCTGGCTGGCGGTGCTGATTGATCGCCTGATTGTGCTGTTGATCCCCGTCGTTGCCTTGCTGATTCCGCTACTCAAGGTCGCTCCAGCGATTTACAACTGGCGCGTGCGTTCCAAGGTGTTTCGCTGCTATGGCGAGTTGAAGTTTCTGGAAGATGATCTCAGCCATCATTTCGACCCAGCCAAACTGGCCGATTACCGTAACCGGCTCGATACGCTCGAAGAGGAAGCGGTCCGGCTCAGCGTGCCGCTCGCCTTCACTGATCTGGTTTATACCCTGCGCGAACACGTCAATCTCGTGCGGCGCATTCTTGATAAGAAAGAGTCTCAGGCATGAAAGCCTTTCTCGTCGCCAACCCCAAGGGTGGCTCCGGTAAAAGCACGCTGGCCACCAATCTGGCCGGCTATTTCGCTTCCAAACGCCATGAGGTGATGCTGGGTGATATTGATCGCCAGCAATCCTCGCGCGAATGGCTGGCGATCAGGCCTTTCGAGTTGCCCAGCATTGATACCTGGGAAGTCGGTGCCGACAATATTTCACGCCCACCAAAAGGCGCCACGCATGTCGTGCTCGATACACCGGCTGGCCTGCACGGGAAGATGCTTGACCGAGTACTCAAACTATCAACCCGCATGATCATCCCGGTACAGCCGTCGATGTTCGACATGCTGGCCACCCGTCACTTTTTGCAAGCCTTGCTGGCAGAGAAGTCAGTGCGCAAAGGCAAAATTGATGTTGCTGTGATCGGGATGCGGGTCGATGCACGAACCCGCGCTGCCGGCGAACTGGAAAAATTCTTTGCTAATTTCGATCTGCCGGTACTGACTTATTTGCGTGATACCCAAGTGTACGTTCAGGCAACGGCCGCCGGGATGACTATTTTTGATCTGCCGCCCTCACGTGCCGAACGTGATCTGGAGCAATGGCAGAAGATCATCGACTGGGTGGAAGAGGACAGCGAGTAACCTATTGCGGTTAACTGCGAAAAACAGCCAAAAATTCAGCTGGTAGGTTTTACTTGCTGTATTGCCTCGGCGCTCTGTGTGGCTTGCCACCAGAGAATGAATTCAGGCAGCGCAATTGCCTTGGAATAGAAATAACCTTGGGCAAAACGGCAGCCGAGCGACGAAATGATGCCAAGAATTTCTGCCGTTTCAACGCCCTCGGCAATGACGCTGATTTTGAGCCGGTTTGCCAACTGGATAAGTGAAGTAATGATTTCGCGTGCCTTTTCTGATTCGGCTACCTGACGGACGAACATCTGGTCGATCTTTACCTCCTGCACTGGCAGGCGCTGCAGATAGCTCATGCCTGAATAGCCGGTGCCAAAATCATCGATCGATAGGTGCAAACCCAGCTGACGCATGCGATTCAGCACATCCATGACTTGCCAGCTCTCTTCGATCATCATGGTTTCGGTGATTTCGAGCAGGAGTTTGGATGGTGAAATGTCCCAGGTAGCCAATGCTTGGCCGATCATGTCGGGTAGCTCGATGTCGAGCAGGTCGTTGGCCGACAGATTGATTGACAGGATAATTTCAATGCCCTGTTCAGCCAGTTGTAACTGAATTTGAGTTGCCTGGTGGAGTAGCCAGCGATTAAACGTCTGGCGCAGACCGAGTCGATCAATGGACTCAAGAATGCGCGGCGGTGCAACCCATTCACCATTGCTGCGCTGCCAGCGGAGCAGTGCTTCGGCACCGGTGCAGCGGCCAGTGGCAATCTCTATTTGCGGTTGCAAATAGAGGGCAAGCTCGCGATTGTTTTGCAGCGCTTGGCGCAGGTCGTTGAGCAACGCTTGCTGGTCATCATTTTCGACTTCCATTGCTGGTTTGTAGCTTTGAATGTCGGCATTGCCCTGTTCGGCAAACAAGCGTGCAATGCGTGCCGACTGGACCAGAAACAAGGGGTCGCTACTATCGTCTGGCCATTGCGCCGAACCAATGGCCAGACGTGGCAGGTGGCTGAGGCCTCCCGGCGTTTCGATGGCCGCCAGAGCTTCGCGGAGGCGGATCATGGCCAGGGTGAGTGCAGGTCTGCTGATCAGGTTGGGCAGGATGATCAGCCATTCACGCTGGCTGATGGCATAGAGTCGGTCTTGAGCACGCAACAGCGAGCGGATATGGTTTGATGCCTCGATGCGCAGTTTGTGCACCGAGTCGGCTGAACGGCGAAACATGTGCGGGTCGGGAATCATGGCCAGGGCGATAACTCCTATGATGCGATCTGGCTGGTTGTCGTGCATCAGTTGCGTCAGATCGACGAGCGCGCTCGCCAAGCGCGGCAAGCCGGTCGGCAGGTCGATACGTTCGTTTGGCTGAACAGAAAGTTGCGGCGCAAACATGTCAGTCGAGATAGAACTCACTGGGATCGATGCCATAGGCAGTGGTCGGTAGTGCCTGTGTAATTCGGTAACTGGCACCGGTTGGGGTTAGCGGATCCATCATCAGGTCGAGTGTGATCGGATGGCGCTCGACGCTTTTATCCGGAGCAAGCACGATGAGCAGGCGTGGCTTGAGGCGGCGAACCTGGTTTTGCTGGATGACAACGCCAACTTCGCCGGTATTCAGTTCGACCAGACTACCCGTTGGGTAGAGGCCGATACACTGAATGAACTGATCAACCACCGATTCGCGGAATTGACGACCACGCATGCGGATCAGCGTTTCCAGTGCTTTTTGCGAGGAAATGGCGGCGCCATAGGGGCGCTCGCGGGTCATGGCGCAATAGCTATCGACCAGCCCGGCCAGTTCGCCATGGAAGCAGATGCGCTCGCCCTTTAGCCGGCGCGGGTAGCCGCTACCGTCGAATCGTTCATGGTGGCTGGCAATGATTTCGAGAACGCTGGTCGGGAAGCCCTCGTGGCCAACCAGCAGTTCCAATGAACTGGCAACGTGCGCCTGCACCTGAGCATATTCCTCCTCGCTAAGCTGGTCAGGCTTGGCGAGAATGGCGGCGGGAATGAAGACCTTGCCGATATCCTGCATCAGGCCGGCGATGCCAATATTTTCGATGGCCTCAGTTGGTAACCCGAGAAAGCGGGCGAAAACCATCAAGTGAACCGAGACATCAAGCGCGTGATCGTAAGAGTACTGATCAGTGGAGCGCAGGCGAGCCAGCCAAATCATGGCATCGGGGTTGCGCTCGACGGCGCGTGCCATTTCGCCTATTTGCTGGCCAACTTCGGTTAGCGAGACGGTCTGATTGCTGATTAACGCCTCGCGAATCGATTTGAGCGTGTTTTTGACGTCGTCGATTATGGGGGCCGAGTAAAGAAGTTCCGGTTCGAGGCGGCTGCGCTGGCTGGCCGGGTCGAGTTCGGGTGTCTGTGTGCTTCGCGTTAGCGGACCACTACGCAGGCGGCGACAGACATCGGCGAATCCATCGTCGCCCGTGGCGCTGTCTATCCTTGGCGTTGGCTTGCTAGGTGTGCGCGGTGCATCACGGCCACTGACTCGCGGGGCAAAGGCATCGCCGAGTGAACGGCTGCGGTCAACCGTGACCTGGTGGCAGTATTGCCGCAAGGTGGCGATCTCGGTTTCGTTCTCGATCAGCAGTTCCTGCATCAGGAAAGGCGTTTCTATCCAAGGCCGGTCGATATCGCTGACGAACATGCCTATCTGTAGATCGAGGACGGGAATGGTAACTTTGTGAGACACCTTGACGGATTGATGCGTTTGGCAAGGCAATAATTTTACTACGCTACGTAACTGCAAGATATGCCGCAACAAAATTTTGCAAACTAATGATGAGCCGTGCCAGTCCTTTATTTGCCGCCGTCGCCAACCAAGGTATAGGGCCAAAAAAATTGGATGAGCATAGGAGAATCGCATTTTTCCCTCGCCGCCATCCTCGGTCATGGCTTTTAACATTGAGCGGCGTAAGGCTTCGGCGCGGATTAACTGGGGGGCCTTGCCCAGTTCATTGAAAACCCCAACCACCAGCTTCTGCGCCGAGACGGTTTCAACTGGCCAGTGAGTGACTAGCAATGAGCGGCTGCCGCTGTAGAAGAAACCGCGTCCGAGCCCGGAGATCGCCTCGCCACCACGCACATCGCCGGCCGCTGTGTTGCACGCGGAAAGTACGACCCAGTCGGCGTCGAGTTTCGGGGGCAGGATGTCATCTAGTGAGAGCAAACCGTGTTGGCCGCCGCCGGGATTGGCGAGAGCCAATGCGGGTTGATCCATGCCGGGATATTCACCAGAAATCAACCAATGTGTGGCAAAGGCGATGATGCGGCGTTGTGCTAAATCAGCCTTGAGTACGCTATCCCGACTGGCGTTCTTGCCGAGAAAACGTCGTATTCATTGTTGGCGTTGAGTGTTTTGGCCAAGGCGAGAATTTCGCTACGCATGGTCGCCGGGTAGTTGACCCTGCTTGTTTTGCGGGGTAATGCTGATAGCCTTTTTGCAAGCTTCAATTGCGAGGCGTATGTTTCCACCGTCGTGTTCGGCGCGGCACATTTCTTTCCAGACGCGTGAAGGATTGCTGCCACCGCCGAGGCTGATTGTCGTGCGAAGCTCCGTGATCCGGGTATTGGCCAGCCCCAGTTCCTGAGCAGCGCGACCGCGTTACCAGTGGATATTGGCCAATTCAAGATTGCTCGCTCCTTCAGGTAACGGGGCATCCAATATTTTCTGCGCGGTATCGCGCTTGACTTCGTTGACCGGGTACTTGTCGAGCGCGGCCATGATTTCCTGTACCGAGCGCGAACGCGCCGGCTCGGCCTGTACGACACCAGGGAGAAGCAGGAGGATCAACAACAGCGAAAACCAGTTCATTTTTGTTTCCAGCAGTGAAATCGTGCAGATATTTTAAAGCGTTACGGTCAACGCCTGAATTTGCTCGATTTTTTTCAATTCGTCGAGAAACCAGGCGAGTGCCTTGCCGACATTGCGGCTGCGCCAGGCGATGTGGCAGGGCATTGGCTGGCGTGGTTCGGCGAGTTCGCGTTGCACCAGTCGCCCGGCAGCAATTTCCGGGTCAGCCAGCCAGTGCGGCAAATGGCCGACGCCGAGGGCAGCAATTTGAGCGCTGGCCTTGGCGGCCATGTTGGGTACGCGCAAAGTGTCCTGGCCTTCGAGCAGGCCGATGGTGCGGGCGGTCAATTCCTGCGAAGTGTCGGCGATGACGATGGCGCGATGGCGGCGCAGTTCGCTGCTCGGGATGGGACCGGCGTAGTCAGCGAGCGGGTGACTGGGGGAAATTGCAAAGATCAGCTGCGAGTGGCCGAGCAGCCGACTCATCATGCCGCTGCGTGCCGGCATGTCGCCGGGGGCGCCGATTACCAGATCGGCGCGGCCGGTTGCCAGCGCATCCCAGCTGCCGCCAAGGACTTCATAAGTTAAGCGAATCTGGGTGCCATGACCGATTTCATAAAAGCGTTCGATCATTGGGTAAAGGCGTTCGACCGGAATCACCATGTCGATGGCGATACGCAGTTCGGCTTCCCAACCATTGGCGATGCGCTGGACGCGTCGTTCCAGTTCGTCGGCGGCGCGTAGCAGGTGGCGCCCCTCGTCGAGCAGGGTTCGGCCGGCTTCATTGAGCGTCGCGCGGCGGCCTTCTCTGATGAAAAGCTGAACATCCAGCTCGCACTCAAGCTTGGCAATCGCGTGCGATAGCGCCGAGGGCACGCGATGCAGTGCGCTGGCGGCAGCCGTGAAACTGCCGTGGCGGTCAATGGCATCAAGTATGTGCAGGAGATCGAGGGAGATTTTCATGTGAATTTAATTGAACGATTTGTCCAGAATTATTCGCTGGAATGCTTTGAACTGTACGCCTATTATGGCAACTAAGCTATATCGATAATTCACAAGGAGTTCCCATGATCACCCTTCGCCCCTCTGCTGAACGCGGCTATGCCGACCATGGCTGGCTCAAGGCAAAACACAGTTTTTCATTTGCCGATTATTACGACCCGGCTGAAATGGGCTGGGGTGCCTTGCGCGTGATCAACGAAGACCGCGTCGCGCCCGGCCAGGGTTTTGGCACGCACGGCCATCGCGACATGGAAATCGTTACTTATATCCTGTCCGGGGCGCTGGAGCATAAAGACAACCTGGGTAGCGGCGGCATCATCAAGCGTGGCGAAGTGCAGCGCATGAGTGCCGGCAAGGGGGTCATGCACAGCGAGTTCAATCCGTCGCAGAGCGAAGAGACGCATTTGCTGCAAATCTGGATCGAACCGGCGCAACGCGGTACGTCGGCAAGTTATGAACAGCAAGAGCTGGCTCTGGCATCCGGTGTCTGGCGCTTGATCGCTTCACCCGATGGCGCTGCTGGCAGCACGACCATCGGCCAGGATGCGCTGATTCTGGCGACCGTGCTTGGCGTTGGTGAGCGTATCAATCATCACTTGAGCGCCGGGCGCTTGGCCTACGTGCAGATCGTTCGCGGTCAACTCGATTTAAACGGCAAAAAAATGAGCGCCGGTGACGGTGCCAAGATTACCGATGAAAGTGATCTTCAATTTCTGGCTGGTGAAGAAGCCGAGTTTTTGCTCTTCGACCTGCCGCCGCAAGTCTGATTATTAATTCAAAGGGAAAACACCATGAGCAAAGTTATCGTTGTATTTCACTCCGGCTACGGCCACACCAAGCGCGTTGCCGAGTTTGTCGCTGAAGGCGCTGGCGCAGAACTGCTGGCGATTGATGCCGAAGGCAATCTGCCGGAAGGCGGCTGGGAAAAGCTGGCCGCTGCCGATGCCATCATTTTCGGCACGCCGACCTATATGGGCGGCGCCAGCTGGCAATTCAAGAAATTCGCCGATGCATCCTCCAAGCCCTGGTATGGCCGTGCCTGGCAGGACAAGGTGTTCGGCGGTTTCACCAACAGCGCCAGCCTGAATGGAGACAAGCAAGTGACCTTGATCGGCCTGCAAACCCTGGCCTCGCAGCATGGCGGCATCTGGGTCAGCCTCGGTCTGTTGCCGAGCAATAGCAAGGCGGCAGCACGGACCGACATCAACAATCTCGGCGGTTCGGTCGGCTTGCTGGTCCAGTCGCCATCCGATGCCAACGTTGATGAAATTCCGCAGGGCGATCTTGATACCGCCAAGCGCTACGGCCAGCGTGTTGCCGAAGTGGCAGCCAAGCTGCACGGCTAAACGCAGCACTGATATAGTGCGGTCATTCCCCCCTTCGGAGTGATCGCATGGCTCTCACCACCTCCTTGGCTGACCTTTCTGTTGTCTTGGTCGAACCTTCCAAGATGCAGGCCAATCTGGTCACGCGCATGTTGCAGCATCAGGGCGTGCGCCAGGTGCATGCGCTGGAAAATGGCCAAGCTGCGCTGGCAATGATGAAATCAAGCAGCGAGGGTTTGCTGGTGATCAGCAGTCTTTACCTGCCTGATATGGCCGGTACCGAGCTTGTCGCCGCAATGCGTGCTGATCAGGAGCTGGAAACCATCCCTTTCATCCTGATTTCCAGCGAAACGCGGCCGCAAGTGCTCGACCCGGTGCGTCAATCCGGTGCCTGCAGCATTGTCACCAAGCCGTTCAACGAACAGCAATTGTCGCGGGCGCTTTACGCGGCTGCCGATTACCTCAATCCGCCGGAAGATCTCGATGTCGCGGAAATCGAAACCCTGCGCGTTCTGCTCGTCGACGACAGCAAGATGTCTCGCCGCCATCTGCGCCGCCTGCTTGAAGAACTGGGCATTGAACGCATCACCGAGGCCGAAGACGGCAAGCAGGCGGTTGCTTTATTGCAGGGGACGATGGTCGATCTGGTCATTACCGACTACAACATGCCGGAAATGGATGGTCGCGAACTGACCGAATACATCCGCACCCAGAGCTGGCAAAACACGGTGCCGATTTTGATGGTAACCAGCGAGCAGAACATGGGGCGTCTGGCTGCGGTTGAAAGGGCGGGCGTTTCAGCGATCTGCGACAAGCCGTTTGAAGCGGGCAGTATCCGCAAGTTGATTAGCGAATCCCTGACTCGCTAAACGATCGTTGGTTTGGTCGTTTTTCAAAAAAACTGTTGTTTTTTTGCGTCGACCGTAACCGATTGAACAATGACTGATCTGGGTCAAGTGTTGTTCGAATAAATCTGGAAATCGGCTGGCCGACGTCAATTCCCTGTGGCATAGTGCTTAAAAATGTTGCGCCGCAACAATAATTCTATGTTTCAAGGGGAACGCCATGTTTGATTTCTGGATCCAGTTTGCGCTGGTTTTGACCGCTATTTTGATCGGCATCCGTCGCGGCGGTGTCGCTCTCGGTTTGATAGGTGGTCTCGGTGTCGCGGTGCTAACTTTTGGCTTCCGCGTTGCACCATCCGAGCCGCCGATCACGGTGATGTTGATCATTCTCGCCGTCGTCACCGCCTCGGCCACCCTGCAAGTAGCAGGCGGCCTTGATTTTCTGGTCCAGCAGGCCGAACGCCTGATGCGCAAGCACCCCCAGCAAATTACCATTCTGGCGCCGCTCTCCACCTTTTTGCTGACAGTCTGCGTCGGTACCGGCCACGCCGTCTATTCGCTGCTGCCGGTGATCGCTGACGTGGCGCTGAAAACCAAAATACGTCCCGAACGGCCGATGGCCATTGCCAGTGTTGCCTCACAAATGGGCATCACTGCCAGCCCGGTGGCTGCTGCCGTGACCACCTTTCTGGCGCTGACCGCAAAAACCGGTACGCCGGTAACGCTGGGTCAAATCCTGATGGTGACCTTGCCGGCCGGCTTGATCGGCGTGATTGCTGCTGCCCTGTGGAGCATGAATCGCGGCCTTGATCTCGACAAAGACCCGGAATTTCTAGAGCGCATGAAAGACCCGGCCTTCCGCGCTTCGGTTGAAATGTCGGTGACGACGCTCGACAAGCAACTGCCGCGTGCCGCCAAACTGTCGGTCATCATCTTTTTCTCCGGCATTTTGACCATCGTCGCCCTGGCACTTTTTCCGCAGTTGCTGCCGCTGGTCAAGGGCAAGCCGATGCCGATGACGACAGTGGTGCAGGTCGTCATGCTGGCCTTTGGTGCCTTCATCCTCTTTGCCGCCGACGTCAAGGCAGCCGCCATTGCCAAGTCCGAAGTGTTCACCGCCGGCATGATTGCAGTCGTCTCCATTTTCGGTATCGCCTGGATGAGCGACACTTTCGTCAAGGCCAACGAAACCTTCCTCGTCGATAACATCAAATCGATGGTCGAATACGCGCCCTGGACCTTTGCGCTGGCCATGTTTGCCGTCTCCGCCTTCGTCAAGAGTCAGGCTGCAACGCTGACCATCATGCTGCCCTTTGGTCTCGCCCTTGGCTTGTCGCCGCAGCTATTGCTCGGCCTGATGCCATCCTGCTATGCATACTTTTTCTTTGCCTTCTACCCGAGCGATCTGGCGGCGATCAACATGGACCGCAGCGGCACGACGCGCATCGGCAAATACCTGCTCAACCACAGCTTCATGATTCCCGGCTGGATCGGCGTTATCGTCTCGACCATCGTCGCCTATGGCTTGGCGCAGGTGTATTTCTGAGACGCTGCGGTTAAGCTCAGGTGCAACACCGTGGTGGCGGGCGAATTCATCCCGCTTGCCACTGATGACAACATTGGTCTTGGTTTAGTCCACGATCAGTTTTACGCGCGGTACATCAACCAGTCAGCGAAGGCGTCTGCCGGCATCGGGCGCGCGTAAAAATAGCCTTGACCATGACCGCAGCCCAAGCCGTTCAACTCGCTGTGCTGATCGCTGAGTTCGACACCCTCGGCCACCACTTTCATCTCAAGGTTGGCCGCCAGTGCAATGATCGCGGAAGATATCGCCCGGTCATCACTGTCGTTGACAATGCCATCGATAAAGCTGCGGTCGATCTTGAGTTCATGAATTGGAAAGCGCTTGAGATAAGAAAGCGAACTGAAGCCGGTGCCAAAGTCATCAACACTGATATGCACCCCAAAGGCGACCAGCTCTTCAAGCATGCGTTGGGCGCGCTCAGTATCCATCAGGACGCCTTCGGTTATTTCAATACATAAGCGATGCGGGGCAACGCGATGTTCGTTGATGATGCGGATAATGTCCGTCACCATGTCGGATTTGCGGAAATGACGCGCCGAAAAATTAATGCTGATCCGAATTTCCGGCAGCTTGGCTTTATTCCAGGCAATGATTTGACGACACGCTTGGTCAATCACCCATTCGTCGATGGCGACGATCAAATGACTTTGCTCGGCAATTGGAATAAAGGCGGCAGGTGAAACAATCTGGTCGCCATGTCGCCAGCGAACCAGGGCCTCGGCACCGATTACGGCATTGCTGACCAGATCGACTTGTGGCTGATATTCAAGAAACAGTTCATCATTCGCGATGGCATGGCGTAAGCCGGTTTCCAAGCTCATGCGCTGATTGGCCAGTTCAGCTAATTCCGAGGTGAAAAACTGGTAGGCATTTTTGCCCTGATCCTTGGCCCGGTACATCGCCGCATCGGCATTACGCATCAAACCATTTGGATCATTGGCGTCTTCCGGGAACATGCTGATTCCAATACTGGCGCTAACAAAACATTCATGTTTGCCGAGCAAATAGCTCTTGGATAGTGCGCGGATCAACCGTTCCGCGCTCATTGCCGCTTCGTGGCGCTCTGTCGCTTCAAGCAACAAGACAAATTCATCACCGCCCAAACGGGCGACAGTGTCTTCGGCACGAACGCATTCCAGCAGACGGGCCGCAGCTTGTTTAAGCAGTTTGTCGCCAAACTCATGACCCAGCGTATCGTTGATTACCTTGAAATTGTCAAGGTCAAGAAAAAGCACTGCCAGGTTTTCATGCGAGCGCCCGGTGCGCGCTAATGCCAAACGCAAACGATCGTTAAACAAGGTGCGATTCGGCAGGCCGGTCAGATCATCATGGGTGGCGAGAAATTCGACGCGATGCTGTGATTCGCGGACTAGCGTGATATCGCTGAACATCGCGACATAATTGACCACCTTGCCTTCCTGGTCCTTGACGGTGTTGATCGATAGCCATTCGAGATAAAGATCGCCGTTTTTTTTGCGATTCCAGATCTCACCTTGCCACCAGCCCTGGGCGTCAATTTTCTCCCACATATCAATATAAAACTGGGCAATATGCTTGCCGGAATTGAGGATGCGTGGCGTCTGGCCGACTACATCTTCACGGGTGAAGCCGGTCACGTTGGAAAAGGCGTCATTGACCGTGAGAATGCGCTGATTGATGTCGGTGACGACAACCCCTTCCGCCGCCCGATCAAAAACACGTGCGGCCAGGCGCAGTTGTTCCTCGGCGTGTTTACGATCGGTGATGTCGGTTGCCTGAAAGCAAACGCCGGTAATCGCACCGTCGTCGTCAAAGAGCGGAAAACGCACGACAAGAAAGTGACGATCAACGCCGCCGAGACGGATGGTTTCTTCGCGTTCAATATCCTTGCGCAGGCGCATGGCCTCAAGCTCGGCTTCGCGGAAGAGATCGGAAACGTTGGGCGGAAATACCTGAAAATCGGTCTTGCCGACGATCTGGCCAGTCGCAAAGCCAAAGCTGCGTTCAAATTTCGGATTGGCGAACTGGTAGCGGCCGGTAGCATCCTTGACTGCCATCATCGATACCGAATTGTTCATAACTGCTAGCAGACGTTCCTGATTTTCCCTTGCGCTGCGTTCGATTTCGTAGAGATTGGTGTTATCAGCAAAAAGCAGGATGGCCCCCGCCAAGTGGTTTTGCTCTCTCAGCAAGGGCGCGATGTGCAGGGCGTAATGGCGCTTGTTCGCGTTGACAATTTGGCGATCCATCGCCGTCTGGCTTTCAATTACCTTTTGGACATCTTCGCCCAGATCCGGCATGCCAGCGGGCAAGGCTAGGTTACGGATATTGCGTCCAACTTGTGGTATGCCTAATTTGAACAGATGAATCGCGGCACGGTTGTAACGCAATAGCGCTTGGTTCTGGTCGAGAACAAGGAGCGGGTAATCAACGCTGTTCTGGATGTTTTCCAGATCGATATTCAACTCCTGCGTTTCGGTAGTTTTTATCTGTAATTCTTCGTTGACCGTAGCAAGCTCTTCATTGGTCGATTGCAACTCTTCATTGGAAGCTTCCAACTCCTCATTGGAGGCTTGCATCTCCTCATTAGAGGCCTGAATTTCCTCGTTGAGCGCCTGCATTTCCTCGTTTGAGGTTTCCAGTTCTTCAACCAGTGTTTGCAAATGCTCACGCGTTGCGGCGAGTTCATCTTCCAGTTCACGGTCGGTGATTGATCCTGCGCCATCACCTTCGAGGATTTTGCCGCCGACCGGCTGTATCCATTCGATGCAGACCATGAACAAGGAGTCGTGCCCCGAGTCCGGTAGCGGGTGCACCGAGATGCGCACGCCGCGCAAGGGGTCGAGCGCCTTGATGCGTCGTGGCCGGCCATGCGCCACCATGTGTTTGACTTGCACCTGACGCAGCAAAACCTGAATTTCGGTGCGTAATTCGCGGCGGATCAGCGAAATCAGATCAAATGCCGGTTTGCCCGGTGCGATATTAAGAAAACGGCTGGCGTCGCCGTGAATATGGCGAATTTCGAATTTGCCATTGATCAGGATGGTGAGCGGAATGAAGTGGCGACCCGCCGCTTCCAGCAGAATATGCTCAAAGCCGCTATTGCTTGGAGGCTTGCTGGCTTCTTGACGCTGGTTCAGACCAGCTGCCGGTGCGTAATTTGCGTCGGCGCGGAACAGCGGAAGGCGAGCCGTCATGCCGCTGCGTTTGAACAGGCGCGCTTCCTTGTCGAAAGTTTCGAACAGGCCTTCCTGCTGGAATACGCTTTCCGACTTGCCGAGAAACATGTAGCCGCCAGGATTCAGCGCGTAATGAAAAACCGCGAGCAGGCGAGCCTGCAATTCACTCTGGAAATAGATCAGCACATTGCGGCAGGTGACTAGATCAAGACGCAGGAAAGGCGGGTCTTGAACCAGATCCTGACGAGCAAAAATAACCACATCACGGATATTTTTGTTGATCTCGTAACGGTCGCCATGCGGTGTAAAGTGCGCCCGAATCCGGTCTCTATCCATGTGCGCCAGACTGGTCGCTGCAAATACTCCACGCCGCGCACGGCCCATGGCTTCAAGATCAATGTCGGTGGCAAAAATCTGGATACGGTATTGGTCAAAGGCGTTGCCCAAGCGCTCGGCAAAAAGGATGGCCAACGAATAGGCTTCTTCGCCTGTGGCGCAACCGGCAACCCAAACGCGGATGTCTTCCCCCAACTGCTTGTTGGCAATAATTGCTGCGACGACTTTTTCCAGCCCGGCAAAGGCTTCGGTATCACGGAAGAAGGAGGTGACCGAAATCAGGATGTCCTTGCACAGCTTGTCCAGTTCGCCTGGGTGCTCGTCGGCGAGGGCCAGATAGTCGGGCAGGGTGCCGACGTGGTTGGCCGCCATGCGGCGCTCAATGCGGCGCTCAATGCGTCGCCACAAGGTGGGTTCCTTGTATTGCGAGAAATCAACTTTGGTTCGTCCGCGCACTCGGGCGAGCAAGGTCTTGAGCGTTGCCGGGGCATTGGCTGCCTGCGTCGCCATCGGGATGCGACCATGATTTTGGACGATCAGGGCGATTTCAGTGCCCATGTTTTCCGGCGGCAAGATCCAGTCGACGCTGCCGGTGTCGATGGCAGACTGCGGCATACCGTTATATTTGGCGGTGGTGGGGTCCTGCGAAAAAGTGAAGCCACCTGCCGCCTTGATGGCGTGAATGCCGTGCGCACCATCCGAGCCGGTGCCCGAGAGAATGATGCCGATACAGGATTCGGCTGCTTCTTCGGCAAGCGAGGCAAAAAACAGATTGACCGACGGCTTGGGCAGGGACTCCTTGGCCGGCACCACCAGGCGGAAGCAGCCGCCATTCAAGGTCACGTTGCGATTGGGTGGGGTGATGTAAACCGTGTTGGGTTCCGGCTTGGTGCCGTCTTCAATATCGCGCACCAGCATGGTGGTTTCACGGCTCAACAACTGCGCCATCATGCTGCGGTAGGTTGGCGACAGGTGCTGAACGACAACGTAAGTCAGGCCCAGATTTTTAGGCAGGTTCGGGAAGAGTTGGCTGAGTGCCTCAAGCCCGCCAGCCGAAGCGCCAATGCCAATGATAAAGGGACGTGTGTCGGCGTCAGTATTTGTGGTTTTGCTCTCTGGGGGTGGTTCAGTAACGAGTACGAGCTTCTTGGACGACGCGCGTTTCTTTTTGATCGGTTCCATTCCCCCCCCCCAGCGTGCTGCTGGCCTCTTTGTTGCGCCATAGTGTTTCAAAAAAACGTCGGATAGTATATAAGACCTAAACTTTATGCGGCGAGATTTTGCCAGTTACAGTTTTACGTACTTTTAATACGCGTAGCGTCAGGCTGCGGCCAACAATGACTAGCGCAATCATGAGTAAAAGCGGGTCAAGCAGGGCGTCCCACAGGTTGGTAAACAGGCCGCTGGCGTAGCTGGCGAGGTCGAGGGCGAAGATGATCAGCCAGTTGTCCTGACGACGCCACCAGAGCACGCCGGCAATTGGGAACAGGGCAGCAAGCAGCGTCAATGGCTGGTAGCCGAGGGCATAGGGGTCAAATGGACCCCAGCCCAATGCTGTTGGATAAAAAATTAGACCAAACAGGACTAAATAAAGTGCGGGGCGCTGGCTGAGTGGTGCCGGTATCTTGTCCGTCAGTTGCAGCAAGGCCAGTTGTAGTAGCGTCAGTGAGGGCGTGCCAAAGGTGCCGTGCATCATTGGCGCAATGCCGGCGACCAGCGCCAGGCCGGTAGCGAGCAGCGCGGCACGGGCGCGTAGTTGGCCGAGGGGCAATAGTGTGACAAGAGCACCAAAAATCAGGCCGTGGGCGAGTAGACCGTAAGCGGCTTGGACATTCATGGTTGTGCCTCATCCAGCCAGGCCTCGCTGAAAGCAGCGTGCTTGATATTTTGCCGTCGCCACGTGTAAGCCAGGTGAATCAGGCCGTCACGGTCGAGCAGCAGGGCCGGATAGGAAAATTCGGCACCGCCATCGGGGGCGGTTTCAACCGTGCGGCTGGCTTCCCAGGTTTTGCCTTCGTCGGCGGAAATCCACAGCAATATGGCTTCGCGGCCATTTTGTGGGTTGCCGGCGAGGAGCAGTCGGCCGCTGCGCAGGCGCAGCAGCGCAACTGATGAATTGGGATTGGGCACGGGTAGTGCGGCGCCGGCTTGCCAGCTCTGCCCGGCATTTTGTGTGCTGGCCAGTTGAACCTTGCCCGGACCGGGGCCGGCGTCACGCAGCAAGGCGATGGCGCGCTGGCCGTCGAACACGGCAACGGCGGGTTGCAGGGTGCGCACGTCGTGCGTCATGCGGGTTTTGTCGAGAATTTGCCCGGTCGCTGAAAGGCGCAACCATTCGCCATGCTTGGCGATAAATTCGTGGTAAACCGGCAGGCCCAGCCCGCCATCAGCGAGCGGAATGGGCGCGGTGCGCACCAGTGTGCTGATGCTGGCGAAGGGCGAGGTTTGCAGTTTGGTCGGCTTGAACCAGGTAGCGCCGGCATCGGTGGAAACACTATGGTTGATCGAACTGCCAGCCCAGCCGCCCACGGCAACGCTGACATACCAAAGGTGCAACCAGCTGCCCTCAACGAATAGCACCGGATTGCCGACTTTGCGTACATAGGAAAATGTGCCGCCTGCCGTGCTTTCTCGGTTGGCAATGGGTTGCGCCTTGCTCCAGCCATCCTTGTCGCGCAGGCTGAACCAGATGGCAACATCATCGGCGCCTTCCTTGCTGCCGGCAAACCAGGCGGCGGCAATACGCCCGTCAGCTAATTGAGCGAGGCTGGCGGCATGGGCCGACTCGGCGGCTTTGGGGAGTTGCTCGGCGGTGAACTGGGTAGGTAATTGCGAAATGCTGGGTGACGGTGGTGGCACAAATGCCGGTGGCTGCGGTGAAGGCGCGCGCCAAAAGGCAGCAAGCAACGCTGCAATAAACAGGATGGCCGAGAGCCAACGCATGGCTTTGGGCGACAGTTGCATCACGGCTGAATGACCTCAAACCAGAACACGGTGGTCAGCAAGGGGGCCAGCGAGCGGCTGCTCACGGCGCTTTTCCAGTCGTTGCTCGTGGCGCCAACGCGGGCGAAGCGCAAGCCTGAGCCGTGTGATGCCAGTGTCTGGTAGCTGCCGAGTTGGGTGGCTTGATGATTTGTTACGGTCAACGCGGTTTTGAAGCTGGAAATATCTTTTTCTTCAACAAAAATCGGGGTTTTGCTGGCTGCCAGTTCGCTCAAGTCAAACTTGTCGAGCTTCCCGTAGTGCCGATGCGCCTGAGCGGTGAGGATGGGAAGCATGGCCGGTTGCGGGCCATCGAACATGGCGATCGACTGGCTACGACCCAACTCAATGACCGAGGCGGGTACCGCATTGATGCCCAGTGCCGGGAAGACGCCGGCGAGTAGCGCAATCCAATAAATTGCCGGTGCAGCGAGAGTGTTAGCAAGTGCACGCTCATGCCACCAGGCCCAGCCCAAATAGATGGCTGGCAAAACCAGCCAATACCACCCACCGAGTTGAAACCAGAAAGCGAAGCCAGCCAGGGCACCGCCCACCCCCATGGCGAGGAGCATGCCGAGGCGGAAAGGCCAGCGCACACGTATCTGCGACAAGGTCAGGGCAAGAAAAATGGATAGAGGTACCAGCGAGCCAATCAGGTAGCGGTCAAAACTTTTAATGAACAAAAACGGCAGGAAGGTCGCAAGAAACCAGAACAGGGCGAATCGCGTTTCCCATGTTCTGCTGCGCTGTTGCCAGGCCGCAACCGCAAAGACGAAAACCCAGGGCAAGGCCACGTTGAGCAGGCCGAGGAGAATGCCGGGGGAAAGATTGAAAAATTGGCGCGACTCCAGTTCATCGGCCAGGACCAGATTCGTTGCTTCCGGGTAGAGCGCCCGCACAACAAAAAACCAGGGCAGGGCGAGCAGTGCCCAGAGTAGCCCGTGACCAAGCAGCGCTTTCCAATGCCGCCCAAGGTGGGTGCCGCGTAACTGGCCGCTGAATAGCAGCGCCAGGCAGCCACCGCCGAAAACCAGCGCAACTATCGGCCCTTTGGTCAGAAAACCGGCAATCAGGAGCAAGCTTGTTACGGTCAACTGGAAAAAACGTCGATTTTTTAGCCAAACCAGCAATGACCAGAATGCCGCAGTAGATAAAGCAGCCACCGGCATGTCGAGCATGAAACGCCGGCCTTCGGAGGCGATGCCCAGGCAGCCGAGCAGAATGCAGCCGGCGATCAGGCCGGGTTCCGTTTTGCCGGAAATCCGCCGGGCGATGCCGGCTGCCGCGATGATCAGCAAGGCTGCCGAGAGAACCCCAACGATGCGGGCGCTGACCAGTGAAATGCCAAAAATCTCGTAACTGCTGCGTCCTACCCAATAGAGCAGCGGCGGTTTGCGGATGCGCGGCGCGCCGTCGAGGAAGGGTACCAGCCAGTGGTTGCCCTCAATCATTTCCATGGGGGTGCGCAAGCCAAGGAAGAACTCATCCTTGCCGGTCAAGCCCGTCGCTTCCCAAATGCCGGGGATCAAAACGGCAAGGGCCAGCAGAAAGAGCAGCAGGGTTTGGCGGGCGGGGGAAAGGGCGAGCATGGAGCGGGATTTTAACCCCTTCGTAACTGAAACAACGGTGTATAACCAACGGTTAACCATGGCCCGAGCCTCTCGCATGTTTATAACCAATGGAGTAGGATTTGTTAGTCTTTGATAATTGTCAGGTATCAAATGCGATTTTCCCGGCTGACGCCTTATTTTTCGCTGGTTTCGTTCATTTTTATATTCTTGGCTGGGGTGGTACTGATGGTGTTTGTCAGCCATCTCGAATTCGACCAGATGGAGCGGATGGCGGAAGGGCGCAATGTCAGCGAGACGCAAGTGATCGGCAAAGTGCTTGAGCAGGATATTGAGCAGCTAATCCTTCGTTCGTCCGGCAAAGAAAAGGCAGAATTGCAGGATTTGCCAGAGGTGGAACGCCTTTATGAAAAAATCAGGCCGCTGATCCACGGCACTGAAATTGTCAAAATCAAAATTTATGACCTGAACGGCCTGACGGTTTTTTCTACCGAGACAGCGCAAATTGGCGAGGACAAGCAAGCTAATGTCGGCTTTATTGCCGCCAGAAATGGCCGCGCTACCAGCGAGTTGGTGCATCGGCAACAATTCAGCGCATCCGAAGGGGTGCTCGAAAATGCCGATCTTGTATCGAGCTATGTACCGGTTAGCGAATCGGGTCAGGTGGTTGCGGTATTCGAGTTGTACCAGGATGTTGGCAAGTTGCTGGATCAGGTTGAACAGGCAAAGTGGCAAATCGGTGGTCTGATTTTCGTTGTTTTTGGTGCGCTGTATTGGGCGTTGCTTCTGGTCGTGCGACGCGCGCAGCGTGTCATCGACAAAAAATCAGCCCTGCTGGAAACGGCAAATCGGGAACTTGATCAGCGAGTTCGGGAGCGCACCGAACTCCTGTATGCAGTGATCAATGAAATACCTGATCCCGTTATCCTGAAAGATGGCAAAGGCGACTTTTTGCTGTGCAATCGCGCCGTTGCCAAACTCTACAACACGACACCAGACGCCATGGTTGGTAAGCATGATGGTGATTTCGGTGTTCCTCAGGAAATGGCTGAAAAGTTTAGGGAAAACGTGCTGGCCATCATGGCCAAAGGCGAAACTGAAATTGTTTACGAAGAAAGCATAGATGCCCAGACCGGTGAGACGCGCTATTACCGTTCAACCAAAAAACCTTTCAGAAATGCGCTTGGCGAGAATCAGATTCTGGTTGTGGCCACGGAAATCAGCGACATGCGTCGCGCTCAGGCGAAAATCGAGGAAAGCGAAAAGCGTCTGCGTTACGCCCTGGCTGCAACCGGCGAGGGGGTTTGGGATTGGGATCTCACCAGTAATGTGGTTAAACACAATACCCAATGGTGTCGTTTGTTCGGCATTGATGTAACCCAGCTTGAGCACCCAATAGATTTTTTTGCGACGCTCCTGCATGAAGATGACCGGGCCAAAGCGATGTGCGGCATCGAGGCTTGCATTAAGGGTGGCTCCGACTATGCCAGTGAACATCGCATGTTGCATCGGGATGGCAGCATCATTTGGGTAGAGGATCGCGGCCGTGTTGTTGAATGCGATGGCAATGGCCAGGCCTTGCGCATGGTTGGCAGTGTGCGTGATATCACCGAGCGCAAGGCAATGGCCGAGGCGCTGCAGGCGCACCATGAAGATCTTGAAAAGTTGGTGGCTGAGCGAACCCGGCAGTTGGTCGTTGCGCGTGATGAAGCCGAGCGACTCGCTCGCGTGAAAAGCGAATATCTGGAGGATAGGTCCAAGGCACTGTCATTGGTCGAAGCGACGCTTGAAGCCACCGATAATGGCATTCTTGTGATCGACTCGACGGGCAAAGTGACATCGGTTAACAGTCGTTTTGCCCAAATGTGGCAAATTCCGCCTGAACTGCTGGCGACACAAAATGACGATTTGTTGCTTAATCATGTGCTTGAGCAACTGGCTGATCCGCAGCATTTCATTAGAAAGGTAAAGTCTCTCTACGAAAAGCCTGGGGCTACTTCACACGACACTCTGCATTTTAAGGACGGCCGCGTTTTTGCCCGTTTCTCTCACCCGCAGCGGATTGGTGACGAAGTCGTTGGCCGCGTCTGGAGTTTTCTGGATATTACCGAGCAGGAGCTGGCCGAACAGCGTGTGCTGCAGCTTTCGCAGGTGATTGCCGATGAGCTGGAGGCTTCCGAACATCAACGCGGCCAGTTGCAGGCGTTGCTCAGCGCCATTCCCGATCTGGTCTGGATGAAAGACGCCAATGGCGTCTTCCTCTCCTGTAATCCGGCATTTGGGCGATTGATGGGGGCTGAGCCTGCACAGATTGTAGGCAAGACCGATTATGAATTTTTCCCGCCTGAAGTCGTTGAGCAGTTCCATGCGGACGACAGCTCGGCAGCAGCTAGCCCCACCCCGATTATTCGTGAGGAATGGGTGACTTACCTGAGCGACGGGCATCGTGGTTTGCTGGAAACCATCAAAACAGCAGTTAAAGGTAAGGACGGGCAATTGATCGGAGTCATGGGCATTGCCCGCGACGTGACCAAAGTGCACGGCCTGCTTCATGAAGTAGAGAAAGCCCGCGCCGAAGCACTGTTGTCCAGTGAGGCAAAAAGTACCTTCCTGGCCAATATGTCACACGAAATACGTACTCCGATGAACGCCATCATGGGCATGTCGGATTTATGTCTGTCGACGCCGTTGAATGACCGGCAGCGCAGTTACGTCAGCAAAATCAAGTCTGCTTCCAGTGCCCTGTTGCACATCATCAATGACATTCTCGATTTCTCGAAAATTGAGGCCGGCAAGTTGCAGGTTGAACAAATTCCATTTGACCTTGAAACGGTTTTTGACCAATTGTCGAGTGTGGTTGCGCTCTCTGCCGAAAATCACGGGATCGAACTTTCCTATGATATCGAGAGCGATGATGAGCTGTTGATAGGTGACCCGCTGCGTCTCGGGCAGGTTTTGATCAACCTGATTTCCAATGCGCTCAAGTTTTCTGCCGGCGGTAATGTGTTGGTTCGGGTTCAGACAGAGAAAGTATCTGCCAACGAAAGTATTCTGCACTTCTCGGTTTCTGATGAGGGTATCGGGATGACTGCCGAACAGGTTGAAAACCTGTTCCAACCATTTACTCAGGCTGACTCATCGACTACCCGGCGGTATGGTGGAACGGGGCTTGGTCTGGCCATCAGTCGTCATCTTGTCGAGATGATGGGTGGTCGTATCTGGGTTGAAAGTGAGCCGGAAAAGGGGAGTACCTTCCATTTCATGCTGCACTTTGCAACTAATGGCAGGGATCGTCGACAAGGAATTGCTCTTATGGCTGCCAGGCTGGCTGAGCACGCGGATCGTCCGATTCTCGTCGTCGACGACAGTCCGATTTCCCTGCATGTGCTGAAACACCTTATCGAACAGCTTGGTTTGCCTGTACTGGCAGCACCTGGTGCGAAGGAGGCGCTGGCGCTGGTAAATGTCGAGCCACCGCCGAGGCTGCTTGCGGCGCTGGTTGATTGGCGTATGCCGGACACAGATGGCATTGAAACCATTCGGCAACTGAGAGCAAGCATTGCGCTGGCCGGGAATGAAGTACCTCCAATGATTCTGGTGACGGCTTATAGCCATCATGAAGAGTTGCAAGAAATAGAAAAGGAAATTGATGGCTTATTGGCCAAACCCCTCAGTGCTCGGCATCTTTATGTTGAGTTGGCTAATTGTTTGGGGGTCGCAACGAGCGTGCCGATCAAGAATCGACGCAAATCGAATACCTTGCATTGGCATCGTTTCCAGGGGCTCGATATTCTTTTGGTGGAGGACATTGAGATTAACCGCGAGGTGATTACTGAACTGATGGCGGCAGTCGGCTTGCATGTGCGGATAGTTGGGAATGGTGCCGAGGCGCTTGCTGCCGTTGAGCTTAAACAGCCCGATTTGATTCTGATGGACTGCCAGATGCCGGTGATGGATGGCTTTACCGCCACGGCAAAGTTGCGCGCCAATCCAGCTACACAGCATTTGCCCATAATTGCACTGACGGCAAATGCGTTGGTCGGCGATCAGGAAAAATGTTTTGCTGTCGGGATGAATGCGCACGTACCCAAACCAATTTGCATGGATGTTCTTTATCAGCGGATGGTGCAGTGTTTGCCGGTCGTCGCTGAACCAGAGCAGGCGTTCTCGGCGCCGCTGGAGCCGCCAACAGTTGTTGATCTGCCGGATTTTCCCGGAATCAATATGGCTATTGGTTTGCTCCATGTCGGCGGACGACAGCCTTTGTTGTTGCGAGTGCTAAAACAGTTTCGTGACAATCAGGGGCAAACTTTCGAGCCGCAATTCTTGGTGGCACAAGCTGCGGGTGATTGGGAAACCAGAGTGCGTCTGGCGCACTCCATAAAGGGCTTGGCGCATACGCTGGGAGCGCTCGATCTCGGTGAAGCGGCAGTTGTTTTGCTGGATGCCGCGCAAAAACATGACTCCGAAGCGTGCGCTGAATTATTCCCGGAAGTGCTCGCGCATCTTCACCCGATCATCGCCGGTCTGTCGCGGCTCGATAAGCTGATAGAGCCAAATCTGTCGCCATCGGTAGATAAAATTTTGCCCGCGCTGAATGCATTGAGCGAATTGCTGGTACGACGGGATACGGCGGCCACCGACATGGCGCTAGATCTTGCTGCGAAGCTAAAGTCCACACCGCAGCATGCGCTTTGGGATGAGGTGGCATGCGCAATCGAGCGTTTTGATTTCAAGAAGGCATCAACTGCTTTGGATCGTTTGCGGGCGGACTTTGTCCCGGCCGCAGAAACTGGCAGGACAGGAGATCAAGATGACTAATGATCGACAGCCGACTCTGCTGATCGTTGACGACATCCCTGAAAACATCACAACCCTGGCCGGGATTTTGCGCGATAGCTATCGTGTTATTTTTGCGACCAATGGCCCTGATGCCTTCGAGGTGCTCAAGCAGCAAGAGGTTGATCTGATTTTGCTCGACATCATGATGCCGGAAATGGATGGTTACGAAGTTTGTCGCTGTCTCAAGGCGGATAGCCTTACGCGTGAAATCCCCGTCATATTTGTGACGGCAATGGGTGAATCCAATGATGAAACGCGCGGACTGGAAGTCGGCGCTGTTGATTATTTGAGCAAACCCTGCAATCCAGGCATTGTTCGTTTGCGTGTCCAGTTGCATCTTGAACGGCGCAATCAGCATCTGGCTCTTGAACGTCTCGTGCGAGAACGTACTGCCGAATTGGAGGATGCCCGGATTCAGATTGTTCGTCGCCTGGGACGCGCTGCAGAATATCGCGACAATGAAACCGGGATGCACGTCATCCGGATGAGCAAAGTGTCACAGTTGCTGGCCTTAGCCGCAGGTTTTTCTGAAAATCAGGCCGAGTTGTTGCTGAATGCCTCGCCGATGCACGATATCGGGAAAATAGGCATTCCTGATCGCATCCTGACCAAACCGGGACCATTAACGCCCGACGAATGGGATGTCATGAAAAGTCATCCATTGATTGGAGCGGAGATTATTGGCCAACATGATTCGCCATTGATCAAAATGGCGCTGGTCGTGGCACTGACACATCACGAAAAGTGGGATGGCAGTGGCTATCCAAACGGTCTTGCAGGGGAGGATATTCCCCTTGAGGGCCGTATTGCTGCGATTGCTGATGTGTTTGATGCGTTGACCAGTATGCGGCCTTACAAACGACCATGGAGCACGTCGGATGCAATTGAATACATGCAATCCCAGTCAGGGATTTCCTTTGACCCAGCTTTGTTACCATTGTTTTTTGGGCTGGTTCCCGAGATAGAGCGTATTCGTGAGTTATATAACGATACGCCGGAACCAATAACCAACGACCGGCGTTAAAAACTCATCGCCAGTCCGATAGCAAAGCCTCTGATATTTTCACCAAAGGCCCAACGCGCCACCAGGCGGGTGCGCGAAACATTGATGTTGTAGGCGCTCGAGTCAAATTCAAGGCCGACTCCAAGCGATGTCATGTGGTTGAAGCCGAGCAAACCTTTCTGATCGCCCAGATAGGTCGTGTGCGCGCCTTCCAGCACATAGCGCAAAGGGCGCTGCATCAAAGACATGCCGGTTGGAGCGCGGTAGCGGGTATATAGACTGGTTGCTTCGGCCGCTGCGCTTCCCTTGATGCTTTCCGATGTGTTGCCGAAGGTTTGTAGCTGGATATTGGTATAGCGCCATTCGACATCAACCTCGTATTCCGGGCGCACCAGTTCGTAATCGAGCATCAGCGAACCACCCAGTCCGTAGGCATTCATTTGCCCACCTTTGAGGAAGTCGAGATTGCGGTCGTAACTGATTTCCAGATAGCGCGTGAAAAGATTCAGATCAGAGGCGACCTGGCCGAGGGCGAAATTGAATATCGGGCGAAATTTCAATTCAGGGGTGATAAAGAAATCCCAACCGATGCCGCCGGAAACAGAAAGCGAGTTCCAGCGAAAAGGCACTTTGATTGTGTCCTGACCGCGCGTGGCAACAAACTCAGGGTCGTAGCGGATGTAAGCGGCTGAACCCTCAAGATAAATCGGGAAATTCTTGCTGACGATATCGCCACCGGCGAGCTGGGTCATCGCCAGGCTTTTCTTCTCGGAGCCGGCGCTGCTGATCGACAGGAAACTGCTGGTCAGGTCGGGCACAACAGAAAAGGACATCAAGGCCAGCACATCATCGGCGTGTTGTTTGATACGGTTGCCAGGGAGTGAATATTGCGCGGCAGCGGGGAAGGCGAAGAGTGCCGTCAGCAGCACAAGCACCTGGCGTGCAGAAGCAAACGGCAATTTTTGTTTTAGTAAGTCGTATTTCATTTTCTGGCGCAGTGTATTTTTTTTCCAAATCTTACTATTGTTGTTGGCAGTTTTTTGTGACACAGACCTGCGGCATAAATGTGATGCTGACTTGTCCTCCGCAGAGCCGGGATTTCAGCAGCCCTTGTAGTCGGGCTTGCGTTTCTGCATGAATGCATCGATGCCTTCGCCGGCATCTTCACTCATCATGTTGCAGGCCATGACTTCGCTGGCGTAGTCGTAGGCCTCGCTGAGGCCCATTTCCAGCTGTTTGTAGAACATGCCCTTGCCCATGCGAATGGCAACGGCGCTCTTGGCGAGAATGCTGCCGGCGAGACGTTCAATTTCGGCGTCCAAGGCATCAGCCGGCACGACACGATTGACCAGACCTTTGGCACGGGCTTCCATGGCGTCTATGAACTCACCGGTGAGCAGCATTTCCAGCGCCGCCTTGCGGCCCAGGTTGCGGGCGAGGCCGACCGCCGGGGTTGAGCAAAACAGGCCAACGTTGATGCCGGAGACGGCAAATTTGGCCACATCGGCAGCCACCGCCATGTCGCACATCGAAACCAGCTGGCAGCCGGCGGCGGTAGCAATGCCATGGACGCGGGCGATGACCGGTTGCGGCATTTGCGTGATCGTCAGCATCAGCTGGCCGCACTGTTTGAACAGCGCCTGCATGAATTCCTTGCTGTGATTGCCGCGCATTTCCTTGAGGTCGTGGCCGGCACAAAAGGCCTTGCCAGCGCCCGCAATGACGACAACACGCACCGCTGTGCTGGCGGCAATCGCATCGAGTTCCGCTTGTATTGCGCTCAACATGTCTTTTGACAGGGAGTTGAATTGGCCGGGGCGATTCAGGGTCAGGGTGGTCAGGCCGTCGGCGCGGTCCGTACGAATAACGAGGGGTTCTACGGTGTTCATGGTCTGTCTCCGGATTTGAATTATTCGAATCGGCTAATTTAATCGATGTGGCGCAAAATGCAATCAGAAGCCGGCGGCAGGAACGGTAAAATTACGAACATGAATCCCCCGCGCTACGTCCACCTTCGCCTCCATTCCGAATATTCAGTGACCGACGGCATCGTCCGCATCGGTGATGCCGTCAAACGCGCCGCTGCCGATGGCATGCCAGCCCTGGCAGTGACTGATCTGTGCAACTTGTTTGGCCTCGTCAAGTTCTACACCGGTGCGCGTGGCAAAGGGGTCAAGCCGATTGCCGGTGCGGATGTCTGGGTCGCCAACCCGGAAGCGCCCGAAGCCGCTTATCGTTTGCTGCTCCTGGCGCGTAACCGGGTGGGCTACCAGCAATTGTGCGAGTTGCTGACCAAGGCGTATCTGGCGGAAGGCCGGCGAGACCGCGCCGAAATCCGCCGCGAATGGTTCACCGAACTCGGTTGCGATGGGCTGATTGCACTCTCCGGGGCGCATTGGGGCGATGTTGGCGATGCCTTGATCAATGGTAATTTTGATCTGGCTGGCGAACGTGCCAAAGCTTGGGAAGCGATTTTCCCGGGGGCTTTCTATCTTGAAGTCCAGCGTTACGGTCAGCCACAGCAGGAGGCCATCGTTCAGCAGACGGCCGATCTGGCCGGCGACCTGGGCTTGCCGCTGGTGGCGACGCATCCGATCCAGTTCATGAATCCTGATGACTTTCAGGCGCACGAAGCGCGAGTCTGTATTGCTGAAGGTTATGTCTTGGGCGACCACCGCCGGCCGAAGATTTACACCGCAGAGCAATACTTCAAAACGCAGGAGGAAATGGCGACGCTGTTTGCTGACCTGCCTGAAGCGCTGGCCAATACGCTGGAGATCGCCAAGCGCTGTAATATCGAAATGACTTTGGGCAAGAACTTCTTGCCCAATTTCCCGACGCCGCCGGGTATGACGCTGGATGATTTTCTGGTGGCCGAAGCCAAGGCCGGTCTTGAGAAACGACTGGTCGAACTTTATCCCGATCCGGAAGAACGTTTGAAACGCCGGCCCGAATACGACGAGCGGATGATTTTCGAGTGCAACACCATCGTCCAGATGGGCTTCCCCGGCTACTTTTTGATCGTTGCAGACTTCATCAACTGGGCCAAGAACAATGGTGTGCCGGTTGGCCCCGGCCGGGGTTCCGGCGCCGGCTCGCTGGTCGCCTATAGCCTGCGCATTACTGACCTTGATCCGCTCGCCTATGCCCTGCTGTTCGAACGCTTCCTGAACCCGGAACGGGTATCGATGCCCGACTTCGATATCGACTTTTGTCAGGACAACCGCTGGCGCGTTATTGAATACGTGCGTGGTCATTACGGCGCCGATGCCGTGAGCCAGATCGCCACTTTCGGCACCATGTCGTCGAAAGCGGTCATTCGCGATGTCGGCCGCGTGTTCAGTTTGCCGTATTCGATGTGCGACCGTATTTCCAAGCTGATTCCCATCGTCCAGAACAAGCCGGTATCGCTGGCTGAGGCGCTGGAGCAGGAGCCGCAGCTTAAGGAAATGATGCAGGGCGACGGGGATGGTGAAACCGTCCGCGAACTGTTCGATCTGGCCGGTCGACTCGAAGATTTGATCCGAAATGTCGGTATGCATGCTGGCGGCGTGTTGATCGCACCCGGAAAAATCACCGATTTCTGCCCGATCTATCAGGCGACTGGCAGCGATGCTTCGCCGGTGTCGCAGTTTGACAAGGACGACGTTGAAAAGGCTGGCTTGGTCAAGTTCGACTTCCTGGGTTTGCGAAATTTGACCATTATCGAGCTGGCGGTGGAGTACATCCGCCGCATGACCGGCGAGAAACTCGACCTGATGTCACTCGGCTTCACAGATCCGGCAGCCTACCAGATCCTGAAGGACGCCAATACGACGGCGATTTTCCAGGTTGAATCGGAGGGCATGAAGAAGCTGCTCAAGAAGCTGGCGCCTGATCGTTTTGAAGACATCATCGCTGTACTGGCGCTCTATCGTCCCGGCCCGCTCGGTTCCGGGATGGTAGATGACTTCATCCTGCGCAAAAAAGGGCAGCAGAAGATCGACTATTTCCACCCCGACCTCACTGCCTGCCTGTCGCCAACCTATGGCGTCATCGTGTACCAGGAACAGGTGATGCAGATCTCGCAGATCATCGGCGGTTACACGCTGGGTGGTGCCGACATGCTGCGCCGCGCGATGGGCAAAAAGAAGGCTGAGGAAATGGCCGAACACCGGGCGACGATTGCTGCCGGTGCCAAGCTGAAAGGTTACGACCCGGCGCTCGCCGAGCAGTTGTTCGACCTGATGACCAAGTTTGCAGAGTACGGTTTCAACAAGTCACACACTGCCGCCTACGCTGTGGTTACTTATCACACTGCCTGGCTCAAGGCACACCACTGCGCGGCCTTCATGGCGGCGACGATGTCCTCCGACATGGACAACACCGACTCGGTGAAGATTTTTTACGAAGACACCATCAACAACAAGGTGAAGGTGTTGGGGCCGGATGTGAATGCCTCGAATTACCGTTTTGAACCAGTCGACCGCAGCACGATTCGCTACGGTCTCGGCGCGGTCAAGGGCACCGGTGAGCAGGCGGTCAATGTCATCCTGAAAACCCGCGAGACGGATGGCCCGTTCAAGGATCTTTTCGATTTTTGCCAGCGTTGCGACAAGCGCATGGTCAATCGCCGGACGACTGAAGCCTTGATCAAGGCCGGCGCTTTCGACAGTATCGATCCCAACCGCTACAAGTTGTTGGCTTCGGTCGGTGTGGCGATGGATTTTGCCGAGCAGGCCGAGCGCAATGCCATGCAGACCAGTCTGTTCGACATGGGTGCCTCGGCCGAGGAGCATGCGCCACAGTACATCGCGGTTAAACCCTGGGATGAAAAAGAGCAGTTGATGCAGGAGAAGGCTGCGCTCGGTTTCTTTTTCTCCGGCCATCCCTACAGCAGTTTCAAGAAAGAGTTGTCGCGCTTCATTCGGCGGCCGCTAAATCAACTTGCGCCAGCCAAGGAATTAACCATGCTGGCCGGGTTGGTGGTCGGCGTGCGCACGCAGATGACACGCCGTGGCAAGATGCTTTTCGTTCAGCTCGACGATGGTACGGGGATGATCGAGGTAACAGTTTTCAGCGAATTGTTTGAAGCTGAGCGCGCCAAAATCGTTACCGATGAGGTGCTGATCATCGAAGGCAAGGTTCGTTTCGACGAGTTCTCCGGCAGCAACAGCGTTGTGGCTGAAAAACTGATGACCCTCGGCGAAGCGCGCGCCCGTTTTGCCAAACACCTGTTGTTGCGGATGAACGGTACGGCCGATGCGCGCAAGTTGAAATCTCTGCTCATGCCATTTGTGCCTGGCACCGCTCAGGTACGGCTCCGCTATTGCAATGCCGCCGCCGAGTGTGAGTTGGTGCTGGGTGAAAAGGTGCGCGTGCGGCTTGATGATCTTTTGCTTGAAGCGTTGACGGATTGGCTGAAGCAGGAAAACGTCGAGATCGTTTACAACTAATAATTTGGCACCCGAAGGTGCCAAAAAAATAGCGCAAATACAGCGTTGACCGTAACAGATCTAGCGCTGTAATTAACTGACCATATCCGTTTTGAAACCAATGCGCACCGCACCCCAATGGCGGCCATTGATGGTGATCGGCATGGACAGGTCATTGAGAATTTCGCCGGTATCGCGAACGTAAGTCTGGAAAAGCGATGATTTCTGATTTTTGGCCAGTTTGATGCCGACCGGGTCGTTGAAGATGCGCTTGTGACGACACTTGGCCAGGTCAATCACCGGATCGCCACTGGGTGCGTTGGAAAATACGCCGTTGTGCGCTGGTGCATAGCCGTTGGTATCGACTGATAGCGAATAGGTCAGGCCCGGGACATCACGCAGCAGGTCGTCGTACATGCGGGTCAGTTCAGCATCGCACTGGCCATCGTAAGCTGTCGTAAAGCGTTTGGGATTGGAACCGGGAATATCCTTGTATTGCTGGTCGAAAATATTGACGCCGCGATCATTCATTTTTTGCAGCACGGTAGCTACTTGATCGCGGAACAGTGTGCATTTGTCGTGCAATGTGTCGAACATGCTGTTGCCGGTACGGAAATCGGCCAGCGTGCATTGCAGGTCTTCCGTTGACTCACGCAAAGTTTTGGCTGAATCAAGGCACTGTTTCATGCGTCCGGAAATATCCACCGAGTGGTCGCGTATTTCTTCAACTTCGCCGTGGATGGTTTGATTGCTCTCACGCAGATTGCCGATGGCTTCGGAGATCGTCGCCAGTTGTTCGGTTGTGCGCTTGAAGTCGCCAACCATGGTTGTCAGGTCGGCCGCGGAGGTTTCGACATAGCCGTTGGCCTTGGTGACTTCCGCAACAATGGTTTGGGTCTTGGCCGAGGTGTCGGCGACCAGATTGATCATTGACTGGGTATTTTGGCCGATCACCTGCGTGGCTGTCTTGACCTTTTCGGCCAGTTTGCGCACCTCATCGGCAACCACTGCAAAACCGCGCCCGGCTTCGCCGGCCCGGGCTGCTTCAATCGCGGCGTTGAGCGCCAGCAGATTGGTTTGATCGGAAATGTCGTTAATCAGCGAAACGATCTCGTTGATCTTCATCGAACTGGTATGGAGTTCGCCAACTGTCGTCGAGAAATGCTCGATGTGCTCGTTGGTCGAGCGCATCGTCGAAGCGACGGTTTCCATCTGTTCGAGTGAGCGTTGCGCCAGATTCAAGTTGTTCAGGGTCGACCCCTGAATTGCCTCGGAATTGAGGGCGACGGCGCTGACGGCCTGATTGACCCGGTTGCTTGATTCAAAGACATCGCCCGCTAGCGATTCCTGACGACGTACCGCATCGCCGGTCAGTTGCACCAGATGGTTCATGCGGGCAGCGTCGGAGGCAATGCTGACGCTGCGCTCGCGGGCGTGCGAAATGAGGCCGCGCACCCGGCTGAAGAAACGGTTGATATTGCCTGAAACCCTGCCGGCAGCATCGCTGCCAGTGGTGCCTACGGCGTGTGAAAGATCGGCGCTGCCATCGGCGATCGCTGCAATGTCACGGTCGATTTTATCGAGCGCCGCATTGTTTCCAAAAAATCCCATACAAAGTCTCCTGCCCTTGATTTTGTCGTTTGCCAGCATGGGGCGGCAAATCTTCGCAGATCATACGCCGCCCCGTTATTGCTTGTCACTCAAGGATTTAGGGATTTTCCACAATTTTTTACAGGCCAATAAAAAAGCCGCCCGGGGGCGGCTTCGGCTGATATTCGAAGTGATTACAGCTTTTTGGCGTTCTTGGCCAAGTAGGCAGCAACACCTTCGGTAGAAGCGGTCATGCCGGGCTTGCCCTTGCTCCAGCCAGCCGGGCAGACTTCGCCGTGCT
>ERZ724523.238-NODE-238-length-32088-cov-11.607093_pt1 | contig 32088 bp, 24 predicted proteins | sample MGYA00376056_ERZ724523 | MGnify/ENA primary metagenome ERZ724523 (study PRJEB28724, sample SAMN07190888) | wastewater metagenome | isolation source: influent of sewage treatment plant in Hong Hong | place: USA: Christiansburg, Virginia | collected 2016-03-01 ... | reverse complement strand
ATCGCATTTTTCCCCGTGCCGCGCTAGATCCTGCACCGAGCGTAAGAGCAGCCCTGAGTGATTTCAAGGTGACCGCGAGGCTGGCGGCAGTCGCCCTGGGCGCCCTGACAATGGCAGGTCGCAACAACCAAGACGTGATGGCCAGATGATGAACTTCAGCCCCCTCCTCAAGCGCTTCGCGGAGAAGGCCCCGCTGCCGGTGATGATGCGCGCGCTGCTGCAGCGCGAGCTCGATGCGACGCAGCTCGACCGCTGGTTCGAGACGGTGGCGCAGCAGCAGTACACGAGAAAGCTGCTCTTCTCGACCCTGTTCGAGCTGATGACGCAGGTGGTGCTGCGCCAAAGCGGCTCGATCCGGGCGGCGTGGCTGGAGGCCGAGGCCGACGTGGGGGTGTCGCTGGCGTCGGTGTACAACAAGCTCAACGGCCTGGAGCCGAGTACCTCGGCGGCGCTGGTGAGCTTTGCGGCGCAGCGCTCGCGCGAGGTGATCGATGCCCTGCCCGGGGCGGCGGTGGAGGTGCTGGCGGGGCTGCCGGTACGGGTGCTCGACGGCAACTGCTTGAACGGGCGTCAGCATCGGTTGAAAGTCACGCGCGCGAGCACGGCCGCGCCGCTGCCGGGTAAGGCGCTGGTGGTGTTCGATCCGCAGCGCGAGACGATGCAACAAAGCCGAGACGATCCCCACTAGGGGCCTTGAACCGTAGTCAGTAATACGGCTTTGCCGTATAATATGACCATGCTGACCGTGATCGAAACTCCCATCTTTCAGCGCATGGTCGTTGATGTGCTCAACGATGCCGAGCGCCAGTTGCTCATAAACTGGATCGCCGGCAACCCGCTGGCAGGTGACGTGATCCCTGGCGTCGATGGGTTGCGCAAGGTGCGCTGGGGCCGCTCTGGGATGGGAAAACGCGGCGGCGCTCGGGTGATCTACTTCACCCGGTTGGAGGGCGGCGAGGTCGTGCTGGTGGCCATTTATGCCAAGGCCAAGTTCGACAACATGCCCGCATCGGTTCTGAAGCTCTGGAAGGAGGCCTACGATGCCTGAAATCAAGATGGACGCCGAAATGCAGGCGTTTGCGAACGATGTGCTGGAGTCGATCCGGCAGGCCAAGCGCGGCGAAGGTCGGGCGCATCGGGTCACGCTGTCGGCGGCAGCCGAGGCCCGCACCAAGGTGGGAATGTCCCAGTCGGAGTTCGCACGGCTGCTGGGCGTGTCGATCCGCACGCTGCAAGACTGGGAACAAGGGCGGCGTGAGCCATCGGGGGCCGCCAGGATGCTGTTGCGCATCGCGGTTCGTTCCCCCGAGGTTGTCCGGCTGGCTGCCAGCGCTTGAAGGAGCAGCACAAAGGAGCCAGCCCGGGTTCGGCTCTATGATGGGGTCGGCTCAGAAAACGAATCCCAAAGTACGTTAGCCATCACATCGAAGCGATTTCAGAGGCACATGCGCGCTTTGCTGTTTCTTGCGTCTTCGCAAAGCCAGCGGGTCTGTCGTTGACCTGATAGCTAGACATAGCCCAGACGGTCGCCGTAGCTTGCAACCCAGACGCCATCTTCGGTAGGGCTGTCTTTTTCTGATCCTAGATGTGGTGAAGTTGCTTCACTATAATCATGGCATGGATTCCGCCATCTACCGTTTCAAGGGCTTCAGGATCGCCCTGTTCTACGGCGACCATCCACCGCCCCATGTGCATCTGCTGGGGCCGGGGGTCAAGGTCTTGATCGAGGTGGAGTCCGCTAAGGTCAAGGGTCGCTGCGACCCCAAGACGCTAGCCGAGGCCCGGGCCTGGATCGCTGCTCACCAGGCCGAGGTCATGGAAATCTGGCAGCAGCGAGGAGCCAAACGATGAAAGATCCCAACATCACTGCCGTCGCCCACGCGGGCGGCCTGGTCGTGAACATCACTTGGGTCAGCGGCAAGACCGATTGCGTAGACTTGTCCGCCCTGGTCGGCGACCTAGCAGGTCTGGAGCCGCTTGACAACGCGCCGACCTTCGCTGCCGTGCAGGTCGGCGAGGATGGCTGGTCGCTGATCTGGCCCTCTGGGATCGAGGTTGGTACTGACACACTGTGGCGCCTGGCGCGCGAGCAGGCCGGCGACGCCACGCCGGTGGTGGAGTTCGCGAATTGGCGCGCGCGCAATGCCCTGTCGCTGACCGATGCCGCCGCTGCGTTGGGCATTACCCGCCGCATGGTGTCGTACTACGAGGCGGGTCGCTACCTGATCCCACGCATGGTGGGCCTGGCCTGCAAGGGCTGGGAGGTCGAGCATCATCGGGCGGCTTGAGCGATAACGTACTTTGCGATCCGTTTCCTGAAGCGACCCTAGCAAGGTCAAGTCCCTCATAGAGGCCGCCTGCCTGATCTCGAATCAGGGACTAGCAGACTTCAAGGCCAGGATGGCGCCGAGCACACCAGCGCTGTCCGCGTAAGCGTGCTTTCGATTCAACCCACCACCCCGGCCCCGCGCTGGGTTTTTCGTCCCAGCCCGCCATCTGTCCGGGCTTTTTTGTCAAAAAACATGCACCAGCACATTACCCAGGAAAACCTCGACGCCACGCTCAAGATCCTTCAATCTCTTGCGCGGGACGAAGAGGAAGAGGCCAAGCTCACGAATCGCATCACCGCCGAGATTGAGGGTCACAGCCTTGAAGCGTCGTTCGCAGCTCTGCTGGGCATCGTCAGCAAACTGGCGCAGCACCGCCTGGATGGGGACAAGCAGAAGGCTGCCGCCTTATGCCTCATGTCCGTCGCCGCCAATATCTCAAACTGGGCAGGCGTCACCGACGAAGAGTTAGCCTGTATTCACGTCCTCGCGTAACCAAAACTCATCACTAACCCAGCCTGCCAAGCACGCAGCCCGTTTGCCTCTGTCCTCATGAGCTTTTCTGAGATGCTTCTGGAGCAGGTTTGAAGCTCAAGCGTAGCCCGAGAGCGTGCAGAGCTCGGTTCAGTGCATCGATGGTCAGCTCTTCCGTGTCGTTTAGGACGTCAAGCAGAGGCTTCTCTTCCATCTTCACTTTGATTTTCGCCTCACCCAGTCCCTGTGCCTGGGCGACTTGGCGCAGCGCGAGCATCAGCGCCGCTTGGTCTTCCATCTCCATCACGGCGTCCAGGTAAGCAGCGGCCTCCTTCGGGTCAGCCAGGGCTTGCCACAGATGGTCGTCGTAGCTGGTGTCTCGCGGTGCGTGCCTGGTTCTTGATTGGCTTGCTGCCTGTTCTTTGGCGTGCTCACTGGCTTCCAGTAGGCTGCGCTTGATGCTGTCGAATCCAGTGCTCATGATCGTTTTCTTTAAGGAGCTATGAACGTGAAATGTCCTGTTTGCGGCGCGGCGGAACTGACCCATGGTACCCGCGACCTGCCCTACACCTACAAGGGCGCAACCACCGTGATTCCAGCGGTAACGGCTGATTTTTGCCCCGCGTGCGATGAGTCCATCACCGATATTCCAGAAACCGAGCGCGTCATGCGGGAGATGCAGGCGTTCAACAAGCAGGTGGATGCCGCCACCCATGCGAGTGACGAGGAAGACGCCGACCTGCAACGATTCATGGACGAGGCACTTGCCGATTTAGAGGCTGAATTGGTAGATCTATCCAAGGCCGATCAGGAGCGCGTCGCCCAGGCGCTGCTGTCGCCGCCGCCACCATCACCTGCCTTGGAGCGTGCTTTCGAGCGTCGAACGCGCACACTGGACGACTTGCTCGTCATGCAGGGCAATGAGCCACTGGCGATTGATCGTGAGTGGGACGTCATGCCAGCGGCTGGGCGCGAACAGGCTCAGAGTCCAGATCAGTGACATTCGAGCGGCACCAGCAGCAGACGATAGGCGCACTGGACAGTAGGAGGCCCCGAATGGGTACACCGTACGAAAAAGACGTGGTGGCTTGGGCCATGGAGCAGGCCGCGCTGTTGCGCGCGGGCAATCTCTCTGCCCTCGACATCGAGCACGTCGCCGAGGAGATTGAAGACGTGGGCAAGAGCGAAAAACGCGAGCTCGCCAGCCGCATGGCGGTGCTTCTGTCGCACCTGCTGAAGTGGTTGCACCAGCCGGGCCAGCGTTGCAGCAGCTGGAGCCGTTCGCTCAAGGAACAGCGCAAGGCCATCGCGGCGGCGATGCGTCAGGCCCCGAGCCTCAAGGCGTCTCTCGGCGATACTGACTGGCTCGCGGGCGTCTGGGCTGACGCGGTGACCAAGGCGGTTGATGAGACGGGGCTGGACAGCTTCCCGGAAGACTGCCCGTGGACGATGGCCCAAGTGTTGACGGAAGACTTTTTCCCCGAGGCTTGATCGATCGGCATGCCAGTCAGCTGCGCTTGAGGTCTCGGTAGAAGTTCTCGTGCGGGCCGACCGCTTCCAGGTAGACCAGCCGAACGGCGTCCTCGACCGTATAGCCGAGCAAGTAGAGCTGGCCTTGGCTCCTGAATTTCACGACTCGCAAGGCCGCCAAGTCGCCCTTCTTGCGCTCTCCGCTCTCGGGGCTGGAGGCGACATCAGCCACAGCCTGGTCGACGTCGCCCGCGACGTTGTCGTTCAGCTTCTTGTACTGACGAGCGAAACGACGTGTCTGGACGACTCCGTAGCCGCTCACTGCAGGCGGCTCCGGGGCACGAACGGTGTCGCATCTGCACGGGGCTCAGCCATGGAGATCAGGGACTCCGCAATGAAGCTCACAGGCAGGTCAGGGTTGTCCAGCGCCGCACGGCCCACCTTGGCCCAGAACTCGATTTGACCGGCGATGGTTCGGTGCTCAGCGGCGGCATCCGTCTTCGCTTGGTTGTAGAGCGATTGATCGATTCGGATTGAAGTGGTGGCAGACATGGGAATGACTTTACTACAATTGTGGTAAATCAATTGTAGCCGAGCCACAGGCTCACACGCCATGGCACCGCAGCAGGGGCTTCAGTGGGACGGCTTCAGACTGGCCGGCGCGCGCGTTGGGCAGCCGCTGCTCGGAAAGGTAGAGGTCTTCGAGGTCGTCCAGGTGGCACCGGATGGCCTCGATCGTGTAGAAGGTCTTGCTGCGCCCGGTCGCTTCAGTCAGGCGCTGCAGTCGGGTGACTATGCTTTCAGTTATTGAAGTTTTATGTATTTACTCATTTAAGTTAAAATATTTAAACTTACCAACTCATATGTGCCAGGAGCCTGCATGAAGGTCATCGCCGTGCTGAACCAGAAGGGCGGGTCGGGCAAGACGACCATCGCCACCCACCTCGCCCGCGCGCTGCAGCTCGCCGGTGCCGATGTGCTGCTGGTCGATTCCGACCCCCAGGGTAGCGCCCGCGACTGGGCCGCCGTGCGCGAGGATCACCCGCTCGCCGTCGTCGGCATCGATCGCCCGACCATAGACCGCGACCTCAAGCAGATCGCTCGAAAGGACTTCGTCGTGATCGACGGCGCGCCTCAGGCAGCCGACCTGGCCGTGTCCGCCATCAAGGCGGCCGACTTCGTGCTGATCCCCGTGCAGCCCAGTCCCTATGACATCTGGGCCGCCGCTGACCTGGTGGACCTGGTCAAGCAGCGCATCGAGGTCACCGATGGCCGCCTGCAAGCCGCCTTTGTGGTCTCGCGCGCCATCAAGGGCACCCGTATCGGCTCTGAGGTGTCTGAGGCGCTGGCCGGTTACGGCCTGCCAGTCCTCGAGTCCCGCATCACCCAGCGTGTGAGCTACCCCGGCACTGCGGCGGCTGGCCTCACGGTCATGGAGTCCGAGCCGGATGGCGACGCCGCCGCCGAGATCTACGCCCTGGCGAACGAGATTAAGCATAAGCTCATTTGAATATATAAATATTTGAGGAAATAAAGTAATGAGTAAATTATCAGGAGCACTGAGCGCCGGCCGCCCAAGCGCCCGGAGCGACAAGGCCGCCACTCTCGCCAGTCTGGCGGAAGAGGCCAGCCTCAAGCGGGTCAATTTCCAGCTGTCAGCCGACCAGCACATGAAACTGAAAATCTACGCGGCCCGGCAGGGCAAGACGATCAAGGAACTGCTGACCGAGTACGTTGCCAGCCTTCCTGAGTAAGACAGTAAAAAATTAAATGAGTTTATGAGTAAAAAGGAACTGATATAACAGCACAGTTCGTCTTTGGGCTCAGTTCCGAGACAGCTTCAATCGTACGACACGGTGCCCTCTGTGAACCCGCCATGCGACCCATCCTCACCCTGAAGAAGAAACCCTCGTCCGTTCCGCCCTCGTCGCCCGAAACCGTCGTGGAGCTCGTGCCGCCGCCCCGTGCCGAGCCCGTTGCGCCGCCGGAACCTGTCAACGCGGAGCAGCCCGCCAAACTGTCCCCCCAGGAAGCCAAGCAAGCCCGCCTCGCTGCCAACCGACTCGTCAACGAGGAACTGCGCGCCCGTCGTCGTGCCGGTGCGGAACGACTCCAGCCGCTGGTTGATGCCTATGTGGCCGAGCACCCCCTGTTCCATCAAACCGTCTGGGTCGAGGGCGTCGAATGCCTCAAGCCCCTTGCCATTGGCGTTCACAAGGCGATCCTGACCTGGCTGCGCGAGCAACCCGAGGCCTTGGATTGCTCCAACACCCTGCTCCTCGACCTGATCAAGGCGGCTCTGGAGCCTCATGTCATCAAGCCCGAGTACTTGGCCGGCCTGCTGAAATTCCAGGACCGCTTTGACCTCGATGGCAATCCGAATGGCGTCGTGAAAGACAAGCACAGGGCCAGGGCTCAAAAAATGTTGCACAAGCAGCACGCGTTGCCAGCCGGCGAAGCGGATGCCACCACGCGCCAGGCCATCGCCGAGCTCGAGGCCGGCCAGGGCAAGCAGTTTGCCAGCGTTGACGCGCTGATGGCTGACTTGCCGGCCGGCGACTGAGCGGTCTAAAGCCTTCCAGCGCGATCACAAGCGCGAAGCCAAGGGAAAGCCCCGCGCCACCCTGGAGGGCGATCTGAAGCCGGTCCTGCTGGCAGTGGCGATCGACCAGGCACTTGGCCCTGGTGCCGTGCTTGCACCTTGAGCCTGGCGCGCCTTGGGTCGCACAGCCTGCTGTTCGGCTGCGACCGGCGGGACGCTTGGCACCTGGCGTTTACGGCCGTATGATGAGCCAGTAGTCGGCGCGCAGCGAGGTTAATAGCAAGCCATGTTTTCGCTATGCTCAAACAGCTTGGCAAGGGCTGCGCCCCTGCACCCCGGCGGCAGTCGCTTCGCTCCCTGCCGCCCGCCGCACTCACTCGCTGGAGGCTCGTTCATGACGGTAGATGCACCCCCGCGCAAGGGCAAAGGCGGCCGCCCCAAGGGCGACCCCGCCGCCGTGCGCACCTCGACCATTGGCGTTCGCGTGTCGGCGGACGAGTACGCCGCCTTGCGAGCCAAGGCCGAGCAGATGGGCATGACCCCGGCGCAGTGGCTCCGGGAAGCGGCGCTATCGCGCCGCCTGCCGTCGCCGCCCGTCCCGCCCATCAACCGCGAGCAGTACGCCGAACTGGCGCGCTTGTCGGCCAACCTCAACCAGTTGGCGAGGCTGGCCAACAGCGGCGAGCCCGTGACCGTGGCCGATGCGCTGTTGCAGCGCCTGGCCGGTGAAGTCGTGCGCCTGCGCCTGGCGCTACTGGGCGCAGGTGGCCGGGAATGATCGCCAAAGCCGCCAAGGGCCGGGGCTTCCGTGGGGCGCTGGAGTACGACCTCAGGCAGGACAAGGGCCACGTCATCGACAGCAACATGGCCGGGCAGCACCCGCGAGAACTCGCCGCCGAATTTGGCGAGATCCGCAAACTGCGACCGAACCTGGGCAAAGCCGTGCTGCACGTGTCGCTGGCCGCCGCGCCCGGAGAACACCTGACGGACGAGCAATGGCGGCAGATCGGCCAGCGCTACCTGCGCGGGATGGGCTTCCAGGACAACCAGTTCGTCATCACCCGGCACACCGACACCGAGCACGAGCACATCCACATCCTGGCCAACCGCATCACCCACGGCGGCGCGGTGGTCAGCGATGCGCATGACTACCGGCGGCAGGAAACCCTGATGCGAGAGATCGAGCGGGATTTCGGCCTGCAGCGGGTGGCCCCGAGCCTTGAAGCGGAACGCCGGGCGCCGACCAAGGGCGAGATTGAGGCCCAGGTTCGCACCGGCCAGCCGTCCACCCGCCAGCAGCTGCAGCAGCTGTGCGAGGGCGCCGCGCAGGGCTGCCGCAGCTTCACCGAGTACCAGGAGCGGCTGGAGGCGGCCGGTGTGGAGCTGGTGCCGGTGGTCCAGCTGGGCGGTGCGAAGCTCTCCGGCTTGTCATACCGCCTGGACGGCGTGACCATGAAGGGCAGTGACCTGGGCAAGGCGTACAGCCCCGCAGGGCTGGCCAAACGGGGGGTAGCGTATGAGCAAGACCGAGACCTTGCGGCAGTCCGCCGCAGCATCGAACGAGACGCGGCTCGAGCGCTTGGCGAGCCAGATCGAGACCGTGCGACAGTCCAGGCACCAGAGCGCGGAGGAGTTGGCCGCGACGCTGGAGCCGCTGGCCCAGGCGATGGCCGCCTTGGCGGAAGAGACGCGGCAGACGCTGACCGAGATCGACCGCAAGAGCCGGGAGCAGGGCGAGAAGTTCAGCCGGCAGATCGAGACGGCCGCCGCGAGCTGGAAGTCCGCCGCCCAGGAAGCGCAGACGGCCGCCGATCGCCTGAACCAGGCCGGGGCGCGGATGGAGTGGCAGCACTACGGCCTGGCCGTGATGACGGGGCTGATTACAGCGGCGCTCGTGAGCGCATTCTGGCTCTGGCTGGCCCCGCCGACCGTGCAGAACCAGCTGGACCCGAAAGCGGTCGCCGAGTACCTGAAACCCGCCGTGATCGCAGCCTTGAAGCCCTCGAAAGGCAGGTAGCGGCGCTGGGCGTGGAGCGCTTCGAGGTGGGCCTGCGCGAGGCCAAGACCGGCCAGACGATGCACCGGGCCTGGAGCCGGTCCGACCTGGTGCAGTCCGCTGCATGGCTCAAGCGCATGAACGCGCAGGGCCATGATGTGTACATCCGCCCCGCTGGCGAGCACGGCCTCGTGCTGGTCGATGACCTCAAGCCGCAGGCGCTGGAGCGTATGAAGGCCACAGGCTTCGCCCCGGCCGCGACCCTCGAGACCAGCCCTGGCCACTATCAGGCCTGGGTTAAGCTGGCGGACCAGCCGCTGTCCGATGAGGTGCGCCGCCTCGCGGCGCAGGGCCTGGCGGAGCAGTACGGGGGGAACCCGAACAGCGCCGACCCTCACCGTTACGGGCGGCTGGCAGGCTTCACGAACCAGCAGCCCCAACACACCCGCGACGACGGGCGCCAGCCCTATGTCCTGGCCCACGACTGCCCTGGGCAGGTCGCTACCGCCGCTCCCGCGTACCTGGAGCGCATCGAGCAGGCTTTGGAGGCCGCGGAGCGGGCGCATCGCCAGGAGCGGCAAGCGCAGCGTGGCCGGGAACGGGACGGCCCGGGCAGGGGGCGTTGATGGAGTCTTCGCCCTCAAATCCGGCCCTGGCGTCCGAATCCGCCCGGTTGCGGGCTGGGCAGCACCGTTCTCGGCGCTATAGTGGCTGGTCTTCCGATGGTCGGCAGACGGCACAAAAGAAGAACGCCTCGAACCCCTCAGCTTTGGTCGGCAAGTAGGGTTACGAGGCGTGTCGGAATGAATGTCCGATGCCCCAAGTATAGCGGTGGCGGCGGACATGGAGGAAACCCACATGTCCGCATTGAAGAAAAACTACCCGCAACAGCCTCTTTTTGACAGTTGGATTGAGCCTGCGCACTACCTGCGCTCGGACAGCCCGAGCGCGTACTTCTCGCTGCTCACGCAGCTCGAGGGCCGGACCACCAAGCAACAGCGCAGCTATCCCGTCGCATCGATGGGCTTTGTCATCGGTGCCTGCGACAAGTCGCTCGACACCTGGATCTCGCAAGCCGAGTTCTGGGCGCCGACCCGGCGCCTGCTGCACTTCATGCGCGTGGGTCTGCTGTTCGTCGACCTCGATACCTACAAGCTGTACGAGTTCGCGGGCCTGAGCGCCGAGGCGCAACTGGAGCTGCTGCTGAGGTTGTGCGAGGCCCAGGGCTTGCCGGAGCCATCGCTCGTGATCTTCTCGGGGCGCGGGCTGCAGGCCAAGTGGGTGCTCGACAGTGCCTTGCCGGCGCGCGCGCTGCCGCGCTGGTCGCTGGTTCAGCACGAGATTGGCCGGCGCCTGGCGGGCCTGGGCGCTGACCCGAACGCCTTGGATGCGTCGCGTGTGCTGCGCCTGGATCAGACCGTCAACAGCCGCAGCGGCGAGATCGTGCGCGTGGTCCATCAATCGGGCGCGCGCTACGACTTCAACCAACTGGCCGATGCCCTGCTGCCGCTGACCCGCGCCAAGCTCCAGCAACTGCGCCAGGAGCGCGCGGAGCGTGCGGCCGACCCGGAGTACCAGAAGCGCTCGGCGACGCGCACCAAGGGCCATCTGACGGCCATCGACACCGGTGCGCTGGGTCACCTGCGCCCGTTCATTGGCGCTCAGCTCGCCTGGGACCGCCTGGCGGACCTGCGCACGCTGGCCCAGCTGCGCGGCTGGACCCAAGGCGCACCGGACGGCTCGCGCGACTTGGCGGTGTTCATCGGGGCTTCGTTCCTGGCGCAGGCGGTGCCGAACGTGCCGCGCTTCTACGACGAGCTGCGCGTGCTCGGGCGCGAGTTCGCGCCGCACTGGACCTTCCGCGAGGTCAACGCCTCGGCATCGGCCGTGATCGACCGCATGAAGCGCATGGCCAAGGGCGAGATGGTCGAGTACGCGGGCGTGCAGGTGGACCCGCGCTATCGCTGGCGGAACGACACGCTGATCCAGCGCTTTGGCATCACGCCTGATGAGGAGCGTCGGCTGGCCACCATCGTCAGCCGGGGTGAGGCCCGGCGCCGTGATGCCGAGCGTGACACCAGGCGGCGCCGAGAAGTGGGTGCTGTAACGCGCGAGTTCTATGAGGGTAACGCCGAGCAGAAGCGTGCTACGGCCCGGCTGCTACGCGCCCAAGGCAAGAGCTGGGCCGAGATCGCGGCTGAGTTGGGCTACAAGAACGGTGACGCTGCCCGGAAGTCCTGTACTTGAGCCCTGACCGGAGAAGTCCCTCCGTATGTATGAAGGTGGCGAAGCCGTACCGCCAACGAGCGGCGGGTAGCCCGTAGGGCTTGTACCTCATTGGACCGGAGAAGTCCCTCCGTATGTATGAAGGTGGCGAAGCCGTACCGCCAACGAGCGGCGGGTAGCCCGTAGGGCTTGTGTCCGTCGCTGCTTTTTTTGCCTGAACTTCAATCGGTATTTTTTCCACTCACCCGGGGTGGAAGGCGAAGCCTGGAACCTCGGAACAGGGCGCTTCAGGCAAGCCAACCGATAACTGTCGCCGGTCAGGGAGGGGGGGTGTCTCACTGATTCGCTCGACTCTTGATCTAGCTCAGATTTGTAAATTCAGACTATTCAGGTCAGAATAGCGCTTTCAAGGAGGTGCTACATGCAAACTTGGCAAATGCAAGCGGCTTTGTTGCATATCTCAAAATGCCAAACGAAGTTGTCAGCGTGCTGCGGTAAGCTTCTGCGATGAGTGACCGTGTCAGGCCAGAGCCCGCCAAGTACAAGACGACCAACTGGAGGCGCTACAACCAGGCCTTGAAGGCGCGCGGCGCCCTCATGATCTGGCTGGATCGCGACCTGCAGTGGTCAGGGCTGGCCAGTGGCAAGCGTGGTCGCCCGTCGTTGTTCTCGGACGCCGCGATCCAGTTCTGCCTGACCATCAAGGCCTTGTTCGGTCTGGCACTGCGCCAAGCCATGGGCATGGTCGAAAGCCTGCTCAAGCTCGCCGGCCTGTCATGGCCGGTGCCCGACTACAGCACGGTCTGCCGGCGCCAGAAGACGCTCAAGGTTCGGATCCCGTATCGGCCAGCCGCACAGGGGCTGCACCTGCTGGTCGATAGCACCGGCCTGAAGATGATGGGCGAAGGCGAATGGAAGAGAAAGAAGCACGGCGCAGAGTACCGGCGCCAGTGGCGCAAGCTGCACATCGGTATCGACGCGCAGACGCTGGAGATCCGGGCGATCGAGGTCACGCCCAACTCGGTAGGCGACGCACCGGTGCTGCCCAGTCTGCTCGGGCAGATCGACCCGCACGAAGCGCTGCTGTCGGTCAGCGGCGACGGCGCCTACGACACCAAGGCGTGTCACGAGGCGATTGCACTGCGTGCGGCTCAGGCGATCATTCCGGTACGAAAGAACGCCAGGAAAACCTGGAAGGAAAACCGCCCTGGAGCCCGCGCCCGCAACGAGATCTTGCGCGCGACGCAGCGACTGGGGCGAGATATCTGGAAGCGCTGGAGCGGGTACCACCGGCGTAGCTTGGTCGAGACCAAGATGCGGTGCGTCAAGCTGGTGGGCGAGCGGGTTAACGCGCGGGACTTCGATCGTCAGGTTGCGGAGTTGCAGGTGCGTGCCGCCATCCTGAACCGCTTCACGCAACTGGGCACGCCCGTGACGGTGCGCGTGGGGTAAGTCCGCCTGGGGTCAGGGGAAGATCGTCCTTCGCTTGAATTACGCAACAAAGCCCCCTCGCCGACATCACTCATGACTGGGATGCCACGATGGGGCGCTCAGCAATGCGTGTCTCTACCGCGATTTTTGTAGCAGTCACGCAACGTTGACAGGAAAATGAATGCGAATTTACCTTATTCAGTTTAATTTGAACAATGATTGGTTTTTTGTCAATGAGGGTTCAGACGATTGTGATACTTTCAAATTTGATATAAATTAATTTTCCTCATAAAAATGAGTCACACAAATATTAAATTTGCGCAAGCATATATCAATGCCATTTTCTCTAAGCCCATGAAAAAACAACAATTTTCGGTCGTGACTCTTCGTTTGGTGATTGCGGCACTCGCATTGCTTTCTGGGTATGCAACAGCCCAGCCCACTGTGGCCCGCGCCCAGGCCTTGTCTGAGTCACCTGCGGCATCGCCTGTCAGTGCAAAACTGGTTCAAAAGCTGATAGCGACTCAGCCTGACGGGCAAGAGTCTTTGACCGAGGTGACTCAAGTCAAGCCAGGTGACAAGCTCCAATATGAGTTGACCTACAGCAACTCTGGCAGTTCTTTAATCAAAGGCCTGATGGCCACGCTGCCCATTCCCACCGGCACTTCTTACCTCCCAGACAGCGCCATGCCACCACCGACCACCGTCAGCGAAGACGGTGAGCAGTTTGGCGTCCCGCCCTTGAAGCGCAAGGTCGAGCGCAAAGGCAAGTTGGTTGATGAGGTTGTCCCTCCTCAAGCCTACAAAGCCTTGCGTTGGTCCATTGGCGAATTGGCCGCCAAGGGTGCGGTCACGGTCAAGGCCAGGGTTGAAGTGAATTCTGCGCGGTAAGCCCCATTGCGCACGTGCAGTGCGTTGTGCTTCATGGGCGCAAGCCACGGGTGAGGGTTGAGGTTGGTTTTTAGTGGATGCATCAGGTGTCATTTAGGAGAACACATAATGAAATTAAATCGGGTCAGTCAATCGCCACCAATCAGCATGGTCTGGTTGGTCAGTCTCATGCTGGCAAGCCTTTTTTGGCTGCTGGGCAGCACATCAGCCATGGCCGCCGCACCGCCAGCGAATGCGGTCATCGGTAACCAGGCCACGGCCACTTACACGGATGGCACGGGAACATCCCGAAATGTCACCTCCAACCTGGTGCAAACCACGGTTGCCCAGATTTACGGTCACACCCTCACAGCCACACAAACCAAAGTGGCACCACAAGGCAGCACGGTTTACTTCCCTCACGTGTTAACCAACACGGGTAATGGACCTGACACCTACACGCTGTCCACCTTCAACCTGGGTGGCGATCAGTTTGACCTGTCCAACATTCGCATTTTTGCGGATGCAAATGGCGATGGTCTGCCAGACAACGCTACACCCATCACCGCCACCACGGCCGTGGCTGCGGGTGCCAGCTTCCGTTTTGTGATTGCAGGTGAAGTTCCTGCACCACAGACCAGCGGTAACCAGGCGCTGTTGCGCGTCGGCGCGGTGGGCAACGGATCAGATGCCAACAACTATGTGGCTTCTGGAACCGCTCCTGCGGGGTCGCAAGCGGGTGTCACCGACACCACCACCATCAGCAATCAGGCTGTCATCAACGTCAACAAGTCGTTTGACGTCATCACCGGTCCCACAGGGACGCAAGTGGTTGTGACACTGAACTACACCAACATTGGTGGAGCCGCTGCGACTGCGGTCACACTGACCGATGTCATTGGTACAGGTGCCACTGCTGGCTTCACTTATGTACCGACATCTGGGCGTTGGACCACAGGCGCTGCAACACCGGTGACATTGATTGACACCGTTGGAGGTGATCCTGCTGGCATCGACTACACCGTCACAGGGACATCCACCGTCACGGCCATCATCACATCGGTGGCCCCAGGTGACTCCGGTCAGGTCAGCTTCAAGCTGAATGTTGCCGCCACGGCAGTGGTCGGAACCAGCACCACCACCAACACGGCCTCCGTGGCATACAGTGATGGATTGGTCATAGTCAACACATCGACCAACACCGTGGCCTTCACAGTCACAGCCACCCGTGGCGTGAACGTTCAGGATGCAACCACTGCGGGGCCATTCAATGTGAACGACACTGAAACGGCTTTTGCCCGCGACGACAAGGTCACGGTTGCGACCGCCCCACAGGGTGGCACGATTGACTACCGTGTGTACGTGACCAACACCGGCAATGCGGCAGACACGTTCAACATGACGATGGTGAACAACCTCTTCCCGGCTGGTACGACCTTCCAGTTCTACAGCAGCACGAACCCCGCAATCGCCACTTCTGTGGCCGGGGCTCCGCTGGTGGACAGCAACGGCGATGGCATCCCTGACACGGGCCCTGTGGCCAGTGGCACCACCATTCCTGTGTTCATTCGTGTGCAGTTGCCCATGTCTGCGGTCAGCAACACGGCCTTGACAGCCGACGTGCGCGCCACCTCGGTGGGCGACGCCACAGCTGGCAACACAGGCATCGACACAGTCACCCCCGAAAACACTCGTGATGCTCAGTTGGTGCTGTCCGACATCATCGAGAAACAGGTGGACTTGACCAACGTCACCACAGGCTGTACCACGGTGAACGGCAATGGTGCGGGTTTCAACGCAACCGGTGAAGCCTCTTTCCGATGCAGCAAGGACGTTGAAGCCGGTCAAAAGGGCGTGTTCAAACTGGTGGTGGCTAACACCACCGGCTCGGCCGATGCCTATGACCTGCTGGGCTCGGGCAGCAATGGCAGCATCAACTCCGCCGGCTTTGCAGCTTCCTTGCCTGCTGGCTGGACCGTGGAATTCCGTCGTGCGTCTGCCGTAGGTGGTGTGACAGCCGGTACGGCTGCAACGGATGCCGCTGGTTGCGATGTGGCCGGTACTTTGGCTGCCATGCCTGTGATCATCAACACCGGCAACATTTCCACTGGCAATGCCATGGCTGTGTGTGCGGTGGTGTCCATCCCCGCCAACCAGACCAACCTGACCCAGGCGCTTTACTTCCGTGCGGCCTCTCCTGCTGCGGTCAGTTATTCCACGCCAACTGCTGCGTTTGACGTCAAGCTCGACCAGGTGATAGTGACCAACAGCAGCTTGTCTGCGTTGACCATCTCCCCCAATCGCACAGGTCAGGTGTACCCCGGCGGCAACGTGGTGTACAGCCACGAGGTGTGTAACGTTGGTACATCCACGCTGACCAACGTGGCTTTGGCATCGACATCAACCACGCAGACGCCTACAGGCTGGACCAACGCCATGTACCGTGACAACGGCGCAACAGCTGGCGTGATTGACCCCACTGATACGGCACTGGGTGCCAGTGGCACCATTGCTTCGCTGCCTGCTGGTACGTGCGTGACCGTGCTGAACAATGTGTTTGCGCCTCTGGGTGCGCCACAGGGTGCCTATGCTGTGCAAACGTTGAAAGCCACTTACACGGGAGGTCCTGTAGTCGGTGTGAGCGTGACCGACACGTCTCAGGTCATCGTGGGTGACGTGACGCTGGAAAAAACCCAAGGGCTGGGCACCAACACCGCTGGCTCGTGTACTGCTTTACCCGTCAGCTACGGCGTAGGTACGTTGAGCAGCGTGAACCCTGGTGAGTTCGTTTGCTACAACGTGTTGGCCAAGAACACGGGCTCTGGGCCTGTGACCGCGTTGAACATTCAGGACGTGGCACCTCAGTACTCCACCTTGGTAGCGGCTGGGGCGTGTACCTATACGCTGACCTCCGCCGCAGGCACGATTGGCGCACCTGCTACGCCTACCGTGTCTGGTGCCAGCATCACCTCCGGTGCCGTGACCACGGTGCCGCCTGGTGGCACCGTGACCATGCGTTTCTGTGTGCGCATTGACAGCTGAGTGATGCCATGAAAAGTGTGCCGGTGGGGCTTCGCTCCCCCGGTACACTTGAGTTCTCAGTCATCGTCAGGTGGCCCAAGCCCAAAATGCTGGTGCTTGGGTTGTCCAATGGTTCTTTCCACAGCTCATTCATAAGCAGCAGCCAGGTGGTTGCGGCTTATGAATTGTCTGTGCGCTTCCAACGCTTCAATGAATTTTGGCACCCATACCTCCAAGATGAACCTCACCAGTCGGCTTCGCTCGTGGCTTGCTGCTGGGATGGCCGTTTTGTGGACCGTTTGGTGGGCCATCTGGGTGGCACTTGGCTGTTTTCAGGCTGGGGTGGCCCACGCCACGTCAGCGCCCTACCAGGCACGCATTGAAAACATTGCGACCGCCACTTTCACGCTGGCCAGTGGTGAGACTTACTCGATTCAGTCCAACATGGTCACCGCTGTGGTGGCGCGCGTGCCAGGGGTTTTGTTGCAGTCCGGGCAAACGGTATTTGCCGCTCCGGGCAGTGTGGTGGCGTTCCCGCACACACTGACGAACACGGGCAATGCACCCGATGTGTTCGATTTGACTGTTCAGTTCACCGGAGTCGCCACCGATTTCAATTACGCTTCTCTGGTGGCGTATCCAGATGTCAACGCCGATGGCATACCTGATTCCCGTCTGCCCTTGACCCTCTCGCCAGTATTGCAACCCGGCCAACGCATGAATTTGGTGGTGTTGGCGCAGATCCCCGCTGGCGTGACGGCAGGAGCGGTATCCGGCTTTGACGTCGTTGCCAAGGGGAATGCCGCCTACGCGGCAGGTCAAGGGGTCATGGCCGTTGCGCCTGTCACGAACCGCGATCAAACCACCATCACCTCGGGTGCGGCGATGTTGGTGTCCAAACGTCTGGATGTCACTTCAGGGCCTTCACCGAACAACAACAGCAACAATCACCTGACATTCGTCATCGAGTACCAAAACATCGGTACGGTCGCGGCCACGCAGGTGGAGTTGACCGATTGGCTGGGTGTTCAAGGGACGGGCTTTGACACCCGGGGCATGGCGTATGTGGCAGGTACCGCCCGCTGGAACGGCTTGGCCCTGACCGATATCCAAGGTGCCGACCCCGTTGGCATGGATTTCAGCTTTGGCGTGGTGCAGCCCAACTTGCTCAAAGCGGTCATTGCCTCTGTTCCGCCCAGAACGCAGGGGCGGCTGGAGTTCAAGGTCGATGTGTTGCCAGGCTTGGCTGCGGGCTCAGACCTGACTTGGAACGTGGCGCAAATGAGGTTCTCGGATGGCACTGGGGTTCCTCATCAGGTCATGTCCAACGTGGCCAAATACACGGTAGAGGCGGTATCGGGGCAGTTCCCTGATTTGATATTGATTAAAAAAGCACTCAGCGCCAATACCCTGAACAATTGTTCGCTATTTTCTTTGGATGCAAGCAACCAAGGTGGTGTGCCCACACAAGGCGAAATCACCATCACGGACTACTTGCCCGCTGGTTTGGTGTACGAACCGCAGTGCCTCACGCCGACTCAAAATTTGATCTCAGGAGGGGCGACGTGGGCTTGTCAAGGCCTGTCCGGGGACCGCAGTGTGACCTGCCGGTCGTCTGCCGTCATCCCTGCCGCCAGCAATGGGCAAGCCTCCACGCATCCTGCGCCGTTGCAGCTCGTGGTTCGCTCTGTGCAAGCCAGTTTGCCTTCGCAGCCCCAATTGGGTGCGCCTGTCCAGTTGATCAACCGCGCATCCGTGTCGGGTGGTGGCGAGCCCACAGGTTTGACGGGCAACAACGGTGCCACGGCACCTGTGGATGTCGCCCTGGGGGCGACCGTTCGCGGGATGGTGTGGCTGGACAGAAACCACGATCGGTTGTTTTCCTTGGCCAGTGGGGATACCCCTTTGGCCAACTGGCGGGTAGAGGCGGTGGCCAACAACCAGGTGATTGGCTTCAGCCAGACGGCGCAGGACGGCCAATATGTCATCACCGACCTGATTCCCGGGACTTACGAGATCCGGTTTCGAGATCCCGTGTCCAACATTGTCAATGGCCGCCCCGTGTGCAACGAGCGCGGTTTGCCCAGCGACACCCCTGCCAATTGCGAAAAGACCTCCCAGACAAAAGTACCCTCCGTGTTGAACTCGCAGGGCACAGGCCTGCTGGTGGACCTGAAGGGCGGAGACACCATCGTTGAGCAAAGCCTGCCGTTGGACCCCAATGGCGTGGTGTACGACTCATTGACCCGCAAACCCGTGGCAGGCACCAAGGTCAAATTGCTGACGCCAGCCGGGTTTGATGCATCAACGCACCTGATTGGCGGGTTGGGCTCGCTGGAACAAACACTCGGACCTTTTGGTTATTACCAGTACATCCTGACCACCGCCGGTGTCCAATTTTGTAGCAGCCAAGCCTCTGGTGCGTGTGATCTGACGCTACAGGTGTCACCCCCGGCGGGCTACCTGACCCCACCATCCTCACTCATCCCACCCCGCCCCAGCGAGGGCGGGTGCGGTTTGGTGAATTGTCTGGATCCGACTGGGCTGGCCCCCGCTGGCCAGGTGTATTCGGTCAATTCGGCCAACTTGAACGGTCCACCTCAGGTGGGTCAAGCGGCAGAGTATTTCATGTCATTTCGCTTGTCTGCGGGTGACCCCGATGTGGTCAATAACCACATTCCGGTGGACCCACTGGCTGCGCTGGCCAGCCAACTGATGCTGCAAAAAAAAGCAGACCGGACAACGGTGGAGTTGGGTGACAGCGTGGGCTATGAAGTCAAACTCAACAACCCCACTTTGTTTTCCGTACCGAATGTGGTGATTGAGGACGTGTTGCCAGCCGGATTTGCGTTGTTGAAGGGCAGCGTGCGGCTCAATGGCGCAGTTTTTCCCGATCCGCCCAGCCGAGGACCCAAGTTGCGGTTTGATCTCGGCAATGTGGCACCAGCCGCCAAGCCTGTGCTGACCTATCGCACCGTGGCTGGGGTGAGGGCTCTGCAAGGCAATGGCATCAACACGGCCCAGGCGTTCAGTGGCACGTTCACCTCCAACCAGGCTCAGGCCAAAGTGACGGTGACAGGCGGCGTGTTCGCCGATGAGGCCTTGCTGGTGGGCAAGGTGTACTTTGACTGCGATGGGGATGGCCGCCAGGGTCAACCCGATGAAAATGGACAATTGCCAGCCAATGAAAAGGGCATTCCCGGTGTGAGGTTGTTTCTGGACAGCGGCAACTACGCCATCACGGACGAAGAAGGCAAATACAGCCTGTATGGACTGGTGCCCAAAACCCAGGCCCTGAAATTGGACCTCACCACCTTGCCTGAAGGTGCGGTGTTGCACCCTTTGGACAACCGCAACCGAGGAGACGGAAGCCTGCGTTTTGTGGATCCTAAAAAGGGGGAGATGGTGAGGGGTGACTTTGCCGTTCGCAATTGCGAGCCTGAGTTGCTGGCCAGGGTCGAGAAACGGCGTGAAGACATGCTCAAACTCACCGCAGCCCAAAAAGAGTGGGACCGTGCGGTCAAGAAAGACTTTCAATTTGAAGCTGTGTCAACGGTCGTCACCAATGCGCGAGATCGCCTGGCCACTGGAGTAGTCACCACCGCTGGCACAGGTGGAAGCATTGCGCCCGCCGGGCAGATGGTGCGCGACCAGCGAATGCTTGCACTGAGCAATGCGCCACCACCTGCCGATGTGACACCTGAGCCAACAGCCCGCCAAATCTATCAAGCCAAATCCAAGGATTTTGACCAGTGGCTGCCCACAACCGATGCCAGCTTGGCGTTTGTGAACGTCAGCGATGGCGATGTGGTCCCGGACCGCCAATTGACGGTCCAGGTAAAGGGGCACTTGGGCAACCGACTGGTGTTGCAGGTCAATGGCCAGCCGGTAGGTGAGGACAAAATCGGCACGCGCTCAACCCTGGAAGATGGTCATGTGCAGGCCCTTGAGTTTGTGGCGCTGCCTTTGCGGGCAGGGAGCAACCAGCTGACTCTGTTGGAGTCAGACCCTTTTGGCAACGAACGTGGCCGCTTGGTGATGCTACTCCGCGCGCCAGGGGAACTCGCCAAGTTGGCCTGGGAGGTGCCTAAAGAGGCCAAGTCGGACGTGCCCGAGCCCTTGGTGGTCACACTCCGCTTGCTGGACGCTGAGGGGTTGCCTGTCAATGCCCGGCTGCCCATCAGCCTAGACATCCGAGGTGCGCAATGGCAGGAAACCGACCTGGACCCCATTGAGCCGGGTGTACAGGTGTTTGTGCAAGACGGTGTAGGCCGCTTCAAGGTGCGCCCGCCTCTTAACGCTGGAGATGTGGGATTGACAGCGGCACAGGGCACGTTAAAAGCACAGGCCACGGTCAAATTCTTGCCCAACTTGCGGCCTTTGGTCGCCGCCGGGATGATTGAGGGCGCTGTGGCCTTGCGAAAATTGGACCCTGCTCAACTGGCCAGCGTGCAAGACCCAGACAGTTTCGAGAAGATCATCAAGCGTTGGAGTAAAGATTTTGATAACGGGAAAGTCAATGCTGGATTGCGTGGAAGCCTGTTTTTAAAGGGAAAAGTAAAAGGCGAGTACCTCCTGACGCTGGCGTATGACAGCGACCGCGATTTGAGTGCCCGCATGTTTCGCGACATTTCACCGGACGAGTATTACCCGGTGTATGGCGACTCGTCCGAGCGGGGCTGGGATGCCCAGTCCACCCAGCGGTTGTATGTGCGCGTGGACAAAGACAAGTCTTGGCTGCTGTATGGCGACTACAACACACAGAACCCGGACACCGGCGGAGGGGAATCTCGCCAACTGTCGTCCGTGTCGCGCAGTCTCACCGGTGCGAAATGGCATTTCGAAGATGAGAACGTGCGGGTCAATGTCCATGCCAGCAAAGACACCCTGAGGCAGTACGTTCTGGAAATTCGGGCCAATGGCACTTCAGGCCCTTATGCCCTTCTCGGCGATGGTGCCATCGTCAACAGCGAGAAAGTAGAAATCATCACCCGGGACCGCAATGCGCTGGGGCAGGTGATTGCCACCGAATCGCTGCAGCGGTTTGTGGATTACGAGGTTGAGCCCTTCAACCGTTCACTGTTGTTCAAGGCACCCCAGCCCTCGTTTGATGGAAACCTCAACCCGCGCTTCATCAAAGTGACTTACGAGGTGGACCAAGGGGGGCAACCGTTTTGGGTGGCCGGACTCGATGCCCTCATCAAGCTCAGTGACTCCGTCAGCGTGGGCGGCCTGGTCAGCAAGGACCAAAACCCGCTGCAACCCTTGTCGGTTTATGGCCTGTCCTTGGTGATAAAGGCTGCGGAATTTTCGACGGTGACCGCAGAAGTGGCGGCCACCGATCGCCATGGCGTGCCCGGTTTGACGGGCATTGCGGGGCAGGGAGAAGCCGGTCGCATTGTGTTCAAGCACGATGACACCAAAAACACGCAGGTGCTGCTCTCAGCCTCACGGACCAGCCCCACGTTCGATAACCCTTCAGCCAGTTTGCCTGCGGGTCGCATTGAAATCAAAGGCCTTGCCAAGCAGAAAATCAGTGCAGACAATGTGCTGCTGGCCGAAGGGAATCGCTCCGAAGACTTGATTCAAGGTAACGAGCGAACCAACTTTGCGCTCAAACTCGAAAGTCAACTCACGCCACAGACTCGTCTGACCTTGGGGCTGAACAACATCGCCGAAAAGGTCGTGACCGCCAAGGGAACGCAGTCGGACCAGTTGACCAGCGTCAGCGCCAAACTCCAGACCACGATTGAAGCCATTCCTGGTGCCATGGTGTTTGTGGAGGCTGAGCAGTCTGTTGATGACGCTTCTCGCCGTTTGCTGGCCGTGGGCGGAGAGTACAAATTGCCCTCCAACACCCGCCTTTATGGGCGCTATGAACTGGTGTCAGACCTGCACCTGCTGACCAATCCGTTGGCGGACACCCGTCCGGTGGCCCTGGTGGGGGTGGAGCATCCATTTGGTGCAGATGGCCGGGCGTTTTCAGAGTATCGAGCACGGGATGGGACAGATGGTCCCCTGACCGAAGCTGCATTGGGCCTGCGCCAGACCTTCAAGCTCAATGAAGACTGGCGTGCCACCGGCAGTTTCGAGAAAGTGGAGCCTCTTTCAGCCGCAGCGGTGGCCACAGCGTCCATGGCCGTGACCATGGGTGTGGAGTACCTGAACGACAAGGACCTCAAGTATTCTGGTCGTGTGGAGCGTCGCGAGGCCGCCAGTGCCAGCTCTTGGTTGGTGCAACAAGGGGTGGCCTTGAAGCATGATGACCGCCTGACCAGCCTGGGCCGTCTGTATTGGAACCACCAAAGCACGTTGACAGCCGCCGACATTGAGCGTTGGCGAGTCTTGGTTGGCCTCGCTTTTCGCGACAGCGAACGCGATGACCTGAACTGGCTGGCACGCATTGAGCGCAGGCACGAAGACAACCCCACGGCGTTGACCCCGTTTGTGCGTGACTCATGGATTTTGGGGTTGAACACCAACCTTCGCTTGGGCCGTGGCCACACGCTGACGCAGCACTGGGCTTACAAATGGTCCCATGAGGCATTTGCGCCAGACCTCCTGAACCGCACTCGCATTGGCCTGGTGTTTATGCGGTACACCCACAACCTGACCGAGCGCATTGACCTGGATGTGCATGGCGGCGTGATGTGGCAGAACAAGTTGTCCAACAGGCAGCATGGACTGGGACTGGAGGCCGGGTATTTGTTGTCCGAGAACCTGTGGCTGTCTGCCGGGTACAACTGGTTTGGTTTCCATGACGCAGATCTGACCGCTGCCGACTACACGCAGCGTGGCCCGTATCTGCGCATGCGTTGGAAATTTGACGAGAACCTGTTCAATTCGAAATCCAAAGACCGCGCAGACACTTCAGCCCCATGAACGACCAGACACTGTTTTTGCATTTTTTCTCCCGTTACAAGCGGGTAACCCTGTGGTTGCGCTTGCTGGCGGTGGTGTGGAGTGTTTTCGCCATGGCGGCCGCGCAGGCGGGCACCATCACGGCCGCCGGTGTCTTCACACCAGCCGACGTGGCACGCACCAGCATGGACATTGGAGGGGTCTGGAACGGCACCAGTGTGATCTCGCCCACGAACGGCGACACCATTCAGTTCACCTTGACCAATGCAGGCACCAGCAGCTTCGACGTCAAGCCCAACATCACCATTCCGACCGGCATGACGGTGGTGACCTCTGGGGCCAACGTCCCCAGCCTCACGTCCAGTGGTTGTGGGGCCTCTGCACCCACGTTGAGTTCTTCCAGTCTTTCTGGCGGTGTGCTGACCTATACCCTGGCATCCACGGGTGTGCCGGGCAGTGGCTATGACATGCAAGCCGGTTGCGCCATCACCTTGCAGTTCAAGGTAATTGCAAGCCTGACGGCATCGACGGGAACCAACTCCTTTACGTTGAACTGGTCTCAGGCTTCGGTGGACAACGGTGCTGTGGATCCTGCACCTACCCCTGTGTTGCAGAGCGTACAAGTCAACACGGGGGCCTCGACCCTGGACAAGCTTCCCACCAACCAAGTGCGCGCTGTCGGGACCACGGCCCAATGGCTGACCGCTTCCAGCGAAGGGGTGACGGTCACCAACACTGGCATTGGCGGGCTGTTCAATGTCACGATCAACGAGTCCGCCATCAATCCAGGGGGCAGTCTGGCCTTGTCGTCACTGGTCAGCACCACTTCGGGTGCCTCGTGTGCCAGTGGCGTGTGTACGCTGCCCTACTTGGCGACAGGTGCCAACTTCAAAGCCAGTGTCCAGGCGACCGTGACAGGTTGTACGGCCATTGGCAACACGGTCACCACGACGGATTTGACGGGTGCCACCAGCAAATCACGCTTTGCCCAAGTGACGCTGGATTTGCCCGCACCCAACGTGTCGCTGACGGTGCCGAACGTGACGCTCAACTATTCAGGCACCACGCCGGTGTCTGTCACGGTGGCCAATGCACTCGCCGCAGGCACGGCCACAGGTCTGACCTTGCAGACAAACTTCAACAGCATGGGTCTGACGGTCAGCGGTGTGGCCGCTGGGTGGACTTATGCTTCTGGCACAGGCGTCTTCACCTACACCGGTACGGGAGGAAATCTGGCAGGCAACACCACGTTGAACCTCACGTTCGATGTGGCGGCCACCAGCGTGTGTACCGGATTGCCCAGTGGGCTGGGCGTCTGGACGGCCAAGTACAGCAATTCCTGCGGGAATGCGTTTGCCGTACCGACCGTCACGCACACGGTCAGCCCACCGTCTGTCACGCCATCCATTGCATTGAGTAAAACCGCGAGCGCCTCTCGGGTGGTGGTGACCGAGGCATCCAGTTACCTCATCAGCCTCAATGCCACCAACACGGCGTTGATCAGCGGCACCAATTTGGTGGTGACAGACACCTTGCCTACAGGGGTATCAGGCGTGGGCTTGGTGGCTTCGGCCGGTTCATTCACGTGCAGCGGAGCCTGCACAGGTGGCAGCTTGGTCACCTGGACCGTGCCCAAAGCCAGTGTGCCTGCCACCCTGACGGTCAATTTCAATGCGCCCAGTGGGGTTTGTACCGCTGGCAGTACGTTGAACAACACCGCCAGCATTGCAGCCACTTCGGTTCAGTCGTGTTCGCTCAACACGTCGTCCACCGCCTCGCAGTTGCTCACCAACAACCCTGGCGGCCTGTTTCAGCAGGACTACAACGTGTCATCTCCCACGGGGGCCTACTTTGAAGCGGGCGTGGGTGACACCAATAACAATGGCTTGCGCGATGGCGTCGAGGGCGAGTTTGTCACTGCCACTGCCAACTACAGTTGGGGTGTGGGCTTCGCCGGTGCGTTTGCCGGTACGCCCAACAGCACCTACCAAGAGAATTTTTCGGGTGCCGCTACAGCGCAGTTGGTGTCCAACTACGGCGTCAAAGTCAGGCTGGCCAACACATCCGGTGGCGCACTGGGCTCTTTGATTGCTGTGCCCAATGCCTCCATCACGTGTACGTCGGGCACCGTGGCCGCAAACAATTGTCAGGGCGGCTTCAGTGTCGATCTGAGTTTTTTGGCTGGTGTGGGTTTTTATAACGACAACAATGCGGCCGACAAGCGGCTACAGCTCACGTACCAAATGACGTTTCCTGATGCTGCTGTGCCCGTTGGCGGCACCACGTCCAGGACCACCTTGGCCACCCTGACGGTGGCCGGCAGCACGGCGGGATGTTCGGGAACCACATACACCCAAGGCGATTTTGTGCCTCTGGCGCGTGCGCGTGCCGATGTGGCGGTGTCTGTGCCCCAGACATTGGACGTGTGCCAACCGTTTACCGCCTCGGCCACGGTCAGCAACCGCAACGAAGAATTGATCAGCAACATGCAGCTCAGTGTGCTCAACAGCAGCACGCTCTATCAGATTCCGTCGTCGCCAGCCCAGACCGCCTCCGGCTTCTTCAGCACTTCGGGTGCCTGGAGCTACAACGCCGGTAGCAACCCCACCTGGACCTTGCCGACGGGTGTCAAGATGAGCAGTGCCGGGACGGTCAGCTTCCCCGCTTTTCTGGGCCCAACCGCCACGACGACACCCTCCGCCCTGACGGCCCGCGCCGATTACGACGACCTGGAGACCTCTGCCACCGCGTCCCCTGATTTTTCTGGCGTCAACGGTACCACCGGCTCCAGTGTGCCCAACCTGGTGCGCAAAGCCCTGCTGAAAGCCACGGTATCGCCACAGGATGTGACCGTCGCCAGCAACAAAACGCAATGGCTGGTTTATGTGACCAACACAGGAAATGGTGTGGCCTACAACACCACGGTCACGCAAAATCTGCCATCCGGTCTGACACTCAATGTCGTGGACACCAACGCCGCGAATACCCCTGTTGTGGCAGCGTCGTCGGGGGGGGGATTGGTGGCCACCTTTGCGGTAGGCACCCTGCAGCCAGGTCAGCAAGTGGCCTTGACCCTGGTGGCCGATGTGAGCGGTGCCACCTGCTCCATCACGGGCGGGACACCCATTTCTTCGGTATGGGGTTGTGGCACCCCTTTCACGGCGGCACAAACACTCAGCAGTGCGCTGCCCAACTTCATCATCCCCACCGGCCAGCTTCAGGTCAGCACCGACAGCTCTGGCAGCAATTGCCCCTTGTGCGGTACGGCCCGCCACGTGGTGAGGGTGCGCAACACTGGACAGGCGTCTGTGTACAACAACGTCATCACCGAAATTTCCAGCCCTTCCACCACCGGTCTGGTGTTGTCTGCGGTGGAGTTCAGCACCAATGGTGGCGTGAGTTACAGCCCGATCGCTGGTGCGTTTTCTGGCACAGGGGAGTCAGGCAGTCCGTACACCGTCAACAGCACCAACGTTGCCGCGTTGGCCGAACTGGTGCCACTCACGCAAACCGGTAGTGGAAAAATTGCCGAAGTGTTGATCCGCTTTAATTTCAACACCAGCGATGTGACCAACGCCACCAGCCACAGCGTGACAACGGCTGCTGCCGCCAACACCGCCTGCGGCGCGGTGGTCAATTCGGGCAATTCGGTGTTTATCTTGGGCGTCACCCGCCCTAACATCACCGTGACCAAGCTCGGAGTCAACCGCACGGTGACAGGTGGAGCAGCCACGACAGGCACCTATATTTCCCCCGTTTATGCGGGGGCCACCGATAACGTGGAATGGAAAGTCACCGTCACCAACAGCGGGCCTGTGGCGGCTCTGAATGTGCGCTTAACGGATCTGTTTGCGGGCAGTGGCGCCACCAGCATGCAGCTGTGCAACCTGTCAGGGGGGTGTTCTGACAACTATGCCAGCGCAACCACCGTCAGCAGCAACGTTGCGTTGACCCTGCCCAGTCTGGCCGCCGGAGCCACCCGTGTGCTGTACCTGAAGGAAGTCGTGGGCACCACCTGCCTGCCCGCTTCCCCGGTGGCACTCAATACCGCAAAAATCACTTGGGGATGTACAGCGACAAGTACCTTGGCTACGCCGACCAACAACACCGGCACGGCACAGTTGGTGACCGGGCCCGCCTTCACTGGGGCCACCGTGACCACGACGACCCAGAACAATGGCCGGGCAATGGTGACTTACACCGTGACCAACAGTGGCGGCAGTGTGTCCAACGCCGTCATCACCGCCACCATCCCGTCGTGGGCTGTGTTGGACCAGACCTACACGACCCCTGCCAATGCAACGTATTCCGTGTCTGGCCCCACACCGACCAGTGTGACGGGTCTCACCAAGGGCGGCACGGCATCGACACCCACTTGGACAGTCAATGGCACGTTTCGCAACGGCCAGACCTTGACCCTTGTGTATTACGTGCTGCCCACCAACAACGCGGGCGCACCTTTTAATGACCTGACCGCCGCCAGCATATATCCCGCGTTGACGGTGGCAGAAACCAGTCCGACGCTGGACCCGGTTTTGCCATCGTCCCAAACGCTAACCATGGACATCGCCGCCGGCGCAACTTGCCCCGCATCTGCCACGGCCAGCACGAGCCTGGCGTTGCTCATGCCCGATCTGGACATCAGTTTGCAATCCACCGGTCAGCCCGCCCGACTGATTTCCACCACAACCATTGGATCATCCCAGTCGTTCATCTTCCGGGTGACCAATACGAACAGTGGGGCGGTGAACTCCATTGCCGATAACTTCACATTTTTGCTTCCACTGTCAGGCACAGCTTGGGGCTTTACCAGTGTTTCCACCGCGACCGCCTCAGGCGCTTCGCTGACCTCATTTTCCTGTGCGCCTTCCGGTGGCGATCAGTTGTGTACTTTTGCGGGATCCATTCCCCGTTCTGGCTACATCACGCTCACCGTGAACCTCACACTGCAAAGCCTGGTGCTGCCCATGGAATTCCAGCCCGTGGTTCGCGGGAGAATTTTGGCGCAAGACGGCAGCACCTGGGGTGAGCACTCGTTTGACCGGTCGGCTTACCAAGTCATTGGTGCTGTCATCACAAAGGCGTTGGCCGCCTCTGGCGTCATCACGACAGACTCGGGCTCGACGGGCAGCAACTTAACCATTGGCGAAGAAGCGCGCTTCATCAACACCCTCAATGTGTTCGGTGCAGGAGCCAACACCGTCAGCGGCATACGGATTCGAGATAACTTGTCCTTGGTCGGCACCGCCGACGACGTGTTGGGGTATGTGTCTCACACGGTGACCAGTGGCACCACCACCAGCGTTACAACACCTGGTGCCGTTAATCATGGTGTGACGGAGCTTGGATTTTCCAACATCACATCTGGCTCTGCGGTGATGTCTTTTGACTTGGTGGCACGTGCCTTGAACGTGAGTGGATTGGGGGCCACCACCACAGCTACCAACAACCTGGGTGCGCAGTTTGTGTATCAGGGTCGGACCTTCATGACCAATGATGCAGACGATACGTTTGCAACTGTTGGCGGCTCAACCACAACTGCTGCGTTGCATGCACAGGTGGCCATGATCCTGGTCAAGCCCCAGCCCACTCTGGTGAAGCAAGCGCGCAACCGCACCCAAAATGGCGTGTGGAGTTCAGCCATCAACGCCAATGCTGGAGACGTGGTGGAGTTCCGCATCACAGTCACCAACCCGACATTAGCTGGCGGTGTGCCCATGCGCAACTTGGCCATCACCGATGTGCTGGATGCGAATTTCGCACCAATTCCCCTGGCCACAGATGGATTGGACAATGATGGCAACGCAGGGGGAACCGAGGGCAGCATTTCTGGACAGACGGTCACCATCAGCGACGCCACGGCAGACAACCCACTGCTGGCCAGCTTGCCTGCGGGCTCCAGCGTGACCGTCACATTTGCTGCCACGTCCAATGTGGGGGTGTCGGGTGGCACCGTCATCACCAACACGGCCAACTTGACCTGGTCGTCCTTACCGTCCACCGATGCCACCAATTACAGCGGGGTGCAAACCGCCTCACCGGGCGCACCGGGTGCCTTGTCAGGCGAGTTTGTCGCCACCTTGAGTGCCACGGCCCAGGTCAACTTCACACGCCTGGGTGGGCGTGTGTACATTGACGATAACCACAATGCCAGCCCAGACAGCGGGGAAACATTGGGCACGCCTTACAGCAGTTCGCCATCTTCTGGGCCGCAGCTCTATGCCAAGCTGACCCGCAACGGGGTGTTCTACCAGGAGGTACTGGTGTCGGCTGCTGGCAATTTTGCGTTCGGCACTCTGCCTGCAGACCCCAACTGGCGCGTGTTCATCACGACGGTGTCGGGTGCTGCCGCCCTGACTCCCCAACTGCCACCGGGTTACCTGGGCACCCAGAACGCCGCTTTTTATGTGGACTTTCAAATCGGGACCGATGGCACCCTGATGCCTCCATTCAACTTCGGCATTTTCCGGGGCAGCCGCCTTGACGGCCAAGTCATCCGGGACAACGGTGCCAGCGGAGGCACTGCACATGACGGTGTGCTCAACGGGGGCGAGTCCTCTTTATCGGGTGTGACCGTCTGTGCCTCCACGCTGACCTCATGCACGGGGGCTGCCGCAGACACCACGGTGACCGACGGCGGTGGGCGCTTCACGCTGTATGTGCCTGCCGCCACGCTGGCATCGGTGGTGAACGTCGTTGAAAACAACCTGACTGGCGACCTCTCGGTCAGTGGTGCGCCGGGCAGCATCCCCGGAGCCAGCTACGTACTCGCATCAGATCGTTTGGTGGTGCCAGCCAATGCCATGGCTGCTGGGTCCAGCTACACCAATCTGCTGTTTGGCGATGTGCAGGCCAATGCCTTCAGCCCCAACCAGACCCGCCAGGCCTTGCCGTCCACTCAGGTGCTGATGCCACACACCTTTGTCGCCCAGACCACAGGTAACGTGACCTTCAGCATTGCGTCAGCGGTGTCCTCACCTGCGGGGGTGGCTTTCACTGATGCCATCTATCGAGACCTGAATTGCAATGGCGCATTGGATGCAGGGGATGACGTGATCACCGCCCCCATTGCCGTTCGTGCCCCCAATGCCAACACCGCCCCAGGCCTCACCAATCCGGCACTGGCCACGCCTTCCAAGGTGTGTATCTTGATCAGGCAGTTTGTGCCTGCCGAAGCGGGCCAGGGCTCTACCCGCACGCTCACGCCTCGGGCGCTGTTTTCTTATGGAGGCAGCATTGCAGACCAGACCCTGACGGTACAAGACCTGACCACTGTGAGTGCAGGGGCCACCGGCTTGGAGCTGATCAAGGCGGTGGACCAGGCGCAAGCCAGCGTAGGGGCCACCCTGACTTACACGCTCACGTTTGTGAACCACTCTGCCAAACCCATCACCAATCTCAGCATCAACGACGCCACGCCGCCCTACACCAGCTTCAGGTCGGCAGCATGGTCCGGCTCGCCAGCCAGCTTGGGCACCTGCACGAAAACCACGCCTGTGGCCCTAGGCGGGGTGTTGTGCTCGGTGACCACGGGAGAAAATCCAGTAGGCGGCCCGTTCACTGGCTCCATTCGATGGGGCTTTACGGGCACATTGAATCCAGGCGAGACGGGTATCGTTACCTTCCAGGTGCGGATTGAGCCTTGAGAGTTAAGCGCTGTTCTGAAAGTCAGCGAAGACATTTCATGATGCCTGCGATGTGGACAAAGCTCAGAAATCGAATGTCGAACTTGTCAAAACGGGTCGCCAGTCGGCGAAAGACCTTCATGCGCTGAAAGACGTTTTTCAGCAGGTGGTGCGCCTTGTGTAGCGGCACCCGCCCAATGAACGCTACATTTTGCGGCTGACCCTGGAAAGAATGATGACTTGCATGCCCCTGGCTTGGGCGTTTTGGACAGTCTTGTCTAAGTCTTATGCATTGTCAGCAAAAAGTTTAGCCCCCTCATCGGAATCGGCTATCACCCCCCAGCCAGCAACTTCACACCATCAGGCCGCATCTCCCCCTTGGGTGAAACGTGGCGGTACAGGGTTTGCCGGGTGATGCCGAGTTCGACACACAGCGTGGCCACCTTGGGGAACAGGAAATTACAAAAGCACCGTTTTAGGTTGAATGGTTATGTCCCACCAGCTCAACTCTTCGGATCGCTCCAACCGGTGCTCCAGGTCTCTTTTCTCAGCATCACCAAGTTTGACGCCCTTCGCGTAAATGGCATCAACCAAGCAGGGGTCGCCTCAGAAAACGGAAAATAAAGCACGCTAAGCCGGTTGCAGTGGCCGTAGCGGCCTGAACTTGCCCGCGCCGATCTTGGCGCTGCTGCGCCAGAGGTAATCGCCGGTCAGGTTGATATGCTCCCAGCCCAGCGGGGACAGGTACTGCAACTGGGCGTCATCGACGGCCTGGCCGTGGCCACGCAGGGCGTTCGCGGCCCGTTCCAGATAGACAGTGTTCCACAGCACGATGGCGGCAGTCACCAGGTTCAAGCCGCTGGCCCGGTAGCGCTGCTGCTCGAAACTGCGGTCGCGGATTTCGCCCAGGCGGTTGAAGAACACGGCACGGGCCAGCGCGTTGCGCGCCTCGCCCTTGTTCAGTCCGGCATGCACACGGCGGCGCAGCTCGACGCTTTGCAGCCAGTCCAGGATGAACAGCGTGCGCTCGATGCGTCCCAGCTCGCGCAGCGCCACAGCCAGGCCGTTCTGGCGCGGATAGCTGCCGAGCTTGCGCAGCATCAGCGAGGCCGTCACCGTGCCCTGCTTGATCGAGGTGGCCAGCCGCAGGATTTCTTCCCAATGGGTGCGGATAGCCTTGATGTTCAGCCGGTCGTTGCTGACCATCGATTTGAGCGCGTCGTAGGCGGCTTCGCCCTTCGGGAT
>ERZ724523.237-NODE-237-length-32311-cov-8.765594_pt1 | contig 32311 bp, 28 predicted proteins | sample MGYA00376056_ERZ724523 | MGnify/ENA primary metagenome ERZ724523 (study PRJEB28724, sample SAMN07190888) | wastewater metagenome | isolation source: influent of sewage treatment plant in Hong Hong | place: USA: Christiansburg, Virginia | collected 2016-03-01 ... | reverse complement strand
AGGGGTAACCCTATGACCTTACCGTTACGATTTACACCGAAACCGAGATCACCCCGTGGGAGGCGGTCTTAAGACGGTTTTCTGTTCCATTGCTACTCAGACCCCAATTTGCGTAACTGCTCAGCGCAATCCAATTCGCCAGCCGCTTCCCATAAGTGGTAACCAAAGCCACAATTACCCCAACATTCTGCTCACCTTTGCGTCGTTTCTGAGCTTCTTTCACTTAACCCGGCATCAATCCCCTCATTTGTGGGGTTTTCGCGCCAATTTTCTGAAATCTCCACCGGCTGCAACAGGCCAATTGCAGTCTTTCCGGGAGCACAATCGGGAGTCTGGTTAGCCGCGAAACCAGTCATTGGCTTTTTGGCGCTGAATGACTCAGATGGGCTGTTATCCGTCTTCATGCGAGGAACGAATCTGCATGCGTTTTGGGACCACGAGATGATGGCCTTGGTGTCGGAAGATCCGATAGCCTGGGTGTCGAGATTGAAACAAAACGCCCAATCTCCGCAGTTCAAGAAGATGCAGGGCTTGAACCCGATTGACATTGCACAGAAGTCTTGCCGAATTGTGGCCAGACCGGACTTCTATCCGCCGCACAAGGTCAACGAAGAGTATGTGAAGACATTTACGCCGGTCATGGAGCGGCAGATGGTGTCGGCAGTTTCACGTTTGGCCAGAACTTTGAATGAGGTTTGGCGGTGATTTAGTGACGTCCCTAACTTCAATTCGTCGTTTGACGTTGACGCAGTTAGACGTTGATTGGTAATGCGACGATAGATCATCGGCAATGATGTTTACCTGATCTGAGAATAGGAATTCCTTGAATTCACCCACGGTTGCCCTGCCCGACACGTTGTAGCCTCGAAGGAGCAGCGCTTCACCAAGGCCTGTCTCCAGGCTACGACCATGGCCAGGCAGGTAATAAATGGTCTTAGGAGTCATGCCAACTTCAATCTGAGCCACGTTTTGAACCTTTAGTAAGTCGGGTGAGCCGCTAATGCCCAAGGTTATCGAACGACTGCCGAGCTTCAAGAGCATCGCTGAACGGTCGCGATCATTCCCCAACCGATTGAATATCTGCTAAAACCAGTAGTGATGCAACACCCACTTATCCAAACCCTACCTCCCAACTTACTGGACGTGATTGGTGACGTGCACGGTGAAATTGACGCCTTGAACGAACTGCTGCGACATCTGGGATACGACTCAGCCGGCTACCACCCGAATGACAGAAAGCTGGTTTTCGTCGGCGATCTGTGTGATCGGGGTCCGGACAGTCCGGCTGTCATCAAGCTGGTTCAAAGGATGGTTGAGGTTGGCAATGCTTATGCCATCCTGGGAAACCACGAACTCAACTTGCTTCGCGGAGATGCAAAAGACGGTTCCGGGTGGTTTTTTGATGAACGCCTTGAGCGCGACGAACGCTATCAGCCATTCGCCCGCCCAATCGAGGCTCAGCGCAATTTCATTTTCGATTTTCTGAATACGCTTCCACTGGTCCTCGAGCGCGAAGACCTTCGGATAGTTCACGCCGCGTGGGTCGACCAGGACATTGACATGCTGCGACAGGTCCGCGGTGTTAGCGCAAATGAGTTGTTCGTTCAGCTTGAGAAAACATTGACTTCGACACTGAAGGCAAACGGCAGCTACCAGAAATTCCAGGAGGCCGTGACCATGCACGCAGATTCGCTGGAAGACGAGAACTGCAATATGCCTTTTCTGGATGCAATCGCTGATCACGATGAAGCATGCCAGAAGGGAAACCTTGTTAAGGTCATGACATCGGGCGTTGAGCGCCGGGCGCAAGCTCCTTTTTTCAGCAGCCACAAATGGCGCTTTGTTGAGCGGGTTGGTTGGTGGAATGAATATGCCGAAGCCGTCCCCGTCTTGGTCGGCCATTACTGGCGCCAGCTCGTGCCAATCGACCGTGCGGCAGTTGGTAAGGGTGATAAGAACCTCTTTGACGAAATTGGATCCGTTCAATGGCATGGTAAGTTGAAGAACGTGTTTTGCCTCGATTACTCGGTGGGCGGCCGTTGGCGCGAACGAAAGGATCAACGTACGCCGGGCACACAGTTCAAGCTTGCCGCCATGCGCTGGCCGGAACGCCAGTTGGTGTTTGATACCGGCGAAACCATGAACACGACTGGATTTTTGTCAAATGATCTTTCAGACGAGATATATGCGTCTTGATCAGAAACCATTCTTCGATTGCACCAAGATGTGCGGACAAACAAGATCGAATGATTGAAGTGGTGAGTTGATTGATTTACGGGAAACACCCGGCATAGGCCTCAAGAACAACAGCATCTCGTTTTCTGGCAAGTCTCACACTTCAAGCAAGTGAAGTTGCCTTTGATCGAATCTGCCTATACGGAAAACCTAGGCTAATTTCTTCATTCATCTCCCTCTAGGATAGTGATCAGAATTGAATATACGTTTAACTATTGTTATACGTATAATTTGGTCTCCCAAATCTGGAGCAAGTCATGACCAAGTCCAACCGTCCGCTGAAAGCTTGCCTGTATGCCAGGGTGTCTACAGGATCACAATCCACGGAGAGCCAGCTAAGAGAGCTTAAGGAGGCCGCGGAACGTCTTGGATGGCTGGTGGTGGCCGAGTATGTCGACCATGGAATCAGTGGCGCAAAAGGCCGCAAAGACCGCCCACAGCTGGATGCCATGCTCAAGGGTGTCGCCCGAAAAGAGTTCGATGTGGTGGCGTCCTGGTCGGTTGACAGGCTGGGACGATCATTGCTTGATCTGCTGACCATGCTCAAGGAGTTGCATTCAACCGGGGTTGATCTTTATCTGCACAAGCAGGGCATCAACACAACGACGCCAGCAGGCAAGGCATTGTTTGGAATGATGGGGGTGTTTGCCGAGTTTGAGCGGGAGATGATCCGTGACAGGGTTATCGCCGGACTGGATGTGGTCAAGCAGACAGGCAAGAACAAACACGGGGTGAAAGTCACCCTGGGCAGACCCAAGGCACCCGCCAAGACTGAGGAGAAGATTTTGACATTGCGGGCCGAGGGAATGGGAATTCTGAAGATCGCCAAGACGGTTGGTTGCGGGGTATCTGTTGTCCAGCGATTGATTGCACCAACTCAATAGTGTCCAGGCTTGGTAAATGATCAAGAACCGAGCCGCTACAAAATGCCGACGTTGCTGGACACCTCATGCATGACCATTGCCGATGCTCGGTTCAACGGCTTAGTACACGGCAGTGTGAAGGAAGCTAACTTCTAATCCTTGACCATTTGCACTGGGGTTGGGCCATCTGCAGCTGTTCGGCAATGGCCGCTGTCAGGCAGCGTGTCCCACACCAAGCCTACTTTTCTTTGTATGCAGATCTAGACTTTCGAATGGATCGGGCAATGAAGGGTAGGAACATGACTACCAGAATCGCAGCCACCAGAAATGTCCAGTTGATACTCCCCACGATTGGAGAAACGATTGGATCAACGACGAGTGTTTTTATACCGTTTATGTACGGCGCTGGATCCACCAAGAATGAGCCCAAAATAGACGCGACGGCAAGTGGCCCTTTGTTAGTCCAAATAAAGTCCATCGCCGCGTCGCCATATTGGCGAACTACCCCCAATAGTTCTGGGCTTCGATCTGACGCGGTCAGGAAACCTTCATTTGCCGCAATGCCCAGTCTTTGTCCGTTTTGGCGAGAGACCTTGTTTAAGGCTCCTACGGCGGGGTCTCCGAATTTTGAAATTAGGGAGTCGGCGATTCCAGGATGTTTAAAGAGTGCGTCAGCGGCAGAATCGCCGTGTTTGAGGAATATCGAAAGCTTTCTAGGTTCTGAGATTATCCAAATGGCCTCATCCCCTTTTCTGGCAAAGAGCTTGATAACGTCTGGGGCGCGACCGCCAGCCTCTTCCAGCGCAGTAAAACCAGCATGACCGGTGCTCCGCAGGTACGGTAGCGCTTCGTCGCCATGTTTTGCCAAGACCCTCGCAGATGCTTCAGTTAACTCTTCTACTGTCTGTCCGGCTGCACCCTTCCCAAATTTGCTGAGTATGAATGATGCGGTGTCTCTGACGGCTGTGGCAGCAATACCAGCGACGGCGAATTGGCTGTGAAGAATCGAAATTAGCAATAGACCAATGATTAGTCTTGAAATTTTCATTTGACCATCCCTTGTGCGGCAGCGTTCCAGAGAATGAAACGTTGCGATGCCACCTGGGTCATCTCTTGAACAATCGCACTCGACACCTTTGCAGAGACATTATCAAGCGCTGCCAGAGACTCACGTTCAATGTCGCCGGCTGGATTGTCAATCCAATCCCAAATCAGATCAACGGCCAACCCAATAACAATTCCGGCGCCCAAGGACCACCAAGAGTTGGCCGCGCCAGTCGCCAATATTCCGGCTGAAATGCCAATGCGCATAAGTACCTGTGTTCCAACCTGCGAAGACACTTCCGAAACCACTAGACTACCCGCTGCTTTTGCTGCGTCCTGCTTTGAAGCACGGACAACTTGTTCAATTGCTTCCTGAAATGATGTTTTTGCCACCGGTATTTCATTTGGCGCTAGGGATCTGCCTAAGATTTCTTTGCTGAGCGAGATGGCAAGTTCATTTTCAATGCTCTCCAAGTCTTTGACGCTTCTTTCAATTGCTCCCTTTGCTGCGTCACCGAGTTCTTTGGTCGAGAAGATGTGTTTGTCAAATTTCTCCGCGACAAATTCTTTGTGGCCATCCTTGCTTGTAAATGGCAAGTACGGCTTTACCGCACGCCACTTACCGCGCAACGAAACGATTTCTTGAGCGAACAGCAGGCTACCTGACTTGCGAGACTTGATGAATTCTGAAAATTCGCTGGCATGTTGCGCTATCGCCTTTGCCGATTTTGCGTTGGCTTCTTGGACATGCTTCAGTAAAGCCGTTTCAACCTGCACCTGTGAACGACCATGGCCAGAAGGGTCAATGTAGGGAGGCTTGCTTATGAGCGAGTCAAACACAAACACTGAACCAAACGCAAGTCCGACTACAGTCAGTAGACCAGCGATCAGAAATTGTGCCTTTTTCACCAGCGCCTTACGTTGCGTCACATTGTCCAACAATTGGCGGAAAGATTGCATTCCATGCTGCCATTTGTAGTCAATTGTGGCCGGCACGTAGAAAAGTTTGCCAGCGAGCCAGGTTGAATCGTCAAAGTTCTACCGTTAGGGAGTATGGAGGGCAGAATGGAAGTACCAGCATCAAGAAAATCGAATATGACCACATTAACAATTGGCGTAGAGCCTCACTCACTGGAGCACCACCTTGCCAAGGATGAGAGTTTCCCTTCTGCGTACTTGCGTGTCATTGGGGCGATCGCCTCATCGGATGGTTTAGTCAGCTTAGCTGAGTATTCGGTTGTCAATGAAATCGCGAACAGTGGGGACGAATCTGCGGTTGCGACCATAACCCTTTTAAATGCACTTGAAAGGCCTTCACCTTTGAAGGACGCTCTCCTGCAACTCAAGAAAGCAAGTGTGAGTATCGGCAATGATTTCCGAAAAGTCTCTTTCGATGCGGCGCGCCCACTGTTGCAGTTGCAGGGATACAACTCACATGACTTGGCAATAAGACTTGCAGCAGCCTTGGCGTATGACTTAGGTCCATCGGATTTAGATGACTTTCCTTTTGAAGAAGAAAAGCCCATATTGAAGAAGATGATGCGGAGTTCCATTCGCCTGGTTAAAGGTAAGGAGCTTCGTAACTTGGCTGACATGTGCTTGAGCGTGACCGGCGATACTAAAGTTTCGCAGTGTGTCGTTGACTATGAAGATGGCCTCATTACTCTGGACCAAATGCGTGCCAACCTCCATGCAGCGTGCGTCGAGGTGAATAGGCAAATCCAGTCGTTTAAGGACCAATTGGAAGTTGCGGAATTTGCTTCTAAAGCTACGACTGCCTACCTCCAAACTGCACAAGCATTGAAGAATCAGGTTGCACAGAGAATGGCCGTGGTTGAAGCTCGGCTAGCCTTTGAAAGAGAAACCTTTGAAGAAGACATTGACTACATAGTTCACGATGCAGGAAATGCCTTCGAGGTTGAGGTTTCCGAAAGACTGAAAACGGATCAGTGGAAGCTCGCGCGTGTTTGGGAAAGTATTGGACGCTCGACTTTCGCAAAAGAGTTGGACAGCCGAATCAGGCGTTCAGTTACCCGGCGCGAGGAAATGCTGCGACTGATTAAGGAAGATTTGCGACTCTTTCAAGAAGAGATGAAAATTACGCGAATTTCAATTCTGCGGCAGCAGCACCATACGCGGTTTCGGCATTTGATGCCAACATTACGTGTTGGCACAAAAGTTGTAAATACCGTTGACAGTGCGGCATCAGTGACGCTCACCGCAGGAGGTGTTGCAATTGCAGGCACGGTAACTGCATCATATTTTCTCGGTGCTGCAGTTGTGCTGCCAGCAATCCTTCCCGCTATTCCTTTTGTTGCTGTGCCAATGGTCCTGGCTGCGGTGTTCAAATGGTTCACGGATTCAGAGGCAAGAAAAGATGGCGAAATTGGACATAAACGCGAAGCATTTGAAAAGGCGCTTCGCGAGCAATTGCTGCTTGCGCAGGCGACTTACAACCTTCAATTGGAGGCGGTGGCCATGGATTTTCAAAAATCCGCAGTGCAGATGATTCAACCAATCATGTTAGAGGCTGAGGCCGCGGATCGATTAGCTGGACTACAGGTAAAGATGGCCAAGAGACTGATTGATCAGTCCAGCAAGAAGGTTGCAATGGTTATTCAAGCAATTCCTGCCGTCTAGGCTTCGAAATGTGCCCGCTCGACACAATCTTGCGGACTCTGCGAAGTTCTCACGAGAAAGCATCGGTCCTCCAACGATAGGGACGTGCCCAACACTAAGCCGATCACAACATACTAACTGTATGACATCCATAATCGCTTTGAAGTCATGTCAATTCCGGCCATTCACCAATGCACCCAATGGTCAATGCATTAAGTAAACCAATCGGATTGAGCTTCTTTGAAGCGGAAATTCGAAGTCTGTGCTCGTTTGCGCCTCAAAAGCTGCTGTTAGGCGAGCAATTGATCGGTCGAGACGCTGCATTGGGCGGGAGTGTCTGAATTTCTGTGTGTGAGGCGGGATTGCTTGCCCACGTTATTGGGCAAGCGGATTTCATCTTAATGGACTTTATTGGTGAAGCGGTCCTCGTAGAGGATCGCAAACTGGTTCATGGCTTCTTTCCAGTCTCGGCTGGCACGGCCCCAGTCGGTGGTGATATTTCGCAAAGCCAACCAAATCAATTTTGAAGCGGCATCATCAGAAGGGAAGTGACCCCGCGTCTTGATGATCTTGCGCAGTCTGGCATTCACGCTTTCAATGGCATTGGTGGTGTAGATCACCCGCCGGATGTGCGCCGGGAACGCAAAGAACGGAATCACCTTGTCCCAGTTGCGCCTCCAGGCCGCCGTTACGGTAGGGAACTTGGCACCCCACTGGCCTGCCTCAAACGCATCCAATTCCACCAACGCAGCCTCGGCACTGGCTGCGGTGTAAATCGGCTTGATGGCTGCTGCCAGCCCTTCAGGGTAATTCAGTGCCAAAACGCCAAGGACAGCTTTCGCCCGCATTGCAGCCGCACAAACCAGCGCCCAATCTATCTCCCATCACTGGTAACCATTGCCGCACCCCCCCAACAATTTACTCACCTAGGCCTGGTTTTTGAGCTACTTTTACCGAGCTCTCTATAGGGTTGCCATGTTTACCGGCGTCCGTAATTGCTGACCAACCCGGATTGAGCCAGATTTCCCATAAATGGTTACCTCAGTGGACGGACGCCCGGTACCCAACCCCTAACCGATCCGCCAATGCCGCCAAACGCTTGTCCAGCGACCAAAGCCGTGCTCCCGGCGTCATCAAGGTCGAGGCCAGCAGGGCAACATCCACCAAACCACAGCCCACGCCAAACAGCTTCTCGCGCTCGATGAAGGCCATCACCTCGGGAAGGGTAGCTTGGCTGGCCAGGCGCAATAGGCCCAGATCACTCAGTGTCTGTCCACGGGCAGGCGGCGACCCACAAGCAATCTCACCCAAGATCCAGGGATGCATCAGGGCCTGATCCATTTCGATCAAACGCACCAGCTCCGCATTGCCTTGCCGAAAATGATCCACCCACACCGAGGTGTCAACCAAGACCGTCATGCGGGCGCTGAGTTATTGAATTGCTCTGATCGCTGGCGCGGCACGTCCGGCATCTGCGGCGCCGTCCCGCCCAATGCCGCCAATCGCTTGCCGGCCTGCACCCGCACAAAGGTCTGAACCGCCTGTCGGAACAAATCCGCCTTGTCCATCTGCGGATCGGCAAGGGCCAGGGCCTGCTCATACAGAGCGTCATCAAGGGTCACGGTGGTGCGCATAGCGGGTCTCAGTAGGAATTGATGCGAGTTTGCATCATTATCCGCATCACCGCAACAACCTATTTAATTCACACGTCACCCTAAGTAATATTAGGGTGACGTACTGGTTAATTGCTAATAACTGGCTTAAAATTTTTACACGCGCTCGCAAATCTGGAGTTTTATACAGTGTTCGGTTTGCAAGTTGTTGAATTTGCTATCAAAACCTCAGGGGACGCCGAGCAAGGTGGTCCCTGGATTTAGTCGAGGACACCGCCGTGACTGAACTTATCGAGGGTCTTAAGGCCTTCCCCTCTCACCTCCCGCCAGACATCCCTCCCGCTCTCCCGGTGGACGACCCTGTCCCGGCTGACCAGACGGAAGCCCTCGAAGCAACACCAGCGGTCGCACGACAGCGTGGCCGCCGGGGTCGTCCCATTGGCTGGCGCATGCCGACCTTCGCGACCCTGAACGACCTGACTCTGGAAGACTTTTCATTCCTGCGCGGCGTCAATTCCGGCATGACACCGATTTGGGCGTTTGAGCAGTTTTATGCCAATGTGCACTTTGACCGCTTGGGCAGGCCCGACCCCGAGTCGCGTCCACACGGTCTGGAGATCAATGCGCTGGCGCGCAACCTGGAAGCCCGCGTCTTGCAAGCGGCCCGGGGATCTGTCATCAAGGACGTGGCGGTCGCAGCCAAGGCTTTGGCCGAACCCAGCATCGCAGCCAATGTGTCTGAAGCGGCCAAGGTGGAAACCCACATGGCGTTCACTGAGTGGTTTGAAAGCTTGCCGGAGGACTTCTACCGGGAAGACGAGCTGGAGGATCGGTACCGCGAATACCTGGAGGAACAGGGTGTTGCGACACCGTCAGGGCGGCATGGCCTGCCCGGCGAAGAAGGCAACGCTGACGCCGGGCATGACGCCCAGATGGAGGTCTTGTCGGCCTCTCAGCAGATGAAGCGCAAGCTTGCGGCCATCAACACCCTGCAAACCTACCTGGCCATGCGCCCTACCCCTGCGGCACTGACCAATTTCTGGCTGGCACCCAAGGTCTGTGACGCCCTGGCGGTGCACCGGGTCAGCACCTTGGGCGAGCTGATGCGTTGGATCGGCATCGAGGGCCGGCACTGGCACAAGAAGATTCATTGGTTCGGTGCCTACCGGGCAAAACGCCTGCAGGCGTGGCTCAAGGACCATGAACCCACCCTCGGGCCTCTTTTGACCGTGGGTCCGCAGTGGAAGCCTAAACCACCGCTCAAGGCCAGCATTGCACCTCTTTGCCCTGTGTCTGACACCCTGGAATTGGTCTACGACCCACGCACCGGAATGTCGGCGCCCTCCCCTACTCAGCTGGTTCGGCGCTTCGGAATAGCACCCCTGGAACTTCTCACCTATCCCGCTGAACTGGACGGCAGCACGGGGCCGTTTCGGCCTCTTACGCCTAATGCGTTCAATGCAAACAACGACTACCAGGCCGTGCAGATTTGGTTGGGAAGTTTTTTATCGGCAGGCAAACAGCGGACTTTTGAAAGTTACCGACGGGAAGTGGAGCGGTTTTACGTGTGGTGTTTGATGGAGGCCAAAGTGCCTTTGTCGGGGGTATCTCTGCAGCAGGCGACGGCTTATCAGATGTTTTTGCAAAACATTCCTGAAAAGTACATCACGACAAAAATTTTGAATCGCACCGATCCTGCGTGGCGGCCGTTCAAGGGGCAGCTCAACGCACGCAGCCAAAGCTATGCCTTGCAGGTGATTCGAAGCCTTTACAAGGCTTTGATGGACAGTGGCTATATGTCCATCAATCCGTTTGCCGCGCTCAAGTCGTCTGCCCTGGGTGCCAAGCGCCAAGCCATGGACACCACGCGCACCTTGCATGAAGAGGATCTGGAGTTGGTGGCAAAGGCTTTGGCCGCCCTCCCCGGCTTACGGTCCACGTCTTTGGCCCAGCAAGCTTTTGCGCGCCGAACGCAGTTGCTCTTGCATTTGGCGTTAACGACGGGCATGCGCCTGGCCGAGATCAGTGCCGGGAATTTGCTGAGCTTGCGCCATCCCCGTGTAGATGACAAGGAAGCCGAAGACTGGATGATTGATGTGATGGGCAAGGGCAGCAAGGTGCGAGAAATGCCTTTGCAATCTGAGGTGCTGGATCTGATCAAAGCCCATCACGCGGATTGGAAGGCTTTGCTGGGTGCTTCGAGTGAAGGAGGTCAAGCCGAGACCTTGGACAGAGCAATACCTGACGCAGCTGTACCGGACGTCCGAGGCGCCCTCCCCTCCCCTTCAGACATTCTGGTGCGACTGCAGCAGTTTGAGCGCTGCCCGCCATTGGTGGCCGCGCTCTATGCGCCAGTGGGCAGCGAGGCGCGGTGTATTGACGGAGATAGCGTGATGGCGAACGACAACTCAGCGTTGTCTCGGTCGGGGATTTACAAGACGCTGAAGGGTTTCTTCAAACAGGCGGCAAAGATGGCTGAAACACCTGAACGCACTGCTCGCTTCACTCAGGTGAGCACGCATTGGCTTCGGCATACCTTTGCCCATGAAGTGCTGCGAGCCAACAATGGGGACGACGGACTGATCATGGCGCAGTTGCTGCTGGGTCATGCCTCGATCAATACGACAGCGGAGTACTTAAAGGAAGACCAGAGCAAGAAGGTCAAGGCGGCTCGGAAGGTTAGGCCGCTGGGCTAATGCGCCACCTCAAATACCAAAGTATTGGGGCCTAGTTGGAGCTAATGTGAGGGTCTGCCGGGATTCATGCAAAAACAGGCAAAATCGTTGCCAAATTGATTCTTGGTAAACAGGGCCTTGTTTGCGCAATGAAATGGGCCGTTTGGGATTCCTCATGAATACCAAAGACTTACCTTACTTTTCGCCTAAAAATTACATGAATCCCGGTGGCCCTCCTACAAGATTTAAATCTTCCAGTCATTTCACTGAAGTAGTGGGGCACTGAACGATCACACCATCACTCAACTCCACCTTGCCTGATATAGAGCATGAATCAGGGAGGTAGGGTGGTGGGTGGCCCTGATCCAGAATGTCGTTTGACTGGACGGGCGGCAACCCAGTCGTGTCCGAATTCTTGGATTGGGTTCTCCAAACAACCGCAATCATGAGGATGAGAAACATGAGAGCAATTGCGATCCAACGAATGTACGAAGGGTACGCGTGCAGTGGTTGAATGGACTCTGACTCGATTGCCGGATTGATGTGCATAGTTTTTACCTCGTAATGGTTCAAAGGAATTACACCGGACCGCACCCTGTTTTGGCAAACGCTCCATCGGGCAGTGTCCATCCTTCGTGCAGAGTGATCGGTAATGAATACTGATGCTGCATCGCTTGAAGGCGGGCGTCATTGCATTCGATGTTCAGCGGCGTTACTTTCTTGGTCACGTCACCAATGTTAATCCGGTTGCGACTGATCATATTGCTAAACCGCTCCTCGTAGGCGGCGATGGCATCCAGACTGCATGGGAAGTGGTGTTCATCGAGATGTTCTATGCAATTGAGAATACAGGCAATCTCAAAACTTGCAATGGCTATTTGAGCGTAATGCAATACTGATTTGACACAATTGATTGCTCCACATCTCAGGAACCGGTGGGCCAGCTCATCTACCAAGTTGAAAGCGCAATCTTGCATAAAGCCGTTTGCGATGTTGGCGGCTCAGTCAAAAAAGGGGATGAGGTCATGGCAGTTATCGCCATCAGCCTCGTCTTCATTGATGCAGTGTTTTCATTACACAAGTGACGCCTCAGATCGCGGCGATAGCGGATTACCGAAGTCTGGCGTGATCGCCGTGCTATACCTATCCATGATGCGCCGGCTTTGTGATGGCTAATTCAGCTAGCGGTTTGAGTCCTTCTGCTTGAAGACGAAGATCAACGCTCTCAATATTCCTTCCACCACGATTTCGAAGGAGATCGCAGCTCACTTGAAGGACCCCAGCATCATCGTCCAGTTTTTGGCCTCTCTTTCCGTAGCTCAAATGGGGGCAGTTGCGGAAGAAAATGATGTTTTGCTTACGGCCCTAATGGATTTCACAAAAGGTGAAGCTACCTTTGCAAGGGCAGGACATGTAGCCGCAGATCAGGAACTCGCAGGCGCAAATGCAAGGTATGAAAGTCTGAAATTGAGTGCGAAGATGTTGGAATCCACTCAATTCGGGACCGAGTCGAAGTAGTCAAATTGGATTCAGTCGAGGCCATTCCAAATGGCTCGGCCATCGTCACTCTGATAGGACTTGTGGCCGCAGTCGTCGATCCAAACCATTTTTTAAATGATTGGAAACTGTGCCTGCGGGCGGTTCGCGCCAACGGCACACATCAGCGAAACAGGATTCCCCACCATGCAGCTGGACAGTCCTAAATGCCGACTTCCGCTGGCAATCGCGTGCGGTTGGCAGCCACCCTCTTCGCCACCACACTACCCAAAAGAGTAGTTCTTGCGGCGCCGCAAGATTCTTATGACCTAACAGACTCACGACCTAGCCATACTGATCTTGCGGCGCCGCAAGATTTCGCGGAGTCTGAAACCGACCAAATTCCACCACACGCTGATTTTCAAGCAAATCAAACAAAAACCGCCACCACGCAAACGCCTCCCTCTCGGTCAAGCTGCTCTAACAGATCGGGGCTTGAAAGCTCGCAAGGAATTGCGTCGCGCGAGGGGTTAATCCGACACCTTCGCTGCGTATCGCCATTCCCAAATTGGTGTTGAACTTCAATGGGCACAAACAATGCTCAGATCTTGCGGCGCCGCAAGATATGTCGAGCACCCAAACTAGAGGCACATCCAATAGATAACTCTCAGCGTTAAAACACAAACATCGTCAGTTAGCCAAATTCCGCGCGCTAAAGTTCATTTATTGAATCAACTTCATTAAATTAACCACGTATACCATTGCTAACAAATCTAATATTACGTAAACTACGCACATATTTTGCCAAAGGAGCATTGGATGATCATCACGGTAGGAGCTGAAAAGGGCGGTGTTGCTAAGACGCGCATTTCTACGCATATAGCTGCGATAGCTGCATCGCAAGGGGTCGATGTGGTTCTCTTGGACACGGACAAGCAAGGGTCGGCAATCAGTTGGTGCGGCATCAGAAATGCCGAAGGCGTTGAGCCATCAATTCCAGTTTTCGCGCTACCGCCGAACCCAGGTAGGGAACTGGTAAACCTGTCGAGCAAGTACGATCTGGTTGTGGTTGATATTGGGGCCCAGAACTACAGAACAATGATCGAGTGCGCGCTGTTGTCCGACTTAGTCCTTGTTCCAACTGGTCCTGATCAACAAGAGTTGGAATCAACACTGAGTGTCTTTGACACATTCAAAGGAATGACTGGTCGCCACATCAGATACCAGGAGATTCCGGCGTTTGTAGTTTTGGCTCGCGTGTCGTCAATCGAGAACTCCAAGGCAACGAAGGACATCAGGGATCTATTCGAGGCAGAAGGGATTGATGTTTTTGCGGCGCAGATCGCCCACAGAGCTGCTTGGCTGGCCACCGGAAGAACTGGGCGAGCCGTGCACGAACTCAAAGGCAAAGACCGCTCGCAAAAAGCGATTGATGAAATCCAAGGCGTATATGACGAAATCATTTCGCGTAACAAGGCATTGGAAAAGACGCTCGCCAAACAGGCGAAAGCTTAGCGAAAGGAAACCCGTATGAAAAAGCAAGTATTTGTCCGGCGCTCGCTAGACCCATCTCGTGTTGCGGCTGTCGAGGAGATTGCAGCGCAAGCTCCAATAGTCGGGGACCCACGGATCGGCGCCCAAGCACCGATTCAAACAACGCAGGCTGCCGAGTCGACGCCAGTTACCAACCTACCGCTGAAGGACTATCTTGCGGCGCCGCAAGAACATGCCTTGGCCTATGAAGTAGGGCAGATCTACAACCTCCCGCTGGGGTTGTTTCGCAGCAACCCGGTAAACCCTCGGGCGGTCTACACCTTAGGTGCAATTGACAAAATGGCCATTGATATGGCGGCACGTGGGCAACTCGTCCCGGCGTCTGGCTATGTCGATGCGGATAGCAAAACAATCGTCTTGATTGAAGGCGAAACCCGCCTTCGCGCTGCCCGGGAAGCCGGATTGCCGACGTTGCGAGTCGAAATCCACAACAAGCCCGAGTCGGACCGTGCGCTCTATGAGCATGCGCGAGCCGCAAACGTGGTTCGCAATGATCAAACGCCTCTGGATGACGCTCTTCGGTGGAGATATTTGCTGGACAAAGGTATCTACAAGAGCCAAGTGCAACTTGCAACGGCCATGAAAGTGAGCGAGGCGATTGTTAGTCGGATGCTCTCGCTCGCCACATTGCCTACCAAGGTCGTTCATGTGTTGGCTGATACCTCAGAGCTCCAGGGCCTCCAAATGATGAACGCCTTGCGTGAATACTGCGAAGTCGCCGGTGAAGATGAAACGATCGAGTTAATGGGGGAGGTCGTAAAGGCTGGGATGGGCTACCGCGATGTCGTTGCCCGACGCCAAGCCTTTGGCAAAGAAGGGGTTAAGCGGCCTCGGTCATTCCGTGAACCACTTCAATTTCGTGGAGCAAAGGGCGAGTTGAAGACATTCGAAGATGGTGGTCGTATGGAACTCGTGCTTAAGGGCTTGGCCGCATCGGATGCAGAAGAAATCGCAGCAAAAATTAAGGCACTTTTTACCAAGGAATAGACTGGCGAGCGCTACGAGAAAGGGCACTGACTGAGCATCCTCATGCCAGTGCCATATTCACTATTCACTGCAAGAAAGTGAAATTCAGTGGATCGGGGAAATTGCTGACAAAGCAAATGCTCCCGCCGTTTTTCTCACCAAAGACTTTGCAACGGAAGCTCGTTACTGACCACTGGACTGCTCCAGAATGAAGTCGTTCAGCGCTTTGTCGTCGGCTATACCCCAAAGTTTCTCCGCCAACCAATTGTAGAAACTGACCTGGACGATCTTGGACTCCAGACCGCTCTTTCGGGCTGCGCCAATGAGGGTTTTGTGATTCGAGCTCTCAATGCCGCCTAGGTATTCGTGCCAATACTCATCACTTGTTCGCCGCGTCATTTCCAAAAAGAGCGCTGATGCCTGATTCCGGCGTGCGGTTAGCAGGTCCTGCATTGCGATCTCACGCCGTTTCTGGGCAACCTTCGCGTCACCCTTTTTTGGCTGGTTTGCCACGTGGGAAGCATCATCGACCACCATGCCATCAGCATAGTGATTTTTTATTGCTGCCTTCAAATATGCGATCGGGCTCTTTACTTCCGACGCGCCTTCTTCCTGATCTCTGCGTTTTTTGAAATACGCAATGTTGGCATCTACGCGCTCGGAACCGTAATTGGCAACAAGTGATACGGCATCGACTGCACGAACCCCTAACTTACGCAGTTCTGCCTCAGAATGCATCGTTGCCTCGTTCCCAGCGGGCCCAAGCAGATTTGGCTCAATGTTCTTTTTCTTTTGATGAATTCGGAATTGAATCTCAACGACAACGCGGCCTTTCTTATGCTCGATCAGTTCCAGGGTAAGGTGAGTAAATCGGTTAACGTCGTCGACTGCCTTTAGGAGAGTGTCCCGTTTGAAGTATTTGTATTCAAAAGGCGAGCTACTGTCCTTTGGCTTGCCTCTTAAGTACATGTCCCAATCTTCAGGAGTACGCCTGAAAGTAACCTTGGAGGGATTGCTTTCGTACGCGACCGCGATTCGATAGAGATTCAATGACGCTTGAGAACTCAGCTCTTTCGCCATCATCAAATTCAACTCAGAAAACTGCTCCAACTCTCGGATTCCGCGACCGATATCGGGAGGGAAACTCACCTCCACAATATTCTGAGTTGGGCTGCGGATGATCTTGGCTTGAGACAGCAGTGAGCTAACGGTCCATTGCGAGCCACCGCTGGTAACTTCATTCCACTCTACCGAGGTTGCATTGAGGGCTCGTAAGGTGGTTTTCAGCCTCGCATAGTTGTTTTTGTCGCCCAAAAACTCCATCAGCACGGGCATGGGTATCTGGTAAACATCCGCTTTTGGCTGCTGCTGAATGACCTGAACAATCTTCAGCCAGGTGAGCATCATTTGGCGAGTGATCGCACCACTGACGGCCTTCGTCGCAATGCTGGACATTGGCTGCTGGACTACTTGCACGCCTGTCCCACGGGACGACTTTCTCGCTGCCTTTTGGGGCTGACTATCCCCAGGAGTCGACGAATTCTCAGTCGGATCTTCAGGGAACAGGTTCAATGAAGGGGAGTCAGACTGTTGATTTCTAGTAGCCATGCCAAATCCTACCACCGGGCAAATGCGTGCAACTTCCTGGAAAAACACAAGACGGAGTTGAGTGTTTGAATTGACACTTGAACATATAGAACTACATAGAAATCAGCGAGAACCATGCTCCATGCGGCTTGCCAAGCATCCAGGTGAGAGCAATGTTGGGGTTAGGTGAGAAAAGTGAGCGGATTGGGTGAGTGGATTGTTGGAGCATGAGAAGTTTAGGTGAGAAGTTGGTTGGTGCCTGGTGAGTGGATTGTTGGCCCTAACCCACGACAGGTGAGAAAACTTGCTTACTTCCCTCGGTATCGGCGGAACGCGCGACCTTGAACGGACTCTCTATACCGGCCCACAGCACTCGCTCATATACCTCAACGAATGCAAAGGTGAGAACTTTGTTGGGTCAAGGTACCAAACACGAATCCCATCGTCTTTTTCTCACCTTTTGCAGCTGCACATCGGCAGCAACATGGTAACCCCAACAATTTTCTCACCTTTGAGGCACCTTCAACGGTCAGATCCTCAAGGAGCGTCGCTAAGTGCCGCTAAGGCTATCCGCGCTACCAGACCATAGCCAACGCGTTAAACGGGTGCCAGAGGCCAGGAATGCACCTCATTTGACCAATTTCGTTCAAGGATGTTCGTTCCCAAGCGAAAGACAACGTTTCCTCGCGGAGTAACCGCCTTCAAAGGCACCGAGGCGGGATGGTCAAAAAGGCAGGGCGATTCGATCGATTTGGAGCCTGGGCCTAAATTTCTCTCACCATTGCGGCCGAAATGTGTGATGGGAAGTGAACACACCACAACAAAACACTCACCTAAGCTGATAGCGGACCCACTTGCCATGCGTCTGCAAACCAGCATGACTCTACTGTCAACATTTTCTTGAAATAAAAAAACACAATCGCGGTAGAGTGTTTGAATTAACACTAGAAACTATAGAGATACATTGAATAGCGGCAACTCGTTATCCCGTGCGGCTTTCAGACGGATGAGGTGAGAAAATTGTTGGGATTGGGTGAGAAAATTGAATGTGTCAGGTGAGTGGATGGTTGGGGGAAAGCGGTTTTAGGTGAGAAGTTAGTTGCCCTTGGGTGAGTGGATCGTTAGGCGTTGGCCGATTCGGTGAGAAAAATGTTGTGGTGCGCCAGTTTGCTGAGTTTGGTTGCCTGAATCTCATCAATTCACCCCTTTTCAGTACACATGCAGGCTTGTGATGGCTGCAAAAATCGTCTGCGACTGCCGATTCGTCACCGTTCCCACTGAGGAAGTGAAGCTAAGGTGAGAATTTTGTTGTGGGGAGTAGCCTGTGCAAATACTGGTCCATTTTTCTCACCTTTCGCCTCCATACGACCGCTTCAGCGTGCTATGACCACAACATTCTCCTCACCTATCGCCTCGCTACGACTGCCTTAGCCTGCTGCGACCACAACATTTTTCTCACCTTTCGCCACTCGAAGGGTTCATTCGCATGCTAGGACCCCAACATTTCTCTCACCTGAGTCAATGTTGACGGCCAATCACCCCAGGATTCATGGTCTACAGGCAAATAACTTGGTCCAAGTGAGCACTCTACAGCTCGTTAGCGGGAGAAAAACCGGCAAAGGTGAGAAGATTGTTGGGCCAAGATCACTAAATGTGAGCACAAACTGTGTCGAAAACCTGCGCCGATAAAGGATTGTGGAATTTAATTGCTCATAGGTGAGAACATTTGGCGAATTTCGTTCGAAACAGTGGGCTATGACCCTCCGTTGAGGCCAACACGAACGATAGGTGAGAAGAATGTTGCCCTGTTCAAGAAGCTCTAGACCAACATAACTCACTCACTGCCGCAGGGGGTGGGTGCTACCAGCTAGCCAGAGAAGATCAGGCAAAAGAATCGGATCGGTGATTGCCAAGACAACCACAACAAAGTTCTCACCTTAGAGCCAAACCAATCATCGGCACGGATTCACCTGCTGTTTGGCATGCCAAGTTCACTCCTGCAGACCATCGTAAAAACCACCTTGCCCGGCGAACCATACAGGGGACTTTGTCAAATGACGTTGCAGTCTGCGGATTAAAACCCAGTCGTCACAGCTTAGAAACTGGAAAACTCATGGTTGACGGAAGGAATCCGCCACATTCAACCGATGTGATGCCGTGAAATACGGTGATGGCACTGCAACCCCAATCAACCAAACAACGTTCACTATCGGAAACCATTGGACGATTCGTCTTGATGATCAGCGCATTGACACTTGGGCCAGCACATTCCTATTGCTACGTTCAGGCAGGTGAGCGCTACGGAGTGGAGCCGAACCTGCTCATGGCCATGTCGTACCAGGAGTCCACCTTTAAGCCTTGGCTCCAAAGCAGAAACTCCAACAACACCGTTGACCTGGGGCTCATGGGCATCAACACCATCCACCTTCAGGAACTCGGGCGCTACGGAATCACAGCGGAGATGCTGCTAGACCCTTGCCAAAACGTCATGGCGGGCGCCTTCTTGTTGAAGAAACGGGTGAACGAGTACGGGTACACGTGGCGGGCGGTTGGTGCGTACCACTCCCGAACGCCCGACCTCAACGAAAGGTATCAGCTCGCCGTGTACACAAAATGGATCGATCTGGTGAAGCGTGCCCAGTCCACAGCCCAGAGGCGGCCAGCCTCAAATGGCGGGACATTTCCAGACCAATTTGCCTCCCAAAGGTGATTCCGCTGGAGAAAAATTGAATCCCCACTATTGGGAATGACTGCTGCCAATCACTAAATCATCATTCTTGGCGGTACCAACTCCATCGGCCTGCCCGAGCAGCCACCGCATTCATAGACCGCCATGGCGGCAATGCGGACCGCCCAAATTTGGGCGGTCGGACGATTAACCAGACCGAAAGCGCCGTCCAGGACGGCTACAGGTTTAGGTCACACCCACAGCCAGATCAACAAGCCAACCGCATCTGCCTTTGTCATGTCCATTGCGAAGTGGACAAGGCAAAGCCCTGTGCCGGGGCCTCGTTTCTCAGTTTCGCATCGTTGCGAACGAATTCAACCGAACGCCCGATGGGGTGTTCATCTTCTGGAGAAACAGAAATGGCAAGAAAACGTATGAGCTATGACAGCCAACTTAGCTTGGACATGTTTAGCGAAGTAGTGGAAGTCATTGCGAACCCTGAACGGCAGGTCGCAATTGAATTGGCAAAGGAAACATTCTTGGTGACGCCTGTAGCTGCAGCAGTGGCAGCAGTCGTCGAGAAGCATGTGCCTTTCGTAATAACAGATCAACTCAACACATTTGGCTCAAAACGCGAGAAGATTCAAAGCAATTTGAAGGCGCTACGTCTTGTGGCCAAGATTCGTTCAGGCGAATTGCACCAGGAAGCGCTCAATGAAGAACAAAAGTCTGAACTTGTGCGCTACACCGGGTGGGGTGCTCACGTCGCACCAAACAGTTTCGACCTGGCCATCTCAAATGTGCCGTTTGGCAACTTCACGGTCTACGACAAGCGCTTCAAGCAGTTGAAAGCCAAGATTCATGACTACTTCTTTGCGAAGGGGTTGGATCTGGTTCGACCGGGCGGCATCGTGGCCTTCGTGACCACAAGCCGGACGCTGGACAAGGCTGGTGATGCCGTGCGCGGCTATTTGGCAGAACGTGCCGAATTGGTCACCGCTATTCGCCTCCCAAGTGAAACCTTTGAGGAATGCGCCGGCACTTCAGTTGTCACTGACATTTTGGTGTTCAGAAAGGCAGCTGAGGTGGTGCGTGAAGCCGAAGGGGGAGAAGACGACCCCGTCGAGACTTCCGCGAACCAACGAAAAGGCCGTGAGTTCAGCAAGGTCGCCATTGATCAAATGTGGCATTTGAGTGAGCAGAACTACCAAGTGCGATACATACCAAATGAGGTATTCATCCAGCATCGCCATCTCCATCTGGGCCGTGCGAGCGCGAATGGTCGTGACCAACACGGAAACACCAAGTGGACTGTTGGCTTGCCAGCAAACGTCACATTGGAGGACGCCCTGTCAGAGGTAGTTGAAAAGGAACGCGATTGGTTGACAGGCTGGTACCTTTGATGTTGACGCCGCCTCGCTCGAAGGTTCACTGAGTAGTAAACGACCACGATTTGGTTACGTTGGTCCCATCCGTCAAGGCGCCACTGAAGTTCACGTTGTAGGTCGTTTTGCTGGCCAATAATTGCGTTGGCAGAATGTGCGCCTCTGTTTTTGTCAAGTATGTCGGAAAACTTGCATAAGTGATCTGTATCACAGGTACTTGGACGGTCGATCCGAGAGGTGTCAGCGTGAAGCTATTGATCGTTGCAAACGGGCTGTTCAAATAGATGGAAACAGGCATGCCTTTCTGCCCGTCTGGAATAGCAGGCGCTGGATTTGGATTTTCTCCTGCCGCCATTTGAATAGGCACTCCAGTTTGGCTGTTTCCTGGATAGATGCCAATCCATCCGGCTGGGCGAGTTTGAGGCACCGATTTATACCCAAAGTTAATTACACAGGTCGTTCCAAACCCGTCCGATGCCTTAACATTTGGTGATATTCCAACGGTTTGGTAGTCTGTATTTAAAAGCGCTGAGCGATGAAAAACTGAATTGACGAACGTGCCAACACAATCAGGTGTATTTCTGCCAGCAACTTCACCAACCGATTTATAGACAACTCCAGAAGCCGTCGCCCGATCTATTGGGAGAACACCAGTAAATCCTGGCGTAGCCTTAGTTTCGACATGACCCATAAGCCATCCGGTGACAGGATCAACCGTGGCCAACACAGCGTTATTGAATAGTCCATTTCCGATGTAGTAATTCGACAAAACGTAATTCGCATGATTCGTCGCCGCAGCATCTAACGCAACATCCTGCGCCAACATCCCGAACCCGCCCTTTAGCCTTACATCGTTGATCTGATTGAACATGGTCAACAGCGTGCTGCCTGCTGCATACGTAGGTGTAGGGACCGAGGTTGCTAAGTTGCCGCCATTGGTCGCGGGTGCAGGCGTGGGGGTGGGCGTAGGCGTGACAGTTGAGTCGGTGCTACCGCCGCCGCCACCGCCGCATGCAGCAAGCGCTGCAAGTACGATTGATGTGTAAGCGAGTTTTGTTTTGAATTTCATGTTTGTTTCTCCATTTGGTTAAGTGAGTACAACCAAATTAACATTGCTTGTCCCCGACGCAAGTTTTGTTTTCCCGGCTTCGAGGATAACAATTTTGATCGACGTTTGAGCGACGGTCTGATCGGACCGCCCAAATTTGGGCGGTCAGCGAATCCTCCATCCCGTCACCTTTCCTTCGACTGCCGTGGCGTAACAGTAGCCGGAACGCTCCACCCAACCCGGCGCTTTGCATTCCACCAATTGTTTTGCTTGGCCAAGTCGGGCAAGTTCTTCTGCTGCAACGGTTTCGGGCTGCTCTGGCGTGTGCTGAAAACCCCTCATTCCAGTCGCAATGCCAAAGCCAAAGAGGAGGCCAATGAGGAGCGTTATCACCAGCGATTTGCTTAGCCGATTGGTGGGTTTTGCTTCGGCGTGTGCTTTTTCGGGTGGCTCGATGGCCTGGACCGAAGAGCCCTGCCAACTGCTGCGCACCAGGCGCTCCACTTCGGACTTGAACCGTGCAAGAGAAGCATCCGCAAACACCTCGGTTTTCTTGACCTGCTCTGCAAACCGCGCATCAAGCCGCGTCTCAAGTCTCTGGATGGCGGGCTCCAGTTTGGAATCAATGCCCTCGATGGACTTCTCTAGCGCCAACCTGTTCAGATCAACCAAAATGAAAGCAGGGTCGTCCTTGTCGATGCGGATGCGGTACTTTAGATACACCGCATCTACCAAGGCCTGTCTATCCATTGAAGACGGCATCGAGCTGTTTGAACAGTGCGCTGCGCACGGTGGATAGCCGCGCCTTGACCCAGACAGAGGTCGCTGCGTCTGCGACGGATTCCTCGAATGTGCGTTTGCTCTCCAGCATCGCCCGAACGTCCACACCAAACGTCTCGGGGTTTCGCGCTGCGATGGTCACAACGCCGTGGATTTTGTGTTTGTTGTTGACGTACAAGGCCATGTCTTTGAATGACTTACCTTCATGTTCAATTGGCCCAAAATATTCGTTTAACCAAACAATAATTTTTGCCGACCGGGTTTGTTGTAGCAGCGCGAGTAAGCCCGTGAAAGTTTCATCCATCGCCTGGCCGCCAGTGACAACACAGTGAATAACAACCTCTTTGCCTGTTTCGCTGATGATTTCAAACGTGTCATTCTCGCCAAAATAATTGGTTAATGCCAAAAAACTGGATGATCCGTTATCAACAACAAATGCACGCTGATTCTTATAAATATCATCCATCAAACAATCAAATTGGCGTTCATCGATTTTGGCACCTTTCATCAAGACTAAATGGGAAACATTAAGTCCTTTATAACTATGAAAAGTTTGATTAACCGGATCGGTGTCATAACATTTAAGGTCAAAATGTTTATGAGAAAGATATTGAGCCAAGATCGAAGCAACTAGGGACTTGCCTACCCCACCCTTTCCTTGAAGTGTGAAGTGAACTGAGTCACCCAGCCAGTGCGTCCGAACGGTGCTTGCGGATGATGGGATAGCTGTCTGGGTCATTTTGGGCCTTGTCTTAATAAAGTTGGTCTTTTGTGTACATGCTTGAGCCCGTGTAGACGAACCCCTTTTTGGGCTCAAGTGTCACCATCACAGGTTCACGCTCCCCTTCAATAGCGTGGGCGGGCAAGGGAGAATTTGCTGGTTCAAGTGGTTTCGCCACCGTTTCAGATGCGGTGTCTGAATGGCGAGGTCCGAAACGCTGCGATGGAGCAGGCGCAAGGGTCTGACTGGCTCCCGCCAACGACCTGACCAGTAGGCTTTTCAGGATATGCCTTCGTGCTGGTTCGGTATCAGCCTGCACCAGCTGGTCATATACGTGCTGTAGATCGAACTCGTGAGAGTTGAAAGACAGTCTTACAACGATAGTTCCTCTACTTTTATTCACATCGGACTTTCAAACGTGCCGAATAGTTGCCAATCATTGCTAATCAATGGCAATCAATTCCAATTTATGTCATTATTTGACAAATAATGGTAAGTAATGGCTCTCGGCTGCCTCGGGTGAATACTCACGAAAATCGACAGTTTTCAACACGAAGTTAAAGCAGCTGAGGAACAAAATGCTCTTCAGCCAAAAAAAAGATGGCAACAGTTTCCTGTCTCCGCACGTGCGGAATGTGAATATCTAAACGGTAACCCCTTGCTCACACGCGAGGCAATCCGTTGCTTTAGTCTTTTCCGTTTGTGTTTGTGCCTGATGTCCTGTTGTCAGTCCAAGCAAGATGGGCAGGATGGTTTCAATTGCGCCATGTGGCGCCCTTTTTTTATTCTCAGGATTCCCTTTTGACTCCACACAGAGTGTCTAGGTATCTGAATAAAAACAACAACTTACACCACGGTTTCCGGGAAAGACGGTAATAAGAGCGAGCATGGAATCGCCTTTGTTGACCGCACCGTAAACCACCAAACGCCATCCCGCCACCTTCATCGGGTGCTTCTTCCGAGTCCAACACATCAGTTGTGGATAGGGAGGGGTAGGGATCGGCACCACATCACCACCGTCATCGGCATGGGAAGTGGTCAACACATCGAACAAGGGGCCTACCGGTGCTCCACACCCTGCTCGCAGGGATACCGGTCGTCACCTTTTCCCTACGACACAGGGGCCATTTCAGAACCGCTCGTAAGCGAGGATGAATTCCAACTTCGGTTGGCTACAGACCCAAAGGCACATGGGTTAGTAGGGGTAAGGATTTCTTTAAGTGAACTGTGCTGATGGTTCGAAGTATCGATGGGAGCGAGCAATGACAACATGGGCGAAAGTTGAGCATCGACAGCTGAGCGAGGGTGAGACTAAAGGTCTGAACAGATTGTTGTTGAGTCTGGACACCGTGCTCGCCAAACATCTGGAGACGAGGGTGAACGGAAACGTGTCGAGCGAACGTACCCAACAGTTGCAGCGGACGGTGCTTGCCGGGATGTGCAGGCGCTTGTACGACTTGGGATATCAGGTGCAAGGCGTGAGCGGGATCGATTCCCGACACATCACCGCCCTGGTCCAGGACTGGCACAAGCACGGCTTAAAAAACAAGACGCTTGAAAATTATGTGAGCGTGATTCGGCGATTAACAGAATGGATTAACAAACCCAATTTAATCCCAAGCGTAAATGCTCTCCAGCACTATTTGCCAAACGTGGATAAAGCCGAGCTGAAAGTCAAAACCTACACCGATAAAAGTAAAAGCTGGACAGAGAATGGTGTTGACGTATCAGCAAAAATAAAAGAGGCCGAAAGTTTCGACACGAGATTTTCCGCGATGCTGTTGCTCGGATTCGCGTTCGGTTTGCGACGAAAAGAACAACTACGAATTATTCTCAGCCAGGCAGACGGCGGCGACAAATTGATGATTCGTGGGAGTGTTGGTAAATCAGGGCGAGACAGGGATATTCAGATTGAACACCCGTTTCAACGTTTTTGCCTTGACCGAGCCAAAAAAGTCGCCGGGAAAAATCAACCGCTAGGCTGGCCCGGTCTGAGCTACCAACAGTCCATTGAGCGGTACAACTATTACTTGCGTCACCGCCTAGGTATCAGCGGCAAAGACTCCCAATGTGTCGGCCATGGCCTGCGCGCCGAATTTGTCGAAAACGAGTTTCTGCGCCTGGGTTTTGTCCCCCCGACTTTGGGCGGATCAGTGGACCAAATGCCGCGTGAACAGTTCAAAACAATAGCCAACGATGTCATGGCTAAGGTGGGGCACAACCGGATCACCCCCACAGGCGCCTACTGTGGATCTCTGGCCCGGCGTCCTAAAACCATGGGCAAGCCCATTGGGCGCTATACGTTGCCGGACGATTCCATTGGCACGATATACATGAACCCATTGCCCACGCCAGCCCAAGACGGCAGTTACCCGGTTCTTCGGCAAATAGAAAAACAACGCACCTTAGTCCATCTGACAATCGAGGCAGAAGGAAAGGCAGCCCCGTTAATGACCGTGCGGGTCGAAGATTCCAATCAACTCGAATTCAGTTTCGATCAAGAAATGCCTGGACTGGAGGCCTTCAAATCGAAAGTAATCACCTTGCTCAAAGAATACGGCTGGCACTAGACCAAAAACCGCCGCCGATTCGGATAGGCCCGTACCACCGCCCTGAAATCATCCATGTGACGCAGGGTGTCAAGCTGCAGGCGTCCATCCAACAACCAAAGCCTGCGATTCTGAACACCTTCGTGCCGAACTAGCCGACCAATTCCCTGACGCCAGCGTCGCTGGGCGGCCCTCAGTTCAGCATAAAAACCCATGTCCGTCACTCTCGCAAAATGGGTGGTTCCCCGGTCCAGGCCGAATGGAACGGCAGGGATCACCAAATCAGTCAACAAATTGTCCTGCGTAGGGTCCCGGTCAACAGCCATGGAAAGATCCAGGCCAGTCCAAGCAGGGCCGGACGCAATCCAAATTGGGCGCTCAGACGACGCATAGAGCGCCTTGAACTTGTGCGAAAGATTGCCAATTGGTGTTGAGCGGCGCTGAATCAGCAGCCTGCTGGCCATGCCTGGATAGCAGGTCAACAGCAGTTCTCCCAGCAAATCCGCTTTGTCATAGCTGCTCATCAACACGAGGGTTCCGCCCTTTGCCTGTTGAGCGGCCAGTTGAACAGCACACGATACCGCTGTCATCCACTGACGAAGCTCTTCCTCTGTGGCGGAATTGCCCTTTGGGGGAATGAATTGCGGTTGTTGCGCCACATCGGGTTCAAGTACCTCAGGGGTTGTAAAGAGCCACCTCGGGTGGACGGGTTCCGTGCAAGCTATGCGAGCCCTGGGGATCGCCATCTCATGCTGAAACGCGTCCCGACTGAACCCAGAACCGCCAACGTGCATGAGGGAGCCAGAGAGCAAGACCGCCGTGGGAGTCGTGGCCCAGCGTGCCAGCAGATATTTGCTTACCGAGCGAGGGCCAAAGGTCAGCGTCACATCATCTCGTCGGGTGCTGCTTGAGAGATAGCCACGAGCGCCATCGTCAAGCGTTGACAGGGCATAGGCGGTGCGTGCGATAAACCCCTCTTGCCCAATAACGGTTGGTGCGGGATCTCCGGCAAGTTCTGTTCTTTTACTCGCCTTTCCCTTGGCTTTAAGCGGTTTGGTCAACTCCCGGAGATGGGCAGCAAGATCAGCAATCGGCCTTCGCGCGCTTGCCCATGCCTGGTGCTGTGAGGCATGTGCTGCTGCAGAGACCGGAAGCACCGTATTAGGGGGAATCGGTTTGAGTTCAAGGGCTGCCTGCCTGGCGAGTTGGCAAGCCTTTGATGCAGCGCCGGAGCGGCGAACGGTTGCCCAATCGGCAGACTGCAGTTCACGAACCAGGCGCTTAAACGACACGGTACGTTCTGCGATCGCGGATTGACTGGATTCCAGACCATGCGCCTCGTCGACCAGGACCGCCATGGGCAAGGGCAACAGGCGGGGTGCCTCAGGGCGGTGAAGCATCAAGTTGTCCAGACATACCATGGCCTGGGTCGTGAAGACCACATCCGCTGACATCGCCTTGGCCCGAAGACCGGTGTAGCACCCCTGTTCATCCTCCGGGCAATCGTCGTCTAGTTCGGTGCCCTCCAGATTCAAGTCGCAGAGCGTGGCAATCTGCTGCAAATCCGCCATCAAACCGCACAGACTGGGCTCAAGTGTTGCAAGCTGGGTGGTGGAGGGTGTCAGACCCGGTGGCATGCCTTTGTCCAACCATCGATTCAAGGGTTCTAAATCCGCATCAAGCGCCAGCAGGCCAAAGCGCTCTCGCAATTTTGATGGGCTCACAAACTGAGCACGGCCCAATAGCACTGCTGTCGTAAAGGAGCGAAGTGGGTCTACCACAGGGCGTACGGCCACCCACTCGCGCGCGAGGTGGGAGACGTTTTCAATAGCTGGAGCGCAAACGATCACAGCGCGCGCAGCGCCTTCCACTTCACTTCGCTGTCGGTACTTTGCGATGGCGAGTGCAGCATGTTCCTTCAGAAACGCCGGAAGATGCTTGTCGTTCTCATCAAACGGCGGCAATTGCGGTTGCAGGCCTGCATCGCGCAACTCCAGCAAATGTCCGACCAGATGGGCAATGAGGCGGCCCTTGCCTGTCCCGGTGCCGCACTCAGTCATGGTGATCTTGGCCTGGCGCAAATAGGAGGCTGCCTCCATCAGGCAATTGGCCTGGGATTCACGCAGTCCTTGCAGCCTGGGCTGCACCGAAATTGCCACCGCACTGGGTGAATTCGCCGAGCCGCCTTGGGCGGGAGCTTGTGGCTGCAAGAGTTGAGCAGAAATCAGCCCGCCGATGTACCGAGGCAGATCAATTCCAGCTAATTCAGCGCGCTGATCAAGTTCCGCGAGCACTTTCGCCGGGAGATCAAGCCGAACTGAACGGGTCATTGATGCGTTCGACGGTGAAATCTGGGTGGCCATGGCCAATTGGACCAATTCCAAGGCTTGTCCACCAAGGGTGTCGGAGCCACCGAGGTGAGGGCAGGCCACATCAAGATCGCAAAAGCTTTTCATTTTTGAGAGATTTCAAGAGTTGCAACGGGGAGAACGTCATCCATAGTAGTGACCTGAACCCGCACAGCAACTCACGAAAAGGAAAGAAATGTGGAGAGCTTTTGATTTCGAGCTGACAGCGCAAGCCGAGCACAACTTATTTGGCGAAGCCGGGCGCAGCGAACGGGGGTTTCGTAAGCTCCTGGCCGCTTTGAGCACCCGCCATCACATCGGACTACCGCCAGACTTCTTTGGATACACCGACGAAGGAGTGCCAAACCCCAAGGGTGAGGCCACCATCATCATGGCATACAGCCGGCGTGGGGTGCGCCTGGTCGGGATCGGTACGAGTGCCTGCGCTCTGCTCTATGAAAAGATAGGTGCCATCCATGCGGCCATGATGACCCATGCTAACTGCATTATCCGGTTAACAGAACGAAGCGGCCAGCATGCTGCGGACTTCACACCTGTTGCCCAGCCGTACTACCTGAAATCCTTGATGCTTGGCTCGGCCAAGTCAGGCAGTTTCTGGATTCGAGCGGCTGATGCCGTCAAAGCGGGCTCCAGCTGGCCCGTTGAAGCAGACAGAATGCTGCCCAAAATGATAGGTCAACACCTGCTGCGCCAGATTGTGCTGCTACAAAGGGAAGGCGACAACGCCGAGGGGAACGTGACGGAGTCCTTGGCGCCGGCATTGTGTGACAAAGAAAGCTGGCAAACCGCTGGCCAAGCCTTTGGGCGTCGGCTGGGCATTCGAGTCCATAGCGTTGCAGGCCACACCTTTGCATGGGTCGGCGGAGGCGGTGGACGAGTGGTACTCAAGGAGATTGAGTTCACCATGAAGGCCAAGTTCGACGGTCCGTGGTTTCTGGGCCGGGACAGAATTGAAGGCAACGGCGAGTTGATGCCCGCCACGCGGCAATGGATTCCGGCGAGGGCGGCAGCATGATGTACACCAGCGAGCTCGCAGCTCTTGGACTGGCTCTGGCTCCTCGTGGCACGCCGCACCAAGGGCCAGAGGAACACTGCGCAATGTGTGGCCGGCGCATCGCGCGCGGGATGATCTCAATACTCAAGGACTTACCTAAGTCTTTTACTGACCACCACAGATGTGGGACCAGCGATTACTTGTGTGGCTATTGTGCTGCCACTTCTGAACAGGTCGTGATGCGCAGCCTGCAGCGGGCGGTGATCACGGCGAATGGTATTTACGCACTTGCAAAGGACGACGCGCGCGCCTGGCTCTGGATGACGCCGCCTCCTCCACCGTTTGCCGTGGTCATCAGCAACGCCTCAAGCGGGACCTTCCACCTTCACTGGCGCACGCCGGTCACGCTGAGCGTCGAAGTGATCACCATGAATGTCGACGACGTGATCTACCAGGTGCGCAGGTCCCGTGTGCTTGAAGCATTGACTGCGGCCAAGCTGCTGGGCGAACTTGCGGCGCGCAGCACGGACGCCAAAACCCGTGAGGTGATCAACACGCCCTTCATGAAGGTCTCACGAGACCCCAGCAAAAGTGCATCCAGCGCCCACGGCAGATTGAAACAAGCGGCCTATACCTTGGCGCAAGCCAATCCAGGAGCAAGTATTGCAATCCAGTGCCTGGAAGGCCTGTCACCCGGCGAGCTGATCGCTGTATCGCCATTTCTCAAAAAGAACCCGGTTGTTCCCGTGCAACCAGACCTCATCCATTCCTTGAAAGCAACAACACCATGACAACCAAAACCTTCCTCCTGGCCGTCGACATCGAGCTCACTGCGCCCATGAGCATCCAATCGATTGAGAGCGGAGTCTACGACCCCAAGACCCGCAAGATCCTTCGCTACAACGCACCTGCTGGTTCGGGCATCGGCTGTTCACTCACCCGCACCATGACACTGCCGGGTGTTCGTCCCGTCGACGCAGAGAGCGACAAAGGCAATGGCCCTGTGACAGTGCCTATCATCCCCGCATCGACGGTGGCCGGAAAGTTGCGGCGCGCGGCCGCTGATTTGATCGGGCAGGCGTTTGTGGAGCGGGAGCTGAAAATCACACCGCGTACCTTCAACATGATGATGACAGGAGCGGCCAGCACAGCGCTAGACGTCAACAGTGCTTCGCCCGAAGTCCATATGGCGGCGCGCACTGATCCCTTCATGAGCATGTTTGGTGGCACGATCTTTGCGCTTCCCGCCTCGACCATAATTGGTCAAGGCTGGCCACTTTTGGAGCGGACCAAAGGCAAATTCATGTCACCACCCATTAGCGCTGTGGACAAGTACACCCACCTGGGTGAGATGACAGAAGCTTACGCGATTGTCAAAAAGAACGACGTCATGGACATGCGCTCCCCGCTGCTACCTGGGCTTGTAACACTTGAAGCGCTTTGCGCCCATGCAGCAGAAGAGGGTGCGGAACGCGCGGGTGCGAAAGCCAAGAAAGATGCCGGTGAAGCGGGAAAAAAGACGGATCTGCGCGCGCTCAATGCCATGGAAGTCGTCCTACCGGAGATTAAATTCGGAATTCGGGTGCGCGTGGATTCCCGCAATCCCAGCCATTTAGGCTTATTGGTGTTGGCCTTGCAACGCTATCTTCACAGCGGATGTGTGGGTGGGCGCACCGCCCGAGGTATGGGTACTTTCGTCGCGCCAGACATGGCACGCATCTATTCCATTGACCCGTATACCCAGAGCGTGAGCCATGTGGAGGAACTGTTCCAGGGGCGTGAGTCAAACTACGCCCTATGTCGCACTGAAGTGTTGGACGAGGCGATTAAACATGCCCATCACTATTTGAACGTTGGCGCCAAGCCAGAACTGTTTGAAGCGTTCGCAGAAGGCGACTATGAGTCCATCAAGGGCATGTATCGCCATGGATAAGGCAAGGCACACCGACGCAGGTGTGCCCGTGCGGGTCACCTTTACCTTGAGGATGCCGATGGTGGTGCCTTCTACGGACAAGACTCTTGACGCTTTGCTGTCATGGGCAGCGGTGAGACGTGCGGACCATGAAGGGCATTCAGATCCTTGGTCAATGCAGCACGACATAGGGGTCAAGCGGCATGCCGTCGGGCAGCAGTGGTGCTTTATGGCGGGGAATGTGGCCATCGAGTGGGAGGGTCCCATGGACTACGTGCATTACATCCGCCGGGCACGGCTGGAGGATCACGTGGAAGCCTGGTCGCGAGGTCTCTTGAGTTCACGGCCGCGATTTGATGCACAGCGAGGTCCGACCAAGGCTGGCAGCTTCATGCAACCCATTCGTTGGGTGAAACAAATCCAAGCATTTGCGGTGGTTGAAGACATGGATCGCTTCGAATCCTTGTTGCCGTGGATCACTCACATTGGCAAACTGTGGCACAAAGACTTTGGCGCGGTGGATTCATTTGCGGTCGCGCGCGATGAGGCTGCGACTGCGCGATGGCAGCAACGCAATTTGCCGATCGGCAGTGAGTATGGGAACGCGCATGCGCTGGCATTTGGTGCCTTGGTTTCGCCTTACTGGAAAGCGGAAAATCATCAGAAAGTGCTGGCGTTTGCAGGGTAGAATTTGCGCCGTCAAGTGGCTGAAAATTGCTGGTGCGACAACGACTTGCGTAAGTGCGGTGAGAGTTACCTCTTGTTTGTGGAGGTGCTAGAACGAGGTAACCGTAGACGAACGCTAGCAAATTGTGAGAGTTACCTCTTGTTTGTGGAGGTGCTAGAACTCTGGAACGTGACATCCCTAGACTCGTTCAGTGAGAGTTACCTCTTGTTTGTGGAGGTGCTAGAACTTTCGTGAGTTAAAGGAACCGTGAGACATTGTGAGAGTTACCCCTTGTTTGTGGGGGTGCTGGAACGAGTTGTTTCACGTCACTACTATGAATGATGTGAGAGTTACCTCTTGTTTGTAGAGGTGCTAGAACTTGGAGACAGCGGTGGCCGAGGTGAGTTTTGTGAGAGTTACCTCATGTTTGTGGAGGTGCTAGAACTTTCGTGAGTTACTGTGTGTTATCGAGCATTGAGAGTTACCCCTTGTTTGTGGGGGTGCCGACCGGAATGGCCTTTTCTGCAACCACGATCCGATCGCCGAAAATGCAAGCCAGTTTTTCCGCAAGGTAGTCGATCTCTAC
>ERZ724523.234-NODE-234-length-32381-cov-9.083833_pt1 | contig 32381 bp, 34 predicted proteins | sample MGYA00376056_ERZ724523 | MGnify/ENA primary metagenome ERZ724523 (study PRJEB28724, sample SAMN07190888) | wastewater metagenome | isolation source: influent of sewage treatment plant in Hong Hong | place: USA: Christiansburg, Virginia | collected 2016-03-01 ... | reverse complement strand
GCGAGGTACGAGTAGGGGGAGTTTGTATCATTCCCCTCTTGAGGGGTGGCGAAGCAGGGGTGGATGTATTTCTGTATTTCAAAATATTTGCATTTCCTGTGTCATCTGCTATAATTCCCCTGATCTCGCAAGAGACCAATCGACGGTTAGGAGAGAAATCTCCCAAATAATAAAACCCCTTGCTGGGGGTTTTATTATTTTCATCGGAGCTTGCGGATAAGCATCTTTCGAGCTCTTCCACTCACTCGATGAATCTCATAGCCCAGAAGAGCCGTGAGATATTTGAGGAAATTCCTCATAAATCGATGGTCAGGAGATAAAAATCTCCCACTCCCAACGGAATGGGAGCCTGCAGAGTATATGGAGCCCTGGAAAAATGACAAGTATCCTCCAGTGAGACACACAGATCACATTTAACTTCTGATTTTTTAGTCTATAATTCTCGGATCCCTCCTTTCATACCAACAAATACAGGAGAATGATCATGAAAATGGGTGTTATGCTTGCTATGATGTTCGTAATCGGGTTTTCGGATGCCAGCTATGCACAGGCTCCAAAGTACTGTGATATGGATACTCGTACTGGTATTCGTATTCAATCCAGTATTAAGGGTGATCCGATGCCTTTTGAGGTCGTATCTCAACATACTCTGTGTTTCAAACCTGCCATCAAGCAGTTTGAATATATGGTAGTGGATGATATGTGCTTCGTGTATATCCCAGGAACTGGATCTGAGTCATATATGGCTCAAGTATCTTGCACACCCCAAGTTCAAAAACTTGCAAAAATCTAAGGAGGCAATTTTGCTTATTCGAACGTAGGAACCCCACTCTTGTAGTGGGGTTTTGTTTTGAAAAATCATCAATCACTACAAAATATGATCGTCAAGCTGACTATTGCAAAATCTGGTCAATTTTTTCGTAATTTTTTGAAAAATAAGGTATAGTAGTATTAATTCTCCCTATGGATATGGTTCTCATGAGTCCACTCATTGTATTTCTCGTTCTTTGATTTTTCTTTTTTCTCTTCTTATTGAGATTCTTTCTGAAGCTTTGGTATTCGAAGCAGCTTGTTTTTATTCGAGTACTCATGACTCGTAAGGATAGTGATGCTGACGAGCGCAAAGATACGACTAAAGATTTTCGAGAACACGTAAGTCTCATGGAACAATTTCTTACAAGTTTCAAACAATTCGAGAAGAGTAATTTTATCTCTCAATTCTTTCGCGGTGATTTTCTCTCGTTTGAATACCATGCACGTGAAGGGGAGATTACCTTTGTGATCGCTGTCCACAAGAAGTATCGTATATTTGTAGAGAAACAGCTTGCAGCTATCTATAGCGATATTATTCTCGAAGAGATCGAAGAACCAGAACTTTTTTGATCGAGTGCTCATGCGGTTGGTGTGAATATTAAACTCTATAAGAAGTATTTTATTCCCATTAAATCCTACAAAGAGCTTGAATCTGACCCTATCAACCCGATTCTCTCAAGTCTCGCAAAGCTTGCTGAACATGAGAGAGCAGTTGTCCAGGTTGTATTGAAGTCCTATCCTGACACCTGGCAGGACAATGCTCAACGTTATGAAAAGAAACTCACCAAAAAGTGAAAACATCACCAATGATTCCTCTCCCATCTTTTCTCTCTCTTTTGGTCACCAGAAGGTGCAAGTCAAGAGAAAGACACTACCCAAGAGGATCATAAGAATGCTGACATCGAGCATATTGCTGAGAAAGCAAAGAAGTCTGGATATTCCGTTGTTATACGCCTTCTTGTCACTGGTGATGACAAATCATCGGTCATGAGTGAGATTGAACATCTCAAGGCTGCATTTGGTCAATTTGCATCTCCTGGATATAACCGATTTAAAGCATCAAAATACATAGAGTCAGGATCATTCTTTCAGAAGTTTGTACTCCGATTTCCTCAGAGCAGCCTACTATCGCCTTCGATTTTTAGTCTTGAGGAGATCGCTTCACTCTACCATTTTCCTCATTCGAAATATAACCGTGTTCATGAGATCAAATGGCAACGATTTAAGATCGTCTGAGCACCACCAGATATGCCAAAAGAAGGAATTCTTATAGGTCATAATGAATATCGTGGAACTCGTCGGGAAATTCGTCTTAAGAGAGAGGATCGTTTTCGTCATTTCTACGTAATAGGACAGACTGGTACAGGTAAAACAACAGTATTGACCTCTATGGCTCGTCAGGATATACGTGGTGGTGAGGGCCTTGCTGTGATGGATCCACATGGAGATTTTGCACATGATCTACTTCCATTTATTCCCAAGGAGCGTGCAGAGGATGTAATCTACTTCAATCCTGCTGATCTTGAGCGCCCAATGGGTCTCAATATGCTAGAATACAGTGGTGAGGATGAAAAACAAATGGTGGTACAAGATGCACTCTCGATTATGATTCGCCTCTTTGGTGCAGAGATATTCGGACCTCGTATTCAGGATTATTTTCGAAATGGAGCTATTACACTCATGGATTATCCTGAAGGGGGCGCTATTACTGATATTGTACGTCTCTTTACGGATGATAATTTTCAGATGGCACGTCGTCAGACAGTCAAGGATCCAGCCGTCAGACAATGGTGGCAAGGGGTATACTCGAAGCAAGGAGATCGCGAAAAAGCAGAGATTATTCCATATTTTCAGGCGAAATTCGGTGGATTTATTACGAATCGCATGATGCGCAATATCATTGGTCAGACAACGAGTTCATTTGACGTTTATGATGCGATGCAATCTAGAAAAATTCTTCTTATCAATCTTTCGAAGGGTTTGCTCGGTGATTTTAACTCCAATCTTCTCGGTCTTATCCTCGTGTCTAAGATGCAAATTGCAGCGATGCGTCGTCAATCTATTGCAAAAGAAGATCGACGTGATTTCTTTCTCTATATTGATGAGTTTCAGAATTACATCACAGAATCCATTGAATCTATCCTCTCAGAAGCTCGTAAATATCGACTTTCTCTGAACGTAGCTCATCAATATATTGCACAGCTTCAGAAGTCTGATGCTCTCACGAAATCAAGCCTTAACCTCAAAGATGCTATATTTGGTAACGTTGGTACGGTTATGTCGTATCGTATTGGTAGTGACGATAGCGAAGCAATATCTGAGATTATGAAGCCGAATTTTACGGATTTTGATCTTATGAATATGGATAAATTTCGAGCTGTTATTCGACCACTCGTTGATAGTCAACCAACGTCTTCATTTTCGATAATTCCACTCAATCCTTATCTTGAGGAAGGAGATAAAAAATATGCTCATATCTACACGGAACTTTCTCGTCTCAAATACGGACGTGATCGAGTATTTGTCGAAAAAGAACTTTCGTATAGAATAGGTGGATAATGCCACGAAAGATTTTTGCTCCGTTCTTGATATCTCTTTTTCTTTGCCTTGGATGGTCTTCTGAGGTTTTTGCCGAAGCTACTACTAACGTGAGCCCAACCAATAAGGAGATATATGATATCTATCTCAATACTTCTGATCCTATATCGACTTGCTGAGCCCCAAACCCTTGGTCTGCTGGTGCTACGGATACGTTTCTTAGTACAAGAGAGCTCAAATTTGCTCCTATGGGTGATGAGAAGTCACTCGAATCAGTGCGTAATTTGATTAAAGATTTTGGTGGAAGTGTTCCTACAATATCTTCACCTAAGATGCTTGATTATTTTGATGCCAATACCGAACTCTATAATGCCGCGCTCAACAATCTCTTTGCTTGTGCGATTGTAAATTCAAAAGCACAAATATATAGTGATATTGAAGCTGCGACAAAGTCGAGCGGTGGGTTTTATTTTCTTAAGGAATCATCTCTCAAAGATTATATACCACCACTGAAACAAAAAAACAGTGAGGATGCAACACTCTACAAGTGTCGTGCACTCGGAACGAAGTCCAACGAATCTATAAAACGTGAGGAAATGACAGATAGACTTATTAATACATCTTCCTATCTTACCTGTCGATACCTTGCTTATACGCGTTATGTGAAGAATGTAGCTGAGCAAGAATGAGTAGCTCTTGATAATGTCCGTGATACGAATGATCTCGTAGGTACAAGACAAGCGCTTGAGAGTCGTATTGCTGCTGCTCCAAATCTTGCCATTCAAACAATATCTTCAACATTTGACTCGTATCTGAGCTTTGAGCGAGCATATGAGCTTCATATTTACCTTCTACTCATTCGAGATAGCTACATCATCATGCGACAGCGTCTTGATGATGCTCTTGCGCCATTTAGTCAGTTCATATACAAAGCACACAATGTAACAGCTCCCGGTCGTTAGACGAGGAGCTGTTTTTTAGAAGAATACATATTTTTACTGTCATTCCCGTGAAGACTGGGTGTCCGACTCACAACGTCTTTGTTGCTCACTAGACTACTGAAGCTTGACCGTAGGGAATCTAGTGAACCACACAGATAGGATGAGTTGTGAATTTTGGTAATGAAAATAAAAAGATTTTATAAATGAATGTGACTTTTATCTTAAGATGAGAAGTTTTTAGTCTCATATTTCAACTTCATGGTTACTTGCCTCCATTTAGTCATCCTCACGTAGGTGGGGAACTACTTTTTCTATAATCTTTTTTAGAGAATAAGAGTGATAGATTCCCATCTACACGGGAATGACAGAATAATAAGTGTAATTCACTATCAGGTGATGCTGCTTCTAAGAGTTTGTTACCGATTCTATAAATTCCTCAAAGTCTTTTGGATAAGGAGCGATAATATTGATTTGCTTGCGAGTTCTTGGATGCTCGAAGCTCAGTCTGTAGGCATGGAGAAGCTGATGATCGATACTATAAGCTCGCTTTGCAAAGCTGTTCTCTCATCTCTCTCCGTAATACCCATCTCCTACGATTGGGAGTCCTATACTTGAGAGATGTACCCGAATCTGATGCATTCTCCCTGTCTCTAGTCGACACTCGATCAATCTATACTTATCTGAGAGGTTCTTGATGGTAGAATAGTGGGTCACACTTGGTTCTCACTCTTCACTCACACGAACCTTGCTTCCACCGCCTGCATCGTATCTCTCGAGCTTTGACCGTATCGTATCTCGTGGTTTTGTCTGAGAATTTTCGATCGTGATAGTGTGATAGATCTTCTCGATTTGCTGTGATTGGAGGAGGGTAAGGAGTGCATCGAGTGTTGGTTTGTTCTTTGCTATGAGGACACAACCAGTTGTCTGTCGATCGATACGATGAACGAGTGACGGCTTGAAAGTGAGCGAATTGTATTTTCCTTTGTAATAATCGAGAGCGAGTTCTATGAGTGATACTTCTTTCGTCTTATGGTCTCATGGATGCACATTCAGATGAGGTGGTTTATTGATGCATACAAAGTCTTCATCTTCGTAGATGATCATACTACGAAAGCTATAATTTTTCCTTTCGGAATCAGGTTTTTTATCTTCGACATTGTTCTGTCGACTGTTGTCTATCATTGTCGACGTAGGATCCTCTCGATGGAATATCCGGACACTATCACCTTGCTGCAATACATAGTCTTGTTCACTCTTCTTCCCATTTACGATGATATCTTTTGATCGTATCATCTTATAAATACCCGCAAGAGGGGTATCGAGAAGGAGCTTTTTTGCAAATTTATCGAGTCGTTGATTGCTATCATTCTCGTTGATTTCGTAGGTGATTCTGGGCATTGATAGAATTGATAAATAAGTTTTTTGTTTTTATTTGAGAGTATTTTTATGTTGTATTGTCATTTCGACCATCGGGAGAAATCTCTTCTACAAGAAATTCTCACCAGAATAGTAAGCATAAGGGATTCTTTGCTATCGCTCTGAATGATGGATGACTTGAAAAATACCAAAGAAGTAGATCCTGAATCAAGTTCAGGATGACGGTTTCATATTATTGCAATACCGTAAAATCAAAGGCTTCATTGGTTGTAAATCGCTCTACTTCTCGAGTGACCGTCTTTGAGAATGATCCTTGCGTTCCGGTGGAGGTAAGAGTTGCGTATTGGAGGGGAATTTTTAATGGGTTTCCTGCACTTGTGATAATTCTATACTCAAGATACGGAATCTGAACATTCGTATCGGTTATTAAATCTCGGATAAGTCATATCTTGAGTGTACATTTGTATCAAGTGCAATCAGACTTATTATTAGTAATAAAAGTTCATAATTTTGTTCATTTTGTTCAATTATTTTCTATTCAATCACTAACCATATTCCCAACCACCGCAAAAGGATACCCTCATGAGTTGATTTGTAGGAGTTCTCAACTTTGTGATGTAATGCTCTTAGCTGTTCATGATGCTGCAGGATTTGTTGTGAATGTCCATATAAAGTATTCCTTTGATGATTGATTTTTTAATGTTCTTGCTGATCATCCAAATGCATCAGGCATATGAAATTCTATCTTTAATCATCAAAACGTAGTAATGTCGTCATTGAATGGTATCTGAATCGGTGAACCCGGACGTATAATATTATAATCTGAGCTCGTTGGACTATTTCCTTTTCATGGCTCAGGAAATATACATGGCGCACCAATACATTCGCGTTTTATTGATCCACTTACACTGTAGATTCCAGTCGTTGATCCTGTGTCTACATTTGCAACTGGGTTACTTCCTGTAAAACTATTTAAGCTCGCCTCGATACCACTTTCAGCATTGTAGGCCGCCACATTGCTTTGTTCGATTCCTTTGACATTACGAGCACGTGGAATAACGATCTCATAGAATACCGTCATGATCATCGAGAGGAGTACGACTGATATAAGTGCAAAGATGAGACCGACTCAGCGCTTGTCTCGGGCAAAAGAAGTTATTGTTTTCATATATTGTCGAGATTAATGAGTGTTGAGAGGGTGATGGTTCTATCTTTGCCATTCTTGAGCGTTTGTTTGTGTACGTTGCTCCATCAGAGCGTTACGGTGAGTCTGACACTCTGAGCCTGTGAATACTGTCTCTCACGCCAGCTACGGTTACCATCCTTGATCGGTGCTACATCGAGCTGCCAATTGAGAACACTGATAGTGGGTGGGAGGAGTGCTACAAATTCTGACCCTGTTCCAAGCGGAAGATTATTAGGTCAAGCACAGCTATAATCTGGATGACACCGCCATGTGTCGATAATACCATCGAATACTCCACTTCCTGTCGAGCCATCATGATTTAAACCTTCATCACTTCCTTTGAGTTTGAGGATTTCGAGTTGTCATCTACACGTTCCTGTACTTCCACCTATTGGACATCAGGATGGATCATTGACAAATCTATTTCGTATAATCAGTCGTTCAACCCCAGAACTGGTTCGTTTGATGAGATAGAGTTCTTTTGGTTTTCCATTATCAGGAATTGCTACTGGGCCAAAGCCCGGATCTTCATCATCATAGTCACCTATAATACCATTGACACCATCTGCATCAGTTTTGTATGTGTAAAAATTTGCAGCATACTGACCAAAGCGTTGAGGTTTCGTTGAGGTATTTGTTATCCCTCATACTTCCCCATTGAATGAATTTCCATTACTATCACAAGCATTAGTTACTGATCAGCTTTGATACGCACATACGTATTTTCCAGATCCAAAAGTTCCCAATGTCATATTCCCATTGTATCCATAGTTCCCGAATCCTGTTGCGCCACTATAGACTCAAAATTCTACCCCAGTTCCCACTCGTGAGCGATTCCAGTATTCTTCATAGTCGATAGATCCTCCGTCTTTGATAGTTCGGGTGAGGACTTCGAGAGCGAGATAGCTCTGGGTTGAGAGATCGAGTTCATCAGTCGCTTGCTTTCGAAAAGCGAGTGTTCCACTGATAGCTTCGAATGTGACAATCATAATAGATGAGAGCATAGTAATCGCCAGTATTATCTCAATGAGCGTCATACCAGAGCGATGGGAGAATTTGTACATATTCTGAATTTAGTTGGATACTCGGTAGGAGAGTGCTTCTGCCACATGTGGGAGGAGTATTTCATCCGAATCTGAGAGGTCTGCTATGGTCCGAGAGAGTTTTTTGAGCCGATAGTAGACACGTGTTGAGAGGTCAAGCCTCGTGACAGCGGAGAGGAGGAATGCCTCGGCATCTGGATGGATATTGAGAATCGTCTCGAGATCTTTGTTCTCCATCTCGCTATTGAATGTCTTTTTGGTTCCTGTGAATCGCTCAAGTTGTCTCTTTCTCGCTTTGTCGATATCACTGCGGTATTCATCTGAGGTCTTGCGTCAGGTACTCTTGGTATGGAGATCTGATTCCAGCACACGTGGCACTCGAATCATAAGGTCTATACGATCAATGATGGGTCAAGAGAGCTTTTTACGATAGCGTTCAATGGTGTTGGGATTGCAGATACATTGTTTACTACGATCTCCGAGATATCCGCAAGGACAAGGATTCATAGCACCTATGAGCACAAATTTTGCGGGATATGTGCAGCTTGCATTGATACGGTTGATCGTGATTTCTCCATCTTCGAGTGGTTGTCTGAGTGTTTCGAGAAGATTGGAATCAAACTCGAGGAATTCATCGAGAAACAATACTCATTTGTGAGCCAGTGATATCTCCCCAGGACGAGAATCTCGGCCGCCACCAATCACTGATACCGTGCTCGCTGAATGATGAATCGTTCGCATCGGTCGAGTCGTGACGAGAGATGAACCTTTTTCCAGTTTACCAGCGACTGAATAGATCTTCGATATCTCGATCATTTCATCAAAATTGAGATCCGGAAGAAGTGTCTCGAATGATTTTGCGAGTAGTGTTTTACCTGAGCCAGGAGGTCACTCGAGTAAGATGTTGTGTCCGCCAGCTGCGGCAATAGTGAGAGCTCGTTTTGCATGATCTTGTCAGATGATATGTGAGATATCATATCTGCTCATCTTTTCTTTGTCTTTTTTGATAATCTCAGAAATATTCACTGGAACGACAAATTGTAATGCTGTATCTTTTGTAAGATAGGTTACTGCTTGTCTGAGATTCGAGATGGCAATGATCGATATATCTGGTATCATGGATGCTTCTTTGGCATTTTCCTCTGGAACAAAGAGATATTTCTTCCCTATTGATCGTGCAAAAAGAGCAGCAGGAAGTACTCCATGAACTCATCGAATACTTCCATCGAGACTACATTCTCCGACAAAAAGTGATTCTTTGAGGAGTGTATCGTCAAATCAACATTCTCACGAGATAATTCCGAGTGCAATAGGAAGATCATAGAGCGGTCATTTTTTCCGAAGATCTGCAGGTGCAAGATTGACGGTGATACGAGTCTGTGGAAATTTGTATTCGCTATTTTTGATGGCTGCACGTACTCGTTCTTTGCTCTCTTGGATAGCTGTATCGGTGAGTCCGACAACATTAAAAGCGGGCATTCCGTTTGATACGTCGATTTCCAGAGTGACAAGGTGCGCTTCGAGCCCAGAAAGGCAGACAGAATGGAGAAGTGTGATCACGTTTTTTGTTATAATACTCAATTTTTTTGACTTGCAAAGATGAGTATTTGGACGATTGTGAGAAGGTGTGATACGCTAGAGGAGTATATACCAACTATGTTCCCACTTTCTCGATCAATTCGCTCCATTCTTTCCTTTCTGTGACTGACAATTTTTGTACTGTCTTCATTCTTTGTTGCAACTTCAGTTTTGTATACTGAGAGTGCTTCCGCAGCACTCATTGATAGTGCAAATCGTGCCACGCCTGCAGCTGGAAAACCATCAACTATTGAGACAAAAGCTCTCTGTAATTCTGGGAATTCAAAGGCTTGTGCACAACAAGCTACAGTAGATGATACGAATATCTTTATCAAGATTTTTCAATTTATCATTTCGCTCATTGTTATCATTATCGTGAGTATTCTTATGCTTCATATCATTCGATTGATGTATGAGGTATTTCACGCAAAAAATCTTGTCTATATCAGGGTGATGCTTCCACGAGCTGATTCGAAACTTGATAAAGAACGTGAAACACGCAAGGATTTTAAGGAAAAAATATCCTCAATGACTGTTTTTTATAACTCCATTCACAAACTCGGGAATATTCAATTTTGGGACACCCTTCGCAATTGGGTGCTCAATCGTACCAAAATATCATTGGAACTCGTCTATGATCATGGAGAAGTATATTTCTTTGTTGTTACCTATGCGGAAGATGTAAAGGTTGTCTCTCAGCAAATCACAGCACTCTATCCAGATGCTGAAGTTGCGATGATAAAAAATGACGAATATCCTGAAACAAAGCCTCAGTGATATACACTTCGAGTATCATCGATCTTCAAATCCAAGGACAATGTCTATCCGATCAAGCCGTATAAGGTTTTTGAAGATGATCCACTCTCGAGTCTTACGAATTCATTTGGGTCTCTCAAAAAGACTGATATCGCTGTGATGCAACTCACTATGAAGCCGGTCGGGAAGGGATGGAATAAACAGGCAAAAAAAGCAGCAGGAATGATTGCAAAGGGTACTTATACGAGCTGGTATTCTGGAAATTTTTTGTTCCATATGTTTAGTGTCTTCCTCACTCCAATATCTTGGTTTGTTGATCTCTTTATTCGCAATGATTCGAGCGGTTCTAATGCTCCTGGAGCCTCAAGTGGTGATTCGTACAAGATATTCAACCAAGCAGAAACAGAGGCTCAAAAACGTGTTGGTGAGGCAGCGAGTCAGCTTGCATTTCGTGCAAGTATACGATTTCTCGTCTCATCTGATACTCCAGAATCTGCTGATGTTGGACTCCAGAGTCTTGTTGCGGTAACATCGAGTTTTAGTGATGAATATAATAATTCCCTCGATAACCATCAATTTGAAGATCTCTTCAAGGTGATCTTTGTTCCAGTTCGCTATTTTGCTTTTCAGTGTCGTCTTCTCTCTCTCATCCAGACAACGAGTGTCTATTCGACTGATGAGCTCTCAACCCTTTATCACTTCCCTGATATCAAATATAACCTATCACCAATTATTAAGTGGCTATCATATAAGATGATATCTCCACCTCCAAATCTCAAAACCCCAAAAGATCCACTTATTATGAGTGATTACAAGCGTGATGAAAAAGGAAATATCTATACAGAGGATGGTTCTATTCTCTTAGTAGATAAGAATAAAAATCTTGTACGTGCGGCTGATAGATCTCTGCAGCTTATTACGGGTGATATAGTACCAGTTGTATCTGAAGGTGAGAATACAGGTAAACCAGTTGATCCAGGAAAAAATCCGATCGTACAGGATGTGCATAGGACTATGGGAGGATTCCCTCTCTATCGTGATGCAGCTCTGATGGGTTGGAATGAATACCGCAATCAAAAAACACCTATTTATTTTAGCAAAAAAGATCGAGGACGTCATCATTATATTATCGGTAAGTCTGGTTGAGGTAAATCGGTATTTGTCGGATATATGGCACGTCAGGATCTCTGGTGTGGAGATGGGCTTTGTGTTATCGATCCGCATGGTGACCTCGTAGAAGATATTATTGCCTATACTCCAAAATCCCGAGCAAAAGATATGATTATCTTTGATCCGGGTGATTGGGAGCGACCAATGGGTATGAATATTCTTGAAGTTATCAGTGAGGATTCTACACTGCGAGCTATGGAGAAAGATCGCGCAGCGCTCGATGCGACAGCAATCTTTATTAAAATATTCGGTGATGAGGTATTTGGTCCTCGAATTCAACATTATTTCCGAAATGGTGCTCTCACTCTTATGGAGGATGATGAAGAGGGTGGAACGCTTATCGATGTACCACGTCTCTTTGTGGATGATGCATTTATGAAATACAAGGTTTCAAAAGTAAAGAATCCTGTGGTAAAAGCCTTCTGGGAACATGAATATGCTTCAACAGGTGATCGTGAAAAACAAGAGATGATTCCATATTTTTCAGCAAAGTTTGGTCCATTTATTACCAATACTATCATTCGTAATATTATTGGTCAGACGAAATCAGCGTTTAATTTTCGTCGTGTTATGGATGACCAAAAGGTTCTCATGGTGAATCTTTCAAAAGGTACTATTGGTGATCTCAATGCACAGCTCCTAGGTCTTATTATGGTATCGAAGATTAATATGGCTGCCATGAGCCGTGCAAATATTCCTGAGAGTGAACGTAAGGATTTCTTTCTTTATGTAGATGAGTTTCAGAATTTCGCAACAGATACATTCGGTGAGATCCTCTCAGAAGCTCGTAAATACCGTCTTGCTCTTGTTATGGCGCATCAGTTCATCGCTCAGATTGGTGGATCGTGAGATAAGAACGGAAAGGGTGGAAAACCATCGATTAAAGATGCAGTATTTGGAAATGCTGGTACGATCATGTCCTTCAAGGTGGGTGCGGATGATGCAGAATACCTTGAGAAAGAATACGCTCCAGTCCTCTCACAACAAGATATCATCGGTATTGCGAACTTTACAACATACTGTAAGCTCAATATTGATAATGCGTCGAGCCGTCCATTCGATCTTAAAACTCTCTGGGATATGACGTATAAGAATGATGAAGTCGCGAAAATTGTTCGAGAGTATTCTCGTAAGATGTACGGCCGTAAAAAAGAATATGTCGATATGGAGATCGAAGCACGTCTCGGTCTCGGGCAAACCACGAGCGCTACACCTCCACCATCTTAATTTTTTGTATATGAAAAAGATTTTATTTACATTTTTTGTTATACTTTCATTTATTCTCCCATTACAAACAACATTTGCTATTACAGGGGAATATTCAGATTATAATGTTAATACAAAAGATTCATGAATCTGAGGAACACTTCGTAATTCTCACTCAAGCTTTAAGGATATTCTCGGTATCGGTATTTGATGAGAACAGCTTGTTTATGGAACAGAGGTAAGTAACCTTGCCGGAGCTCGCCAAGCTGGTTTTAATATCGTAAAAAGTGTTAAAAATGTAGTCATTATTCTTGCCTCGGTTGCTCTACTCTTTATGGTGATTAAACTCCTCGGTGCTTGATCAACAGAAGAAGAAGTGAAACGTCTCAAATCGGGGGTTGTCAATGTCGGCCTCGGCATATTCCTGATGCAAATAGCATATAGTCTTGTGATGTTTTTTACCAATGCAGATGCTGTCAATGGAGGTCTTGCAAATGATATTAACAAGGGTATTCTTCTGCCATTGACAAGCTTTCTACTTACATTTGGGCAAATCACCTTTCTTTTCATGGGAACTTGGGCTGCTTTTAAGCTCACAACAGCACTTGGAAATGATGAAAAAATCAAACAAGCAAAATCAATGGTTGCAGCAGCTATTATTGGATTTTTACTACTACAAATCCCTAAATTGCTCGTTCGAGTTTTTTATGGAGATATTACAAAAGCACAAGAAGTGACAAAAATAGTTAATGGAGTGACGGTAAAAACAGTTGAGTTTCCACTTGGACAACTCAAAGAATTAAGTCAAACCATTGTAACTATTCTTGAATATGTCAGCAGTTTTCTCTGAATTGCAGTCGTTCTTCTTATTATCTATGCTGGATACCTTCTTGCTGTGAGTAGCGGACAAGAAGAAGGTATAAAGAAAGCAAAATCTATTCTCACTTATATTGTCATAGGTTGTGTGCTTTTGATGGGAAGCTATCTTCTACTTCAACTTATTCTCAATGGTGTGATTCTTTCTTAGGAATATTTTTATCATTCTGATGAGTGATATAGATATGCCACCATCTATCCAGAAGATCCCAGCCTACGCGAGAATGACAAAATAATATATCTGTCATTCTGGTACAGACGGGGGTCTACCACTTCTAAAAAATAAAAACTCCGTATGGAGTTTTTATTTTTTGAGTGATTCAGCTTTTGCTTGGCGAGAGTAGAATTTGTCGAGTGCTGAAGTTTTGAGGAGTTTTTGTTCTCCAGTATAGAATGGATGACATTTGCTGCAAGTTTCTACTTTGAGTTCACCACTTCCAATAGTGGATGATGTAGTAAAAGTATGACCACATGAGCATGAAACCTTAAGCTCAAGAACTTTTGGATGAATATTTTTTTTCATAGAGAGAATGATCGTTGCGATCGCTTGATACGAGCCAACTCATAAGGATATAATTGTTTGAACTGGTGCCGGAAGAGGGACTTGAACCCTCACACCACTGGTACGGGCTTCTAAGACCCGCGTGTCTACCAATTCCACCATCCCGGCAAATTGGGTTTTGAAGCTACTGTAGCAAGTATCAATTGTATCTGAGAAACATATGGTGGGCCGGGCTGGATTCGAACCAGCGAAAGCGAAGCTAACGGATTTACAGTCCGTCCCATTTAACCACTCTGGAACCGACCCGAAATATTTCTACAAAAAAAATGGAGCCACTTGTCGGACTTGAACCGACGACCACCTGTTTACAAGACAGGAGCTCTACCAACTGAGCTAAAGTGGCTTAATTGCGAGGGCATTTTATAAAAAGCCCTCGATGTGTCAAATTATTTTTTCTCTTTTAGACTGCTTCCCCTTTTAGTTGATAAAGATTGCGCCCAACTCGCTCTATCACTTTCTTATTTTGAAGATTCATATAGACAGTTGACGCTTTTACTTTTCGAGTCTCAAGTACGCCAGAAATAATCTCATCAGTTGAAAGTGGTCCACCTGCTTTCTTGAGAACTTTGCGTACAACATCAAGAACCGTTCCATCTTCATATCCCCACTCTTTGAGAACATAGATACCACGCCCAATGAGTACAAATTCCTCATTTCGAATAAGCTCATTGTGAATAGTTGCTGTTTTTACACTCTCATGAAATTGCTCAGCAATAGCATTTGTAAGAGCTACAAAATGCATTGGTTCTTTTTGCTTCTTGAAAATATAGAGTGCTTTATCCTTGAGTGTACTTGGATTGAGAATCTTCCATGATGCAAGTCAGATGAATATTTCCTCACCCTTCACAATATCAAGAAATACATCCATAACACGGTTGATGAATGGCGTTTCAAGTTTACCGAATGTGGCAAAAAGATTCATCTTCACAATTTCGTAGAGCTTATCTTGTTCGATAATATTTCCTCGCTTTTTGAGGATTTTAACTGCTTCTTTATGAACAGCATCAACATGTTTCTTGTGCACATTTGGAAGTGCAAAGTACATACGAGCTCCAAGTTGTGGCTTGCTCTTTTCGATATTGAAATCCGATTGGATAAGTACCTCTATTATTGCGAGAAGCGAAGTATCTTTTGTTGCGATTTCTTTTGCTACCATTGATACGAGATCATCACGAATCATGATGCCACCTGCCTTTGCAAGAATGTTATTTGCAATTTCTTGAATAGCAAAGAGATTGTTACTACGAGTAACACGTCCAATTTTGCGAATAGCAGTCTCTTCTATCTGTCTTACACGCTCACGGGTAATTTGGAATTCATCACCAATTGCTTGAAGTGTTGACTTATTTCCATGGAGACCCATACGTCTGGATATCACGATAGACTCTTTCTCCGAAAGGCTGTCGAGGATTGCGGTGAAGTTTCGGCTGATAGCCGGTGTATCAAGAGTAGTTTGCATAGAAGATGTTTGATTTCTTTATATCTCTATGTTGTATATCCAAATATTATTGAAAGTCAATTTTTTGATGGGTGTTTTTTTGGGCGATGTATCACTTTTCCCTTTGAATTTGGACTTTTTCATATGAGAGATTTTTGCATTTGCACTCTTTCGAAAAATCATTAGCATCAACAGTGTTTCATTATTATGATTTATGAACTCTCTCAATAAGGTTCAGCTTATCGGAAACGTAACAGCTGTTCCAGAAATTCGCGAAACGCCAAGTGGACAAAAAGTTGCAACATTCAGTCTTGCTACCAATCGAAGCTGGAAGGATGCGACAGGTGTAAAACAGGATCAAGCCGAATACCATAATATTGTGGTATGGGGTAATCTTGCTGGAATTGTTGAATCCTATGTAACGAAAGGAAAAAAGATTTATGCAGAAGGTCGTCTCCAGACTCGCTCTTGGGAAGATCAAGCTGGGCAAAAAAAATACAAGACAGAAATTGTATGTGAGTCTCTTATACTTCTCTCTTCTGGTGGTGAAAAAACTGAGTGATATGATAGCTCATCATCTTCGGCTTCAGATGGCAGTGCTGCATATACCCAACGATCAAATCCAAAAATTGAAGAGGAGATCCACATTGATGATATTCCGTTTTAACATACAAAAATAATACCTCATATGAGGTATTATTTTTGTATGTGCTTGATTTCAAGAAGATAGTATTTCCAGGTAGTCACCTGGTTTTTATTATGTTCATTTCCTTGACCACTGACGCGCACAGGGGGTTCATTGACAGTACTATCTTCTTCTGGTCGAATAATAATGAAGGTTTCTTCTCATGGGTTGCTAAGGTTTTGAGAAGATTTTGCTATCTGATCAACAAAACTTGGTGTTGTTGTATATGCGAGTTCATGTTCTTTTGTTTGAATTCTTTCTGATATGGTTGATATTTGTTTTTCAAGATTTGCAATATAGGTAGTAATCTGGTAATCTTTGTATCGATCTTGCAGTATGAGAAACACTATGTACATGCTTACCATGACAAATGTACAGAACGTGAATATATAGATTCGTTTCATACTCCTTGAAAACCACAATTTTTAAAGTCTCTCCAGTATAGTATTTTTTGTTTTTTCTCCAGTTTTTCTCAAAATTCTTTCTTTTCCTATCTCTATGATTCATGTTGTTGTTCTCGCTGATAATTTCCATCATTTTCAGCTCCCGATTCAGGAGTATATTAAACGAACCCAGTCTTTTCTTCGTTTTCATACCATTGCCCCTTCAAAATTGAAAAATCCTTGAGAAATTATGGATGACGAGGCAAAAAAGCTTGATAAGTTTTTCAAGAATACTGCTCTACCATGTTGACATAAGATATATCTCAATATCGATGCAATAACATATTCAAGTGATGGCCTATCCGCGCGTCAAGAAAAAATTTTTCAACACTCCGCTCACATATACTATGTTATTGGAGGAGCTTATGGCTTGCCAAAGGAGTTTGTTGCTTCATTTTTTGATGAACAGTGGTCGCTCGGTCAGCTTACATTTCCTCATTCTCTTGCTATTCTTGTGACACTCGAGCAACTCTATCGTGCTCATGAAATACAGAAATGATCGAAATATCATCATGGTGATATTTAAAAAAGTTATAAAACGCACTAAATAATTGTACTGTCCATGTGGTTTGTTGCGTTTCTGAAAAAGATATGGAATGATAGAGGAAATCCATATCAATACCAATGCTTCCTTCATCTTCAGAAATCTTTGATCCACTCCAATCCTTAGTAGTATCTCCTCTTGAACAAAGCTCATGAGAAGATCATAAGGATGGTTTGGTAGAAGCATCAAACCAAATCCCCAAACGAGGCACAAAGATAGGTATGCTTTGATTTTTATGAAGATACTTTACGACATCAGCTGCACTCTTTGTTCTTCTTATGTTAGTTACGAATTTCTCTGCTTATTCTCAGATGGTTGGATCGATACTATCACCAGAAAAACTTTCTCAGTCGCAAGCCTCTCTCTTTGGTGCGCTTGAAAACGCAAACATTAGTACTCTTACGACAGTGCACGCTGGTCATGCTATGCAAAACGCATGAGAGAATGATGAACTCATACAACAGAAAGCTCATGAAATCAAAGAAAAACTTGAGTCACGTGGTGTTGAGATTGATCCACTGCGTCGTATCAATCCAATAAAATTTGATGTTGCACCTGCACCCATAAAAGTAGATTTTAATGTAACACCATACGAGAATCGTATTATTATACCAAAAATTGGGAAGAATATCCCTCTCGTTGACGTCAATATATCTCATGATATTGATTTTGATCATATGGAGAACATCTTTATGCAAGAGCTGGAAAATGGAGTTGTTCGATATCCAGGCACAGCAATGCCATGAGAAGATGGAAATGCATTTATCTTCGGACATTCATCTAACTACCCTTGGGTAAAAGGTGACTACAACGAAATATTTGCGCTTCTGGATAAATTAGATCCGGGTGATGAGATTATTGTGTACTACCAGCAAAAGAAATTTGTCTATAAAGTAACAGAAAAAAAGGTCGTACGACCTGGTGATGTAAAGGCTCTCTCCGAACGAGACCCACATAAAAAAGAATTGTCACTAATGACTTGCTGGCCTATTGGTACTACGTACAACCGTTTGCTTGTATTTACTGAACTTCAATAGTATGTCCCCATTCCTCTATGATCCAACGCCCTATAATAGTATTCAAATCATCCCCAATGATATTATTTATGCAATGATTCCTCTGGTTTTTATAATCATTGGTATTATTGTCATGCTTCGGTTTTTTCTTTATCGTGAACAAAAAGTACAAGAAATGACAAAAATGAATAAAAAGAGAACACTGAAATCTCTTATCATCATGAAGGATCTTGAAGATGAATTGGAAAAAGAAATGTCGGATGCTATTATCGCCCGAGCAATACGAAGTCGTCCGTCCTAAATTGATGTATCTCAAGCTGAATTTCTCACTCACTATCATTATCATTCACGCCGAGTAGAGCAATATCTTGGAGAGAAAGTATCTCATTGTGAATGAGTTCTTCTGCAAGATATTTTTTTTCTTGATGATTTGGTGGAAAAATCACGGTTTGCACTATACCATTTCTTACAAGAGTTGTGAGTTTTTTGCTGAGATATTGTCCGACAAGATTTTCTCTCGCATGATGTAGGAATGGGAGATGATTTTTGTGTTTCTGTGAATAGACAAGATCGTAGGCGTAGACACTTGATTGGTTGATAGGCTTGTATTGGTGTAATACACTATCGTATAGTTCTCTATTCTCTTCCAGAATAGAAATATATTGTTCTTCTGTTTGGATAATATTTGCTCAATAATTTCATCTTTTTCAGAGTGTGATCTCAAAAATATCAATCCCTTGATTATCGTCATAGGCAAATATATGTCCCGGTGTTACCTTATAGCGCATAGATTATTCGAAAAAATGAGTCAATGCTACTATGATACTTGAGATAATGAATACCGTAACTGTTGAACTTCTTTTGATACTACTACGATGAATGAGTGGGAGAATATCAGAAGTTGCCACGTAGAGAAGAGAGCCTCCTGCAGCTGCGCTCAGGAGTATAAGAGTGCTGTTTGTGAGTGAAAATACATCGATGCCGATAAGAGTGCTCAAATAACCAAAAACAGCACTTAGAGCAAATACTCACAAGAGGGAATATTGTTGTATTTTTGGATGATTTCCTGTCTTCAGGAGACTCGCTAGGGCAAATGAAAGAGGAATCTGATGGAGAATCACACCAATGAGAACACTGATGACAACTGCACTCTCAAGACCAGAAACTCATGCAATGAGAACACCGTCGAATATGGTGTGAAGTGAAATCGCTCCAAATCCCACCCAAGTAATATGTTTTGTATGTTCTTTTGGTGATTCGTCATGGTGATTGCCATGACAATTTTCATGTGTATGTCATGGTGTGAGAAGCTCTTCTATGACATAGAGACCCAAGAAGCCAGCTAGGAATGCGAATGATGCGTATTCGTTCATCTCCAGTGCCTCTGGGAGAATATGAACCAGTGCAATGCTCACCATTGATCCAGCACCCAGAGCAAGAAGTATATTTCGAAGTTTATCACTGAGTGATTTTTTGAAGAAGACTGTTCCCCCAGCTAAACCAGATATGAGGAGGCTACTTACGATAAAGATATGATCCATATACTTACAAATAACAAAATGATATATTATTGACAACTTTGACAACGATCGACAATGATTTCTCTTCGATCTGAGAGAAGATTTTGATGATTGTGGCTACAGTGATTATTAATTTCTTTGATATCGTGACATCATATGCAGTAACTCACCGTTACATGTTCGTGTCATTCGAGAGAGCAGAGGTAGTAGATAGGTTGTCATTGCCACATGATTGAATGGAGAATATTCACTCTCGATAAATCATGGATAGCCCGATAAATTGTTGCTTCATTTGCGATAAGTTCTCATTTTAGTTTTGTGATAAGATTGCCACCATCACATCATCCCATCGAGAGTTTGTCGATAATGGCTCGACGAATCGGAGTAGTCTTGAGTCAGCATTGTTTCAGTCTTTCGAACATAGAAATTCCATAATTTGAAGTTATCATATGATAATTCTTGTAAATGCAAGTTTTTGCAATTGATAAAAATCGCAAATAAGAATTTAGAAAATCAACTTGTTTTTTGGCAACGGGGGGGGGGTATACTCTTTGTAACTTTATACATGAATATATGATTTTAGAACTTCTTATAGGACTCAAGACACAGGCACTCTTCGATATTTGGTCCATCGAACATGTACTGAGTGGTATCTCTGCAGGTCACGCTGTTCGCAAGACGAATCATCGAATGTTCAAGAAAAAACTCAATCTTGATGCTCATAGCGTACAAACAAGGTATTTTGATGTGATTTGAGTTTTACTCGTTGCTTATATCTGGGAAACTATTGAACATTATATGGAGACTGGTATGCTATGATCTTGAGTGGAATATTGGTTTCAGGGAATAGAATTCTGGGGTAATCGTATCATTGCAGATCCGCTGATGCTTGTAGTTGGATATTTGATCGCCAAAAAACATCCAAAACTTGTTATCCCGGCCAGAGTTCTCTCTGTCATTTGGCTTTTTAGCCATGTTTTCCTCTTTCCTCATAGTATGTATTTGCAGGAGACGTTAGTGAGATATTTTGGGTAGCAAGTAATATCAAACAGAAAGCAATTTTATGTGCATCTTATAATCTCCATAATATGCGTCTTCAAGTTTTTTACGTCTAAAATTAGGATTTAGGTTATATATTTGCAAAAAATCTTTTATTATGTTAGTCTGCAAAAGATAGCATTTATATCGTAGTGTAAGCTCTATGAACTCGGAGAAACTTGGCAACCTTGCTCTTCAATACCTTTTTAACGATCAAAAAAAGAAGCTCATTTTTTTGAGTCAAAAAGAAGAACAATTACAAAAAATTAATAGAAAATATGATCTAATTATTACAGAAAAAGAATCATATGAAGCAGTTATTGCACTTTCTAACCAAGCTTGATCATTTTCCTCGTAGATATGCAATATAGAAACCCAGAATATATATGAAAATTATCAGATACTATTCAACCAAATCAAAATATTTGGGATAATATTGAACGGATTGAGCAACTTCTTGCTCACTCAGAAAAATTATCCGATACTGATAGAAACCAAATACAGAAGTTACTTTTTGATATTCAAACAAAAACTGAAAATTCAGATTGAAGATTACGCTCATTTTTTAATGATCATATTTGAGAAAAATTACAAAAGATGTTCCCAGGTATACCCTTATTAGATCAAGATTTACCACAATTTAGTGATTCACTTGATTTACTTATTGATTGAAAAGAGGCATTCTCTGAGATCGTAAAACAAATTGATGCTGCTCAAAATTTGATTGAAATACATATATTTATTTGGCGTAATGATACTACTGGACAAATTCTTGCGCGGAAGATACTCGATGCCGTAAATGATCCGAGTCGTCCAAATCTTCGTGTAAAAATTATAAAAGACAGTGTTGGTGGTATTTTTGAGCACGCTGAGCAAAATAAACAAAGCTTTTTTCATCCAAATTTATCGTTACCTTTAGCAGTTCAATCAAAGTTTGTTGATAGCGCTTATGATAATAAAAATGAGGCAAAAAATAACGATCAGCACTATAGTGTCCTTAAGGAACAAATTTTGACACACCCTGACATACAGGTTGTTACTGAAAAAATGTATGATCACTCAAAATATTATATTTTTGACTCAAAGACAGTTATTACTGGTTGAATGAATATCTGAGATGAATATTTGAGCTGGCATGATTATATGATCAAAATGGATAATAGTCCTTTGTTGGTTGAAAAATTGAAACAAAGAATCTCATGAACAGATGATTTTGATTCATGATCCTCATTGGAATTTTCTGTGAATCGATGAAAAAAGAGTTGAGCATACCTAGATATGCATAATAATTTTTGAGAAAGCAAACAATTGCCAGAAAAGGAAATTAAAACAAAAATTTTAGAGATATTGGATTATGCAGAGAGACATAATGAACCAGTCACGATAGAGATGGCATATTTTGGTGATAGAGATATAACTGATAAGATCATTAAGATGTTAAATGCTGGCGTGAAGATGAATATTATTCTTCCTGCCAATGCAAATGTCCAAGATGACCTTAATAAGCGAGAAATATCTCGTATATTGGACGAAAGTTTGAGCGATAATAATTTAACAGTTGCTCTTTATCCAGAGATGCTTCATGCAAAAATGATTCATATTTGAGATCTTGATTCATGATTATCAAAATCTTGAATAACATTTTTTGGTTCCGCTAATCTTAATAAAAAAGCAACTGAAGATCTCGCTGAATTAAATGTAATTATTGATGATAACGACTGTAATTTTACTAAGGAGGTGAAGCTGCAGTTAATACAAGATCTGCAGAAATCTACTATTATCAAAGCCCCACCAAAAATAACCTTTAGTCATATAAAATCTTGGTTTGAGTCGGTTGTATAATTGCAATTTTCCTTTTGACTTTTCCTCTCAATTGAAAACAATGACTTCTCTGTTTGTTTTCAATTCTGTATGCGAATATTTATCTATGCGTTTCGAAATATTTGGCGAAACCCCTTCCTTTCTTTTTCGACGCTTCTTGTTCTGGTGCTTGTTACTTTTTTTGCGAGTATTCTTTTGCTTGTTGAACATACGACCGACGTCTTGATCGGACGAGTGAGTGAGCGACTCTCTCTCTCAGTCTATCTCAAGAAAGAAATCGTCCAAGAAAGCAGCCAACTGCAAATATTTATGAGAGAGCTTCACACAATTGACCCCTCAATAGAAGTGCAATATCAGTCGAGTGAGACGGCACTTTCTGATTTTCAGGAGCGCTATCCTGGTCTCACTAGTATCATTGAGAACAAGGAGGATAATACGCTCCCATGAAAGATATTTGTTCAGATCAAGAGTGACCGACAAGTCAAAGATCTTCCCGTGATTTATAATGAAATTAATGCCGTGGTCGAGAAAAATCAATCAATACTTCTCTACAATGATCAAGATAGCCTCCATAAATCTCTTGTCGATTATCGATCTCAATATGAAAGCGTTGCACGACTTGTCAATATATTTGAGATGATTTCTCGAGGTGCCTTTGCTATACTTAGTTTGGTTATCTTCTCAGCGACAGCGATGATCTATAGTAGTATCGGAAATATGGTCTTCTATTCCCGTGAAGAAGTGAATATTATTGGCTTGGTTGGTGGCTCGAACTACTATCTCTATACGCCATTCATACTTCAATCTATTATTTATATTCTCGTGGCATTCGGGATATCAAGTGCGCTTTTTTTTACAACACTTCAGGCACTCAGCATATCAATACTTGCTGGATACCCAGACTTTGTGAATACATTTTATGCGACGCGCTGATGAGAAATGATAGCTATATTTTCGGTATTTTTGCTCGTAGGCGCTCTTGGTGGCTATATCTCTGTTGCGCACGCACTCCGTCTTATACGTAATAATATTCGCTAAATTGCTTTTTTAGGTGTTTTATTTAGAATACGGCCCCATTTTAGGAGTTTGGGTTAATGGCTACGTCAAAATATATTCCATCGAGAGTACAGGCTCTCATCCAAGGCGCAATCATGTCTTGGATGCTCGGAAAAAAACAAAATGAGTCCAAGGTGCATTCTTGCGAGATACATGAGGTATTGTTACCTGGGATACGATCTGTTCCTGAGGTACAACGTTGGCAACAAAATTTATTGACAAATGATCTTTCACTCGTGACATATGCTCTTTCGTATATTATAGAGCTCTGTTATGAGTATAGCCTTGTGCATGATATTACTCCGGTTATAGAAATCCCTGCTTGAGGAATTACTGTAACCAATCAAAAACCCGCATGATGCGGGTTTTTACTTTCCAAAGTTTCGTATGGTTCCTGAGAATTGCTCTAGTGCTTTATCGAGCTCTTGAGCGTCGAATTCGGGCCAATATTTGTCACTAAAGTACCACTCGCTGTATTCACTGCCATAGAGCCAGTAGCCACTTGTTCTCATGGTGCCACCAGTTCGTATGATGAGATCTGGTGGCGGTAATTTTCCTGATGGAAGCAGCTTGAGAAATCATGCTTCATCGAGTGTTGTTGGATCTATTCCTTGCTCAAGACAGGACTTCACTCACTCAACGATCTCATCTTGCCCACCGTATCCGATAGCCACAATGACCGTCATTCCTTGATGATTTTTTGTCTCTTCTTGGCAGTCGTTCACAAGCCTGACAATGCTCTCCGGAAGGATTTTTTGATTGCCAATCCATGCAAATCTGAGATCTTTTTCGTGTGCTTTGACTCGGAAATGTTCGATCATTTCTTCGATAAGCTTGTAGAGATAGTTAAGCTCTTCTTCAGATCGCTCGAGAATATTTTTCTTTGCGAGAGCCCAGAAACTTGCAAATTGGACATCACGATCGATACAATCTTGTACGATCGTTTCAAATTGTCCTAAGCCTCGTTTGTGTCCATCGAGTGATTTGAGCATGTTGTTTTTTGCCCAACGACGGTTACCGTCCATGATAAAACCTATGTGCATAATTATTTATTACGAGAAAGATAATTTTCGAGAAGAATACTTGCCGCAATATCGTCTATTTCTCCATCAATATGGTGTTCATTCATACTTATATGTGCAAATTGACTGGTATATCGTTCATCCTCAGCTATATAGATGATGTGAGGATGTGTTTTTTTGAGAAGCTTGATAAATTCTTCTACTTTTTTGCAAAGTGGGGTTTGATTCCCTCTTTGATCGAGTGGAAGCCCATATATCACATGGCTGTATTTGTCACTCGTGAGATATGATCGAGCATCTGTGAGTGACTCTTTGGAATATGAGATTCCTATTGGGAGCACAACCTCCATGATACTATGAGCAAATCCTACTTTGTGTGTGCCGTAGTCGATGGCGAGGTATTCCTTCTGATTCATGGTGAGAATTTTTGAATTTCTGGTGGAGCCTTGCGGAATTTTGTGATGCAATCAGCGACGCTTTTATCAAAGAGTATAATGCTTGCTTCTTCTTTCTTGGAGAGGAGCGTTCCTTTCTTGAAGCTCATCACAATCACGTATTTGCCATCGAGGAGATCGCTATGATGTTGTCGTATATGATCGTAGAATCTGCGGCGAAAGAAGTTGCGATTCACGCTTCACCTCGTCTGTTTGCCAGAGAGAATAATAGCAAAACCACCCCCAATTCATTTTACTGAAGGGAGTGCGTGCATAACTCACATTTCACCAAAAAAAGGCTTGCGGAATTGCAGCGCCTTTTTGACTTGTTTTTCGCAGAGACGGTACTCTTTTGCGAGCATAGGTATGCGCTAACTAGCCACGAATTTTTTCATTCGATCCAGGAAGACGAACAACGCGAGCTGTTCCACCGGCAATAATATGCATCTTTGATTTACCGTTCGTGAATTTTACACGATTTGGGTAGGATACTGTAAGGATATGACGACCCTTTCTGCGACGTGCAGCGAGAACCTTGCGACCACCGATTGAGGTTGTACGAGCAAGGAATCCATGACAACGAAGACGCTTACGTTTTTTGAGTTTTGCGATCATAAAAATGATGTGAAATATCGTTTAACCGCGGTATTGTATAGAGGGAGCTGAAAAAGTCAATTTTCGCCGAGATAATATTTCTATACAAGGGGTTTTCCAGTGGGTGCAGGACCGTATTGATTGTTCCCGGGATTTCATTTTCGAAATTGGAGAGTGCATAATGTAATTATTAGTGTAAAAATAGAAATAATTGACACTAGTCATAGGATGTTTAATCCTAAGTCTTCCTTCCTCAAGGCTCATCACCAGCTATTCATAAATATGTATGCAGTTAAAAGTATGGGCCCAAGAAATGAAATTGATAGGGAAACAAAGTATATTATAACGTAGTATAGGCCATTATGGTTAAAGTCGCAAGCTCTTTTATAGACATTGATGCATACTATATATAGAGTTATTATTAATAGTTGAATCATAATAATTAGGCCGCCCAGGGCACTATAATAATGGCTGATTATACTATTAAATATGAAAAAAATAATAAAACTTATAAAAGCTATTATATTTCGCACAAAAAACTGCATACGATTGATACGCCATTCTTTCTTGAGTGAGAAATATTTATCCACGATACCGAGCTCTTCTGTTCAAGCGTTCAGAGGTGCATTTTGAGAAACTTCTGTCATATGATTCATTAAAAATGGTAAAACCTCAGTATGATACTACTTTGTTAAGAGAATTGCAAAAATTTCACTAAAATATCTCTCGGTTCATTTGACACAGGATTTATCACGTATATAATCTCGGTGCTAAATTATTTAGCGAAAAATATTCTTATTCTTTACTTCCTGTATTGCTATGGCACTTACTCCACTCTTGGATCGTGTAATCCTTAAGCCTATCGAGGCGGATAACATTACCAAATCAGGAATATACATTCCTGAAACCGCAAAAAAAGAGAAACCATTTATCTATGAAGTTGTTGCTGTCGGTCCTGGTAAGAGAGATCGCGATGGCGAGATGATCACTTCACCTGTATCGGTCGGCGATCGTGTATTGTGTGGTCAATATTCTGGTGATGAAGTCGATCTCGATGGTGATAAATTCAAAGTTGTTGCCTTTGAGTATCTTCTTGCAAAAGTTGGATAGTCATTCTGCGAAGAATCAGGATGGATACATCCACCCCGCCTAACGGCACCCCTCAAGAGGGGAAGATGATTCCTTCCTTCCAATAATAAAATCTGTGTTTGTCATTTCGACGAAAGGAGAAATCCCTTATACAAGAAAATCTCTCTGAAATTAAAGTATAAGGGATCTCTGATTCGCTGCCTCTCTGCAGCTCACTGGATTGGTAAACCAGATCTCCTTACGTCGAGATGATCATGCATTCAGTACTATCAATAATATCTCAATTTTTAAATACATATGTCAAAAACTCTTCATTTTGGTGACGAAGCTCGACTTGCAATGTTTGCAGGTGTCGAGAAAGTCGCAAAAGCAGTAACCGCTACTATGGGTCCAAAAGGACGAAATGTTGCATTCGCAAAATCATACGGCGCACCACAAGTAACCAATGATGGCGTAACCATTGCAAAGGAGATAACTCTGGAGAATCCGATCGAGAACATGGGCGCAGAACTTATCAAAGAAGCCGCGTCGAAGACAAATGATGCAGCTGGTGATGGTACAACAACCGCCACACTTCTTACTTATGCTCTTATTAAAGAAGGTCTTCGAGAAATTCGCTCAGGTATCAATGCTATAGAGCTCAAGAATGGTATGAAGAAAGCTGGTGATATCGTCACAGCTTCCCTCGAAGCACAATCTAAAATTCTCTCTGGCAAGGATGAGATTACTCAGGTCGCAACCATCTCTGCACAAGATGCGGAGGTAGGTGGCATCATTGCCGATGCTATGGAGAAGGTTGGACAAAGTGGTGTTATCACTGTAGAAGAAGGTAAAACCTTCGGACTCTCTGTAGAGATTACGGAGGGTATGAAATTTGATTCTGGATTTGTATCTCCTTATATGGTGAGTGATCCAGAGAAGATGGAAGGTCGTATCGAGGATGCTTATATTCTCATCACAGATAAGAAGATATCTTCACTCAAGGATCTTATGCCAGCGCTTGAGGGTCTTCTCGCAACAGGCAAACGAGATCTTGTCATCATTGCTGATGATCTTGAGGGTGATGCACTCACTGGTATTATTCTCAATAAGCTCAAAGGCGCACTCAATGTTCTCGCGATCAAGGCTCCAGGATTTGGTGATCGTAAGAAAGAGATGCTCAAGGATATTGCTATCCTTACTGGTGCAACACTCATTACAGAAGAGCTTGGATTCAAGCTCGAACATGTAACGATCGATCATTTTGGTCGAGCAAAAGCAATCGTTGCGAAGAAAGATTCCACTGTTGTTATCGGTTGACAAGGAGAACGATATATGATTGATGGTCGTGTTGCTGAGATTGAGGCACAGATTCGAGCAAGCAACTCTGACTATGACAAAGAGAAACTTGCAGAACGTGTCGCAAAGCTCTCAGGTGGAATCGCTGTGATCCGTGTTGGAGCTGCAACTGAGGTTGAGATGAAGGAAAAGAAACTTCGTATCGAAGATGCACTCAACGCTACAAAGGCAGCAGTCGATGAAGGAATCGTGGCTGGTGGTGGAGTAGCACTTCTCAAGGCAGCAAAATCGCTCGAGAATGTTGAATGACTCACATCTGACCAGAAGGTAGGTCTTGAGATCGTTGCTCGAGCACTCTCATACCCGCTTCGAAAAATTGCTGAAAATGCTGGAAAAGAAGGCGCAGTGATCGTCGAGAATGTTGCGAAAAATAGCGATATTCACTATGGATATGATGCTGCAACTGATCGATATGTCGATATGATCGAGGCTGGGATCATCGATCCTACCAAGGTTGAGCGACTTGCACTCCTCAATGCAATCTCTATTGCTGGAATGTTCCTCACGACTGAGTCGGTTATCGTCGATGTTCCAAAAGCGGAAACCCCAGAACATAACCATGGCGGTGGTATGGGCGGTATGGGTGGAATGTACTAAAAGTTTGCAAAATGAGAGTATGGAACGTATACTCTCTATCTCTTAATCTTTTTTCTATGAAAAGACCACTTCTCTGGCTCGGGCTTGGATATATAGCCGGTGTTGCCGCTGCTATCGTGAGTAAAAGTGATAAGAGCAATCTGAGTCTGTCAGATGTTCGTGACGAATTTGTGAATCTTCACAAAGATATGTGGAATCGTATCAATGAGCTGGAGCTCACAGAAGATGTTCGAAAGGAACTCTTGAGTATTCGCACTCGACTCAAAGAAGAGATTGCTTATATGGAAGATGACTTCTCTGAAGAGATCGCGAAGATCAAAGCAGTAGGCTCTCCGAAGGTTGATGAGATTCGCACAAAAATCGAAGATCTCTATACCCGTCGTGAAGAACATATCAATCTGATTCGTAGTGAAGCTGAGGATCTCGTTCATCGTCTGAAACAAGATGGGAACAAGGCTTATCAGACCCTCGAATCGAGTCTCACGAATATCTTCGAAGACACAAAATATCATATTGAGAAAAAGGTAGCTGAGATCAAGCGATCATTGAATCGTTAATTCCTTGAAAGATCCGCAAGGGTCTTTTTGTTTGTATAATTTTTTCCTATGACACAAGATAATCAAAATCTAACTGATGAGACACAAGAAGAGTTATCAACAGAAGAGATAGTAGATGAGACACAGGAGTCCTCTGAGATGGTAGAGGAGGCTGATCAGATGTCATCACAATCTGCACAAAGCACTCAAGGTACTGATCAGACAGAGGCACTCCTTCGTCTCAAGGCGGACTATGACAATCTCGTCAAACGTCATGCTCGAGAACAAGCTGAGATGAAGACCTTCTTCACGGCAAGTATTGTTGGGAAGCTTCTTCCTGCGTATGATAATATCGCCCGTATTGCAAGTCAATCAAATACTGATACCTCGAGTGAAGTACTCCTCTCTGGTATCAAGAGTACAGCTGAGATATTCGAGAAAGGTCTCGCATCGCTGGGTGTGAACAAATTCGAAAGTGTTGGTCACGATGTAGACCCAGCTCGACATGATGTTATGAGTCAAGGTCCTGGTCCAGCAGGCAAAATTATTGCCGACTTTGAATCTGGCTTTACACTCGGCGATACAACTGTTGTTCGTCATGCAAAGGTGGTCGTTGGAATGGGTGAATAGGCTCATTTAAGTATAAATCCCCATGGAATATTCCATGGGGATTTATTATTCATTTGTAACTACAAAAATCTATCGGATGACTTGTGCATAACAGGTGGCTCGATCTTTAAATCATTGCATCTCCTTTGGGTGGTCATCTTCTCTTGGTGGCGTATAGAACACTTGCATTCAGGAGTATGACAGTGATCATGGGACAAATGTATCACACTTCTGGATATCTTCTCGAGTGAGTGAATTTGGAAAATCTTTTGCATACTCAATAAGATTTGTGTATTTTTTTGGAGTACCCGTACTTAAAATGGGGAGAATTTCAAATAAATCACGCTGATCTACTGTCCGAGATACCCCAGGGAAAGTGATTTCCACTTCTCTATTGATAATGAGTTGTGTATTAAGATTTTTGAGCCATTGCCATTCATCTGCAGTGAAAGATGTACGTGGACCTTGACTGGAATCATCACTGAGAATCACCATTTTATAACTCTCTTTGGTAATTGCTTCACGAATCGACATGGGCACTTCGAGTATAAAATATCCATTCTTACAATCATTTTGTGTGTTGATTTCTATGACTGCTCAAGAAGAAATTTGCTCAATCACTTTGAGTGTCTCAGGGATTTTTGATGTTTCGCAGTGTATTGGAATATAAGTATACGGCAGAGGTAATGATCAGGTTGATGGCTGAGATGGTGAGGGGAACGGTATGTAAGCTCACAGCGTACATGATGAGAATAATGTACTTATCAAACAAGCAAGGACGAAGATAGTTTTTTTACATTCATACATATATATTTTCTAAAAAGAAAGAAGGGATGTGAGTATCCCTTCTTATAAGATGAGATTTTGTCAAAATAGAATTAGTGGTACATGAATAGATAAAAATATTCAAAGATTCATATATTTTTGAAATCAAGAATAAAAAATATTTTTTTATTGATCAATGATTCCTCCCATATATTGGGCCTGATATACAATTTCATCGCCTTTTCGTATTATTTCTTTGCCCGAAAATTGCTCAAGGTTTCAAGTATATGAATTATGATAAATATATTCTTCATCTTTGTACTCTAGAGGTCCACGATATGGTGCATTTTCAGGAATATTTCTGAGTGCTCATTGAAGGATTCTATAGACTTCTCCTACGACTATATTTCTGTTTTTTCAACCCATCCATAATAGGTCATCATCCAAATTGGTTTTCATTGGAAGGACGCCACTTCACGACCGCCATACGGCTCTCCACCAAAGTAATTATCATGGTATCTCCATTCTCATTTCTCAAAAATCATCGTAGTTGATTGGTCCGTTTCTTTGTTTCTTTTCGCACTGTCGCCAGCTGCATAGGTAGAAGTTTTTGCTTCTATAAGGAATTGTGATAGTTGCATAGTAAGAATTTTTATAAAATCTCTGCAATTTTCCCTAACAATTGCAGACTATCTTTATGATCTTTATCATTTGCTGCAATACAACAAGATGAAAGGATTTTTACAATATAGTCTCGATCATGAGCATCCCGAGTGGTTGAATTTATTGCAAGATCAGTAGCACAACCAGCAAGTAGAATTTCTGTCACACCATACCTTTTTAAAATATTATCCAGTTCGGTATGGTGAAAAGCATTTACGCGATTTTTATGGATGATAATATCATTATCTCATTGATCTATCTCTTCATATATGTTCGTTGACCAAGTGTCTTTCCTGAGAATCCCAAATGTTGGAACGTTCTTGAAGAGAGGCGACTGAGACAGACAATCCGAATAATCCTCCTGAAATCAGAGTGATACAAATACGACGAGGGAATTATTTGCTCTTGCATCTGCTATAGTTTTGTTGATATGAGTGATGCTCTGATGCTGTTCTAGAAAATTTCTGTATCCTTTTTGAGAGAGCTTACCATCAGGGTGCAGCATCTCATTGATACAATCGATTATAATAAGGGCTTGCTGTGACATAATTTTTTCGTAAGTGTATTCAGGGATGATTATAAATTCAAATCTTTACGAAACATAATCGACTCAGTACTTGCTTCGTATCCGATAGCTTGATAGAAGAGGTGTGCTTCATTTTTTCTATGCATACCAGAACGAAGCCTTAGATTTGTATACTCATGAGATTTTGCCCATTCTTCAGCTTGTTGAACCAGCTCTTTCCCGATTCACTGTTTTCTATGAAGTTGTGACACCACTAGTCATCATATTTCAGCATAGCCATCGGATTCAAGTAAATGCACTCAATATACGTGTATCCATCCAATAATATCTACTCATAGTTGAGCTACAAATATTCCATGAATCGCAGTGTATTTGAGGAGTATTGCAAATCTTCTCTCAACATCGGAAGAAGTTGCTAGATAACCAAGCTCTTTACTCAAAAGTGCCACATGTTTTGCATCACTTTCTTGATACGGACGGATTTTATAGTTGATCATATGATATTTTATTGAGTATAGTAAAAGTAGTGTAAGACTCAAGAATACTGATTCTCTTTTTGAATTTTTTCATTTGTCAATATAATCCGAGCCTCAGTTATTTA
>ERZ724523.233-NODE-233-length-32389-cov-6.308561_pt1 | contig 32389 bp, 32 predicted proteins | sample MGYA00376056_ERZ724523 | MGnify/ENA primary metagenome ERZ724523 (study PRJEB28724, sample SAMN07190888) | wastewater metagenome | isolation source: influent of sewage treatment plant in Hong Hong | place: USA: Christiansburg, Virginia | collected 2016-03-01 ... | reverse complement strand
CAAGAGGCTGAAGACAAGGGTCTGTTGCCCCCCCCCCCCGAGAAATGACGCTCTACTGACCAGCCCAGAAAGTCGTTTACGTTCAGCCCGTTGTGCAGGGGGCTGAACGCAATTCTACCCCACCGGCGGTGCAGGCCTTCAGCGCTTCGGCGTACCGTACTGCTTGAACACGCGCTTGGCGTCCTGCTCGGCCCGCAACTGGGTGCAGATCGTCGGATCGTCGTCGTGATCGCTGAAGTAGCCGTCGGCCTGGGCTTTCATGACGAGCTGGATCGCCGCGTGCTCGCTCAGCTTGAAGCGCTCGAAGAGAAGGGTGGCGACTTCGTCGAGGTGTTTTTCATAGGTCATGGATGTGCTCATGGGGGCGGGACCAAAAGGCCACAGGCTGGTGACAGACCCTGCATTGTACCGGCTGTGGGGCTCAGGGTCTGCGCCACACTGTGGCCAGCCAGGGCTGCTGGTGGCGTGGCAGGCCGGGTGGGCGGTAGTAATGATCCACTTCCACGAAGCCCGCGGCGGTGACGAACTCGCGCCAGGACGTCAGGTTGTAGAAAGCACCGTAACGGTCGCCGTTCAAACCCTCCTGATTGTCTCCGCGAGGGTTGGAGCAGAACAGCACTCCCTGCGGCCGCAGGCAGGCATGGAGTCGGGCCAGCACCTCGGGTAGCACCACCCGCGGCACATGGAAGAGGGATGCGTTGGCGAATATCCCGTCGAAACAAGCCGTGGGTAGATCCAGTGCAATGAAATCCTGATGCAGCACCTCGCAGCCCGAGTTGGCGCGGGCCATCTCCACAAATGCCCGGGAGCCGTCGAGCCCGGTAACCCGATGGCCGAGGGCGTGGAAAAAAGCGAGATCGCGTCCCGGCCCGCAACCGAAATCGAGAATGTTGAAAGGCGGCTCGCCCTCCATCGCCGACAGCAGCGCCGCCCGGTTCTGGCTCACATCGTGATCCCAGGTGGCGTCCCGGTAAGATGCCGCCTCCCGTTCGTAGTGGCCGATGGTCACCGCCGTGAGCTGTGCCAGCCTGGCGTCGGGAGCATCGGGCAAAGGGGGCGTGCCGTCATCCATGATTCATGTGCTGTTGAGAGGGATCAGGGGGCCAAGGATAATCGCTTCTCCTGCGTGCCAGTGCATTCCCACTCGAGATCTGCCATGACCATTAGCCTGCCTGTTCTGTCTGCCCTTTACCGTTATCCGGTCAAATCCATGCGCGGCCAGTCCCTTGCTGCCAGCCCGGTAAGCCCGCTGGGATTGCCTTTTGACCGCATGTGGATGATTGCCGATCCGAAGGGGCACTTTGTTACCGGGCGGGAATACCCCGAACTGGTGCTGATCAATGCCATTCCGTCCGATCGCGGAATAAGTCTTTCTGCCCCCGGCCGGCCCGAACTCTTTGTCCCCCATGAAGCTTTCACCCGACCCGTAGAGGCCACCGTGTGGGGCGATCAGTTTTCGGCCTGGGAGGGGGCTGTTGAAGCGGACGACTGGATCTCCGCCTATGTTGGCGCCCGCCTCAGTTTTTTGTGGACCGGCGCCGAAACCGCCCGCCGGGTCAAGGTTGATCCTGCCGTGCCCCTGTCCTTTGCTGACGGTTACCCACTGCTGATCATCGGTCAGGCCTCGCTGGACAATCTTTCCGCCAAGGTTGGCCGGCCGCTGGCCATGGCGCGTTTTCGTCCCAACCTGGTGGTTTCCGGTGCCGAGGCCTTCGCCGAAGATGGCTGGAAGCGCATCCGCATCGGAGAGGCCACCTTCCGCATCGTCAAGCCCTGCGAGCGCTGTGTGTTTACGACCGTTGATCCCGAAACTGGCCGCAAGGGGCTGGACCAGGAGCCGTTGCGCACCCTGGCCAAATATCGCAGAACGCCAGCCGGGGTTATCTTTGGTCAGAACGTGATTGCTGAAGGGTCGACGGAATTGTCTGTCGGGATGATTGTTGAGGTATTGGAATAGGGTAAGGCCGGCGCGGCAGCGGCGTGGGTTGTGTTTGCTGTTTGCATATTTTAAGGCCGGCGCCGGCTGAAGGGCCAGATTTGTGACTGCACACATGCATAAGAAAATATTAATCGTAATGTTTGTATATCAAAAAAACTTCTGAAATAGTGTCTCTAAAAGGTCGTGAGTGTCGTTCCCGATCTTGATCTTTATCAAGAAAATCCCGATTCACCGTATCAAAATCTTCTAGTGAAAAGTTGGGAGCCGATAATTTCTCCAGTTGTTAAATTCGAGGAATTCACGTGTTCGGGAAAATAAAAAAACGTTTTGGCGGGATTTTGGCGCTGCTGGCCTTCGTGGTCGCCGCGCCTGTCTTTGCCGACGATCCACCCCCATCCCCCGAAGCGCTGGTGAAAATTCGGGCCGCCAATGGTGAATGCCTGAAATGCCACTCCGAAGCAGGGCTGAAGGCACCGCCCAAGGAAGGAATGGACCTCAAGAAGCTGCGCGAACATCTGGTTCATCTGGATACCTTTACGGCATCCGACCACGGCCAGATGGCCTGTAGCAAGTGTCATGGCGACGGCTACGACGAACATCCCCACGCGGCGAAGGCGAGGGAAGGCATCAGCGAATGCCAGGATTGCCACGCTCGCAAGGCCATGCGCATCGAACGCCAGTTCGACAAGTCGGTGCATGCCGAGAACCTCAGTGACACATTTACCTGCGCCACCTGCCACGACCCCCACGTGATGGCCGTCGCGACAAAGCTGCGTGACCCGCACAAGATCGTCGCCCAGGACAACAAGATCTGCCTGGATTGTCACGACTCCGACATCGCCTTCGCCAAGATGGCGCCGGACAAGAAAAAGCGTCCGCCCATCGACGACATTCACGACTGGCTGCCCAACACCCGCCTGCACTGGAAGGCCGTGCGCTGTGTGGAATGCCACACACCGACTGAAGACAAGCTTTCTCTCTCCCACGAGATCCAGAACAAGGACAAGGCCGAAAAAAAGTGCGCGAGTTGCCACACCGCCAACAGTTCGCTGAATGCCCGTCTTTACCGTCACCTGCAAACTGAAGAGCAGAACAAGTACGGCTTCATCAATAGCGTGATCCTGAGCAATTCCTACGTGGTGGGGGCAACCCGCAACCCGTCCCTCGACCTCATCCTCATCGTCCTGTTCGTCGCCACTGTCGTTGGCGTGATCGGTCACGGCCTCGTCCGCATCATTACGACTCGTCTGCGCAGGAGCAAGAACCATGACTAAGCGCATTTTCATGTTGCCCCTGTGGATACGCCTGTGGCACTGGAGCAACGCCCTGGCGATCGTCGTGCTGTCGATCACCGGGATCAGCCTGCACTTTGCCGATCCCAGCCTGCCTCTGGTGGAGTTCTCGCTGGCAGCGCGCGTTCACAACGTGGCCGGTGTCTGCCTTGCGGTGCTGTACGCGGTGTTCGTGACCGGCAACATCCTGACCGGCAACTGGTGGCAATACGTACCCAAGCCCCCCGGCATCATCGGGCGCTGCCTGAAGCAGATGCAGTTCTACGGCGTGGGCATCTTCAAGGGTGAGGCCGAACCTTTCCCGCCCACCCCGGAAGTCAACTTCAACGCTCTGCAGGCCGTCACCTACTGGTCGATCATGTATCTGGTGATGCCGGTCGTGATCCTCACCGGGCTGGTCTTCCTGTATCCCCAGTTTGCTCCGGACCGTTTGTTCGGCCTCGACGGCCTGCTGCCTGTCGCCTTGGTCCATTACCTCGGCGCGGCTGTGATCCTGCTGTTCATGGTGAGCCACATCTACCTGGGCACCATGGGTCCGAAAGTTTCCAGCTTGTTCAAGATGATGTTCACCGGTTGGTACGAGCACTGATTTACGTCCCCCAAAATCGAAAAAACGACCCCAAGGAGAGTTGATATGAATGCCAAAGTTATGACTGCAATGATGTCCGGCCTGTGTGCTGCAGGTCTGCTGATGTCCACGCAGGCCTTTGCCTTCGACGCCGACGAGGCTCAGGCCCTCGCCAAGAAGGAAGGTTGCCTCAAGTGCCACGCGGTGGACAAAAAGAAGGAAGCCAAGTCGCTCACTGAAATCTCGAAGTCCTTGAAGGGCAAGGCAGATGCCGAAGCCAAATTGTTGCACCACCTTACTTCGGGCGAAAAGGTCAAGTTCGAGGACGGCAAGGAAGAGGAACACAAAGTCATCAAGACCAAGGACAAGGTCGCGATCAAGAATCTGACGGACTGGATTCTTTCACTCGGCAAGTAAACAGGTCGAAGAGGGGGGCCGTCTTGCCGGTCGCCCTCAATACCGAAAGCAGTATCAGGGAGAAAAAAATGAAATTCTTGCGACAGTTGTTCGCCTCGTGCGCGTTGCTCGGGGCCCTTGCCGGCACTTCCGCTGCTCTGGCAGCCGATGCCCCTGCAACCGCCGGCGCCAAGCCGCCCGCCAAGGATCTGGTCCTGAAGGGGGATGCCAAGTGCACCACCTGTCACGACGAAGCAGATGAACCCAGACTGCTGCACATCGGCAAGACCAAGCACGGCACCGTGGCCGATGGTCGTACTCCCAGCTGTACCAACTGTCACGGTGAAAGTGACAAGCACACGAACAATCCCGAAAAGCTGAAGGCGCGTCCAGCCACCGACCGCAACTTCAGTAAGGGGACCACTACTCCGGTAGAGGCCCGCAACGAGTCCTGTATATCTTGTCACCGCAAGGATTCCAAGCGTTCCCACTGGGAAGGCAGTGCCCACCAGCGTGCCGATGTGGCGTGCACGTCCTGCCACCAGTTGCATACCGCCAAGGACAAGGTCGCTGACAAGCGCACCCAGCCCGAAGTGTGCTTCACCTGCCACAAGGAGCAGCGCGCCCAGGTCAGCAAGCCCTCCCACCATCCGGTGCTGGAAGGAAAGGTTGCCTGCTCGGACTGCCACAACGCCCACGGTTCTGTCGGTCCGAAGCTGGTCAAGCGCGATAGCGTGGTCGAGACCTGCTACACCTGCCACATGGAAAAGCGCGGCCCCTTCGTGCATAGCCATGAGCCGGTCAACGAGGATTGCGGCAACTGCCACAACCCCCACGGCACGGTTGCCGAAAGCCTCCTGAAGGTGCGTGCGCCTTTCCTGTGCCACCAGTGCCACACGCCTCATGGCGGTCAGCTTGGACAGTTGCAAGGCCAGTTGCCGACCGTACCGACCGCTACGTCGAGTGGCAAGTCGGGCATCAACTACACCCAGGCGCGGGGCTGCATGAACTGCCACACCCAGGTGCACGGCAGCAACAATCCGAGCGCAACCAATCCGACTCCGCAGTTCAACCTGCGTTGAGAGTAGTGGGAGAACCATCATGAGAACCTCGAAAGCACTCCCGGGTTTCAGCCTCAAGCTCCTTGCGCTGGCCCTGTTTGCTGCATTTGGCCAAGCCCATGCAGAAGATGAAGACATCGCTGCGCTGACCCGTCCCGACAGTTCCGTTGCCGTAGGTGTTGCCGGTCTTAGCGGTTCCAGCAGCGAGCGCAGCTTCTTTGGCCAGTACAACGGTCTGCGTCGCAACGATACCTATCTGCTGCTCGATCTGGACTACATCAAGCGCGACGATGCCACCGGCACCTGGACGACTCTTCAGGGCCGTGATCTGGGGCTGGATACGCGAGAAGTGCAGTTTGGGCAGCAGAAGCAGGGGGACTGGAAGTACTCGCTGGAATATAACGAGATGGTCCGCCACGATCCGCGCACCATCAACACCAGCCTGATCGGCGCTGGTTCCACGAGTCCGCTGGTCTCACGGCTGGCGACTGTGGGCTCCGGTGACGAGCTGAACCTGAATCTCAAGCGCAAGAACGTCACCGTTTCGGTTGAGAAGTGGCTGAGCAAGTCGCTTCAGTTTGAAGCCAGCTTCAAGAATGAGGACAAGAACGGCGCCCGTCTGTTTGGCAATGGTTTCAACTGCCCCTCGGGGGCTGCGCCGGCGCCTACCTGCACGACTGCAGCCACAGGCATCAACCAGTGGGCGCTGTTGATGCTTCCCGAGCCAATCAACTCGACCACCAAGCAGTTCGATGCCCGCCTCAACTATTCAAATGACAAGTTGCTGCTGTCGGGGGGCTACTACGGTTCGTTCTACAACAACGAGTACACCTCGATGTCGGCGACCGTGGACGGCAACCTCAACAACCCCCTGGGCGCACCCATGGGGGGAGCAGGCCTGTCTTCAGGTTTGCGGAGCATCCTGCAGCTTCCCATCGCCTTGCCGCCGGACAATCAGGCTCACCAGGTTTTTCTGTCTGGCAACTACGCCTTCACGCCGACGACCCGGGCGAACTTCAAGTACGCCTATTCCCACGCCTCGCAGACGGACAACTATTCGAGTTTTGGCAATGCGCCCAACGGGCGGACCAACCTCGGTGGATCCATCGACACCAGTCTGTACCAGTTCGGGCTGACTTCGCGGCCGATGCCCAAGTTGTCGCTGCTGGCCAATGTTCGTTATGAAGACCGTAACGACAAGACGCCGATCGCCTACTACAACATCGAAGGCACGAAGATTTTCACCAACGGCAACTACTCGCCGAAGCGCCTGAACGGCAAGCTTGAAGCGACCTACCAGTTGCCCGCGGGCTACCGTGCCACCCTTGGTGCCGATTACGAGTCGCTGGATCGCAGCTCCTTCGTCCCGACCAATTCGGTCGCGGGTTTGAGCGGCCTGCGCCAGAAGACCGAGGAAAGCGGCTACCGCATGGAACTGCGCCGTTCCATGAGTGAAACCCTCACGGGGGCGGTCGGCTACCAGAGCAGCAACCGCAGCGGTTCCGGCTGGCTCAAGCCCAACTCGGAACTTGGTGTCACCGAAACATCCAACTCCGCCATTTACAGCCGCACGGCGATTTTCCCGATGTCCATGGTCGATCGCCAGCGGGACAAGTTGAAGGCCTCAGCCGACTGGGCTGCCACTGAACAGCTGTCCGTACAGTTCATGATCGAATGGGGTGAAGACAAGTTCTCCGCGCCGACGACCAAAGGGCTCAACAGCAGCCACATGGCGTTCTACGGCATGGACCTGGCCTACATTCTCTCGGATGCGTGGAAGCTCACGGGTTACTGGTCACGTGGGGATCAGACCATGCACGTGGATCACTCCACCGGCTACATGGCCGCTCTGCGCAACCTGAGCGACACCTACGGGATCGGTGTGAAGGGCAAGCCCACCAGTCGTCTTGATATCGGTGCCGACTTGACGCTCACCGACGACAAGAACGAGTACAACCAGGGTCTGGATGCCTCCGCTTCGGCGGCCAACAAAACCCTTCTGGCCACATCGGGTGGTTTGCCGGACGTTACCTTCCGGCAATTCACGGTCAAGATGTTCGGCAAGTACGCGCTACAGAAGAATTCTGCCGTGCGCCTTGACCTGATCCATCAACACACCAAGATGAACGAGTGGACCTGGGGTTACGGTGGAACACCCTTCGCGTATTCCGACAACACCTCGGTTTATCTCAAGCCCAATCAGAATGTGACCTACGTAGGCGCGACCTATATCGTCGCCCTGCCGTAAGCCTGCTTCCGATTTGAAAAAGCCCCCGGTTTTTACCGGGGGCTTTTTTATTCCAACCTGCTGTTTCAGCGGGCAATCGGCCGGTAGCGGATGCGCTTCGGCTTGGCGCCTTCTTCACCCAGACGTTTTTTCTTGTCGTCCTCGTACTCTTGATAGTTACCCGCGAAGAAGGTCCATTGGGAATCGCCTTCCGCAGCCAGGATATGGGTACAGATGCGGTCGAGGAACCAGCGATCGTGGGAGATGATCAGCGCACAGCCGGCGAATTCCAGCAGCGCATCTTCGAGGGCGCGGAGGGTTTCCACATCCAGGTCGTTTGACGGTTCGTCAAGCAGCAGCACATTGCCGCCGTCCATCAGGGTCTTGGCCAGATGCAGCCGGCCGCGCTCGCCGCCGGACAGATTGCCGACGAGCTTTTGCTGGTCGCCGCCCTTGAAGTTGAAGCGGCCGATGTAGGCGCGGCTGGGCATTTCGTACTTGCCGATGGTGAGGATGTCGGCGCCGCCGGCAAGCTCTTCGAACACGGTCTTGCTGCCGTCGAGGCAGTCGCGGGACTGGTCCACGTAGGCGATCTTGACCGTGGGTCCGATCACTACATCGCCCGTGTCCGGCTTGTCCTGGCCGGTGATCATCTTGAACAGCGTCGATTTACCGGCGCCGTTGGGGCCGATGATGCCGACAATGGCGCCCGCCGGAATGCTGAAGTTAACCTTGTCCATCAGCAGCTTGTCGCCAAAACCCTTGGATACGTCGGTGAACTCGATGACCTTGTCGCCGAGGCGCTCGCCGATGGGAATGAAGATTTCCTGGGTTTCGTTGCGCTTCTGGTATTCGACGCTGGACATTTCCTCATAGCGCGACAGGCGGGCCTTGCTCTTGGCCTGGCGGGCCTTGGGGTTGGAGCGGACCCATTCGAGTTCCTGCTTCATGGCCTTCATGCGGGCGCCTTCCTGCTTGGACTCCTGCTCCAGGCGGGCTTCTTTTTGCTCGAGCCAGCTGGAGTAGTTGCCCTTCCAGGGGATGCCGTGGCCGCGGTCGAGTTCAAGAATCCATTCGGCGGCGTTGTTGAGGAAGTAGCGATCATGGGTGACGGCCACCACGGTACCCGGAAAGCGCACCAGGAACTGTTCCAGCCACTCGACGGATTCCGCGTCAAGGTGGTTGGTGGGTTCGTCGAGGAGCAGCATGTCGGGGCGCGACAGGAGTAGCTTGCACAGCGCCACACGGCGCTTTTCACCGCCGGACAGGGGGCCGATCTTGGCATCCCAGGGCGGCAGGCGCAGGGCATCGGCGGCGATTTCCAGCTGGGTTTCCACGTCGGCACCGCTGGTGGAAATGATGTTCTCGTACTTGGCCTGCAGCTCGGCCAGCTTGTCGAAGTCGGCATCGGGTTCGGCGTAGGCGGCGTACACCTCTTCAAGCTTCTGCTTGGCTTCCATGACTTCGCCGAGACCGGATTCGACTTCCTCGCGGACGGTCTTGTTGGCGTCCAGCTGGGGCTCCTGGGGCAGATAGCCGATGGACATGTTGGGCTGCCACTGGACTTCGCCGTCGTATTCCTTGTCGACGCCGGCCATGATCCGCAGGACCGTGGACTTGCCTGAGCCGTTGAGGCCGAGCAGGCCGATCTTGGCGCCGGGGAAGAAGGACAGGGAGATGTCCTTGATGATCTGCCGCTTGGGGGGGACGACCTTGCTGACGCGCAGCATGGACATGACGTATTGAGCCATGGAGTACTTTCCGGGGATGCTGAAAACGAAGGCGCAACTTTACCCGACTTGCCGGCCCCGTGCGGCGGCCGTGCCCGGCAAAGATGCCGGATCCGACACTCAGTGGCTGCCGCAGAGCTCGCGCAGGATCTCGTCCTGCTCTTCGCGGGACAGAAAGTAGGCGTAGAGGGAACGGGCCCGGCAGGAGCCCAGGCCACCCAGAAGGGCGATCTGCTCATCCACATGGCGCAGATCCAGGTGCAGCAGCACGGCGGGGGCGTCATTCACCCGCGGGCAGGCCTTCTGTTCACCAATTGTGGTGAAGCCGAGCATTCGGCGATAGAAGCCGGCATGGCGCGGGTGGACTTCGATGACCACAGAAGTCATGCCGTGGATCAGCCGGCCGTGGATGTAGATGAGGTGGAAGAGGGCGCCGAGTACTTCCTTGGTATTGTGGTGAGTGTCCACGGCCAGTTTGGTGATTTCGCACAGGCGGGCATCGGGGCGGCGCAGAAAGGCGAGTTCGTCCCGGTAAAGGGTATCGGCCAGCAGCCCTTCGTCGCCATCAAGGCGCAGGGTTACGGTACCGAAGATTTCGTCTGCGCAGGATGCCACCAGGGTGATGCAGTCCGGGCGCAATTGCTGGTGATGCGCATCGCCGGTATGCAGCCCGCGCCATGCGTAGCGGCGTTCGATCAACAGCCGTACTGCGTGGCCGTGGCTGTCGGGGTCGGCACACTGCACGACATAGGATGCAGAGAGCGTGGATGCAAAGCCTTGAGAGTCCCTGCCGCCGATCTCATCGTTCGGCGCAGGCAGGTCACGGTTTAGTGTCATTGCTTAATGCCGAACGCGAAGTGCATTTTTTGCGAATGCGAAAAATTTCACGGATTCTGCTTGCGGCAAAAGGAACTTGCACCCGTTTTGAGCAGATTTCCGCGAAATAAATCACGGCAATGCCCTGCAAGTCATCACCTCCCGACATGAAAATGACCTAAGTCATAGTGAATTTTGTTGTTCGCGCTGCTCAGGCTACGAACTGCAGCCGGGCCAGGCGCGCGTACAGGCCGTCGCTGGCGATCAACTCGGCGTGGCTGCCCTGCTGAACGATGCGGCCGTCTTCCATCACGACGATGCGGTCGGCCTTTTGCACGGTGGCCAGGCGGTGGGCGATGACCAGCGTGGTGCGCTGGCGCATCAGCCCGTCGAGGGCGCTCTGGACCATTCTTTCGCTTTCTGCATCGAGGGCCGAGGTGGCTTCGTCGAGGAGCAGGATCGGGCGGGCGGCGAGGATGGCCCGGGCGATGGCGATGCGCTGGCGCTGGCCGCCCGAAAGGCGCACGCCGCGCTCCCCCAGATCGGTAGCGTAGCCTTCGGGCAGCTTGTCGATGAACTCGTCGGCAAAGGCGGCGGCGCAGGCGGCACGCACGTCATCGAGGCTGGCTTCCGGGCGGGCGTAGCGCACGTTGTCGGCGACGCTGGCGGCAAAGATGACGGCCTCCTGGGAGACCAGCGCGATGCGTCGGCGCAGGGCCAGCGGATCGGCATTCTGCAGCGGCACGCCGTCGATGCGCAGCACGCCGGCCTCAGGGTCGTAAAAGCGCAGCAGAAGTTGGAAGACGGTGCTCTTGCCCGAACCGGACGGGCCGACGAGGGCCACCGTTTCACCTGGATTGACGGTCAGACAGAAATCATCCAGAGCGGGTACATCGGGCCGCGTGGGGTAATGGAAGCGGACTTGTTCGAGGACGATTTCGCCGCGGGCAGGCTCCGGCAAGGGCTGCGGCACTGGTGGGGCCAGGATGGCTGGCTGTGAGGCGAGAATTTCCATCAGTCTTTCGGTGGCGCCCGCCGCCCGCTGCAGCTCGCCCCATACCTCGGAGAGCGCGCCGACGCTGCCGGCGACGATGGCTGCGTAGAACACGAAGGCCGACAGTTCGCCCGCAGTGAGCGTGCCGGCCAGTACGTCGTGGCCGCCGACCCACAGGATGAAGGCAATCGCACCGAAGACCAGCACCATCACGGCCGCGACCAGTTTTGCCCGGTTGGCCACGCGTTCGCGGGCGGTGGCGAAGCTGGCTTCCACCAGATTGCCGAAGTCGCGTCGATCGGCATCTTCGTGGCCGTAGGCCTGGACGATGCGGATCTCGTGAATGGTCTCGTCGATGCGGTTGCCCAGTTCGGCAACACGGTCCTGGCTCTCCCGGGCGAGCTTTCGCACCTTGCGCCCGAACAGGATGATTGGCGTGACCACCAGCGGTACGCCAGCGAGGGTCAGCAGGGTGAGTTTGAGGCTGGTGGTGAACAGCATCACCAGCCCGCCGATCAGCAGCAAGGCGTTGCGCAAGGCAATCGACAGGCTGGAGCCGACGACGTTTTCAATCTGCGTGGTGTCGGAGGTGAGGCGGGAGATCACCTCGCCGGTGCGTCCGGCCTCGAACCAGGCGGGCGGCAGGCTGAGGAGGTGGTCGAAAACCCGCCGCCGGATGTCCGCCGTCACCCGCTCGCCAAGCCACGACACGTTGTAGAAGCGTAGGTAGGTGGCGGCGGCAAGCAGCGCGATGACGCCGAACATGGCTGCCAGGGTGCGGTCGAGCCAGGCCGGATCGCCCGCCGAGAAGCCCTTGTCGATCACGGCCCGCAGGCCCTGGCCGACGGCGAGCATGGCGGCGGCGGCCACGACGAGGGCAATGGCGGCGATAAATACCCGGCGGCGGTAAGGGCGCAGGAGCTGAAACAGGGCACGGGCAGGATGAGTCGGCATGGATTGGGCGCCTGGGAGGAGGTGGTTGGGGATTCTATGTGCAATGCACAAATGCCCGGTAAGCTATGGCTTCCTGACTCCCATAAATGTTCCAGCCATGTTGTCATCTTCTCCCCTGACAGCCGGGGTTACGCTGCTGATTGTCCTTCTGATGTTCGGTACGGGTTTTGCCGTTGGCAAGGGCCGCCACAAGTATGGCGTGCAGGCGCCGGCCGTTACCGGTCACCCGGTTTTCGAGCGTTTGTACCGGGTTCAGATGAACACCCTGGAATGGGCCGTGATGATGCTGCCGTGCTTGTGGATCAGCGCGGCCTATGTCAGCGATGCGATTGCTGCTGCCCTGGGGGGCGTGTGGCTGTTCGGCCGCATCTGGTACGCCATTGGCTACGCGCAGGACCCGGCCCGGCGGGCCGGTGGTTTTACGGTCGGTGCGCTGGCTTTTGGCGCCCTCGGCCTGGTGGCAGGCGGCGGTGTCCTGCTGCATCTGATTGGAGTAATGAAATGAAATTGAAGACGATCCCGGCCTTCTGCGCACTCGGGCTTTCTGCCGCGTGTCTTGCCGCGCCGCCCTTGCCGGCGCTGGGGGCCCGGGGCGACGCGGTCACTGTGTCCGGCGTTTCGTCCGGCGGCTACATGGCAGTGCAGTTCCAGGTGGCTTATTCAAAGCTGGTGAAGGGCGCCGGAGTCATTGCTGCAGGTCCTTATGATTGCGCCGAAGGCAGCACCTGGCGTGCGCTGAGCCATTGCATGGCGCCAAAGAGCTGGGCCCAGCCCCCCACGCCCGAAGACGTGAAGCCGCGCATGGAGTCCCGCGCTCGCCTGGCGCTGATCGACCCGCCTTCGGCTCTCGCCGATGACAAGGTGTGGGTACTCACCGGCAGTGCCGACCATACCGTCGAACGCCCGGTGGTGGATGCGCTGGTGGCTTTCTACAAGCAGTGGATACCCGACTCGGCGATCGAACTGGTGACTTTGCCCGATGCCGGTCACGCGATGATTTCCGTGTCCGACACCAAGCCCAACGCCTGCAACACTTCCGAGCCGCCCTTCATCAACCGCTGTGGCGATTTCGATGCGCCCTACGAGCTACTCAATCATCTGGTCGGGCCGCTCAAGCCGAAGACTGCAGGCAAACCGGCTTCCCTGATTGCCTTTGACCAGCGCCCCTTTATCAACGGCCTGCCGTCGGATGTGAGCCTGGCTGAGCAGGGTTTTGCCTATGTGCCCGACCGCTGCAGGACGGGCGGCTGTCAGGTGCACGTGGCCTTTCACGGCTGTCGGCAGAGCGAAGACCAGATTGGCCATCGCTTCGTGGAAGGTGCCGGCTACAACGCCTGGGCGGAGAGCAACCGGCTGATCGTGCTCTACCCGCAGACAGTGGCCCGCAGCGGTCTGGCGGCAGGCTCCATGCGCTGGGTGTACAACCCGAAGGGCTGTTGGGACTGGTGGGGTTACGGCTCGCCGGATTACGCTACCAAGAACGCCCCGCAGATGACGGCGGTGCGCAAGATGATTGCCCGGCTGGCGGAATCCACCGGGCGCTGACCATATCTCCTGTGGGTCGGACTGAAGTCCGGCCCACAGGATCCATCACTTTTCGACGAAGGCCCGTTCGATCACGTAGTCGCCCGGGGCGCCGATGTGCGGGGAAATCTTGAAGCCGCGTGCGTCGAGCATCTTGCAGGTGTCGTCGAGCATGGCCGGGCTGCCGCAGATCATGGCCCGGTCGAGCGCCGGGTCGAGGGGCGGCAGCCCGGTATCCTCGAAGAACTTGCCGGTGGTGATCAGGTCGGTGACGCGGCCCTGGTTGCGAAACTCCTCGCGGGTCACGGTGGGGTAGTAAACCAGCTTGTTGCGCACTTCCTCGCCGAAGAACTCGTTTTCCGGCAGGGCCTGCTCGATGAACTCGCTGTAGGCCAGTTCGGACACGTAACGTACCCCGTGGAGCAGCACCACCTTCTCGAAGCGTTCGTAGGTTTCCGGGTCCTGGATCACGCTCATGAAGGGCGCCAGGCCCGTGCCGGTGGAGAACAGGTAGAGGTTGCGGCCGGGCAGCAGGTCATGCAGGACCAGCGTGCCGGTGGGCTTCTTGCTCACGACGATCGGATCACCCGGCTGCAGGTGCTGCAGGCGCGAGGTGAGGGGGCCGTTCTGCACCTTGATGCTGAAGAACTCCAGATGCTCTTCGTAGTTGGGGCTGGCGATGCTGTAAGCGCGGGTGAGCGGACGGCCATCCACTTCCAGCCCGATCATCACGAACTGACCGTTTTCGAAGCGCAACCCGGCATCGCGGGAGACCTTGAAGCTGAACAGGGAGTCGTTCCAGTGACGGACGGAAAGGACGGTTTGGGTGCTCAGTTTGCTCATGGCGGCGTCTCTGCTGGGTTTGCTTGGATGTGCCTAGTTTAGCGAGTCGGATAAATCTGTAAAATGGATTATATTGATATATATATTCTATTTTGTAGATATGAAATACACCCTTCGTCAGCTTGAAATCTTTGTGGCTGTGGCCCGTCACGAAAGCGTGTCCCGCGCTGCCGACGAGCTGGCCCTGTCCCAGTCGGCGACCAGCACGGCGCTGGGGGAGCTGGAGCGCCAGTTCGACACCCAGCTTTTTGATCGTATTGGCAAGGCCCTGCGGCTCAACGAGCAGGGGCAGGTGGTGTTGCCCCACGCGGTGCAACTGATCGAGCACGCGCGCGAGATCGAATCCCTGCTGACCCGCCAGACCGACTTCGGCCCCCTGCAGATCGGTGCCACGCTGACGGTTGGCAACTACCTGGCGACGCTGATTGCCGCCGATTTCCTGCGCCGTCACCCGAGTGCGCAGGTCAAGCTGACGGTGCACAACTCGGCCACCATCGTTCATCAGCTGTCTCACTACGAGCTGGACCTGGGCCTCATCGAGGGCAGCTGTCGTCACCCTGACCTGATTGTCGAGCCGTGGGTGGAGGACGAACTGGTGGTGTTTTGCGCGCCGGAACATCCCCTTGCCAAGGCCGGCCGGGCCGATATGGAGGCGCTGGCCCGGCAGGACTGGATCCTGCGGGAGAGTGGTTCCGGCACTCGGGAGACTTTCGATCAGGCCCTGCGTCACTTCACCGGAGAATTAAAGGTGCGACTCGAGCTGGAGCATACCGAGGCCATCAAGCGCACCGTGGAAAGCGGCCTCGGCATCGGTTGCATTTCGCGCCTGGCCCTGCGCGAGGCCTTCCGGCGCGGCAGCCTGGTGGCGGTGGAAACGCCGGAGCTGGATCTGCGTCGCCAGTTCCAGTTTGTTACCCACAAGCGCAAGTATGTAACCGCCGGCATGCGGGAATTCATCGCCCTGTGTCGGCAGATGACCGCGGGGGTCGCCCGCAGCGATCTGATCAACTTGCCCTTTATCCCCTGACGCGGTTTACAGCCTTGAACAACCCACATTCAGGGTGGGCAAGGCTGTGGGCAAACTGTGGGGGAGGCTGTCATGTAACGGACACATAAGGGTTTTTTCGGGTTGCCTAAAAATAGAGCAGTCCTGTTCAAAGTAAAATCTCAATAACTTTTACCTATGCACACAAAACTGGGGGTAAGTTGTGGATAAGCTGTGCGGCACTCTGGCATATTATTGATTTTATTGTGTAAAGTGTTGAAGCCTCAAAATGGTGCAGCGCACCTAAGGTGTGCAAAACCCTGGACTTACCCCCATCAGGGGTGGGCAAGGGTGTGGACAAACTGTGGGGTTGGTCGCCAACGCCTTCAACTGTAAGGGTTTTGTGCCGTTGCCTAAAAATGAGGCAGGCCGCAGTTTGGCGAGGGCGCGGGTAGAATCGGCGCTTCCCCGTATTCCCGTCGTGCGACTCTCCATGTCCTGCCCTGTCCATTACACCATTCAGGCCATCCAGCCTGCCGCCCACCTTTTTGAAGTCACCCTGCGCATCGCCGAGCCTGATCCGGTCGGGCAGGTTTTCAGCTTGCCGGCATGGATTCCCGGCAGTTACATGATCCGGGAGTTCGCCAAAAACATCGTGACCCTGTCGGCACAGGCTGGCGGCAAGGTGCTGACCGTCAGCAAGAGCGACAAGCACACCTGGCACCTGCCGGCCGGCGTGAAAGAGCCGGTCACGCTGCGCTACACGGTGTATGCGTGGGATCTGTCAGTGCGCACCGCGCACCTTGATGCGACCCACGGCTTCTTCAATGGCACCAGTGTTTTCCTGTGCGCTCATGGCTGCGAGGACCACCCCCAGCTTGTGGATATCCGCCCGCCGCATGGCCTGGAGGAGGCAGGTTGGCGGATTGCCACCAGTCTTTCAGTGGCCGAAGGCGAAAACGGTGCCGCCGAGCCTTACGGTTTCGGGCGGTACCGGGCGGAAAACTACGATGAACTGATTGACCATCCGGTCGAAATGGGCACGTTCACGCTGGCTGAGTTCGATGCCTGCGGTGTGCCCCACGCGGTCGCCATCACCGGTCGCCATGATTGCGATCTGCCTCGCCTCGTCGAAGACCTCAAGCCAATCTGCGAAAACCAGATCCGCTTGTTCGGTGAACCGGCGCCGATGGATCGTTATGTTTTTCTGGTGATGGCGGTGGGCGACGGCTACGGTGGGCTGGAACACAGGGCATCGACGGCGCTGCTGTGCAGCCGGGCCGACCTGCCTTACCCGGGTATGGAGGCCCAGTCGGACGGCTACCGCCAGTTTCTCGGCTTGTGCAGCCACGAGTACTTCCATACCTGGAACGTCAAGCGCATCAAGCCAGCCGCCTTTGTGCCCTACAACCTGTCCCAGGAGGGCTATACGCGCTTGCTGTGGGCTTTTGAAGGCTTTACTTCTTACTACGATGATCTGGTGCTGATCCGCAGTGGCCGCATCACTGTGCAGGATTACCTGAAGCGCCTTTCCAAGACCATTAACCAGGTGCACAAGGGCAGTGGTCGCCAGAAGCAAAGTGTCGCCGAGTCGTCCTTTGAGGCGTGGACCAAGTATTACCGGCAGGACGAGAACAGCCCCAACGCCATCGTCAGCTACTACACCAAGGGCTCGCTGGTGGCGCTGCTCCTCGATCTGCGCCTGCGGGCCGACAGCAAGGGAAAGCGCAGCCTCGACGACCTGATGCGAGCCCTGTGGCTGCGCCACGGGCAAACGGGTGTTGGCGTGGCCGAGGACGGTCTCTATGCTCTGGCGGCGGAGATCGGCGGGGTGGCAGTCGGCCGCTGGCTGCAGGAGTTGGTGGAAGGCACCGGTGAGCTCCCTCTGGAAACGTGGCTGAAGCGTTTTGGCGTGAGCCTCGCCTGGGAGGCGGCCAGCTCGGCGCCGGGCATTGGCGTGCGCACCACGACGGAAGCCGAGGGCGTGAAGATCGCCAACGTCTTCGATGGCGGTTCGGCCCAGGCTGCGGGGCTGTCGGCGGGGGACGTGATCATTGCCTGTGACGGGCTGAAGGTGACGAGCGGCAATTTCGACAAGCTCCTCGCTCGTCGGGTGGCCGGCGACAGCGCCGAGATCCACGCTTTCCGGCGGGACGAACTGATGTGTTTTGAGGTGCCACTGCAGGCTGCGCCAGCGGATACGGCGAAGCTGGAGTGGGTGGCACGCGTCTCAAAGACAGCAGAGGCGCAGCGCAAGGCCTGGCTGGAAGGCTGAGGGGTCAGGCGGGTGCTGGCGCCCCGTGTTTCGCATTGCTGGACACGATGTGCAGGTAGCCGCCAAACAGTACTGCAGCCGCTACGTTGCTGAGTACCGAAGCCTGCCAGAAACCTGCTACTCCCTGTGGAGGCAGTGCCGAGCCAAGCCCGTAGAAAGCCAGCCAGTAGCCGCCGGCCAACCCGATGCCCCAGAAGCACAGGGTATGCACGAGCATCGGCCCGAAGGTGATCTTGTAGCCGCGCAAGGCGTGGGCGGCGACGGTCTGGATGGCATCGAAGAACTGGTACAGGCAGATGTAGATCACCAGTGATCCGGCCAGTTTGCGCACGGCAGGGTCGGAAGTATAGGCCGCCAGAATGGCATCGCTGGCCAGCCACATGGCGATGCTGACCAGGGTGGACAGGCCCGTGGCGAGGAGGATGCCGGTCTTCGCCGCGTGGCGGGCGCCGATGCCATCGCGCGCGCCAACAGCCTGGCCGACCAGCACCAAAGTGGCGATGGCCAGGGCCAGCGGCAGCATGTAGATCAGTGCCGACAGATTGCCGACGATGCGGTGACCAGCCACCACGGTGGCTCCCAGCTTGGCCACCAGCAGGGCGATGAGGGTGAAGGCGGTGATCTCCACGAAGCTGGAGAAACCCATCGGAATCCCGAGGCGCAGGAGTTCGCCAATGGGCCCGGCGCGCGGGGGTTGCCAATGGGAAAACAGGTGGTAAGGCGCATAGGCCGGGTTGCGCAGCACGTGCACGAGCGCGCACGACAGGGCCAGCCAGCAGATGATCGCGCTTGATACGGCGCAGCCCATCCCGCCGAGGGGCGCGAAACCGAGGTGCCCGTTGATCAGCGCCCAGGAGAGGGGAATGTGTACCGCCGTGGTGGTCAGGCTGATCACCATTAGCACCCGCGTGCGCCCGAGGGCATTGGTGAAGGCATAGAAGGTGCGATACAGCAGCACCGCCGGCAGGCCCCAGGCGATGGTCGACAGGTAATCCCGGGCGCCGCCTTCCACTTCGGGGCTCATTTCGCTGAGCTGCATCAGCCAGTCTGGCCGGCGGAGAAAGAGCACCGCAGGAATCGCCAGCGCGAGGGCCAGCCAGAAACCCTGTTGCACCGACGGGCCGATGGCCTCGGTACGGCCGGCTCCCACGTGGTGGGCGACGGTGGGCGCCACTGCCTGCAGGATGCCGACCATCAGCATCACGATTGAAATGTAAATGCCGCTGCCGACGGCCACCGCCGCGAGGTCTGTCGTGCCGTAGTGGCCGGTCAGTACCGTGTCGCTGACCATCTGGGTCATGGACGACAACTGGGCGACGAGTACCGGCCAGGCGAGATCGAGAATGCGGCGGGAGAGAGAGGGTTGAGCGCTCATGGGGCCGCTAGTTTAGCGTGGCCGGGTGCAGTTGCTGCCAGCCAGCATGTGTGTCAAAGACTCGGTACAAGCGGTTTACAGGGGGTCGCTGCGGATCAGGCCGACGGCGAGACCTTCGATCTCCAGCGGGGCATTGCGGGTATCCACGACGATGGGCGCGAAATCCGGGTTGGCGGGCAGCAGCTCGACAATCGGGCCCTTGCGCGACAGGCGCTTGACGGTGACGTCATCTTCGACACGGGCAACGACGATCTGACCATTACGCACTTCGGTGGTGCGATGAACGGCGAGCAGGTCGCCATCTAGGATGCCGGCGTCACGCATGCTCATGCCGCGCACCTTGAGCAGATAGTCGGCGCGGGGGGAGAACAGACCCGGGTCTATCTGATAGCGTCCCTGCACGTGTTCGGCGGCGAGGATCGGGCTGCCCGCGGCAACACGCCCGATCAGGGGCAGGCCAAGGGCCTCCATCAGGCGGATACCCCGCGCACGGCCCTCTTCCAGGGTGATGGCCCCTTTGGCGGCGAGGGCCCGCAAGTGGGTTTCGGCGGCGTTGGGAGAACGAAAGCCAAAAGCGGTGCAGATCTCGGCCCGGGTAGGGGGGCGGCCTTCCTGCTCGACGGTGTCGCGGATGAGCTGGAGAATTTCCTGCTGACGGGCGGTAAGATTGTTGGACATGGGAGCTCCAGTGGGTTTGTATGTAATTTTATACAGCTTCCTGGCAATGACAAGCTGCCGGGCCCTTCAGCAAGCACATTAGTCCCTGTGACAAACCTCAAACTAGCGCTATAAAGGGCTTGAGCCACCTTCATTGTTGGGCTATCCCTTCAAGGAAGTACAAAAAAGAAGAACAGAGAACAGCACAAAGTCGAACCGCCCAATCAGCAGGGCTCGGGAAACGAGCCCATAGCCCCCGGAGGAGATTTTTCATGCTTGTCAGCCCCCAACACGCTTCGGGTAGAGTTCTCAAAGCGGCTCGGTTAGAATCCGCAGCCACGACGGCGGTGCCTTGCGAAGGCCAGCCTGTTCCGCTCTTTATCCTGCCCGATGCCGATATGGGCATGTTCGATCTGGCGTCGGTGCTGGGATCCCATCATGTGGTCCTGTACTTTTACCCCCGTGACAACACCCCCGGTTGCACCCGCCAGGCGATCGACTTCAGCGATCACGATGCCGACTTCCAGCAGGAAAAATGCATCGTGGTCGGCATAAGTCCGGATGACTGCATGACGCATGCCGATTTTCGCGATCAGCACGGTCTGTCAGTCGAGTTGCTGTCGGATGAGGATGGGGAAGTGTGCAGGCTTTATGGAGTGTGGCAGTCTGGTGTGGTGGACGGAGTCGTAAAGCGCAGTGTGCGCCGGTCGACCTTCATCATTTCCAGCGATGGGGTGCTCAGGCACGTGCTGCACGATATCAATCCGCGCGGCCATGCCGCCGAAGTCTTTCAGCTGATAAAGCAACTCAACTCAAGGAATGTAAATGGAAATCGCCAAGAACACAGTCGTCACGCTTGATTACACGGTCACCGACCCGGATGGCAACATGATCGACGACGGCCAGCACCCGCTGGTTTATATCCACGGCGGTTACGACGGCATCTTCGCGGTGATCGAAGAAGCCCTGGACGGCAAGAAAGTCGGCGAAAACCTGAAGGTCAAGCTGCTGCCGGAAGATGCCTTCGGCGAGTTCGACGAAGAGCTGGTGATGGTCGAAGAGGCCTCCCTGTTCCCGGACAACATCGAAGTCGGCATGTCCTTCGAGCGCGTTGGTGAAGACGGCGAAGAAGAAATGGTTTATCGCATCACCGACATCGCCGACGGCAAGGTTGTGGTTGATGGCAACCACCCCCTGGCCGGCACCGCACTGATTTTCGACGTTACCGTGAAGGATGTGCGTGCAGCCAGCGCCGAAGAAATCGGCCATGGTCACGTGCATGGCGACGGCGGTCACCACCACTGATAGGCATACTGGCTGGCGAGACGGGTTTTGCCTGTTGTTGCCGGCCACAACCGGAGTCATTTTGAACGGACCGCCTGGCGGTCCGTTTTCTTTGCGATGATCAAACTGGACGAGCAAGGCCCGGCACTGCTGCGGGTAGAGCAGTTGCAGGTGGAACTGGGGGCTGGCGGAAAGACCGTGCGCCCTGTGGATGGCATCAGCTTCGATGTGCCCGCTGGCCGCACCCTGGCCCTGGTGGGTGAGTCCGGCTGCGGCAAGTCGATGACGGCTCTGGCTTGCATGCGCCTCTTGCCGGCGGGTGGTCGCATTGTTGGCGGCAGCATCAGCCTCGGTGCCGAAGCCTTGCAGGATCTGCCCGAGACACGCATGCGCGACATCCGCGGCAACGATCTGGCGATGATCTTCCAGGAGCCCGCTACCAGCCTCAACCCGGTGATGACTGTCGGCGACCAGATCGGCGAGGTGCTGGTGCGTCATCGGAGCCTGCATGGCAAGCCGGCCTGGGAGGAGTCCGAGCGCCTGCTCGATGCAGTCGGCATCCCCGACCCGCAGCGTCGTCTCTCCGAATATCCCTTTCAGCTTTCCGGTGGCATGAAACAGCGGGTGATGATCGCCATCGCCCTGGCTGGCGATCCGAAGGTGCTCATCGCCGACGAGCCCACTACCGCGCTCGACGTGACGATCCAGGCCCAGGTTCTCGATCTGCTCGCCGATCTGCAGGCGCGTCGCGGCATGGGTATGCTCTTGATCACCCATGATCTGGGCGTGGTGGCCCGCATGGCGCACCGGGTCGGCGTGATGTACGCCGGGGAGCTGGTGGAAACCGGCGACCGGGAGGACTTTTTCAGCGCCCCCTTGCATCCCTATTCGCGCAAGCTCTTTGCAGCCCTGCCGACGCCGGCACAGCGTGGTCAGGCGCTGGAAACCATCGTCGGGCAGGTGCCCCGCCTCGGGGAACGCCGCGACGGCTGCCGCTTTGCCGAGCGTTGCCCGCAAGTCCAGGCCCTGTGCCGCAGTACCGAACCGGCGATGTACACCGTCGGCCGCCAGGCGGTGCGTTGCCATATCTACGACCCGGCCGGGAGCATGGCCTGGGTGGCTGAGCCCAAAGGCAACGACGTGCTGTCCGCCCGACAGCTTGCCGACGGAAAGGCGCTGGATGTGCAGTCCCTGCAGGTCCACTTTCCGGTGCGCAAGGGCTTGTTCCGCCGGGTAGTCGGTCACGTGAAGGCGGTGGACGGCGTGTCACTGCATGTTCCGGCCGGGGAGACCCTGGCCCTGGTGGGCGAATCCGGCTGCGGCAAGACTACCGCCGGCAAGGCGCTTCTCAAGCTGGTACCCGCCAGCGGTGGCAGCGCCCGCTATGGCGAGCATGAGCTGCTGAGTCTTTCGCCGGGCCAGTGGCAGCCCTTGCGACGCGATTTGCAAATGATTTTCCAGGACCCTTTCAGTTCTCTCAATCCGCGCATGCGCGTAGGTGAGATACTGGAGGAGGGCATGTTGTCCCTCGGCGTCGAGCCGGACAGCGCTGCGCGTTCCGCCAAGGTGGATGCGTTGTTGCGCCGGGTCGGCCTCGATCCCGCCATGCGCCAGCGCTTTCCGCACGAGTTTTCCGGCGGTCAGCGGCAACGTATTGCCATTGCGCGGGCGCTCGCCGTATCCCCGAAGCTGATCGTCTGCGACGAACCGACCAGTGCCCTCGACGTGTCGGTGCAGGCGCAAATTCTCAATTTGCTGCGCGAACTGCAGGCCGAGTATGGGCTGTCTTATCTGTTCATCACCCACAATCTGGCCGTGGTCGATTACCTGGCCCACCACGTCGCGGTGATGTATCTCGGGCGGATTGTCGAACGGGGGCGTGTCGAGGAGGTTTTGCGTGACCCGCGTCATCCCTACACACGTATGTTGCTGGCTGCGGTCCCGCGGGTGGAGATGGGTACCGAAGCAGGACGGGCGGGTGAAGGCAAGTCTGGCCAGGCGATACACAGCGACATGCCGTCACCGTTGAATCCGCCGACGGGCTGCCATTTTCATCCTCGCTGCAGCGAGGCTACCGACACCTGCCGGACCACCTATCCGGAAGAGACCCGGCTGTCGGCCACCCGCATCGTCCGCTGTCACCTCTACTGAGGCGCCAGACAGCGCCCGGGATTTTAGCGTTGTTTTTTGACCGTGGAAGCCTTGGCAGGGGGGGCTGCCTTGGTAGTGCCCTTGCCACGGGCCGGGCGGGCCGGCGCCTCGACGGCTTCCCGAGTACTGCGCTCCGGCTTGTTCGCCACTGACGAGGATGCGCCAACTTGCACCTTGCGCTCGACGACAACCGGTCGGCCGTTGCGGCCGCGTACCACGGTGCGTTGAATGATGACCGGCGGAGGTTCGACGGCCCCGGCCTGGGGGTGGGTTGGTATCAGGTTGGACAAGGAAATCCGTTCGCCTTCGCTTTCCGAGGGCACGATCAGCGTGTAACCGTTACCGATACGTGCCCGTGGCGACAGGCCGTTTACCTGGCGCAGGCGTGTGGCGGCAATGCCCAGGCGGTCAGCCACCCCTTCGAGTCCTTCACCCTCGCGCAGCTCGTAGGTTCGCCAGCTTCCACTGGCTGGATCATGCTTGGCCAGATTGGTCAGAAAAGTTTCGATCTTGTTGACTGGAATCACCAGCGACTGGCTGCTGTTGGCCGGCAGGATCGGGCGCTTGTAGCCTGGGTTGAGAGCCAGGATTTCTTCGACCGGCGTTTCTGCCAGCCGTGCCGCGGTGGCCAGATCGAGAGCGACCCGGCTTTCCACGGTGGCAAAGTAAGGGCGGTTGGCTACCGGCGGCAGGGTGATGCCGAAGAGTTCGGGTTGTGCCACGATGTTCTTCAGCGCCTGCAGCTTGGGCACGTAGTAGCGGGTTTCCCCCGGCATGTTGAGGTACTGGTACTCGGTGGGCAGGCCGGCTGCCCGGTTCTTGGCCACAGCCCGGCCCACGGCTCCTTCACCCCAGTTGTAGGAAGCCAGCGCCAGTTGCCAGTCGCCGTGCATTTCGTAGATGGTCTGCAGGTAATCCAGGGCGGCGTTGGTGGAGGCGATCACGTCGCGGCGTTCGTCGACCCACCAGTTCTGCTCCAGCTTGTAGCTCTTGCCCGTCGACGGAATGAACTGCCACAAGCCCGAAGCCTGGGCGGAAGAGAGAGCCATCGGGTTGAAGGCACTCTCGACCATCGGCAGCAGGGCCAGTTCGGTGGGCATGCCGCGCCGTTCGAGTTCGTCGACGATGTAATAGAGGTAACGCTGGCTGCGGGTGAAGATCTGGCGCAGGGCACCCGGACGGTTGATGTAGTAAATCTGCCGGTCAGTGACCAGATCGGTGTTGAGATCCGGCATCGAGAAGCCGCGGCGCATGCGTTCCCACAGATCGTCCGGTTCGACGGTCAGGTCAATGGTCGGCACTTTGACGTGCTGCTCCCGGACTTCAAAAGCCTGTGGTGCCTGAAAACCGCCGGCGTCGAGCAGCGAGCTGGCCTGCGAAAGCTGCAGGGGGGCATCGGCTGTATCGACGGCCATGACGACGTCGATACAGAGAAAAGAAAGAAGAAGCGCGATAACTCTCGGAAACATCAGGATTTGTCGCGCGAAAAGCAAAGGCGGGATTTTATCTGTCTGCGGCTCGGGGGGTCAAACCGGGAAGCGCCTGAAAAGAGAAACAAAACGCTGCAGCGCACTGCAGATGGCCGATTGGCGCGGGAATCCGTTAACCATAGCCCAAATTAGGGCACAATCCGCCTGCCAAGAAATTGAAGTCCTGATCAACCCGAAAACACCAAGCCGAGACCCATCCAGTGAAAGCGTTGTTGATTGAGGACACTCTGACCAGCGCCACCTTGGTGTCCCACCAACTCCGCAAGATTGGCATCGAGCCCATCCTTGCCCGCGATGGGGAAAAGGGGATCGAGCTTTTCAAGCAGGAACGGCCTGATCTCATCCTGCTCGACATCATCATGCCCGGCATGGATGGCTTCGAAGTGGCGCGACGGATTCGCCAGCTCGAGCAGGCCGGCGAATGGACCCCGATCATCTTCCTGACGGCCCGCACTGGCGACGCGGACCTCGAAAAGGGAATTTCCGTCGGCGGTGACGATTACCTGATCAAACCGGTATCCGAAACGGTTCTGGCGGCCAAGGTCAGGGCCATGCAGCGCATCGCCCAGATGCGCTATTCCTTGCTGGTACTGACCCGCAAGCTCGATGAAGCCAATCAGGAACTCACCCGCCTGTCATCCCTCGACGGTCTGACGGCGATTTCAAACCGGCGCCAGTTCGACGAAACCCTGCTGCGGGAATGGCGCCGTGCCAACCGTCAGGGCAAGCCGATGGGGATGCTGCTGTGCGACGTGGATTTCTTCAAGCAGTTCAACGACGGCTACGGGCATCAGGTGGGCGACGAGTGCCTCAAGGCGGTGGCCCGCACCCTTCAGCAAACCCTGCGTCGTCCGAGTGATCTGGTGGCCCGCTACGGTGGGGAGGAGTTTGCGGTAATTTTGCCGGATACCGACATCACCGGCGCCCTGCTGGTAGCCGAAAGCATGCGCGCCGCCGTGGAAAACCTGCGCATCACTCACCGTTTTTCCCGCGCGAATGGTGTGGTGACCATCAGTATTGGTGCGGCGGCGGTCATCCCCGGCCGCGGTGATGCCGGTTCGGTCAGGCTTATCAAGGCAGCCGACGATGCGCTCTACCAAGCCAAGCAGGCCGGCCGAAACCGTATTGCCGCCGGAGCCGTTGCCATGGGTGGCTGACCCACCCTGCACGGGCCCGCACAGCTTTGTCTCTTAAAAGCTGTTTTTCCACTCCCGCAGGGTGGCGAACACGTCCACCGGCCTTTCAAGTGCCCGACCAGCCCGGCTTTCTGCCTGACGGATTACTGCGGGTTCACGGCTGCGCAGGAAGGGGTTGCTGTCCATTTCGCCTGCGAGGCGAAAAGGTACTGTTGACCGGCCTTCATCGCGCTGAACCTGGCTGTGGGCAAGCCGCTCCCTGACTGCCGTATTGTCCGGCTCCACTGCCGCCGCAAAGGCCAGATTCGACAGGGTGTACTCGTGGGTGCAATAGACCTGCGTGTCGCCGGGCAAGGCGGCCAGTTTTTCCAGCGATGCGAACAGTTGAGCCGGCGTACCTTCAAAGATTCGTCCGCAGCCTGCGGCAAACAGCGTGTCGCCGCAAAACAGTGTGTCGGCTCCGTAGTAGCCCACATGACCCGCGGTGTGACCGGGAATGTCGAGCACGCGGAACGCCGTACCCAGGACCGACACCGTGCAGCCCTCGCTCACTGGATCGGTCATGCCGGGGATATCCTCCCGGGCCGGGCCATAGACAGGTACCGATGCGTGGGCCAGCAACTCGGCAACACCGCCGACGTGGTCGGCGTGATGATGGGTGATCAGGATGGCTTCCAGCGTCAGCCCTTCGGCGGCCAGATAGCGAAGCACCGGAGCCGCATCGCCCGGGTCGACCACGACGGCACGGGAGGCATCACGGAGGAGCCAGATATAGTTATCGCGAAACGCGGGAAGAGGGATAATCTGCATCCCGCAATTGTAGCTTCTTCCCTCCGCTTCGCATCCGATGTCCCAGCCCGAATCCTTTCCCGGCCTCCACGCGTGGCTCGACACCCCGTTGGGGCGCTACGTGATGGCGTGGGAAGAGGCGCGCTTCGACACATTGGTGGCCGATATTTTCGGCTACAACGCGGTGCAGCTTGGTGTCCCTGAGTTCGATTTTTTGCGCGCCAACCGCATGCCCTTCCGTTTCAAGGGTGGGGCAGGGCAGGTGCTGGTGGAAACCGATTACGCGGCATTGCCCTTTGCACCGGCCAGTATCGATCTGGTGGTGCTGCCCCATGTGCTGGAGTTCGCCGCCAACCCCCATCAGGTCCTGCGGGAAGTGGAGAGGGTGCTGGTGCCGGAAGGCCATGTGGTCATCGCCGGCTTCAATCCGGTGAGCCTCTTCGGCCTGCGGCGCAAACTCGTCGGCGAGTGCGGAGCTTACCCCTGGCACGGGCAATACCTGTCCTTGCGCCGTCTCAAAGACTGGCTGGCACTGCTCAGTTTCGAGGCCAACTGCCATGTCTCCGGTTGCTTTGTGCCGGCCATGGAGCAACAAAAATGGATCGAGCGCCTGGATTTCATGGATCGTGCCGGCGAGCGCTGGTGGCCCATTGGCGGCGGGGTTTACATCATTCATGCCATCAAGCGGGTGCAGGGCATGCGGCTGATCATGCCAAAGTGGGACCGAAGAACCCGCTCGCGCGCCCTGGCTCCCCTTATTCAGAAAACGGGCCGCCCCTCGAAGGGCTGTTCGCAGCAAACCACGACAGAGAAAAATTTTGGACGAGATTGATATTTTTACTGATGGCGCCTGCTCCGGCAACCCGGGCCCCGGGGGCTGGGGCGCCATCCTGCGCGCCGGCCCGCACGAGAAGGAACTATGGGGCGGCGAGCCAGCAACAACCAACAACCGGATGGAGCTGCTGGCCGTGATCCGTGCCCTTGAAGCGCTCAAGCGCCCAGTGACGGCGCGGGTGCATACCGACTCCCAGTACGTGCAAAAAGGTATCTCTGAGTGGATCCAGGGCTGGAAGGCACGGGGCTGGAAGACCGCCGCCAAGGCGCCCGTCAAGAATGAAGACCTGTGGCGGGCGCTGGATGCGGTGGCCGCCCATCACCAGGTCAAGTGGCTGTGGGTGAAGGGTCACGCCGGCCACGTGGAAAACGAACGGGCCGACGCCCTGGCACGACGCGGCGTGGACGCCGTGAAGAAGACCGGCAAGCCCATGCAGGCAGGAGAAGAACTGGCATGAGACAGATCGTACTGGATACGGAAACCACCGGCCTCGACTGGAAAAGCGGCGACAGGGTGATCGAAATCGGCTGCGTCGAGCTACTTGACCGCAAGCTTACCGGACGGCATTACCACGTCTATATCAACCCCAAGCGGGCCATTGATCCAGGGGCCATGGCGGTGCACGGCATCACCAACGAGTTCCTCGTCGACAAGCCGGTCTTCAAGGACATCGTCGAGGAGTTCGAGGAGTTTGTGGCCGGTGGCGAGCTGGTGATCCACAACGCCACCTTTGACGTGGGCTTTCTCAACAACGAACTCAGCCTGCTCGGCCGTCCGACCCTGGCGGCCATCTGTCCGAGCGTGATCGACACGCTCAAGCTGGCCAAGGAACAGAATCCGGGCAAGAAGGCGTCCCTCAACGCCCTGTGTTCCTTCCACGAGATCGACAACACCCACCGCACCCTGCACGGTGCGCTGCTGGATGCGGAGCTGCTGGCCGATGTGTACCTCGCCATGACCCGTGGTCAGGAAAGCCTGATCATGGTGCTTGAAGAGTCGGTGCCGCAGATGGACGACAGCGAGGGCGGCGGTCTGACCGAACGCCCACCGTTGCGCGTACTGCGCGCCAGCGACGCCGAGCTTACTGATCATGACAAGGTACTCGGCGAGATTTCCAAGGCCAACAAAGGGCACTGCCTGTGGGCTCCGCCGGCTCCGGTTGTAGCAAGTTAGGCTTCCTTTGGACCCTATCCGGAATATAGCGAAGACACTGTTTGTAGCGAGCCTGGCCTGCTTTGCTTCATGGGGTTCTTGTGCCGCCGATCAGCCCGTGACGGACCCCGGGAGTGCTCAGTCTCCGACCTTCACGCCCAACGGTCACCGGGTTGGTCTGCTTGATTTCACGCTGCCCTTTTACCTGTTCAATGGCCACATTCTGATCGATGGTGCCGTCAATGGCCGGCCCGGGAAGTTCATGTTCGATACGGGGACCGAGTTCCCGTTTTTGCTGAATAACCACTTCCTGCCCTTGTCCAAAGATCAGCTCGTCGGGCAGGGACACGCGGCTTCGGGGCGGGACATTGTGATTTACAGGCAGAAAGAGCCTGTCGCCAGCATTGAAATTGGTGCCCAGATCCGGTTTGAAAATGTACCGGCCCTGCTGCATGCCGACTGGGGTTTCCTTGAGCAGGCTTATACCTCTCACTTTCTTGGCAGCATCGGGCACGGCTTCAATCGCAATTATCTTTTTGTGGTCGATTACGACGCGCAAACGATCACTTTCCATGCCCTGAACCAGGAGGAAAGTGTGCTCGCCCGGGTGATTGATCCGGCGCGCGTGCTTGCCACACTCCACTTCACCCCTATCGGGGTGGATGGAAAAATGCCCGAAGTCGACATGCAGATCGGTGATGAAACCCTCACCGCCTTTTTCGATACCGGCAACTCCGGCACGCTGGAATTGACGGAGCACATGAAAAACACCTTGGAACGTAAGGGCAAGCTCACGCTTACCGCAAGCGATCACACCTATGGGAGCTATGAGGCGAGTGTGCGCGGCACCTTGCAGGGGCTCAGCTACAGCGCTCAACCCCTGGGCGAAATCCGCAACCTTCTTTTTACAAGCGGAACGCGAGACCGGGTTGGGCTGGGTTACCACTTTCTGAAAAACTACATCACCGTGTGGGACTACAGTCGTCGAACGCTGACCTTGCTCAAGCCTTGAGCTTGGACCGGGAGGAATGAAGGGATAATGTCCCTGACAAGATGACTTTGCGCTGCTGCAGTTGCGGCGCTAGACCTGTTTGGCTTGGTGGGCCCTGCGGTGACGTGTGAACGCCAGTGCCGTACCGACGGCATCCCCGAGAGCCAGGCAACTGGTCAGGCCCGGTGATTCGATACCGAAGAGTTGCACGAGGCCGGCAAGGCCGTGCTCCCGCGGTCCGAGCAGCATGAAGTCGGCGGCGGCTTCGCCGGGGCCATGGATTTTCGGCCGGACACCGGCATAGGCTGGCTGTAGCGCGCCGTCGGGCAGATCTGGCCAGTAGCGGCGGATCGCTGGATAGAAGGCCGCGGCCCGCGCCGGATCGACCTGGTAGTCGGGTTCGGCAATCCATTCCACGTCAGGCCCGAAACGCGCTTGGCCACCCAGATCCAGGGTCAAATGCACACCCAGGCCTGCCGTTTCGGGAATCGGGTAAATCAGCCGGCTGAAGGGCGAGCGCCCCTGCAGGGCGAAGTAGTTGCCCCTGGCGTAATGATGGGTGGGCAACAGGTCTGCTGGAAAGCCCGCCAGTTGGCGTGCCAGCGGCACCGCGCCGAGCCCGGCCGCGTTGATCAGGCTCCGCGCCTGCAGGTGCATCGCTTCGGCGCCACCCACCTCCAGCATAAAACCGTTCGCTTGACATTCGACACGCGTCACGGGCGCCCGGGTCACCAGCGTCGCACCTGCGGCTTCCGCATCCCCCAGCAGCGCCAGCATCAGTCCGTGACTGTCGATAATCCCGGTATCCGGCGAGAGGAGGGCGCTGACGCAACGCAAGGCGGGCTCCAGCAGCATGGCCTCGGTACCGCTCAAGTGTTGCAGGCCGTTGATCCCATTGGTCTGCGCCTGGGCAGCGATGGCTTCCAGCCGGGGGCGCTGGGCCTCGTCGGTGGCTACCAGTAGTTTGCCCACCCGCTGGTGAGCGATGTGGCGTTCGGCGCAGTAGGTGTACAAGGCCTCACGCCCCGCCAGGCACACGCGGGCGCGCAGGGAATTGGTTGGGTAGTAGAGGCCTGCGTGGATGACTTCGCTGGAACGGCTCGAGATTCCGCTACCAAAGGTGTCGGCGGCCTCGAGGATCAGCACGTCACGTCCGGCCAGCGCGAGGGCCCGGGCGCAGGCCAGGCCGATCACACCGGCGCCGACGACAACGCAGTCGACGTGCTCCATTACAGCGTGACCTTGTCGCCCAGGAAACTGGCCGACTTTTCCAGCCGCTTGAGCGTTGGCACCAGGTCCAGCCCAGTGTTTGCCTTCAACTGCATGGCTCTTTCCCGCAGGGCGGTAGTGCTGAGTGTCATTGCCTCGCCCCGTGCAGCAAGGGCCACGACGTTGCCGCTGTCGCTTTCGGGCAGGGCCAGCACGCGCCCGTCGAAGGCGTTGCCGATGCGCTTGAGCTGGGTCTTGAAGCCGCGCAGCTGGCCGAACAGGTTGACGGCCAGCACGCCGTCTTCGGCCAGACGTGCCCGGCAGGCTGCGTAGAAGGGTTGGGTGGCGAGGGCGCCGGCGCGGGCGTGGCGGTCGAAGCCGTCCACGGCGATCAGGTCCCACTGACTGTTGTCGCTGGCGACGAACTCGGCACCGTCGCCGATCACCACCTGCAGGCGCTCGTCCTCTTCCGGCAGCTTGAAGTATTGGTAAGCCACCGCATGCACTTCGGGGGCGATTTCGACCACCGTGGTATGCGCCTCCGGCAGATTGTGGTGCACAAACTTGGCCAGGGAGCCGGCGCCGAGGCCGATGAGCAGCACCCGGCGCGGCCAGGCGGCGCCACGAAACAGCAGGCCGGCCATCATCTCGCGGGTGTAGGTGAGTTCGAGGGCGTGGGGCTTGCGGATACGCATGGCGCCCTGCACCCACTCGGACCCGAAGTGGAGGTAACGGACGCCGGATTCTTCGCTGATGTCGATGGGTATGGTCATGGAAAAACGGGTGTATGCTGCACCGCGGTAGAGTATTGATTCAGGAAAATAAAGGAATAGATGAATGGCGACCTTTGAAAACCACGATCACGAACTGGCGTCCATCGACATGGAGATCGCCCGTCTGGCCCAGCTGTGCGGCGTCCACATGCTGGAGCCCGGTGTCGCCGAAGCGGTGCTGCGTGGCGATAGCAGCATGTGTTCTTCAGACAATCCGATTGCCTGGGAAAAGATGCGCGGCTTGTTGGTTCTGCATTATCACGTGGTCTCGGAAGTTGCCGCTGCCGAAGGTGTGGACGTGGCTGCCGAAAGCGTCCGCAAGGCACTGCAGAGTGTCCGCGAGCGGATGCGTCCGAAGCAACAGTAAGCGTCTTAATGGTCAGGCTGTCAGGCGCTTGAGTTCATAAAGCGCTTCAAGGGCCTCCCGTGGTGTCAGGGCGTCCGGGTCGATGGCGGCGAGGGCTCCGAGTACCGGGTGGCCCGGTGCATCGGGCTCTTCCGGGGGCAGGCTGGCGAACAGGTCGGCCTGGGGGCCGGCGCTGATTTCGCGGTTCTCCAGCGCCCGCAGACGGCGCTTGGCGTCGCGCACCACGGAAGTCGGAATGCCGGCCAGTGCGGCCACTTCGATCCCGTAGCTCTGGCTGGCCGGGCCTTCTTCCAGCGCATGCAGAAAGACGATGCCGTGGTTGTGCTCAACCGCGTCGAGGTGCACGTTGGCGCACTCCGGGTAGTCCTGGGCCAGGCGCGTCAGCTCGAAATAATGGGTGGCAAACAAGGTCCAGCAGCGGTTCTTTTCGAGCAGGTGGCGGGCGATGGACACGGCCAGCGCGACGCCGTCGAAGGTGGAGGTGCCACGGCCGATTTCGTCCATCAGCACTAGACTCTGATCGGTGGCGCCGTGCAGGATGGCGGCCGCTTCGGTCATCTCGACCATGAAGGTGGA
>ERZ724523.228-NODE-228-length-32724-cov-5.014203_pt1 | contig 32724 bp, 26 predicted proteins | sample MGYA00376056_ERZ724523 | MGnify/ENA primary metagenome ERZ724523 (study PRJEB28724, sample SAMN07190888) | wastewater metagenome | isolation source: influent of sewage treatment plant in Hong Hong | place: USA: Christiansburg, Virginia | collected 2016-03-01 ... | reverse complement strand
ATTTCCGGGACGATTGTCATGGCCTCTCTTGAAGGGGATTGCGCAAAATCGCTTGGCCCATGCTCTGGCAACAAGTCAGCCACGCTGAGTGCCGACATGCAAGGAAAGATGCTTGAAATCATCCAGCAATCAGGAACGGCGCCGCGCCTAGTGCCTGCCGTTGATTTGCAAGCCAAGGCCGAACGACCCGCCGCAACAACAGATAACCGTCTCGCCGAAAAAACCCCCTCCACTCTCAGTGGTGTCGAAGCCGTCAGTGCCAACGAAAAAAAATCAAATACTCTGTTTAATAGGGATATCTCGGAAACTATCGTCGCCAGCGAAAACAAGCTTCCCCCCCCCACAAAAGAAGAGGCTGTCACTTCAGTCAAGAGCAAACCAATGGTTTGGCTGCACAACGCACTTGGCTGGAACGTACCGGAAAATTCCATTAGTCAACGTTTCGACACCGCGACGGCAGATGGCCGCCAAGCGGTTGCCGGCAATTTCTTTATTACCCTGTATCGCGACGACTCAACTCCATTCATGCCGATTGGTACCCAAGCCAACTTCAAGCTGACTGAAGCATCTGCATCCTACGCGCAATCAAATGGAGCTCCTGCGCAAGCGGTACAAATATCAAACGCCTCCCTGAAAGTTGATTTCACTAAATCAACTTTCAATACAAACATGAACCTGGCAAGCCCAGCCCTTGGGCAGGAAACATTTGCCGCCAACGGCACCGTCAGCAGCGCAGGCCTTTTAAGCAGCAACCTACAGAATCAAACCCTCTACGGCGCGATAAGCAAGGATGGCACACAAGCCGGCTATGGCTTTGACAAAACCACGGCAGGTGGAAAGGTGAGCGGAATCACTTTGTGGGGCCGTTAATTGCGCCTCGCCTCGTATCTTGACTCGTCCAAAAAAATCACCATCTGGGCGGCACTTTCTGCATTCGTACTGTGGTTTACGTTTTCCAGCATTCTTTCCGGCGCCATTCAATCGGCCGAAGAATTTTCGGGTGACTGGGTCTGGCGCCTGATATCCAGCACCTCACCCGAGCGACGCCTCGTTCTAATTGATATCGACGAAGGCAGTTTGCGCCAACTCGGCCCCTGGCCTTGGTCACGAGTTCGGCTGGCAGATCTCTCTGACAAGCTAGCCGAACAAGGTACCGCACTACAGGTTTTCGACATCGTATTTCCCGAGGCGACAGTCAATGACGGAATGTTTTTAGCCAGCCTGGAAAAAAACAACGCTGTTCTTTCCCAAGTATTCGCACTACAGACAAACACGGCTGCGCATAGCGGAACACCTTCCGCACCATTACCATGGCTTGCGTGCCCAGCTATTTTTCCTATTGCAGAAAACTTCATAGCCAACACCGCAGCCTTCAGCACAATGCCATCCGGCCACATTACCCCGCTCGTAGATCGCGACGGCGCTGTTCGACAACAACCTGCAATCGTCTGCCATGACGGCAAACCATACCCTGCCCTGTTTTTATCAGCTGCCATGAAGGGAACCACAACCCCACAGATCAGCCTCGTCGCCAGCGAAGGACTTTTCTCCTCGCCGTGGGAACTAACCGGCCTGCCACTATATAAATCCGGCATCCCGCTCGACCAAAAAGGAAACATACGCATCCCCTGGACTTTGCGGCAAGAAGCTTTCGTCGCCCTATCCGCTCAGGACGTGCTTGCCGGACGAGTTCCACAAGGACTCCTGAACAACGCCTGGGTACTCATCGGCAGCACAGCCCTCGGCCTCAATGATCGCATAGCAACACCCTTCAGCGGCATTGAAGCCGGCATGCTTGTTCACGCCCAACTACTCCGCGGCTTGCTGGACGAAAACATACCCTCCACCCCGCAGTTGGCTTGGCTCTACGCCATCCTAACCACCCTCATCGGATCAGCCGTTCTGGCAACGCTGGCACAACTGCGACGAAAACCAGTATTTATTCTCATAAGCGCAGCGTTCGCCCTCACGGCAACCCTCTATTTGGCAAAGGCACTCCTCCTTAGCGAAGCAAAAGTCTGGGTTGAATGGATATCTCCCTCGCTCTACATACTATGCTTTGCCCTGACCCTCAGCCTGCTCGAACATGCCCGCAGCCGCATGGAACGCGATCGAATTTTTGCGCACCTCTCCAGCTATTTGCCGGGCCCGGTCGCCGCGGCCCTGGCCGCGCGCGACCCCTCCGACGCCATAGAAGCCGACCGCAAAAACATCTCGGTACTTTTTGCCGACATCAGGAATTTTTCCGCCTACTGCGAAGCACGCCCACCCGAAGAGACCACAGCAGTACTACACGCCTTTTTCTCAATGGCCACCCAAGTAGTTGAAAAGCACGGTGGAATGGTAGAAAGCTTTCAGGGAGATGCAGTACTGGCCGTCTGGGGCGCCAGCGGCAAAAATAAAATCTTGACACCAACCGAACAATCCGCAGGCTACGAAGTCGGCGCCGATGCCGAACTAGCCCTCTCCGCCGCACTCGAAATGCTAAAAGAAAGCCGCCAGATACTCAGCCCTCAGCTCCCCGACGATCTCCAGCCACTGGAATTGGGTCTCGGCCTGGAAACCGGTGCTGCCACTGTCGGGTCATTTGGCCTTGCCAGACGTCGCACCCACCTGGCCATGGGGCGCACTATCACCACAGCCGCCCGGCTTGAGCAAATGACAGCAGAACTAGCCCATCCTATCCTTGTTGGTGAAGGCATGGCTGCCTGCATTAGCGATCACCGCCTGGAGTCACAAGGCGTCTTTCTACTTGAGGGCATAAAAACGCCCTGTCACATATACGCCTACCCACTCAAAAACTGTGTCTAAACGGTCCCGTGCAGGGACCATCATCCGGAACGCGAAAAATAGCGTCCAAATGCTTGGGCCCCTAAAAACTGCAGCCCTACTACTTATATGCACCCTCGTCCGGTTTGCTCGTGCCGACGATGGAGTGAACCACTGCCAATTCGCCACCCAACCCGACACAGCGATACTCGAATCCATTTCCCTGGCACTTGAACAAGAACCACATTGCAAGAAAAACCAAGCCTTTCTGTTCGGCCTTGGTCAAAAATTCAATCAGACCCGCCAATACAGCGAAGCAGTAGACCGCCTTGAGGCTGCAATTCTGCTCGACCCCAATCACTGGGAAGCCCACCTTGAATTTGCCATAGCACTCGAAGGGATGGGCGACACCACCTCGGTCGACGGCATCTTGCGCAACCTGCTCGCAATAGAAGAAATCCCCACGCCCCTAAAGCGCCAAATCAAGGCTCAACTTGAAAAACGTCAAATCAGTATTGGTCAGGTTACTGCCAAACGAACCGTAATCGGCATGATCGCCGGTTACGACGACAATCTGATGGGCGCCACCCATGTCAGCAGTTTTGATCTGACGCTACCCGCTGGTCGCATACCGGTCAGGCTGGGAGACGACGACAGACCCAAAGGAGGGAACTTCGTACGCCTAAACTTTGAACACGAAGGTTTTGTACCCGAAACAGGCAGCGACAAAACCTGGAGTTACACCATAAATGCCAACTACCGTTTTAGTCCCGACTACACCCCAGCCAATTTTGGGCTATTTCAACTCATCGTGGAGCGCGGAGCAAGCAAACGCGAAGGCATATACACCAGCGGTGGAGCGCTGCTGATGCAATCAGCAGCAGGCGCTTCGCTACGCCACTACAAACTGGGCACAGGTTACGATCTACCAAATACGGGTGGTAGCTGTCGCCTGCGCCTCGGCAGCGAATTCGAACGTCGCGGATACCCAAGCACAGATGCACTCAACGGTTACTACGTGGGCGGCATGTCATTCATCGCCTGCCCGGCGCTAGGAATTCAAGCACAAATACGTTTTGGTCGGGACGAACCGGAATATGACAAACGCCCAGGTGGCAGCCAAAATCAGTATGTCATGCGTATTAGCAAAAATACCACATGGGGACAAAATAACCTTGTCAGTGAAATGGAATATTATCGCCAAGAAGACCAGCACGGATACAGCCCGCTGCTTGAAAACAATTTAAAGAGAAACATCAACAAGACACTCTATCGTCTTGAATATAGAACACAGATAGCTGACCTTGGCCCCTACATCGGGATCGAGTATGTCGACCAGAACGCCAACCTCCCGCTATTTCGGGTAAGCAACCAAGTTATCTATGCTGGCGTCCGTGCAGTGTGGTGAAAAGAATACAACAAAGCCTGAAAAAGGTAGTAAATGTGTGATTGCCATCACTTGTCAAAATACGCACAGACGCGTAAATTCCGCCCTAAGCCTATGTGAGATGTCTAAATTCGCATGGCTATCCGATTTTCTAACCGAAAGGAAGCACCAATGGAACTGATTCTGCCTACTCAAAAGCTGGTTCTCAAAGCCTTCTCTGCACTCGCAGACAAAGCTCCGGGTACCGCCAAGTATCTTGATCACGTTAACTTCATCAACATGAGCACCGTTTACAACCCGAACACCGGCCTCAAGACACTTGATGGCTACGTGGTTTACATCGATGCACTGAACACCATGTTCTCCAGCGTCAGCACCGACGACCTGTCTACCAACATGCTGGCCAACCTTGGCCTGTCAAGCATCTTCACCCAGGCAGAAGGTGTTGCTTACATCTCCTCCAGCGCCAATCGCGTCAAGGCCGTTCTCGACCTCGCCGAAGCACTGTCCAACTATGCTGGTCCTAACGCAGCCGTTCTGGCCGCCAAAGCAGCTTACAACAACACGCTGGATCTGGCTTACAACTACTCGACCACTGCTGGCAACACAGCAATGCTGGCCCTGAATGACAGCGTCCTCACCACCTTCTCGCTGACCACCGCCGTTGACACCATGACCGGCACCGAAGGCATGGACAACTTCGTTGCCCGCACCCTGAACAACGTCAACACCCTGAATGATGCTGACACCCTCACCGGTGGCGCTGGTACCGACACCCTGTATGCTGACCTGACCAGCAATGGTGTTGCCATTACGCCGAAGCTGAACAGCATCGAAACCGTCATCATTCGTGCACAAACCACCAGTGGTGATCCAGCCACCGACAACAACATGCTGGCTGGTACCGTTCAGATCGATGCTCAGCGTTCGCTGGCCGTTGATGTACTCGACCACGTTACTGCCGAAGTCGGCGTAACCCGTTGGGAATCCAACAACAGCCGCTCTGACGTCGTCATCGAAGATGTCCGCATCGGCAATTCCAACAAGACCAGCGATGTCACCATCGCCATGGTTGAAACCGATCCGGGCAATGTTGACTTCGCTGTTTACTTCGACCAGCAGTCACTGCGCAATCAAGCAACCGGTAGCACCACACTGACCATCAACCTGATGGACACCGGTGCCGCAGGCGTTCCTGCTACCGCAGCAACCCCGCTGTTGAACAACCCGTACGACCAGTTCAAGTTCGCCATCAACGGCGTAATGACCCCGATCCAACTCGACAAGGTTGCAGTTGCTGCTGCTGACACCTACGAAGCACTGCTGGCTGTTTTCCAAACTGCCCTGGCTGGCTCTGGCGTTTCCGTTTCTCTCGGTGCAAACTTCACCGTCATCGACCCGATCTCCACCAAGGCTGTTACCGGCAAGTCAATCGTCATCACCGGCGACGGCAGTGCAGTCATTACCGCACCGCCTGGCTCTGGCTGGTTCAACACCACTGGCGCATCGGTTCCGGCAACCTCCAACATCTACACCACCTACGCAACCGGCGCAACCAGCGTTACCGAACTGGTAACCTCCAAGGTTGTTCTGGATGATGTGGGCCGTAGCAACCTGGGCGGCGACCTCGTCATTGGCGGCATGTCTACCGGTGATACGTCCAACTACGCAATCTACCGTGGCGTTGAGCGTTTCGAGATCACCGTTAACGACAACAGCAAACTGCAAACCGTCAACTCCACCAACAATGCACTGCGCGAAGTTACCATCGCCAGCGGCGCAACCAGCAGGACCGTTGGCGATGCCTACACCACCACCGTTACCAACGAAGGTGACCTGGTTGTCAATGGCGATGCAAGCCTGAATCTGGCTCTCGCTAACACCACTACCCAAGTTCGCGGCCAGTCTTATGCTGTTCCGAACGGTGGCGTACAAAGTGGTGGCAACAACCAGCAGGCGGGTGTTGAAAACAACTCACCGGTTGGTATTCACCATGGTGCTGGCGCTGCTGGCTTCACCGATGTTCGCCTGATCGACGCTTCCCAGTTCAAGGGCAAGCTGGGCTTCACCGCTGCCATCACCCAGGACACTATCGCCAAGTACGTCAACCTGATCGACGCTGCACCGGCTTTGCCGGCTGCTGATATTGCCAACAACGGCAACGTCAACTTCGGTGTCCGTGGCGCCAACTTCATCTACACCGGCGGCAATGACGACGACACCATGACCGTGACGATTGACGGCGCTGCTGCTTCCAGCAATAGCACCGTTATCTCTGGCCAGTCTGACTTCACCTTTGCCTTCAACGGCGGTGCAGGCAACGACGCTATCACTGCTCAAGTCATCAATGGTGCTCTGTCTGGTGGCGCACAAGCCTGGTACAACAACCAGAAACTGAATGCCAACATCGCTATCGGCGCTGGTGATGGTGACGACGTTGTTCGCACCCCGGGTGCTGGCGACATCATCATCGACGCAGGTACGGGCAATGACACCGTCTATACCGACAACACTGGCGCTCAAAACCAAACCTCTTCTGCAGTAGGTACTGCCGGTTCCATGGCACTTGCCTATAGCAACGCTGCTGCTGCCGAACTTGCTACTGGTATTGCTGCTGCTACCGCTGCCAATGCAACCGATGCAACCGGCACGGCTGCTGCTGCTGCTGGCTTTGGTGCAGGTGCTGCTGCTGTTGTTGCCGCACTGAACACGCTGGATGCTCTGACCGCAAACGCAAGTGCTGCCGACTTGACTGCTGCTGCAGTAGTACCAGCATTGCCGACGCACGCTGCGGTGCTCCTTGCAACCCAAGCAGCCTATGCAGCCGGTGCGATCACCGCCGCACAAAAGGTCGCAATTGACGTTGCTTACAATGCTTACACCACGACACCGACAATCACTGCACCAGTTACATTGAATGCATTGTCAACCTTTACCGGTGGTGTGACAAATGGCGCGGCCACTGTTGCCAGCGAAGTTGCGACAGGTGATGCGCTTGTCAAGACCATTCTGGATACGGCAAACACTGCACTTGCAGCGGCTCTTGGCGCTGATGCCAAGAAAGTAACGCAAGACTTGTTGTTGGACCCAACTCAACTTGCTGTTGAAACTGCCACCCTGGCAATGACCGCAGTTGATGACCGTTCAACCGGTGCTAACGAAGCTGGCACGACGACCATTTTGAATGGTCTTACCGCTGTGCAGACGGCTCTTTCTTTGAATGCAACCGATGCAACCGTTGTTGCCGCCCTGAATGCTGCAACTGCCAGCGGCGCAATTTCAGCTGCTCAAGCAACCGCTATCTTTGGTGCTGCAGTTGCTACGGCAGGCACCATGGACGCAACCGAAGTCACCAACTCTGGTTTGATCCTTTCACCGTTGATCAACAACGCAACGAATGCAAACACTGCTGCGCAAACAGCCTTGACCAACGCCATCAAAGCTGACAAGGCTGTTCAAGATGCGAATGCAGCAAATGCTGCTCTTGGCTTCGCTGCAGTCGGTATCGATAACTACGGTGCATTCGGTACTGCAGCAGCTGCAACTGCTGCTGCAGCTGCTGCTAAAACAGCTGCAGACAATCTGGCAACAGCAACAGCCAAAGAAGCAGGCCTGCTTGCTCTCAAATCGGCAATCACCACTACCACGACTGAAGTTCAGGCACTCAATTTGCTGAACAACGCTCAATTCGCCAACTTTATTACTGCTGGTGAAAATGTTGCATTGACTGGTTTTGTCGGTGCGGCAGCTGTCGCTACGCCAGTAACAGCACTGCAAAAGCTGACCTTTGATACCGGCGCAACCGGCTTCACCGCAGCTGGCAGTATGGATGCATTGATCGCTGCTGCTCATGCAAATGTCGAGGCACTGACCGTTGTTTCTGCTACGGCCGATGCCAACAAGGCAGCTACTGCAACTGCAGCTACGATTGCTGCTGCTGCTTCCACCTCTGGCGGCACGAGCCTTGCGATTACGCCAAATACCGCTGTCTTTGTCTTCGATACGTCGAACCAGGCCACAACCTACGACAAAGCAACGATGGATGACCGTAACCTGGCTGATCTGAAGTCGGATGTTAATAACACCAACAACTTCTACAACAGCACGCTGAAAGTTATCTACAAAGGTATCGAGTCTTCAGTAACTGTTGCTGGTACGGGCTTCAAGACCACCGACCTCGAAATCAACCAGTCCATCAAGCTAGCTATCAACAGCGATCCAGTTTTGAGCAAGCTGTTGCTGGCTACCGATGGCCCGGCCAACACCTTGGTTGTTACCTCGCTGATCGACGGCGTACAGAAAACGGCTGACCTGGCGATTACCGTCACGATGCCAACGGCTGTAAATGCTGCTGATCTGCCTGGTGCTGTTACTGCCTACGGTCTGGCTGCTGGTTCTACCGAAGCTCAGGTGCTGGCTGTTATCAATGCTGCCAAGGTGACATTCGACACCAAGGGCGACTACAAGACCCAGTTCGCTGAGTCTGGTCAATTCAATGGCAATGCTGAACTGGTTGGCGCCAACAGCACCTCCTCCAGCGACAACACTGTCACCTTGGGTACCGGTAACGACGTGCTTGTTTTCGGCACCACCGTTGGTACAGATCTGATGACCAGCTCGAACGAGAAGGCTATCTACTCTGGTTCCTTCGGCAACGACACCATCGTTCATTTCGATGCTGCTGGCTTGGGTATCGACATGCTGGACTTCACCGCATTGAAGGGTAGCGGCGCAGTTGCTCTGAACAGCCTGTCTCTGGACAAGTCAATTGTGATTGGTGCTCCGGCAGCAGTTGCACTGACCGCTGCTCAGATCGCTGCATTGTTCACCGACTCTGCAACCGCCATCAACCACGTTTATGTGGCTGTTGATACCACCAACATCGGTTCTGTGTGGCAAGTTGCTGACGCTGCCGGTACCGCTGCTGGTAACGTTGTTGCAACCCTGGTTGGTTCGATTGACCTGGCCGATACGCCTTGGGCCAACCTGACCGCCGCCAACTTTGTTGCCTAATATTGCTGCATGATTCCCTGCCCGCAAGGGCAGGGAATCATCACCCCAAAATACCGGGGTAAGCAATTCAAACCCCGCTTCTCAAAAGGATGCGGGGTTTTTTCTTAAGGAATGTTTTATGTCTAATATCAATATCGACGGTACCGAATACGATCTCGACTTACTTTCTGCCGTCGCCAAAAACCAGCTGATCAGCATTCAGTTTGTCGATGCCGAGATCAATCGCCTGAACGCAATGATCGCTGTTTGCCAGACCGCCAAGCTCAACTACGGTAATGCACTCAAGCAGGAACTGGCTAACTACGGGACCGTTCCAGAGAGCATCAAACAGTAAATCACCGGCACCGCATCTTGTTGCGGTCTACGCCGTATTTGCCTAATTTCCTGCGACCGGTGGTGGCAGGAAAGCCGCTGTAAATCAGTTAAAAAGAGCAGAGTATTTTTCTGGTTTCGTTTGATTAATAATTAAATGGGCCGACATGTTTGTTACTTCCCGTCTGTTTCTTAGAGGAAAAACCCCAGCGGAATTTGTGTAGAATAAAGTTTCTGTACAAGGAGCATGGATCATGAGCGCAATCACTTTCGATACACTGAAGTTCGTCAAGCAGCTTGAAGCATCGGGTATTCCGCCTGCTCAGGCTGAGGCGTTCGTCAATGCACAGCGCGATATCCTTTCTGAAGCACTCGATACTTCGTTAGCAACGCGTGCCGACATGCTGGCTGTTAAAACTGACATCGAGCGCATGGACGCCAAGTTCGATGCCAAATTCGATAAGTTGCAGTGGATGCTCGGTATTGTGATCGCTTTGGCGGTCGCCAACTTTACCAAACAGTTTTTCTGAAAATCAGTAAGTACTTAGGCACACATCACGAATAGGGGCAGATCCGTTCGTAACACGCTAGGCTGAGCTATGGAATCCGTCACTCGTGTCCTACCCCGGAAAGACTTTTCACTGGAGCGTTGGTTTAACACCGGCGCCCACCGCATGTTTGATGCACGACCCTATTTGAACCAGGGGGTGTTTACGCCGTTACAGGATGTCGCGCTATTCAAGCAGGCTTTTGTTGCACTCGACACCGTATGTTGGCCCGGCGATCTGGATATTGCACCGGAAACGCTTTACGACCGATCCATTCCCTTCCCTGACTAAATGTATTTGGGGCCCATTCGAGTCAATGGCCTCTTCACTTCAATGCCCTAACGTAGACCATAGAGCCGCTCAATGCCCAACTATCAACCCATCACCCAAACCCACTACGCCCATAAACGCTGGCTGCGTACCTCAAGTTACGCCTTCGCGATGAAGGACGCCATTCTGCCGCTGAGTCTGACCGAATTGTCCCGGGCGATGATGACCTTGCCGATCGCCTTGATCCAGCAAAATGATAGTTATTTGCCGGCTGCAGTGACCAGTCTGCAGCCGAATCGCAATTTCTGTGTGACTGCTGACGGGCGCTGGATACACGGCTATGTTCCCGCCGCTTGCCGCAGCCATCCGTTCCGCTTCCTGAAAACCCCGGAAGGGCAACAGGTGCTGTGCATTGATGAGGACTCAGGCCTGGTGCAGGAAGGGGCTGAAGGCGAAGCATTTTTTGATGAAGAGGGCAAGGCAACGCCTGCCGTTCAGGAAATCCTTTCATTCCTCCAACAGGCAGAACACGGCAAGCTGGCTAGCACGGCAGCCTGTGCCGTTCTGGCGCAACATCACTTGATTGTTCCCTGGCCAATTACTTTAAAGACAGAGACCGGCGAGAAGCAAATTAGCGGCTTGTACAGGATCGACGAGCCTGCCCTTAACCAACTCTCTGCTGAGGCCCTGCTCGAAGTGCGAAACGCTGGTGGCCTGCTGATTGCCTATTGCCAGTTACTGTCAATGCAGCATTTGCCAATTCTCGGGCAGTTGGCGGATGCCCATGCCAAGGCTGAGCAAGCAGCGGCCGAAGCGAGCAAACTTATTGCCCAAAATGGCGAACTGAATATTGATTTTTTAAACAAGAACGACACGTTGAGTTTTGGTGGTTTCTGATGATGCGTTTCGCTATTAGCACTATTCGCTATTCCTTGTAACTAACCTTTACGTTAAATACTGCATACGATGACTACTATTAATCCAGAAGTCCTGATCAACACGAGTTACGGTCCAATATTCCTTGAGCTTTATCCTGCCAATGCACCGGAAACTGTCAGCAACTTTTTAAGTTATGTGGATGAGAATTTTTACGATTGGACTATTTTTCATCGGGTTATTAATAATTTCATGATCCAGGGTGGTGGACTAAACCAATCGCTGGCGAGTAAACCTACCCATAGTCCAATAACTCTCGAATCAAAAACGGGTTTGAGCAATCTGGCGGGTACCATTGCAATGGCCCGTACTGCAACTGCCGATTCGGCTACGTCACAGTTTTATATCAACACAGTTGATAACCCTTTTCTTGATTACAAAAGCCCAAGCAGCCCTGGCTATGCGGTATTTGGCAAGGTGCTTGAGGGCATGGATGTGGTTGATGCCATAGGCTCCACGCACGTTAGCAGTGTCACGGTGAATGGCGTCGCTTATCAGAACTTTCCTTACCCATACGTGATTTCAATTTATGGTGTGGATCGTTACGTGGCATCTGCTACGCAGTTGCCTACCACGCATACTTTAAAGGCCAATGAATATGGGGTCGCCATTGCCAGTTTTTCCGGCAGCCGGCTGGATTACGGCATTAAAGTTAACGCAAATAACACGCTGACCGTAACAAAACTGGATGGGCAGCATACGAGTGAAACGTTTGGCGATGCGCTGCGTGTCGAGTTTGCCGATAGCAAATTTGCCTACGATCTTGACGGAAATGCCGGAAAAACTGCCTTGCTGATCAATGCGGCCTTTGGCGCAGACTACATGAAGCCTAATTTTTTCAGTGTGGTGATGGGTTTGTTTGATCAGGGAATGTCACTTCATGCGGTTACTGATCTGGCTGTCCCCATCATGCATGATCTTGCCGGGAATGGCGATAATGCCACGTTTGTCAAAACCATTTACCAACATGTGATTGGTACTGCACCTGACGCGAGCGCCCAAGCGGCCTTGCAAGGGATTCTGGATCGCGGTGAAATGACTCAATCCACCATGCTGGAAATTGTAACCAACACCGATTTTAATGAGTCAACAATCAACATCGTTGGCATATCAAATTCGGGACTTGGCTTTGTTTGAAGGCATCTTGAGAACACTAACCCTGCATTAAGCTGACAGACGAAAACGCCTCACTCTTCAAGGGGTGAGGTGGGGATAGAGCGATCTATATGGCGCTTGCAGAAACCCATCCCCTCCCCAGCCCTCCCCTTGAAAGGGAGGGGGTTGCCTAGCCATTTGGCCATTCAGGCTAAAATTATCACGTACAGGCCGGGCAGATAAAACCCCTCACCCTTCAAGGGGGAGGTTGGGTGGGGGATGGGGTCACAAAATGCAAGGACAAGGTAAGGACTGGATCAAAGCACAACATATTCCGCAGAAACTGCGAAATGCTGCAACAGATGCGGAGCGGCGGCTTTGGCAATTCCTGCGCGGCCAGCAACTTAATGTGAAATTTCGCCGGCAACATCCATTTAACAATTACGTACTGGATTTTGTCTGTCTGGAGAAAAAACTGATCGTTGAGCTGGACGGCGGACAGCATTCAGAATGAGTTGCCAGGGACGAAATCAGAACACAGGAACTTGCAGCAGCTGGCTTTCGGGTTTTACGTTTCTGGAACAATGCGGTTTTTCAGGAAACAGTTGCAGTCGTGGAAACTATCTTGGCAGCTCTTGCTGAAACCCCATCCCCTCCCCGGCCCTCCCCTTGAAGGGGAGGGGGTTAAGGCCCCATTCGTCCTTTCAAATCAACCCATGCTTGAGTGTTGGTCGATCAATTAATCAGCCACTGTTGAATCAGGCTCACGTCTTCTTCGGCAAGCAATCCTGCTGCCGCTCTTAGCCTTAATCGTGACAGCACATAGCGGTAGCGCTCTTGTGCCAAGTCGCGTTTGGCCGAGAAAAGTAGTTGCTGTGCATTTAATACGTCGAAGCTTGTTCTAACGCCGGCCTCTTGACCTTTTTTAGCTGAATATAAGGCTAGTTCGTTTGATTTTACGGCTTGTTCCAGCGCTTTGACTTGCGCGACACCGCTTACAACATTCAGATACTCTTGGCGGGTGCTTTGAATTACCCCGCGCTTGGTGGTTTCAAGTTCTGAACGTGTACGTTCTTTTAGTGCAGAGGCTTGATTTACCCGACCTTGCATAGATCCACCCGAAAATATGGGCATGGATACCTGAATGCCGACCGTATTGCTCCAATTGATGTTGTCAATCATGGTGAAGCCTGGATTTTCGTTCCTGCCTCTTGATGCAACGATGTCTACCGTAGGTAAATGGGCAGAAAAATTCTTGTATACCTCTTTTTGGGAAACATCAAAACTTGCCTCGCGCGCCTTGAGTTGAGGGTTGTTGGCCATTGAAAACTCCAGCCATTGCTCAACATTGGCTGGCGCAGGAGACTCCAGCGCCAGTGTTGGCCCTAGTGGTGCCAGGTAGCGATACACTTTGCCAACCAACTGTTCGATGGCGCGGATTTTGACTTCAAGATTATTCTGAACAGCTATTTCCTGGGCAACTGTGGTGTCGTACCGCGCTTGCGCTTCGTTGATGTCAGTAATTGTCCCAACGCCTCCTTCGAAATAGCGTTTTGCTTGTTTTAGCAGCTCACTAATCGCGGCCTTCTGTTCTGCTGCCAACAAGACGTTGTCTTCTGCAAGCAAAACATCAAAGTAGGCTTGCGACAAACGCAGGATCAGGTCTTGCCCCGCCTGACGAAGCTGTTCATCCGCCTGGCGTACCTGATCTTTGCTTTGCGTATAGTTAAGCCATGCTTGTGGTCGAATTACGGCTTGGCTGAGGTTGAGGCTGGCAGATTTTGAGATGAAGTCGTATTGAGTACTCCGGCCACCATTTGGGTTGGTGCGTACTTCATTCACCATGTCATTTTTGATACGCGACCCGGAAAGACTAAGTTGCGGCAATAACTGACCAAGTGCTTGCGGCACTGTGGTCTTTACTGCTTCCCAATCGGCCACAGCTGCTGCGTATTGCGGATCACTGGCCCGCGCTTCTTGATATAGCTCGGCAATTCCGGCCGCATGGCCAATATTTCCCCAGCCGACAATTAGCGCACTTGCGAAAAGTTTTGAAATGCGAGATCTGATTGTCATGTTATTGCTCCTTCATCCCGGCATTGACGCGCGACATCAGGGGCTTGAGCAGGTACTGCAATACGGTTCTAGCGCCGGTAACAATCACGACATCGACCTGCATGCCGGGCTGCGCCTGAATTTTGTGCCTGAGCAGTTCGGCTTCACCATTTTCGGTTATCTGAATACGCGCAGAGTAATAGGGGTTGCCGGTGCGTGGCTCGGTCAAACGGTCGGCCGAAATCTGCGCGACTCGCCCTTCAATGGCGGGTTGTGCACCACCACTTAATACGATTTGAAGATGCATGTTTGCCAGTTGGCCAACGCGTACCTTGTCGATCAGGTTGACTGGTAGTTGTGCTTCTACTATCAGCACGTCGCCTTCCGGAACGATATCCATGATGCGATCACCGGGACGGATGACGCCACCTACGGTATGTGCTTCCATTCCCACAACTGTGCCATCGGTCGGTGCCTTTATGACGCTTCGCTCAAATTCCTCGGTTAGTGCGGTCAATCTGTCGCTTTGATTGCCGACTTCTTTTTGTACGTCGGACATCTGGGTTTCGACTTCTTTGCGGAAGTCCTGAATGCGTTGCAATTTACGCAGTTTCATTTCATTGATCGATGCCTGGGCTCGTGCAATCTGGGCCAGATCGCCGCCTCGTGTTCCCGAGAGGTCGGCCAGTACTCGTTCCAGTTCATAAAGCTTGTTCCTGGGGACAAAGCCTTCTTCAACCAGACTGCGATATGAGTTGGCTTCCTTGAGAATCAGATCAATCTGCTTCTTTTTGCCTGCTTCTATAGATTGGAGACCAATAATTTGTTGATTGAGGCCGACAATGCTTTCATCCACAGTTCCTAACTCGCTGGAGAGGGCTGACTTACGAGCGGCAAACAGTTGTCCTTGGGCACTAATTGCTTCAGCTGTACGACGATCTGTTTTTGCAGCCTCAAGTAGTGCAGGGGAAAATGTCACTGTTGCCTTGCCATCTCGTTCGGCAAGTAGACGCGCTTCTGTCGCCTTTACGACAGCGTATTGCCCACGTGTAATGTCTAGTTGAGCCTTGATGTCGGTATCGTTCAGGCGTAACAAGACGTCGCCAGCTTTGACACGGTCTCCCTCGCGTACTGCAATACTTTCGACCAAACCGCCACGCAGATGTTGAATTGTCTTGCGTTTGGTGTCGACGCTGATGATCCCGGTGCCCGGAACGCCTTCGTCAAGCGGGGCGATTGCCGACCACAGGAGAAATCCACCAAACCCGATGATCAAGGTGAGCATGCCAAAGCGTACTATCGGCTTTTCGTCGGTATTGACTTGCGAGTTTGTTTGCTCAGGAGTTGGTTTGATCAGTTCGACGTCAATGATTTCTTTGCCATCAGTGGCATTGTTGAGTAGTTTTTTGATCATGCTATTTTCATCCACTATAACTTCAGGCCGTCATTACTGCAGTGACTGCAGCAGGCGGTGTCTGGTTGGTTTGGGCGGCAGCCGTCTGGGCGCGTTGCTGGATTGCGAGCAGGACTTGATCACGGGGACCGAATAATTGCACGGCACCATCGACCAGGAGCAGTAATTTGTCGACTGCTCCGATGATGCTTGTTCGGTGTGTTATCAAAACGATCGTCGTGCCGCGTTGTTTCAGTTCTTGTACTGCCTTTATGAGTGCCGCTTCACCAACATCATCGAGATTGGAGTTGGGTTCGTCGAGTACGATGAATTTCGGATTGCCGTATATGGCGCGAGCCAAGCCGATTCGTTGACGCTGACCACCGGACAATCCACTCCCGGAGTCTCCAATATGGGTGTCGTAGCCTTGCGGAAAATGCAGGATCATGTCGTGCACACCAGCCATTTTGGCTGCTTCTACAACGTTGATCGGATCAACCTCTCCAAAGCGGGCAATATTTTCTGCAATGCTGCCTTCGAAGAGTTCTATGTCCTGAGGGAGATAGCCGACGGACGGCCCTAGATGGTTTTTATCCCAAGTGTAGATGTCAGCACCATCCAAGCGGACCTTGCCACCCAATGTTGGCCAAACGCCAACAAGCAGGCGAGCGAGCGTTGATTTGCCGGATGCCGAGGGGCCAATTACGCCAACAACTTCACCTGGCGATACGTTGAAGCCGATGTTTTTGAGAATCATGACCTGGCTGCCCGGTGCAGCTGCCGTCACTTCTTCAAGCTGCAGAGCACCCATCGGGGTCGGTAGCAGCATGCTGTTCTTTCGTTCCGGATTACTCTGCAGCAAGGACTCCAGTCGGTGAAAGGCGGTACGCGCTCCAAGCAATTGTTTCCAGACGCCAATCGCCAATTCAACCGGGCCGAGTGCTTTGCCAAGCAAAATAGATGCTGCAATCATGCCGCCGGGGGTGAGTGAGCCATCAATTACAAGCAAGGCACCACCACCGAGAACCAGCGATTGAACAGCAATACGGACTGACTTGGTGGCTGAAGAGATTACTGCCGCTTTGTCGCTCGCTTCATTTTGCAAGGCAAGGAAGCGCATTTGTTTTTGCATCCAGCGACCGCGAAGGTTATCGAGCATTCCCATGGCTTCGATTACTTCAGCATTGCGCAGGTTGTTGGTGGCGTAATTATTGGCACCTGCAGCAACGTGTTGCGCTTCTGCCAATGGCTTGCGGGTACTCAACTCGGTCAATAATGCGAGTGAGAAGAGGACCAGGGCTGCAACAACAGCGAATACACCTAGCCAGGGATGGAACATAAAGATAACAATAAGATAGATCGGCGCCCACGGGGCATCAAAGAAGGCAAACAAACCATTGCCCGTCAGGAATTGCCGGACGTTGGTCAAATCCCCCAGTGCCTGCCCAGCATTTCCACCCGCACGCTTCAGATTGCTTTCAAAAGACGCGACGAATACACGATTATTCAGTTTCATGTCGAGTTGTGCGCCAACCCGAATCAGCAGCTTCGAGCGGGCCAATTCGAGCATACTGAGCATGACATAGAAGCCAAGCATGATGACGGTCAACATGATCAGTGTTGTCACATTCCTGCTCTGGAGAACCCGGTCGTATACCTGGAGCATATAGATCGACGGCACCAACCCAAGCAGGTTAATAAACAGACTGAACAAGCCCGCGGTGTAGAAAGCTTTGCGGAACGAGAAGAGAACCGTGGCAAGCTCGGTTCGAGGCATCATATTTTTTTTCATCATTTAAGTACCAAAAAATCCATTAGGCCGCCAGCACTGCCGGCTCGACAACAATCAGGTATTCCGGGAGTTCCGCGCTTTCCTGAACCACTTCATCGCCCCCGAGTGAAAACACCAAAAAAAACCCTTGTCCGTCACGCGAGAGCAGAATTTCCTTTAATTTTTCTTCCCGAAACAGTTGCTCGTCTCCCGGTGTCAAACCAACCTCAAAGCGAAGCCGGCCGTCCAAGGTATACATCGACAGCCCCCCCCGGCGAAGACTGAGCGTATGCCGGTCGAAATAGACAGGCGCACTTTCTGCAAAGCGCAGCAAGGGAAGCGGCTGATCGGGACGTTTATCTACGCACCAAGGACTGGCTCGATTCTGAAACATCTGGCGAGCAGAGCGTGAAACCGAATAAATTGCATTGCAAACCATTTGCGATCCCAGCGCAGGAAACTGCTCACGCAATTTGCGATAGGTTAGGTGATGAAGCGCTACACGATTCCAGCAACGTGTTTCCTGAACAATGGGCCCTAGTGCGGTGCAAACCTCGGCAAAAGCTGCCTGCAAGCGCTCCAGGCATGCCAATTGCTCTGCACCCGTATCAAGTCGAAGAACGATCTTTGAATTCATATAGGACTATTGTACTGTATTTTTACTCCTATATGAATATATTTGTCCAAATCCGTGCATACTCTCATTCATTTACTTAAATTTTCTTAACTTCATGGCTACTCTTGCAATTGGCGATATCCAAGGCTGTTTTGATTCCTTTCGACGCTTACTTGATATTTGTCATTTTGATCCCGCACGTGATCGACTCTGGCTGGTCGGGGATCTGGTAAATCGTGGCCCGAAATCGCTGAAAACCTTACGTTTGATCAAATCACTAGGTTCAGCAGCACAGATCGTGCTGGGAAATCATGACTTATATCTGTTGATGGTCGCCGAAGGTGGTGCCAAATATCGTGGCAAGGACGATACGCTACAGGGCATTCTCGATGCAAAGGATCGTGAAGAGTTGCTCGACTGGCTTAGGCACCAACCACTCTGCTACACCGAGGGCAACTATTGCATGGTGCATGCAGGACTTTTACCACAATGGTCGGCAATCCAGGCTCGCGAACTTTCACGTGAAGTCGAGAAAGTGCTTCAGGGGCCGAATTACCGAGAGTTCATACTAAACCTATGGGGGAGCGAGCCCGCGAGCTGGTCAAACGAACTCAGCGGCTGGCAGCGTTTGCGCGTGATCGTAAATGCCATGACGCGTATGCGTTTTTGTACGCCGGATGGCGTCATGGAATTTAAAACCAAGGGCGAACTGGTCAATGCCCCGGCTGGTCACTTGCCATGGTTCGAAGTACCCAACCGCCAAAGTGCTGACAGTGTGCTGGTGACTGGTCACTGGTCAGCACTAGGCCTGCAAATCACGCCAAATCGGTTGGCATTGGATTCAGGCTGTTTATGGGGTGGTCATCTGACGGCTGTACGGCTTGAAAATAGGCGGGTGTTTCAGGTGGATTGCCTGCCAGGGGAAGCCCTGCCGCTAAAGAAATAGCCGCACGGGCTTCTGCGGCAACCTGCTTACGGTTTTCCCCGTTCAGACCAAGCAAAGGTGTCGTTTGCAAACGGGCAATCAAGCGTTTGCGCCCGAGAATGGCACGCGTGCATTGGCCTAGCGAGATATCCCCATCGTAGCGAGGGGCGAGACTGCGCCTGCCATCAACTTCCCAGTAGGAAAGTGCCACCGGCAATACCGGCTTCCCGGCCGCCAAGGCAGGTTGTAGCAGCGCAGCGTGAAAATGGAGAAGCGAGCGACCGTCGGTCGTCGTGCCCTCAGGAAATACTGCAACATGCTGGCCTTTAAACAAGCGCTCTGCGACCTCCTGATTGATGATGCGTGCGTGCCCACGGCTTCCCCGGCGCAGGAAAATCGTTTCGTTGCGCGCTGCCAGCCATCCTAGAACAGGCCAATGACGAACCTCTTCTTTTGAGACAAAGGCAGCAGGCAAAGCGGCGTTGATGACATAAATATCGATCCACGAAATGTGGTTGGCGACCAATAAAGAACCGGGAACCGCATATGTCAGATCTGCATCAAGTTCGACACCCAGTGCATCAAGTAAAGCCAGCGCCCAGCTGGACTTCAGACGTAAACGTACCGCATCTCTACAAATAGGGAAAAGACACAAGGTGAGCAGCAAACCACTGAGCACCAAAAAAACAAGGCGAAGTATTCGATAACCACGAATCAGAAAATTTGTTTCGTACAGTGTTGTTACTCCAAATAGTGCTTGGCATAGCGGCTGGATATTTTTGCCATTGGCAGCAAAATTGGCAGGTCAGCGGTATTGAAGTCTGGATCCCAAGCCGGTTCGCCACAAATCCAGGCCCCTGCGCGAAGATAACCTTTGATCAAAGGCGGTGTTTCAGCCGGCCGGTCATTCTGCAATGCAGCCAACGGCAATGGACAACGCGGGAAAACACGGTATTCCTGCGGTCCCATATGGTCAGCCAGACGATTATACAGACTGGCTGCAGCATGCCCGCCATCTGCCATGCTTACCGAAGCACACCCCATCAGATAATCATAGCCATGCTTAAGCATGTATTCCGCCAAACCAGACCACAACAAACTAATCGTCGCGCCACTTCGGTAGTCTGGATGCACGCAAGAACGACCAATTTCAACAAGGCGAGGGCGCAAGTGTTGCAAGCGGGTCAGGTCGAATTCATTTTCGGAATAGTAACCAACCTTCCGCGCCTTTTCCGGCGACAGGATACGGTAAGTACCTACCACCTCACCACTATGGGTATCGCGCACCACCAAGTGTTCGCAATAGGGATCATAGATATCGTGATCAACCCCCGGTGTGCGACTCGGCAAATTGGCGCCCATTTCACCGGCAAAAATACGGTAACGTAACCGCTGCGCATCAATAATTTCGCTTTGCCCGTGAGCAAATCCAACAGTCAGACTCGGCCGTTTTTTTCGCTGGACCTCGCCAGCTGTTTGTATATGTTCCATTTTGTTCTCCATCGGGTTGATGGAGAACAAGTCTGAAAGACTGTGGTTACACAGCTATTGCAGAACTTTTACGCGAACGTTTCAGCGCGTAATGCGTGACTCGCCGCCACTGGAAATAATACGCACGCGATCACCGGGCCGAAATTCACGGGGATCCCCCTCCTGCACAATAGCGACAATATGCCCATTATCCTGCCTGACCGTGATTTCCAGCGCCATTTTGCGGGTAGTTCCTTCTTCAACAGCCGCACCAGCCAGTCCACCGGCGACGGCGCCAATAACAGCGGCCACCGCTACCCCCTTGCCGCCGCCAAAAGTACTGCCAGCGATACCACCAACCGCCGCCCCAGCAACTGTACCAACCCCTGATTTAGTGCCTTCCATAAGCACCTCGCGCACCGATTCGACAGTTGCCATCCGTACAGTTTGTTCACGACGTGCTTGGTCCCGGGTATAAACATCACCCGATTTGCTGCTGGCGCAACCACCAAGTATTACAACTGCAAGCAGAATCAAGGGCAGGAAAGATTTTTTCATCATTTCACCAAGGCATAGTGCCAAAGGCACGTTGATAACGAGCGGCGATTTCTTCACGGCTCGGCTGATGGCTCTGGCCACCGCGATGAGCAATCTTGATTGCCCCCATCACTGCAGCCAAACGCCCTATCGTCGTCCAATCATAACCGTTCGCAATTCCATAGAGCAGACCTGATCGGTAAGCATCACCACAGCCTGTAGGATCAATCACATTATCAGCTTCAACGCATGGGATGTCATAACGTTGACCACCGGCATAAATTTCCGAGCCGGCACCACCCCGCGTCACGATCAACGCTTGAACTTCGGTGGCAAGCTGTTCAATGCTGCGTCCGGTACGATCACTCAGCAACTTGGCCTCATAGTCGTTAAAACAGGCGTAATCCGCCAGCGCCATGAACTGCAGTAGTTCGTCGCCACTAAACATTGGCAGTCCCTGGCCCGGATCAAATACGAAGGGAATACCGGCTGATGAAAAATCCCGTGCGTGTTGCATCATGCCCTCGCGACCATCCGGTGCAACGATACCTAGTTCAACACTCTTGGCATGCTCAACCTTGTTGAGATGGGAGAACGTCATCGCTCCAGGGTGGAAGGCGGTAATCTGGTTGTCATCGAGATCGGTAGTAATGAAAGCTTGGGCTGTAAAGGTACCTGGCACGAGACGCACGTGATCGCGTGGCAAACCCAAGCGATCAAGTCGCTCAAAATAAGCCGGCGCATCGTCACCCACCGAGGCCATAATTAGCGGATTGCCGCCAAGCAGCATCAGGTTATAGGCGATATTGCCCGCACAGCCACCAAATTCTCGACGCATCTCCGGCACCAGAAAAGCAACATTCAGGATGTGAATCTGCTCCGGCAGGATGTGATTCTTGAAGCGGTCAGGAAAGACCATGATGTTGTCGAATGCGAGCGAGCCGCAGATAAGCGTATTCATTGTGGAATCTCAAGGATAAAAAACGTAGAGACGATAACCTGCCGCACCGAGATCTTTGGCTTCAATCCAAAGACGGATGGCAAACTCGGCGTTGGCAGAAAAAGCAGGTGGCTTTGACCCGGAAGGAAGATAATCATCAACCGACAGCACCCGGCGCGAGAGAACGGCATCCTGCGTATCCGTCAGAGTCAGCTCAAGTGTCGGCCAAGCCTGATCGTATAGTGCGCGATTGTGCAAAGTTGCTTGCAACACGAGAAGGCCGCGAGCGTTATCTGACTGCAGATCAGAAGCTTCGATTGTCACTAAATCAGAATTTCGCGGCAACGGCACGTCGACCGCAACAGCTTCGTAAATCTCGAGCATGCTTGAGTAGCGCTGCACAAACTCTGTCTTGAAATGCAACATTAGCTGCACGATCAAAACAATAGAGAGCAACAAGACAACCGTAACGTAGGGCCACACAGCTGAACGACTCGGCTCGTTAAACGCACCAAGTGAGTTGCCAGCTAGCGTACCTTCTGCCCAACGGTTATATGCCGGGGTATCCGAAAGTTCACGCGCGGCCGCCAGACCTGCTTGACGGGCCGCCTGAGTTGATTCGTCAACACTTTCGATACGTTCAAGCGCAGCAATTGGCTCTGGCTCTGGCTCTGGCTCTGGCTCTGGCTCTGGCTCTGGCTCTGGCTCTGCTTCCGGCGTGTAATGTTGCGCTACTGGTTCAATGACCGGTTCAGGAAAATCATCAAACGAATGGGACTCCTCAGGTGATTTGTCAGCATCTTCCGTTATCAGTGCATCAAAAGCATTGAATACAAACTGACACTGCCCGCAACGCACCTTGCCCATCTTCGCTCTCAACTGCTCGGACGTAACACGGAATACCGTGTTACAGCCCGGGCAGCGGGTGCGCATCAGGGTTTTATACCGCTCAGACATACCCAGTCCTCGCGCGTATCAGCTACCGTCAAGGGCAGCCAGGCCGAATAAATGCCAATAATTTCCTCAGCCTGTTCACGCAGGATGCCGGAAAGCGCAAGTTGCCCACCGCTACGGACATGGGCACAAATAGCAGGAGCAAGAACGCGCAATGGGTTGGAAAGAATATTAGCCACGACAAGATCATACTCGCCGGCAACCGGTTGCGCCGAGTCGGCAAATAAAGCGCTAACCCCGTTACGTTCAGCATTGGCATAAGCGGCTTCTACAGCCTGCGGGTCGATATCGACCCCGGCTACTCGCCCAGCACCAAGTCGTGCTGCGGCGATGGCCAAAATTCCTGAACCACATCCGTAATCCAGCAGGGAGCACTGCGCGCTAACCTTGCCCTCCAACCACTCCAGGCAAAGCCGGGTCGTCGGATGAGAGCCAGTTCCAAAAGCCATGCCTGGATCAAGAATCAGATTGACCGCCGCCGGATCTGGTATTTGATGCCATGAAGGAACGATCCACAAACGTTCTGAGATTCGAATTGGGTCGAATTGCGACTGTGTCAGCTGAACCCAATTTTGTTCTTCAATCTCATCAATGGAAAATGACGGCGCTTTGCTCAAACCGACTTCGAGGGCAGCAACAGCCAGCATCATAGCGACGTCAGCATCCGGCTCGAACAAGGCCAACACTTTGGAGTGCGTCCATCCCGGTGAATTGACCGAGCCAGGCTCACCAAACTGCGGTTGCTCGTCCGGCGTCCCCGCATCCGCATCTTCAATACTGGCGGACAACGCCCCTGCCTCAAGAAGGGCGTCGCACAAAGGCTCTGCGTGCGACGCATCGGTCAGAAAACTGACATTTTGCCAGCCCATCGCCTACTTCTTCACTTCGCCCTTGTCGGCAAGCTTTTGTTCCAGATAGTGAATGCTGGTACCGCCTTCGACAAACCGGGCATCCTGCATCAGTTCCTGGTGCAGGGGAATATTGGTCTTAATGCCTTCGATGCTCATTTCAGAGAGTGCAATCCGCATCCGGCGAATGGCCTGCTCACGGGTATCGCCATAAGCAATCACCTTGGCAACCATGGAGTCGTAATGTGACGGTACGGTATAGCCTTGATAAATGTGTGAATCAACCCGGATACCGGGGCCGCCCGGCGGATGATAAAAGCTGATCTTGCCGGGACATGGCACGAACGTAAAGGGATCTTCGGCGTTAATGCGACATTCAACGGCATGACCACGGAAAACAATATCCTTTTGGCGATAGCGTAGCTTCTCACCTGCCGCCACACGTATCTGCTCTTGAACAATATCAACGCCGGTGATCATTTCAGTCACCGGGTGCTCAACCTGAACCCGAGTATTCATTTCGATGAAATAAAACTCGTTGTTTTCGTAGAGGAACTCAAAGGTACCAGCACCACGATAACCAATCTTGCGACAGGCATCTGCACACCGCTCACCAATGCGGCTAATCAGACGCGCAGGAATGTGGGGCGCCGGCGCTTCTTCAATAACTTTTTGATGGCGGCGCTGCATCGAGCAGTCTCGCTCACCAAGATAGATGGCGTTTTTGTATTCGTCAGCCAAAACCTGAATTTCCACATGGCGTGGATTTTCCAAGTATTTTTCCATGTAGACCGCAGGATTATTGAAGAAACTTCCCGCTTCCTGACGAGTCATCTGTACCGCATTGAGCAGCGCGGCTTCAGTATGCACAACGCGCATGCCGCGACCACCGCCACCACCTGCCGCCTTGATGATTACCGGATAACCCACGGCGCGGGCAACTCGAATAATCTCCTTGGGATCTTCCGGCAATTCGCCTTCAGAACCTGGCACGCAAGGCACACCCGTGGCCTTCATGGCAGCTTTGGCCGAAACCTTGTCGCCCATCAGGCGGATGGTTTCAGCGCGTGGGCCAATGAAAACAAAACCGGATGTCTCCACGCGCTCAGCAAAATCGGCATTCTCGGAAAGAAAACCGTAGCCAGGGTGAATCGCCTCGGCATCGGTTACTTCGGCTGCCGAAATAATTGCTGGTACGTTCAGATAACTGGCACTCGATGCTGCCGGGCCGATACAAACCGACTCATCAGCCAATTTGACATATTTCGCGTCGCGATCAGCTTCGGAATGGACAACAACGGTTTTGACACCGAGTTCCCGGCAAGCGCGTTGAATGCGCAGGGCAATTTCCCCACGATTCGCGATCAGGATTTTCCCGAACATGGCGCGATCAACCAATAATGAAGAGGGGTTCGCCGAATTCGACCGGTTCGCCGTTGTCTAACAATATTGCCTTGACCACGCCCGATGCATCAGACTCAATTTCGTTGAGCAACTTCATGGCTTCAATAATGCACAAGGTTTCGCCTTCCTTGACTGTTTGGCCAACTTGCACAAATGCATCAGCACCCGGCGATGGCGAACGATAGAAGGTACCGACCATAGGCGACTTGACAGCATGACCTTCCGGCAAATCATCATCGAGATCAACCGAACTAACAACAGGAGCACTTCCCACAGCCTGCATCACTGGCGCATATTGCTGCATCGGCATTTGACCAACCGGACCGTAATTTTTGGCGATACGAACTTTTTCCTCACCCTCGGTGACTTCCAGTTCGGTAATGCCTGATTCCTGAACCAGATCGATGAGTTTTTTGAGTTTACGTAGATCCATGTCGATTCCCCTATTGAAGGCGCTGTGGCAGCAAGGCCACCAAAGCGCTATTCGACGTTAAGTTTATTAAGCAGGTATTCGAGAGCCAGCAAGTAGCCCTCATGACCCAGACCGCTGATGACGCCAATGGCCAGATCAGAAAAATAGGAGTGATGCCGGAAAGACTCACGGGCATGCACATTAGAAAGATGCACTTCAACAAAAGGAATGCTCACCGCCGCCAGCGCATCACGCAAACCAACGCTGGTGTGCGTGTAAGCGGCCGGGTTGATGATGATTGCACGAACGCCCTGTTCGCGGGCGGCATGTATGCGCTCAATCAGCGCGCCTTCGTGGTTGCTCTGAAAGCTTTCGAGTTCGACACCGACGTTTTCAGCCATGCGTGCCAGAGCCAGATTGATATCTGACAGTGTCACTCGACCATAATGCTCAGGCTCTCGAGTGCCTAGCAGGTTGAGATTTGGCCCATGCATCACCAGAATGATGGGTTTATCGACCGCTTTTGAAGTGGATTTTTGCTTCTTCATAGCTGCAAGTTTGCCGCAAATAGCAACAACTTGTCCAGTCTACTCGGCAAGCATGGCACGTAGGGCATCGGCTCGTATCCTTTCTCGCGCTCGCCCATCACGATACTTCAGACTGACTCGCTCAAGACGCGGCGGATAAATCACCAGATTGGCATCGGCTGTATCGGTTTCCAGCACAAGCACAGCCTCAGCCTTGTCATTTCGCGGCTCCACATGCTCGAAAACCATCTCGCGATTCAACAAAAATATTTCGACCTCTTTCGCACTGTCAGCAAAGAGTTGGATGTCGATATTTGAATGCTCACCGGCCGTACCATCCAGCACCGAGCCTGTCAGATAGGGATGGAAATCGGCTAACAAATCGAGCAACTCAAGTGCCGTATGACGCATTTCCTGCAGCAACTCAAGATGCTCTGAGTCCTGATAAATGCTGCGATAGACACGCAACTCAGCTTCAACCTCGGCATTATCCGGGTAGTTGGCATGCTCGTCGGAAATGCCCAACTGTCGGGCCGCCTTGCGTTTGGCCTGCTGATAATCGGTGATGCCATCTTCGGCCATCAAACGGGCGGCAGCTGTGGCGATGCTGGCCCGGACGCCGGTCATCTGGCGTGTTCTTTCGTGACGGGGCATGTCGGCTCGATCAGGGTAAAATCGCCCCCATTCTAACGGGTCTATGTGACATGCACATTCATATTCTGGGTATTTGCGGCACCTTCATGGGCGGCGTCGCTCAACTGGCAGTTGCTTCCGGCCACAAGGTTACGGGCTGCGATGCCAACGTTTATCCGCCAATGAGCGACCAGTTACGTGGCGCCGGCGTTGATTTGATTGAAGGATTTGGACTTGAGCAACTGGCGCTCAAACCCGACGTCTTCGTTGTCGGCAACGCCATCTCACGCGGCAACCCGTTGCTCGAAGCCATACTCGACCAAGGCTTGAACTATGTTTCCGGCCCGCAATGGCTGGCTGAAAATGTACTTCAGGGTCGCTGGGTACTCGGAGTTGCCGGCACGCACGGCAAAACGACAACCAGTTCGATGCTGGCCTGGATACTCGAAGATGCCAACATGTCCCCCGGCTTCCTGATTGGTGGCGTGCCGCTTAATTTTGGCGTTTCCGCCCGACTCGGCGAGACACCTTTCTTTGTCATCGAAGCGGATGAATACGACACGGCCTTCTGTGACAAGCGCTCCAAGTTTGTTCATTACCGCCCGCGAACAGCTGTTTTGAACAATCTTGAATTTGATCATGCAGACATTTTCGCCGATCTTGCTGCGATCGAAACACATTTTCACCACCTTGTGCGCACCCTGCCCGCCACCGGACTGATCGTCAGCAATGCAGACGAGGCGAGCCTTGAACGTGTATTGCAGCGCGGTTGCTGGACACCAGTCGAGCGTTTTAATGGCCAAACAGGCTACCGGGTCAGCGGTGACGACGCTAGTGGCGAACTGATTTTGACCGGGCCGGCAGGAGAAATTGGCCGCAGCCAGTGGCAGCTTTCAGGTGAACACAATCGCGCCAACGCCTGCGCTGCGCTGCTGGCTGCCCGTCATGTTGGCGTCCCGTTCGACAAGGGACTGGAAGCGCTGTCACGCTTCGTCAATGTAAAACGGCGCATGGAAATCCGTGGCGAAGTGCGTGGCATTACGGTTTACGACGATTTTGCCCATCACCCGACGGCCATCGCTACAACGGTTGCCGGTCTACGCCGCAAAGTGGGCAGTGCACGCATTCTTGCCGTGCTTGAGCCACGCTCCAACACCATGAAGCTGGGCACGATGAAGAGTCAATTGCCGGCCAGCCTGAGTGAAACCGATGCCGCATTCTGTTATGCCGGCAACTTGGGATGGGATGCCCGTGAGGCATTGGCACCCATGGGTGAGCGTGCCGTGATTGAAGATGACCTTGAACAGCTGACGCGAAAAATTGTCGCCGCAGCCCACCCAGGTGACCATATTCTGGTCATGAGCAACGGGGGGTTTGGTGGGATTCACGGCAAGCTTCTGGAAGCACTAGCCAACTAACTGTTACGGTCAACTGAAAAAATGGCCGAAAAAATTGCGGGAAGGTTTCCCTTCCCGCAATTTCATTAAAACAACTTCAGCTTAACGAACCATTGATTCAAGCACAGCCAGCGCGGTCATATTGACCAGACGGCGAACCGTTGCAGTCGATGTCAGCACATGCACCGGACGAGCAGCGCCAAGCAGGATGGGGCCGATTGTCACGCCCTCACCGGCCGTCATCTTCAGCAGGTTGTAACAGATATTTGCCGCATCAATATTCGGCATGATCAGCAGATTGGCTTCGCCTTTGAGCGGTGATTCAGGATTGGCTGCAAAGCGAACTTCTTCGGAAAGAGCAGAATCTCCATGCATCTCGCCGTCAATTTCCAATTCGCCATGAGTCATCGCAGAAACAATTGCTGCCGCACGACTCATTTTTCTTGATGATTCGGAATTGCCGGAACCAAAATTGGAATGCGATAACAGGGCAACTTTCGGGTGTATGCCGAAGTGCTTGACCTGCTCTGCGGCCATCAACGTCATTTCAGCAATTTCTTCAGCGCTAGGCGTCTCATTGATGTGCGTGTCACAGATGAATATCGAACGACCTGGCAACATCAGGTAGTTCATGGCGGCCAGCGTATTAACGCCTTGCCGCTTGCCGATAACCTCCTTGATCACACCCATGTGGTGGCTGTACTGGCCGGTCATGCCGCAAATCAGGCCATCCGCGTAGCCCAGTTTAAGTAACATTGAGCCGATCAGAGTTGGTTTACGGCGCATCGCCTCTTTGGCAATCGCTGGCGTAATCCCGCGCCGAGCCATCATCTTGTGATATGTGGTCCAGCATTCACGATAACGCTCATCTGATTCGGGATTGACGATATCAAAATCAACCCCGGACTTGATGCGCAGATTGGCTTTTTCGAGACGATGTTCGATGACTTCTGGACGACCAATCAGAATGGGGCGCGCAAATTTTTCTTCGATAACAACTTGAACGGCACGCAAAACACGCTCATCTTCGCCTTCGGCAAAAATAATTCGCTTACCTTGTGCCTGACGTGCGGCCTGGAAGATGGCACGCATGCCAACGCCGGTGTGATAAACAAACTCGGAGAGCTTGGCGCGATAAGCGACCCAATCAGTGATCGGGCGTGTTGCAACACCTGAATCCATCGCCGCCTGAGCAACCGCCGGGGCAATCTTGACGATTAAACGCGGATCAAACGGTTTGGGAATCAGATATTCCGGGCCAAAGGACAGGGTATGGCCGGGATATGCCATCGCCACTTCATCAGTCACTTCGGCTTCAGCCAGCTCGGCAATGGCGCGCACCGAAGCCATCTTCATCTCTTCAGTAATACGGGTAGCGCCTACGTCGAGCGCACCACGGAAGATGAAGGGGAAGCAGAGTACGTTATTAACCTGGTTCACATAGTCGGAACGGCCTGTAGCGATAATCGCATCCGGGCGAACTTCCTGAACCAGTTCCGGCATGATTTCCGGAGTCGGGTTGGCCAGCGCGAAGACCATCGGCTTTTCCGCCATGCTGACAACCATGTCCTGCTTGACGACGCCAGCGGCAGAGAGGCCGAGGAAAATATCGGCGCCAACCATGGCATCAGCCAGTGTTCGTTTTTCTGTATTCTGGGCGTAACGGGCCTTGGTTTCGTCCATGCCGCCTGGGCGACCGACATAGATGACACCCTTGGAGTCACAAATGGTGATGTTCTCGCGCTTGACGCCGAGATCGCACCACAGGTTTACACAGGAGATGGCGGCTGCACCGGCACCGGAAACAACGACCTTGACCTCGTCGATTTTCTTGCCGACGACCTTCAGGCCATTCAGCATGGCCGCGCCGGAAATGATCGCGGTGCCGTGCTGGTCATCGTGGAAGACCGGAATATTCATTCGTGCCTTGAGCTTCTCTTCAATATAGAAGCATTCCGGCGCCTTGATGTCTTCAAGATTGATGCCGCCGAGCGTCGGCTCCATGGCGGCGATCATGTCAATCAACTTATCCGGGTCGTTCTCTGCCAGTTCGATGTCGAAGACGTCAATTCCAGCGAATTTCTTGAACAAACAGCCCTTGCCTTCCATCACCGGCTTGGCGGCCAATGGGCCAATATTGCCAAGACCAAGCACGGCAGTACCGTTGGTGATGACGCCAACCAAATTGGCGCGCGAGGTGTACCAGGCGGCAGTTGCCGGATCTTCAACGATGGCATCACACGCGGCCGCGACACCCGGCGAGTAAGCAAGCGCGAGGTCGCGCTGGTTAGTCAGGCCCTTGGTCGGGCGTACAGAAATTTTGCCTGGCGTAGGCCAGCGATGGTATTCAAGTGCGGCTTCGCGCAAGTCCTTTTCCACAGGGTCTCCTTGGAATTCGTCGGTAAAGGGAAACCCCGTAGGGTACTCCAAAGGTTTACGGGCGGCAAACCATAATTATGAATTACTGAGATCAGAATCGATGCGAAATTGTTAGGCGCAGCGTTCGTGGTTCGCTCGGGTGTATGTGTCGATCAGCCTGTGGAAACGTTTCATTGCTTAACTGTGATTCGTACCAGTATTCGACATCGTTCACCCTGCGGTCGAACAGGTTATACACATCCATCGCCACCTGCGTACGCTTGTCGAACTTGTACCCCAACCGCAGATTGGTCAGGGCCGAGCCGGATGAACGTACCGAGTTATCTTCGATCAAGTGGCGCGGACCAAAGTAGCGGAACCGCAATGTGCCGAACCATGGCCCAAGCTGATCTAAGGTCAATCCCAGATTGACCGTGCATGAAACGGCACCGGGAATGTAGTTTCCGGCAACATCGGAATCACGAAAACGGGCATGCGAGACGGCCAGGTCGGCATCGATAGCCAGCCAGTCGGTCGGCACATATAGATTGGTCCACTCGACACCATAACGTCGTGAGGGACGCGAGGCTTCGGTTGTTCCTGCATCGCCAACAAAGAGCAACTCGGAGGCTTCTTCCAGTTGCCACAAGGCGACAGTCGATTGCCAACCCTGAACAATTTCCGTACGCAGGCCAATCTCGCTGCCTTTGGTACGCACCAGCGGCTTGACTCGACCCACCGGGTTACCGCTGCCCGGATCCTGTGTGATGGTGGTGCCACGCGCATCGTTGGAGTGGAAACCGTGGCCATAGTTGAAATAAAGCTCAGTCTTTTGCCAAGGGCCAAAAACCAGGGAGAATTTTGGCGTCAACATCTGATCGCTGGCCTTGCCGGAATTGGCACTCAAATTCGAGTCGACCGTAAAATCGTAGGCATCGCCGCGCAAACCTGAAATCGAGCGCAACCAGGACGTCCAGCGCAACTCGTTTTGCGCCCACAGCGCGAGACTGCGTTGGGCGACATTGTCTTCGCGCACGGTATTCCAGGTATTACGCTGACTGGTGTTATAGAGGCCGACCGGGCGGAGACGGTCCATACGCCCCTGCACACCGAAGGCATTGCTCACATCAAAATTGCTCCAGCGATCATACAGTGTGTGTGATGCAGCGAAACCACCAACCTGTCGACGTTCACCCTGCTTGAACTGATCACCCATATCGCAATTACCGTTAGCTGCAAAATCATTCAGGCAATATTGGAAATTGGACCAGAGATCGAGGCCGGAGCGTAACCACCAGACGTTGGCCTTGCTTTGGCTATTGTCACCGCGTTTTGCCCACTCACCGGACAAACTGTAGCGATAGGTTTCACCGCCCGTCGTCGAGTCGAGCGTGCCGTAGCGGCTAACCAAACCGCTGTCGATAGCTCGCTTGGCGACCTGATCGGTTGATGTCCAGTTTCCCCTGTAGGCCATTCCGGTCAGCGAAAAGCCATCGTAGCGCGTGCCTTCGCTGTAACGCAGAAGACCATTTAATTTGCGGTAATTTTCCGCTGCCTGCCATGGGCCGTCGTTGTGAAATAGCTCAAGCCCGTAGAGCAGATTTCCGTTGCCAACCACAGGGGAACCCGCCAACAGGCTGCGCGCATAGCCATGCTGGCCAAGCGTCACTTGCGCCAAAGTACCGTCAATTTTGCGGAAATAGTCGATATGTGCGGCGCCAGCAGAGGAAAAATCGCCTTCTTCGGCGTAATACGGGCCTTTACGATAACTGATACGGTCAACCAGTTCCGGGATCAAAAAATTGAGATCGCTGTAACCCTGCCCGTGAGCGTGGGTCGGCATATTGACCGGAACACCACCTACATAAGTGGCGAAATCCGTTCCGTGATCAAGATTGAATCCACGCAAAAAATACTGGTTGGCTTTGCCGTCGCCGGCATGTTGCGTGACGATCAGACCCGGCACCATTTCCAGCGCCTCACCGGGGCGCAAAATCGGCACCGTCGCCAGTCGCTGGCTGGAAACCACACCCTGGCTACCGGCAGCAGCGATGCCTTCAAGATTTTCAGCCTTGGCACGAACTTCAACCACCGATAACTCGGCTGTTTCGCCGGCAAGAGCGGGCGAGGTAGCCAGCCCGATATATGAATAAA
>ERZ724523.226-NODE-226-length-33037-cov-5.404130_pt1 | contig 33037 bp, 26 predicted proteins | sample MGYA00376056_ERZ724523 | MGnify/ENA primary metagenome ERZ724523 (study PRJEB28724, sample SAMN07190888) | wastewater metagenome | isolation source: influent of sewage treatment plant in Hong Hong | place: USA: Christiansburg, Virginia | collected 2016-03-01 ... | reverse complement strand
GCCAAAACTCCATAATCACATCCTTCGAATGAAAATCCTTCAGGGGGGATTTTTTTGGAAGAGTGAGTTCTTGTGTTGTCTGTATGAATCGATCAACTTGCCACCAATAATAGTTAAATTGTTCGGGCGTGAAGTTGCGGTAAAGGGATACTTCTGCTTTGGCAATCGCCAGTGCGTTTGGGGAACAGGCCAATTCAATCCCGGGATTCAGGAAAACACCAGGGTCACCGTGATCGGTCCAATAATCCGATGGAACGATCAATACCGGGCAGCCGCAAGACAAGGCTTCCGGTATTAGACTGGTCAATTCGTAGCAGTAAAGCACTTCGGCTGTTCTGAGAATTTGCGCAATATCCTCTGGGGATAATGATATTTCCAGGCCGAGGCTTATCGCTTCACCGGTTATCCCTGGGACTAATTGTCCGCCGGATGCGTAGTATTTATTTGCATAGTAATAAACACCGCTTCGTGACTGGTCCTGGCTGTTATTTTTGTTGTTGAATATCTCGCCATCTACGGAAGGGAAATTGAGAATTTTTCCGTTCATTCCAGCTGGTAGGCACCACCTCGCGAAATAAAAAATCTCTTCCGACGGATTGAAATCCAGAGTGCCGCCAATATGCCCGGGGCGGTTGAGTAACCAGCGCGCAACGCTTGGAATATGCAGCGGATTACCTTCGACCACCTCGGGGTAAACTACGATTGGATGTTTTCCCGCAAGATAGTGTTTGTGAACGATCTCACTGGTCAGTTGCGGGGTGTGTAAACGGTGATTGAATGATGTTGCGTTAACTATATAGGCCTCTTCGCCAAGTTGGTTCAAGGCATGGCATAGGTAGTGAAGGCAGCGTATTCCAGCAGATGAGTGGCGATAGTCTTGCGCTGAAATATAGTAGGGCCGGCGGCGCTTCGCGAAGAAACTCAGCCCCTTGGCCAGCGGCGTCGGTGGCGCTGGCAGGTCGTCCATATGGTAGCCAAGTGTCAGTTGCTCCTTGCCGAGAAATATCCGGAACAGGTTGCTGGTCTGGACGTCAAAATATTGTCGATAGATACCGGGTCTTTGAGCCTCATCATGCAAAGTTTGCAATTTTTGGTGGTGTCGGCCGATGGCTTTCGCGATAAGGGAACTGTCAATTGCCAGTCCGAAATGCCGAAGCGCTTTTAGCAGCGTGCCTTGCACGTCGGCCACGAGGTCCTCGTAATGAATTGAAAAACCCCGGCATTCTTTCAGCAGGCTGATCAGTGGCGGTACCACAATCCTCAGGTTATGCGAAATGACCATCTCGATCGCATCTTCCATCCGGTACCCCACTGGTACGGTTGGTTCCCCGATTTTTATCATGCCCCCTGCGAGGAGCGGGGCCATGTCGCGCAGGTCGCGGTAGAGGAATATCCAGCCAGTGCCAGGGTTGCTGACGCTGGCATCGATGGTGAACATGCCAGGCCGCTTTAACTGGTAGCGCGGTCGGTCCTCCTCCGGGGGCAAGGTGGCGTCAGTCGCGTAGCCAAGTTCGGCAAGAACATCGCTCAGGAAAGCATTGAGAAAAGACTCACCAGAGGCGGGCAGGGGGCATAGATTGATGTTGACTGGCATGGTCTCTAGTGTTCAAGGAGTAGGGGAACAGATCAATGGCTTGGTCACGGCGAAGCACGTTTTGACGTACCATCTTCGCCAGACACTAGATGATAAAACAGGGATTTTCATGAATTTCAAAGACTTGCTCAAAAAAGGCTTGCTTGGATATCAGCCGATTTTTTTCCCCAATGGCGTGATGACCGGTACCGGCTATCAGTTTTTCGGCAACTTCCGTTTGGCCGCGGAGACTCCGGTAGAGGACAGTTCCGATCAAAATGGATTCGCCGACAGCAATGAGACCAAGTTTAACCCCAGAAGACTCGGAAACCTGTATATCCCACCCGAGGTCGGAGGTGTCGAGGAATTCGATACTGAGTGCTACTACCGCATCGCTGACTATGAATTGCCGCAATTCGTCGCGGACAATCTGCTGCTCAAGCGCGTTTATCAGCATTTTGTGGCGAAGACCCTGGAAACTGCGGGTGCCGGGCGGGTTCAGCTCGATTCGATGCTTGAGGTTGGAAGCAATACCTGCCTTTTTCCCCTCGAGTTTTCGAAATCCGGTGTGGCCGCCTGCCACGGAGCGGATATCGTCGATTATTCTGATGTGGTATCGGTGCTTTCGGTGTTGAATGACGCTCCGGTCGAATTCCACCACATGTGCGATGACAGCGAAGCTACCTGGCAATCACTGCCCAAGGCCGATCTGGTCTGGAGTTATGCCGTCCTCTTGCATCAATCGAATCCTTTGGTGCATCTGACGCGACTGGCGGCGAAGGCAAGGAAGGCGATTTTCGTCATGACCAATTGTGGGGGCGACGGAGAATGGGGAAATCCGGACGACATGGCGATCAAATATTGCTCCGCCAATTCCTACTATGCATCGGGATTCCCCAATTGCTTTGACGTCACCATCGTCAGTCCCGCCCTGATCCGTTTTTCCCTGCTCCGGCTCGGTTTTTCGCATGTCCTTGAGCTTCCACCTCCGGAGTTCGAGCATGCGTCGGAGAAGGAGTATGAAAACTTTAAGACTTGGATGAGAAGGCATCGTTGTTTCCTGGCCTTCAGGGATGCGCCGCTCGACGATGAGTCACTGGACGATTACTCGGTGGAAACCGAGAGAAACCCGTATAACGGCGAGGAAGTCCGGGTGCATCGCGGTTACCACAACAACGTTTTCCTGAAGAGCGGCCGCTATTTCATCGTTCCTCACGGTCGCTGGATTGCCACGGACCATCGGCAGCTCCGTTCGTTTGCCAGCTTGCCGCGTGCGATCGACCATCTGGAACAACTGGCGGAAGAAATTAAACCTTTTCCGGTGCCGGTCGATGAAATCGACGGCTATCCGCTGGTCCGCTTCAGGAATCTCTACTATCTTTGCCCGAACCGGACGTTTCCCGATCCTGAGCGGGAAGACGACCTCGAAAACCTTCACGTTCTCGACAGCGTCGATAAATGGAAGTCGCTACGCTCACGAACGGAGATTGCCGCTTTATTGACTCAGTCCTATCGCATCCGGGACCTCATCAACGACGTCTGCATCGTGCGTGCCGCGACAGGCAATTACCTTGCCTTCAGGAGTGCAACGGACAGCTCGCTCGGTGAGTGTCTGGGCTGTTCGGATAATCTGGCCGATATCAGGCGGAGCGTCTTGACCGCCGAGATACTTGCCTCGATGGCGCCTGCCATTTGGCCATAAAGCGAGAGTGCCTAACAGTAGTCTTGCCGATCTGGGCGGTTGTTAGCAACAAAAACAGCGGGACATCGACTTACCGGGCGAGCGTTGGCTTGTTATCCTGTACTGCCCGGAGGTGGCTTCAGAAATTTGTCGATACGCTGCAGCACATATTTGACGCATTCATCAAGTTGAACGATGCCTGTGTCTAGACTCGCAGTGGGATTTTCCGGTGCTTCGTAGGGGGAACTGATCCCTGTGAATTGGCTGATCTCGCCACGCCTCGCCCTTTGATAGAAACCTTTTGGGTCGCGTTGCTCGCAAACGCCAATGGGGGCGGAAAGATAGATTTCCCTGAATCGATCAGTGCCGATGATGTCCGCCGCCATCTGGCGGTCGCTGCGGAAAGGGGAAATGAAGGCGGTAATGACGATGAGCCCGGATTCATTCATCAGTCGGGCCACCTCTGCCACCCGACGGATATTTTCCCGGCGGTCGGAGTCAGAAAACCCCAGATCGCTGCACAGGCCATGCCGGATGTTGTCTCCATCGAGGACGACGCAGGCATACCGGGCAGCCGTCAATCGGGCTTCGAGCGCGCAGGCCAGCGTTGACTTGCCAGACCCCGACAGCCCGGTCATCCAGATCGTCACGGGGGTTTGGCCGAATAGTTGGTGACGGTCAGCCGGGGTGACCTGACTGGTATGCCATACCAGCGTGTTGTTCGGAATTTGTTCGGGCACGGGGCTATCGGTTCAGTCGTTGCATGATGCGGAATTTAACCCAGCCCTCGGTGTTTTCGGAAATGATTTTGTCCGGTAGCGAATCGAAGCGTTCCGCAAGGTCAATCGGGCCGAGTTTCTGCGGTACGCCGAGGAAACGTCCGCGTAGCCGGATGATGTTGTAGCCCAGGTAGTCGGTTTCGAGCGTGATCGGCGTTTCGTTGAACACGTCGCCGGAGCAGGTTAGTGGACGCTTTCGCAATTCTGCGGTGAATGCAGGCGTTTTCGCAATTTCTCTCCGGGCAAGCAGGCGCGGAGCAACATGACGCAAAACCCGGTTTAGTAGCCCACGAAGCATTCCTGGCGGCCGGGAATAGCCGAGTTCGTGCATGAAGTCTTGTGGCAGGCCGAAAAAACGGGCGAGTGTTCGGGCCGGAATTTTTTCGGCAAAACTGCCGATACGCCCCTCGTTGAAAGTTGCGCTGTCGCGGTTGAACAGTTTCCGGGTGTAGTCCGAAGGCCTGCCCGGGATGTGGAGTTTGAGTTGCAGCGACCAAATGGCCATGGCCTGGAGTTCGTCATCGCCACCCCCATGGTTTCCGATCAGCTCTTCGAATGAAAGTGCTGCGACGTTGGCAAAATGCAGCCAGGGAATGAAGCCGCCGATGCGTTCGCGCAACGAACCCAGTAGCCAGTCATTGCCGAGCAGTACTTCCAGGCGTTCAGTGAAACTGCGTTTGTCTAGATAGGCGGCGAAACTGGTTTTTCCCGGGAGGTGGTAGTAATTTGCTTCAGAAACCAGTACGTCCAGTGGATTGCGGTAAATGAACAGTGCCGGTGCCCGCATGAACGGGTGATGCCGATTGCCGAATGCCTGTCTTCGCACGGTATCGACAAAAAAGTCTTTGGCCACGGTATGCGAGTTAGAGTATTCGATGCAATACCAGTGTGCTGGCTGAGCTTCGTGCACACAGTTGATTCCTTGCCAATAGCCGAAAGCATTGGCCAATTCGTAGAGTAGGTGGGTGCCGCTTTTCGGAATTGAAATCAGGTAGAGCGGTCGCTTGCTCCAGTGATGTGAAGTCAGAGGAGCTATAACGAGAATGCCGGGTATATCGACAAAGTTGATTAACTGGAGCGACAGGATTTCCGGATTGTTTTCCAGCAATAGCGCGATGTCGGGCGAAAAGTCGTCCGGTAGTGAAAATGGTGTGGTGGTGTCAGGAGGAGCCACGCGGAGGGTGAATCCGGGGGGCGCATGTTTCAGGATTTCTTCGGCGAGAGTTGGATCGCTGGCTGAAGGTACCAACCAGACGCGGCATTTTGCCTGCCCGGCCGGAATCTCGGCGAGAGCATTGAGGAAGCTGTCGCTACTTCCATCAACGAAACGAAGTTCGCAACTGGGCGGTTGGCTGGAGTGGTTGTCTGGCATTGGCTAGCGGGTATTGGGTGATGTTGTGACTAACTGAAGCGTTTGGGCAAAGGCCTTTTGGTATCGCTCCGGATCGTCTCGGGCAAGTGTCGTGCGATGGCTATCTGCTAGCATTTTTAGCTGCGCGGGTATGGCGGCGAGATCATTCCATTCCTCGGACAGAATGTCTTCGATCAGGGCGTTTAGCTGACCTGTGGCTTCTTCCGCGACATCCCAGACCCGGCGTTCAAGAGCCTCGTCGGTGAAGATGGAGCGTTCGATCTGGGTCCACTCCCGCCAATCATGGCGTTTGAACGCGAACTTGTCGGAAACGAGATTGGATTTGTTGAAGGCGTAGGTAAACAAATCGGGATCCGGGAAGTCTCGAAACACTGTCCCGGTGCGAAGGTGGCCGGCAACACGTTGCTGGAAATCGGTGTAGTGTCTGGCGTCGAGGTATTCGATCCGGCCATATCCCAAAGCTTCCATCGGTGTTTCCAGTCCGTGCGCCTTCATCATTTCGAGATGCTCGTTCGTCATCCAGTTCTTCCAGTCGCCGACGATGCCCTTGCCGTTCCGGAAATTGTGCTTGTGCGCCTGGGTCAGGTTGACGTGATCCAGCTTTTTCCAGAGATTGGCCGCAAATCCTTCGCGCAATGGGATGCCAGTTTCATTGGCGAGGCGTTCGATGGTCGGTACCGGGTGTTCGATCAGGTCTTCCCAGCGCATGACGATGTAGCGATCCGAAGCGGCAACGAATTCATCAAGGTAGCCCTTCAGGAAGCGGACGAGTCCCTCGAAGAAGTCGAGGTCGGTGAACTTGTAGAGTGCCAGGTTTTGCCGGATCAGATCGTTGTCGTCTTCAGGTGGAACGAACTTCTGGATGTATTCGCTGGCCAGTGCGTTCAATGAAAATACGGAGGAGTTGAGAATCCCGGCCGGGTGCCGGCACGAGGCGTAGCGGGTGTAGTCGAGATAGCCGGGATGATCCGGCCACAAGGAAGGGGCGGTATGCGAATGGACGATTTCGTCCATGTCGAGTACCTGGCGTGGATGGGATGTGACCAGCGTGAAGTCGCCCTTGCCGCGGACTCCGATGTACTTGCGAAAGGCAGCATAGCCTTCCCGGTGCTCGGAAAGCCATTTCGGACCGCCGACGATATAGCGGAAATTCGGGTTGTAAAGCAGGTCCTGGTCGATGCCTTCAGCCGAGAAAACGCTGACGATACGTTCGGCTGTCGTGTCGCCCAGTTCGCGCATGAGCGAATTGAGAACCTTCTGCCGCTGGTCTAGCTTGCTCGGGCAGCGTGGTACGAAATGTATAACGACGCTGGCCAGCAGGGCGAATCCACTGCGGGGAGCGCCGACGACGAGGGGTTTGTAGGGTTGCATGATGGATAACCTGTTCTGCTCGGCTAATGAATTATGGCTGCACCGATGTTAAGGATTCCTGATAGCAAGGAATCCCCGGAATGGATATCCGTTCCATGCATATGAATGGATCTGAGGGACAGGAAGTTCGATTATTTTTGAAAAACCCATGAGTTCCATGGATTTGTGGAACAACGGTACGGATATGGCGGTCAGATTGTCGAAGCAATATGGAAAAACGTCGCCCGGCTAATCCCCTCGCGGGGTGCCATATCGAACGACATTTGAGTCATCGTGATTAAACAGGGTCCATACGAACAGGGCATTTTTGCTGAGTCGGCCAAGTTCAGCCAGAAGATGTAGCGGGTCCGATACATGGCAGAGCATAGCCATTGAGGTTACGACATCAAATGCTTCGACTCCTGCGATGCGATGTTGTTGCGGTTCGTACCATGCGTGGATGAATTCCGCGTTAGTACCCTGAATTGAATTCAGAAAATTGAATACGCGGGAAAAGTCCTGTCGGTCACAGCCGGTCGCTCGTTTCGCTCCGCGTTGAGAAAAACTGATCGGAATATATCCATTGTTACATCCAACATCGAGAAATGAATTGTTATCGATGCCTCCTGCAGTGTGATCAATAATTTGTTCAACCAAGGAGTCATAGAAGTCCGCTAGGCGCCGGTTAGCCAGATGGAACTCGGTTCTGTTCCTGTCTGCTAACAGTCTTCTTGCAAGTTCCGGGGATGCGCGAAGATGTTCCGGTATATCTGGATAATGAACCAGCCCTACATAGCGTTGCTGCTCGAACTCGAAGCCGACGCCGACCTCGAGATTGTCCGAAAATACGAAGGGCTGATATGAAATCAACCCTTCGATAATAAATTTTTTGGCCTCGTCAATTTTGTTGTCGTCGAGTGCTTTGTCGCGGAAATCCAATTTCTTTCTCCTGCAGTGCTTTTTACTGTTCCATCGGTTATTTCACGATGTCCCAGATTGTCGAGTAACCTTTGCTGCCATCTGCTCGCAATAGACTGTGTTCCCCCCATAAGTGGGCCGCCCCCTCGAAGGCCTCATCTACGGCAACAACAACCCCCGGGTGAATGGCGGCAAAAACGGTACCTTGCCCATCAATGCAGTCATCCTCCTTTGCCAAAATTATACGATTGCGCAATTCTCCTGCCGGCCGGCATTCGCAATCATGTCCGCATAAAATTCCGCCATTGCGGACTTTGGGGTGCCAGCGTTCGATATCTTTACTGGTTTGTAGATACGAGTGATCTCCGTCAATAAATACGAGATCAAACGAATTGTCGGCGACTGTTTTTGCAGCTTCTTGGCTAGTCATTACCAGTTGCTTGACTCGATCCCTTCCTCCCGAAAGTTCGACGTTGTGGCGGAATGTCGCGAGAACATCATAATTCTGCACAATCTGTAAATGTCGACTTACATTAGGACTGCCCTGCCAGGTATCGACGCAATAAAGAAGGGCATCCGGAACCGGTAACAGCATCTCGATGATGGCACGTGTGCTGCCGGTACCTAACCAGCTGCCAACCTCAAGAATCCGGCAACCGGGTTTGAGAATTCGAGATACTAGCTGACGCAAGGCCTCGCAATCATCCGGACTGAATGATGGATAGGGCTGAAGAAACAGAGGATTGTTCACTGTTGACCTACGCCGATTTTCCGGTGAGCTGCTTGGCCTTGCGGTCGGCATAACCGCCAATCTTGATGTTGTAGGCTTCGGTTGCGTCCAGGATGCGCTCCAGTCGTTCGCGCCGGACTTGCTGGTCGATGAATGGCCCCGTGCTGTGCCATAAAGTTGTGGGAATCACTACCGGGTATTTCACTTCAAGTTCTTCCATGTTCCCCTGAAGCACGATCCCGAATTTCGCGGGATCGGTCCAGTACACGCTCGCCGTGGTCAGGATCAGCGTGTTGAGGTTCTCGATCAGGTCGAACTTGTCGCGGTTCTTGATGATGTTGTCGATGGTTTCGTCGATGTCGGCGTCGGTTTCGCCGGGAATGCCGATCACCAGATTGATGCCGACGCCGATGCCGGCACTCTTGGTATAGCTCAGCACTTCCTCGATCATGCCGAGCGTGTAGCCCTTCTTGTGCAGCTTGAGGGTGTTTTTCGACCAGCCGTCGATGCCGTAGCGCAGATTGCCGAAACCAGCCTCCTTCAGGACCTTGAAGTAATCCTCCGTATAGCCCTTCTGCACGCGCAACTGGCCGACCATGGTGACGTCGCGGATGCCGCGTCGGATGATTTCCTCGCACACCGCACGCACGGCTTCCGGATCGCCTGAGAGGTCGCTGTCGTTGAAATGGAAGAGGCGACCGCCATTGTCAGCGAACCATTCAATTTCGTCGGCGACCTTGACCGGATCGCGTCGCCGCCAGTGAAAGCGTTCACCGCAGAAATTGCAACGCGACCAGCGGCAGCCGCGCGAGAGGATGATCGGAATCAGCTGGTAGGCGTTGTAATTTCGGTAGAGCTGGATATCCGCCCACTCGTAGGTCGGGAAACCCAGTGCGTCGATATCCTCGGGCAATGCGGCGGGGGCGAACGGGGTGCCGAGAACCGAGGCCAGGCGGCTCTTGGCGATGACGCCGGGGATGTGAAAGTGGCGGCGCCCGGCGAGCAGCGCCTCGATCAGCGGCGGCAAGCTGTTTTCCGCTTCGAAAATGACCATGTAGTCGTAGTCTTCGATGACGCGCGGACTGGTCTTGGCGTTGTTGCAATCGTATCCGCCGACGACGATGATCATTTCCGGTCGGGCCAGGCGAAGCTTGCCGATGATTTCCGTGGATACCAGGCGGTTTGTGCCGTGCAGCGACAAGCCCAGAATTTTCGGATTGGCCGCGATCAGTCGTTCTGTTGTGCGGTCGAGTTCCTTGCGGAAATATTCGACATAGTCCGGGTTGTACCAGAAGTCCTCGGTCGTCGTGACGCCCCACGGATCGGTCGGCATTTCCTTGCCGGACGGGGTGTAAAGACGCTTCTCACCGTCGAGCAGGCGGCGCGAGTGGTAGCGGTGGTAGAAGATCATGTCCAGGTCGGCCGTCTGGAAACGGCAGCTGGTGGTCTTCAGGATGTTGTTGACGTAGCCCAGGCCGTTCGGCATCAGGCCAAGAAAGCGGGCCGGAAAATCGATCAGCAGGAAATCGAGCCCAGGCTCGAAGTCGATCGGCGGGATCGGCAGCGGATATATGTTGTATTCGGCATCGTGGAAAGCGTGGCTGGGCTGTAATTCGCCCGGCAGGGCATCGACCAGCGATTCCCAATCGACGATCCTCGGCTGGCCGGGCAATTTGGCCAGGGCATGGCGCGCGTCGAGATTGTCCAGATAGGCGGTCGGCGTCAGCCAGAGCGTATCAATTTCGCTCACGGCGGCCAGCGGTTTGACCGGGATGCCGTGCAACTCGGTGTGCGCAAGCTCTGGCTGCGGCTCGATGATGCAGTGCACGCGCGCCCTGAGGCGGGGCGAAAGGCCAAGCAGATAGCGGCTGAGCGGCTCGGCACCGTACAGGGCAAGTCGGCCATCGGCCGGAATGGTCGTCAGCAGCGCATCGAGAAGAGCGCTATCGTCGGCGCCGCCGTCTTGCTTGAATAGCTTGCCGGCGAGCAGGCGCTGGCGCTGCTTGAGCAGGTCGCTTTCCTTCATCCAGGTATGGTAGGTGACCGCATCACCGGTAAAGCCGATGCTGCGCAACTCGTCGCGCATCGGGGCATGGTCCGAGAGCATGGCGAAGACCACGGCGTCGAGGTCGGTGAAATTGTTGTGATCAGCCAGGAAGCTGCGACTTTCCAGGACCGGGATGCAGGCCACGGTGCCGCATTCGGGCGGCGTGCGGTCGACGAAGCGAACGACCTCGATTTCGTTGCGTTGTAGAAGCTCCAGGCATTGCTCGCCAAATTTCCCGGCGCCCCAGATGGCGACTTTTTGCCAGCGGCGATCAATTGCGGGTGAAAGCATGTGTTTCCCTTTCGACAGGTCGGGCTTGGCTGTAGGTGGCATCGAGCAGATGCTTCATCAACGCCGGCATCGGCATTTCGGCCATGAAGCGCTCGCGGCGGGTCAGGGCTTCGTTGGCCCATTGGTCATCGACAAGAATTTCACAGCAGCGTTCGATAAAACTTTCCGGGGCCGCTTCGATGATGTACGGCGAGAGGTCGCATTGCACGGGCGTGTGCTCGGAAAGCAGAAGGGAATCGTTTGACAGATGGTAGTGGTAGCGCGAGTTCGAGGGATAACACCAGTTATCGGTCTGCTTGATGTTCAGGCCGATCTTGGCGCGCGCGATCAGGTCTTCGCGCTGGACGAAATTCAGCGGCTTGGTCGCGACGGCATTGAAGCCGCGCTTCGCCAACTCGCGAATCACGTTATGCCGGTGATTGGTCAGCGTGCCGGTAAAAATGGCATCGATGTCCTTGTGCTGAACCGGCTTGTGCCGTACCCGCGCGAAGCCATCAACATAGCCGTGCGGGAGATAGAAGACGCTGGCGTTGCCGGTCGCTTCCTTGAATGGCGCGACCTGGCTCTCGGCAAGATGCCAGATGGCGCGTGTCATCTCCTGGGCCACCAGGAAGGTTCGGAATCGCTTGCGCCAGTATTCTGGCACGTCGTAATGCGAGTCGCGGGTCGATTCGGCGTCACCGCTGTTGAAGTCGTTGAAGCTCTTGCCGGTGACGAATTCGGTGGCGACGATGATGAATTCCGTGCCTGGCGTTTTCCGGACCTCCTTCATCGCCTCGACGAAGTCGTAGGTGAAGCATTCGAGCAGGATATTGACCTTGCCGGGGATCATCCTCTCTTCCAGGTCAGCCTTGTAACCAAAGGCTTCCAGGCTGAGCTTGATTAGCAGCAGGGTATCCATGATGTGGAATGGATCCCGGCCGTGATTGCCATAAACTAGCTTGAATTCCATCTGCTTAGACGTTGCCGTACTTGGAGTTCTTGAGCATTGTGAATCCCTTGATCAACTCGGCGATGCCAGCCTCCAGCGTGACCGAGGTACGGTAGCCAGTGGCTTCGAGCTTGGCGTTCGAGACGATGTAGTTACGTTGATCCGGGTCCTTGCCGACAAGTGCTTCCATGACGACAAAACCGGGAATCTGCTTCTGGATGTGTTCGCAGAGTTCCATTTTCGAGACATTGGCTTCGGACAAGCCGACGTTGTAGATCTCGCCCTTCATTACCTCGAAATTTTTGATACCGTGCTGGAATACCCGCGAAACATCGCGGACGTGGATGTAGTTGCGCTTGAAGTGGCCCTCGAACAGGACGATGAAGCGGTCGTGCACGGCGCGGTAAGTAAAATCATTAACCAGCAGGTCAATGCGCATGCGTGGCGACATGCCGAACACCGTTGCCAGCCTGAAGCTGATGGTGTTGCGGTGCTGCATCAGGTGTTTCTCGATTTCCACCTTGTCGATCGCGTACTTCGAGATCGGCCGCAAGGGCGACTCTTCAGTGCAAAAATTGTTTTCGTCGCCGCTGCCGTAAGCGCTGTTGGTGGTCGGCATCAGGATGCGCTGCTCCGCCGAAACCAGTTTCAGCATCAACTTGATCGCATCGTGATTGATCGTCTCCGCGCCGACCGGATCCTGGTTGCACAGCGGGGCGCCAACGTAGGCAGCCAGCGGAATGATGATGTTGGCCTTGGCGAGCAGAGGTTTGATAGTGCTTTCAATCCGGATATCGCCGCGAACCACGTCGAAGTTCGGGTGGTGACAGACGTGATTAAGGCTGGCCTGCTGGTACATGAAGTTGTCAACGACGGTGACCTTGTGGCCGGCCAGGAGCAGGTCGGGAACAAGTGTCGAGCCCAGATAGCCGGCACCACCGGTAATGAGAATATTGAAGCTCAAGGAAGTCTCCTGATGTTGTTATACATGCCGGATGGCGAGTATAGCGGCTGCCCGGGCGTAGTCCTCGGGGAGGCCGATGTCGATAAAGCTGCCCGGGAACTCGGTGCCGTAAAAACGGCAGCCTTGGGCGAGCAGGGTGGGGAAAAGCTGCTCTTCGAGTGAGAGTGCTTTGCCGGGTGAATATCCTGCTGCGGCGAGAAGCGCCGGAGCAAGCAGGTATATGCCGCCGTTGACCAGACGCTCGCAGCTACCCAGGTTGTTCCGGAAGGACTTGACGCGTCCGCCCGGCGCGATATCCATGCCCAGGTAGCGTCCGCTCTCACAGGTCCGGAAGGTGCAGAATGTCCAGTCGGAGTGGCTGTGGTGATGGAAGTCGGCCAATTGAGCGAGGTCGACTGCAAAAAAGGTGTCGCCGTTGAGCACCAGCACCGGGGCGTTCCCCTCAAGCAGGCGGGCAGCAAGCAGCAGTCCGCCGCCGGTGCCGAGTGGACTTGTCTCTTCGGCATAGTCGACGGATACACCGTGATATGTGGCGCCGAAATGATCGCGGATTGCCCCGGACCGGTAACCGACGGAAAGGATGAAGCGCCGAATGCCTTGCGCGGCCCAGTAGTCGAGCAGGTATTCGAGAAAGGGGCGACCGGCAATCGGCGCCATCGGCTTGGGCAAGTCGGGAACTGCCGCCCGCAGGCGGGTGCCCAGCCCGCCGGCGAGGATGATGGCGGTATCGACGATCTGCCCGGTCATCAGGCGGCGTTCAGTATGGTGCAAATGGCATCGATTTCCTCGTCCCGCAGGTCGGGGAAATTGCCAAGATAGAAACCGTAGAAATGTACGTGCTCGGTTTCCGGGAAGTCACGGTGATGACCGTCCGGAACGATGCCCCGGAGATAGGGCTGGCGGATCTGGTTGCCGCCGCCGGCGCTGCCGCGACGGAATTCGATACCGCCCGTGCGCATTTGCGCCATGACCCGCTCAACGAGCCCGTCGTCGGGTTCGCGCAGGATCAGGTTGAAGGCGTAGTTGCTCGACCCAGCGAGTTCGAAGTCCGTCCGGTACTTGCTGGCGTCTATCCGGCTCAGGAAACGGTGCAGATTTTCGGTGCGGCGCACGACATTGGCGTCGAGGCGTTTCAACTGGCTGCGCCCGAGAATGCCGCCGATCTCGGTGTTGCGGACATTGTAGGCGGAGTAGGCGAAGATGAAATCGGGGTTCAGTTCTGGGTTGTCGGACTGGTAGGCTGAGCGGATGGCCGGATCGCTGGCCTCGCGGACCATGCCGTGCGAACGCAGGATGCGGATCTGCTGATAGAGCACGGGATCGTTGGTGCACACCATGCCGCCCTCGATCGTGCTCATGTGATGAGCGTAGTAGAACGAGAAATTCGAGGCCCAGCCGAAACTGCCCAAGCGCTGTCCGTTATGCGTCGCCCCGTGCGATTCGCAGACATCCTCGAGCAGCGGAATGCCGCGTCGCTCAAGTTCGGCGAGTAACTCGTCGCTCAGTCCGTCGAAGCCCTGTGCGTGCACGAGCAGTACGGCGCGGGTTTTCTCGCTGACTTTGTTCAGAATCTGTGTCGTATCCATCGCCAGCGTGCGCGGATTGATGTCGGCGAAGACCGGAGTGAAACCGTTTTGCAGAACAGCCGCGATATCTGAGACCCAGCCCAGCGGTGGGACGATGACTTCACCCCCCTCTGGGTGACGGATTTTGAGTGCAGCCAGCGTCAACAGGTTGGCCGAAGCGCCGGAATTGACAAAGACGCTGTACCTGACACCCAGCCAGTTGGACCATTCCTCTTCGAAGGCGCGTACGTTGGCGCCATGGGTAAGCATCGGATCATCCTGCTTCAGGTGCTCAATCACTGCATCAAGGTCCTGGCGCAGAATGTTGTTACGCATCAGCGGGAATTTCATCATTTATCAATAATCCGCGGCTTCAGTCGCCGAGGATTTTCCTTTTCAGTTTGATAGTGACCATCTGTTCGACATTGCGACGCTCGTCGCTGCCGAAACGGCGTTCGACCAGGTCGAGATAGTCCGGGTTGGTGAAATAGGTATGCCATGCCTTATCCCGGAAAGCCAGTACTTCGGCCGAGGACAGGTGTTTGGTCGGCAGGGGCTGGCATTCGTAGGACAGGAAGGCATAGCCCTCGTAGGAATCCGGCAGGGCCCAGCCGTTCCGTTTCGCCTGATAATACATCGGGCTGCCGGGCAGGGCCTGGCAGGGGTACATGTTGGTCATCTCGGTATTCAGTTCGAGGGCCAGATCCAGCGTTTCGTGCATGGTTTCAAGCGTGTCATCCGGAAAACCAAAGATGAAGTTGCTGATCACGTTGATGTCGGCATTGCGTACCGTCTGGCAGATGTCGCGGATATTGACGTCGCGAAACGAGCCCTTGGACACTTCCTGGCGCACGTTCTGGTTGCCGGCCTCGACCCCGAGCGCCAGCCAGTTGACGCCGGCCCGCTTGAATAGCGCCAACTGGTCCTCGCGTACGGTATCGACCCGGGCATAGGTCCACAGGTTGAAATCAAAGCCGTGGTCGATGACTTCCTTCAGCACCGGGGCGTAGTATTTCCGGTTGAGGAAGAACATCTCGTCGCTGATGCGCAACGTGCGGACGCCGAGCCTGGCCAGTTTTTGCATTTCCCGGGCCACCCATTGTGGGCTCCAGTAGCGCATGCCGCGCGAATGCGAGGCATCGATGCCGTCGGCGTTGTCGCTGCGGTTGATGATGTTGATCATGCAGAAATCGCAACCGAAGGAGCAGCCGAGCGAGGTGTAGATTGCCGCGAAAGGCGTGCGCTGGCCATGATCGAATCCGGCGTGCCAGAAATGGGCGCGATAAAGGTCTAGCGGCTTTTCCCGGTAGGGCAGCAGGTCCCAGGCGTAGCCGGGCAGGTCAATGTCCATCCGCTGTTGCGGCACGATGCCTTGCGGCGGATTGAGGGTGGGCAGCGGATGCCCTGCCGGACCGCGCGTCTTGTGGCCGATCCCCTTTGTCGTGGCGAGGTCGCTGCCAAGGTTGCCGGCCAGCAACTGGTGCAAGGCATAAACCCCCTCGTTGAGGAGGACAATGTCGATGCAGTCGTGGCCGAGCACCTCCAGGGGCAGGGCGCTGACGTGGGAGCCGACGCAGCAGACCGGCGCGTGCCCGCCGTCGGCCTTGACCGCGCGGGCCAGTGCCAGCCCGCCGATCATACTGGTCGTGCCGGAGTTCGGGTTCTGGCCATAAACAACCATCACGATCAGCCGGGGTGCTGCTTCTGCGATGCGACTTACGGCCTGATCGAGGGTCAGCTTCTCGGCATCGCAGTCGAGAATGGCGACGCCGAAGCCTTTGGCGCGGCAGGATTCGGCCAGCAGTAAAGACCAGGTCGGTGGCTCGACCGCCGAATAGACCTGGGCCAGCCCCTGGTAGGCCTTGGCCGACGAATCGGGGTTGATGAACAGGACGTCGAGTTGTCTTGCCATCAGTCGTTACCCTCGTTGTTGGTCCCACCACCGGAGAGCTCGGCGATAAAGCGGGTCACGCGTTCGGTGACGGCGTTTTCGCCGATCGAAACCTGTTCGTGCAGTTCGCTGCGCGAACCGATTTCAAATCGATAGCCGCCCTCGACCCCGATGTTCAATAGACTGGCCTGCAGTCGCCGACGGGCACAGAAATCGAACAACATGGCATCGAGTCCGCCGCGCCCACGGAAGCCTTCCTCGAGGCTGATGATGCCGGCGTAGGTCGCCAGCGATTCGGCCAGGCGTTCCGGGTCAAAGCCGCTGAGGTCGAACAGATCGATGACCCCGATCTGCTCTCCCGACCGGGCCAAACGTTCGGCGACCTTGAGCGCGGTGTGCACCATGTAGCCGGTAGCGACCAGGCACAATTTTTTGCCGTCGCGATGGCACTGGAAGCCGGTCGCCATGTCGGGCGGCGCATTTGCATACAGCACCGGCAGGACCTGGGCATCGAGGCGCAGATACTTCGGGCCGCCGAGCGCCAGGCAGCGATCGAAGAGCGCGGCGGCGGTGATGTGGTCGGCAGGGGAATAGACCGCCATGTTGGGCATCGCGCGCATCAGCGTCAGGTCTTCGTAGCATTGGTGGGTCGGACCGGAGACTACGTAGCTGTAGCCGGCGCCGACGCCGATCAGGTTGACGTTGAGCTGGCGGACTTGCGAAAGTAGCGCCAGGCTGACCCGGATCTGTTCGTAGCAGCGCATCGTGATGAATGGCGCGATGGCGTAGGCAAAAACTGTATAACCTTCGAGCGCGAGGCCGGCCGAGATGTTGATCAGGTTCTGCTCAGCGATCCCGACGTTAACGAAACGCTCCGGAAAGCGCTCGCGGATGCTGTCCAATACCGGCGAGCCGAAATCTGCGCAGACGAAGAACAACTTCGGGTCGTCGGCCATTGTCTCGCAGATCCGACGTAGCAGGGCGTCGCGCATGGCCAGGGGACGCTCGGTCATGATGCCTCTCCGAGCAGGCGGTCGAGCGTTTCCAACTTGGGATTCATGATGTGGCACAGCGGCGCATCCTCTAATCCGGGGACGCCGCGCCCCTTGATAGTATGGGCGATCAGCGCCTTCGGGGCGCCATTCCGTTGCGCCTTCATGACGTGGAGCGCCGCGCAGACGGCGTCTACATCGTGACCATCGACTTCCGCGCAGGACCAGCCGAAGGCACCCAGGCGATCGCCGAGCCGGCCGTGGGAAACGATGTCGTCGGTGTGGCCGAGCATGCTGATCCGGTTGTTGTCGACGATCAGGTTGAGGTTGTCAAGGCGGTGCTGGCTGGCGAACATCGCGGCTTCCCAGTTGGAGCCTTCGTGCAGCTCGCCGTCTCCGGCGATGACGAAGACATCACGGTCGCTGCCTTTCCGGTTCAGTCCAAGCGCCATCCCGGTGGCGACGCCGAGGCCGTGCCCGAGCGAGCCATTGACTGTTTCATAGCCGGGAATTACCGGGTCCGGGATGCCGCCGAGAAAACTGCCTGATTCGCAAACGTGTTCGAGTTCTTTCATGGCAAAGAAACCGAGGTCGGCGAGGATTGGGTACATGCAGATTGAGCCGTGGCCCTTGCTGATGATGCAGCGGTCGCGTGTTTCGGTGAGCGGCTGGGTCGGGTTGAAACGCAAGACGCCGCCGTAGTAGAGGGCTACGAAAATTTCGACTGGCGACAGCGACGAGGCGAGCCGGGTTTCCGGCGCCCGGCGGTGGATGCGCAGGGTTTCGAGCCAGACCCAGCGTGCCTTGGCTTTCAGGTCGATCATTGATGCGTGCATGCTTGCTCTTCCTGTACATGATTGCTTCTGTACCAGGCGATGGTTTCGTGCAGACCTGCATCGAGTCCGGTTGCTGCCTGCCAGCCCCAGTCCCGGAGGCGGCTACTGTCGAGCAACTTCTGCGGTGCACCGTCCGGTTTGCTGGAATCCCAGACGACATTTCCGGTGTAGCCGACGAAGCCGGCGATTTTGCCGGCCAGTTCGGCGATCGAGTAGTCGACGCCACTGCCTAGATTGACCGGCAGTTCGAGCTTGGATATGTCCCGGCTCAATAGCTGTAGGCAGGCATCGGCGATGTCGTCGGCGAAAACGAATTCGCGGCGCGGTCGGCCCGACCCCCACAGCGTGACGCTCGGTGCCCCCTGCTGCGCAGCCTCGACAAAGCGACGGATCAGTGAGGCCAGGACATGCCCGGACCCGAGATCAAAATTGTCGTGGGGGCCGTAGGCGCTGTTCGGGATCAGCGGAATGAAACGCTGTTCGCCGTCCTGCTGGTTGCAGGCAAGACACAACTGGACCCCTGCCAGCTTGGCGATCGCGTAGGCGAGGCTGGTCGGTTCCAGCTGGCCCGAGAGCAGCGTGTTTTCCTCCATCGGCTGCGGGCATTCGCGCGGATACATGCAGGACGAGCCGAGCAGGATCAGGCGACGGACCCCGTGTCGCCGTGCAGCCTGTACGACATTGAGCTGGATCGCCAGGTTGCTGGTGATGAAATCTGCCGGGAATTGCTGGTTTTCGACAATGCCGCCGACCCGGCCGGCGGCAAGGACCACGTATTCCGGCCGGTTCTCGGCGAAAAAAGCGTTAGTGGCACTGGCATCGGTCAGGTCCAGTGTGCTACGGTCGCAGGTGATCAGGTGGCGATGGCCCGCCGCAGTCAGGCGGCGGACGAGGGCAGATCCGATCAGGCCGCGGTGGCCGGCGATGTAAATGGGGGTTTCGGTGGGCATGTTCATCGCGCTTTAGAGGCCGTTTGGCTGGTAGAGGACGACGCGGCTGCCCGAGCTCTCAAATTTGAAGGGCACGTGAACCAGTTCATGCAGCCGTTCGCGGACCCGAGCCTGGTGTTCCGGCTGGACAAACAGCAGCAGGAAACCACCGCCGCCGGCTCCAATGATCTTGCCGCCAGTCGAGCCGGCATCCCTGGCCGCGCTGTAGAGGGCGTCGATTTCCGGTGTTGAGACGCGGTCAGACAGGCTACGCTTGAGCTGCCAGCTCTGGTCGAGCAATTTGCCGAAGGCAGTGATCGGGGCGTGTTGGTCCTGAAGGATGGAGATCGCTTCATCGACCATGGCGTGCATAGCTTTCAGTTCGACCACCCGGTTTTTCAGGTTGTCGATCTTGGCTTTGGCGACTTCCGAGGCAATTCGCGAGACGCCGGTGAAGAACAGCATCAGGTGGCTTTGCAGGTCGGCCAAGCGGTCCGGCGCGGTAATCACCGGGGCAACATCGAAACTGTCGTTCTGACGGAATTCGATGCGGTTCAGCCCGCCAAAAGCGGCAGAAATCTGGTCCTGGGAGCCGACGTTTTCCTGAATTACTTTTTGCTCGACATGAATGGCCTGGCTGGCCAACTCATCTTTTGATACGTACTGGCCGCGCAGGGCGCGGATCGCATGCAGCAGCCCGACCGTGAACGACGAGCTGGAGCCGAGGCCGGAGCGGGCGGGGAGGTCGCCGTCATGATGGATTTCCAGCCCCTCTTCGACCTTCAGCCAGCCGAGCACGGCGCGCACTGCCGGGTGCTGTATTTCGGCGATTTCGCGGACATTTTCTATATGCGAATAGACGATCCGGTGCTTGTGCTCAAAAAACGGGGGTAAGCGCCGGCAGGTGATGTAGCAGTACTTGTCGATGGTGGTGGCCAGCACCAGTCCGCCGTGTTCCAGATACCAGGCCGGGTAATCGGTGCCGCCACCAAAAAATGAAATCCGGAAAGGAGTGCGTGTGATGATCATGGGGGGGCGGCCTCAGAAAACTGGAGTTTCGGCAGCATCAATCCAGCGGCCATATTGGTGGCAACGAATGCGGCTGGTATGGCGCTGATGCACTCCGCTTCGGGCTCGTTGGACTAGTTGGTGACGAAACTCCGGCTGCGCGCGCATCATGGAAATTTTTTCGGCTAGTTTTTCGACACTGTCAAAAAGCAGCACTTCCTCGCCATCTGCGAACAGCTTGGCACATTCCGGGCGGTTCGGCGGTAGCCAGCTGACGCTCGGAACAGAGGCCGCCATTGCCTCGATCACCCGACCAGAAAAAGCCTTGACTAGTGTCGGCAGGTTGACGCAGGCCATGCCCAGGCGAAGCCCTTCCAGGAACAGGGTGAAAAGCTCGGCCCGCAGGCGATGTAGTTCGTCAGTGAAGCCGGCTAGTATCGCGGCATCGATTTGGCCGGCCAGCAGGCTTTGCCGCATCTCGCGGTGCAGTGCTTCAAAGTACGCCAGGGTATCACTGCTGCGTTCCGGCAGCTGGAAGTGTGGGCGGTTCATCAAGCCCTCAAGGCGCGGGTCGCTGAGGAAGCGATTTCGTAGCAGGGTGTGCGCCTTCGGGTAGTTGTAGGCTGGGCCGGTGAAGTAGGCGGCGCCGATGAATGCGGCGATGTCGCTTGTTGGGGGGGCATCCTCGCGGATGAAATTCTCTGGCACCATGAAAACATTCCACAGTGTCGGAATGCCGAAAATCTGCTCGATTTCGGCGACATCGGCTTCGTCGGCTGCAATTGCGTGTGTGCAGTGGGGCAGGCAGGTGAAGGCGTCGTCGCGGCGCTTGGCGAGGAAGGGCAGAGCCTCGAGTTCTTCGTCACTATGGTTCAGCGATTCGAGCACGACCCCTACCCGCACTGGTGCGACCTGCTTGAGCCAAGTCCAGAAGTGTTCGTCGAAGGCGGCGTGATTGCACCAGATCCAGGCTTCGTCAAAAGTTCTGCCGGCGAGCAGCTTTTCGGCATGGTGAATGAAGCTGTCGGCGGCGTCCGGCATCCGGCCATGAATGGCTGGCAACAGGGTGCAGCGATGACTGTTTTCGCGAAAGCCGTCGATGAAAGCGTAGGAACCCGTGTACGACCAAGAGCGCGCCTGCTCCCAGTTGTCGAATTCGAGCATGATCAGGAGAATGTCTTTGGCCATAGGAAATAAATAGGTGTGAGTCAATAACGGCAGATTTTTCGGTTTATTTAATTAAGTGCCGTTTGCTGCCGGATTTTCATGGCGTCTTGCCAACTGCTGCTCAAGTTTTATTGCCACAGCCATACTACGAATGGCGCTCTCCAGCGGAGTCCAGCAGTTTACCCGGAGTTGCTGCTCAATGCGTCGCGTATCAGGAACATAACGTTGTCGAGGGGCGGCGGCGACCTGATTCAGCACATCAATGCGCGATGCCGGGGCAAGGGTGTCGCGGACCAGACTTGCCACCTTGAGCAGTGATAACGGATCGGACGAGCCGACGTTATAGGTTTGCCCGCTTTGGCCGCGACCAAGCAGGGCAAGCAGCCAAACGGCAAGATCGGCGGCATGCAGATAGCTGCGTACCGCCCGCCCATCCCCATTGATGCGTAGGCTGTGGCCTGCCAGCGCATCAGCGATGAACTGACTGATTGCCAGGTGTTCGGGCAGCCCGAAGCCGACAAAACTGAAGCAGCGGGCGATCACCAGTTCAATATCCCTGCTTGCGGTGGCCGTCCGGGCATATTCTTCCATCGCTTGCTTGCCGCGTCCGTAGCTGTCATCGGGCGCCAGTGCAAGATGCTGGTCGGGATTTTCCGCTATGCCGCGCAGGTTTTCTGGTTGTTCGCCGTAGACCGCCCCTGAACTGACCAGCAGCAGCCGTCCTGCGCCGGCTGCCGTAGCATGTTCGACAACGTGTTGTGTGCCGATGACGATGTCGTCAAATAAATGCGGCGACTTCGCGGCAAGCGGCGATGTGTCTGCTGCGGCGTGAATGAATTGATCGAATGATTCCTCTGGCCAGTGGTAATTTTTGACATCACCCCTTACCCATTTTAGCCAGCTTAGGTCGCTGAATTCCGGGTGCTTCTCGAGGAAAGCATCAGGGTTGCGAGAGAGTAGTGTCAGCTGGATTCCCGCCCCGTGTTGATTCAACCAGTGGCAGGCGAGCAATAGCCAGAAGCCGATAAAGCCGCTCCCGCCAGTAACAAAAATCCGCTGTCTGTCTAATTCCGGGAGAGGAAAGGCTGGAAGTATCGAATCGAAATCCTGCAACAGGTGGGTGAAAAGTGAGTCCCGGGTTGCGTTCGGTGTCATTCGTCGAGATCGTACAAAAGGATGGTTGGGTGACGTCCGGCGAGTTGTGTAGCAATGGCGTTCTGAGCGTTGAACGAGGAAACCAGAACGGTGCAACCCGGCATGGCGGCGAGGAAATCGCAGGGCTGTATGATGAAATTGCCGAGTTTTTTCCCCCACAGGTTCAGATTGTTGTCGACGATAGCGATAATCCGCGAGGCGACGCCCAGTTGTTCCAATTGCGGTAGGAGGCGGGCGGTATGGCTGCCGGCACCGAAAATCACAAAGGGGTCGCTGCGATTGGCGATTCTTTGCAGGCCGTTTTCCAGCGACTTGGCAGAGTAATCCAAATAGTCCTCAAGGCTGGCAGCAGGGGGGGCGGAGATGCCCTCAGTTTGCGCCCGGCGCGAGAAGAGCCCGAATAGACTGTCGGTGCAGCCCTGAAATTCGTAGATGCTCAGTACTTGAGGGGAAAAACCAAAGCTTGCCATCAGGCCGGTTAGCGTTTGTGTGCTGAAATACTGGATGTGCTCCAGAGAAAATTCGCCATAAGCTTCCCCGGGGGGGGACAGAAAACGCTCAAGCGCTGGGACTTCGAGGAGAACCATGGCGTGCTCCGGCAATACCTCCAGCAAGCAGCCCAAGTCTTGATTTAAGCAGGGCAGGTGTTCGGCAACGCCGGTCAGGCAGAGCAGGTCGGTTTCGGCCAGCGGTAATTGGCCGATTGCATCACGCAGCGAACCGGTACGGATGTGTTCGAGGCCGAACAGGCGGGCGGCGGTTGTAGTCGAGGCTGGCGCCGGGTCGATTCCGTGCAGTCGCAAGAATCCGGCTGCCTCGAAAGCGCTGAGGAGGGCACCAAAACCGCAGCCGATGTCGCTGATCAGTGCATCACGCGGGAGGAGGGGGAGACAGATAGCCAGCGTTTTCTCGATCCGGGCATGGTCGACCGCACAAATGCTTATTTGGTTTAGCGGTTGGTCATATTTCGACAGTGAGCGATAGTATTTTTCATATGTCTCGGGGGGCGGCAGTTCGTAGGCATAAGCGAAGCCGCATTGTATGCATTGGCCGATGCGATAGCTCATGTCCAGTCCATCGAGCTGTGCCATGTGGTTGTCGTAGACCGGTTGCGGCTGGTCGGCCTGGCAGATTGGACAGGGTCGCCGCCAGGTATAGGCAGGAAGGGGCTCAACCATAAATCTGGTCCAGGCTGACTATGGCCTGCTGCATTACGCCCTGCGCCAGCAGACTTTTTCGGATTTCCCCTGCATGTCGCGTGCTGGCAATCAGGATCGGCAGCTTGGCGAGCGCTGCAGGATCATAGGCCGATACCCGATGCTGTCCGATGACTTTGCCTTGCTGCTCAGCGGAGCTGTCACAGAGGGCAGCCACCGGCAATTCGCCAAGCAATGGCTCGACATAATTTCTGAAATCGCCACCGACTCCGTAAATGACAAAGGGCCCGGCCAGGCAGGCGGCGAAGCGGGACAGCAGTTCTTTCCGGTTTTGTTCCGAGGTCGCTTCGAGCCGGGCGACGATGCGCAGGCTGTCGCAATAGACCGTTGATTCGAAGTGACCGGTGCTGGCTTCGATAATGCTCAGGCCAGCATGGTCTAGCAGGATGGCAAGTGAGGCGAGAGAGAACTGGTGTAGATGTTCTGGGTGTCGATCATTGTTGAGCAGGGGGTTTCCCGAGCGATGCGGGACTTCGACGATAAGGCGGGCATTGGGCTTGCACAGTCGACGCCAGTGGCAGATTTCCGATGCGATGTCCTCGATATGTTCAAGGACATGAAAAGCCAGCACTAGGTCGAAGGGCGCGAGATCCAGCTCTCTGGCCGGGATGCGGTGGACGCGGTCCAGCCTGCTCGTGGCGATTTCGGCGTCGGGTGATGGCTCGATTCCAACATAAGTGAGGGCCAGTTGCTGCTTGACTTGGGCACCGAATGCGCCTTCGGCACAGCCGATTTCGAGAATACGCTGACCCGGTCGCAAATATCGAACAATGCCTTCAAGCCGGTCTGTATATTTTTTTTCTAGATCGGGGAGGTTGTCGTTGCGCCCGGTGCAACAGCCGTAGTAATCGGTGGGCAAGGTCGCGTTGCGCCAGACGTGGGCGCAGGTTCGGCAGTGGAACGTACAGGGGTCACCGATGCCCTCATATTTGTCGCCATTTTTGCAGCAGGGACAGGTCATTTCCATCAGCGTTGCGCGGCGAGCGAGGCTGCGGTCAGCGAGATCAGCATTTCCTCTGTCAGGGTTGCCAGCGGCAGCAGTGGCGACATGTCCTCCTGCGGCATTGACAGCATCGAACCATCGGCTTGGGGTAGGGCGGCTACCTTGGGCGCCAGGGTTTCATTTTGTGTCAGTACAACCTCAATCAGTTGCTGGCCCGGGGTGGCCAGGGCTGAAGCGAGCAGCGGCAGGTCGGCTGTATCGGCGATGCGCAGGAAGGGGAGTGCCCAAGTCTGCGCTACCTGTTTGAGGTCGGGGAAAAACAGCCCAGCTTCGGGACCGGTGCCGACGTAACGTTCGGAAAAATAGTTGCGTTGGGTATTGCGGATCGAGGCATAGCCGCCGTTGTTCATCACCAGTAGTTTGATTGGCAGCTTCTGTGCAACCAGCGTCCCCAGTTCCTGAAGGTTCAGTTGCAGGCTACCATCGCTTTCGAGACATACCATCGACCGGCGATCGTTGGCAAGAGATGCTCCGATGGCTGCTGGCAGGCCATAGCCCATCGAACCAAGGCCCGAGGTCAGGAATACCCGCTGCCCGATCTTGTTGCGAAACACAGTGTAAAAGACTTCCACCGCAAGGCCGGAGCTACCCGTGCTGACCAGACATTCTGGTGGGATGGCTTCAGAGAGTTCTGACGCAAAGTGGTAGTGACTGATCGGGCCGCTCGTTGGAAAAGGCAGCCCGTCATTGACCGGATAGCGTTGCTTCCAATCGGCACAACGAGCGATCCAGGGGGCGGTTGCCAATGGTTTTTGCGGTAGCGTTGTTTGGGCGATTGCCGCGATTAGTTTTTTTGCATCGGCAACGATACTCAGGTCGATGTCCATGTCCAGTTTGGCGATTTCGTTGGCGTCAACATCGACCACGACTTTTTTGGCGGCGCGGGCGAAACCACGCGGGTTATAGGCGGTAATGATGTTGTCGAGCCGACAGCCGATACTGATCAGCAGGTCGCAGTTTTGCACTGCAAAATTGGCGCCACGCAGGGCGACGACGCCTGGGCGTCCTACGCAGAGAGGGTGTGCCCAAGGGAGAAGATCGAGTGCATTCCAGGTTGTGGCGACGGGTATTTGCAGACGCTCGGTCAGTGCCATGAATTCCCTGGCTGCACCGGCGAGCCGAACTCCGTGACCGGCGAGCAGGAGCGGGCGCTTGGCTGCGCCGATCAATGCCATCAATTGTGCTGCAGCCTCGCTAAGGTCATGCTCGGGCTGCGGGGCGGGAGTGAAACTTGGCAGATTTTCCGGGTCGACCGTAGCGGCTTGAACATCGAGTGGAATATCGAGCCAGACCGGGCCGTTACGGCCATCCTTCATTTCATGGAGTGCACGCTCCAGGTGGTAGCGGATTTGCTGCGGCTCGTTGACGGTGACCGCGTATTTGGTGATCGATTTGACGATGGGAATGATGTCGACTTCCTGCACGCCACCTTGGCGCAGCGGGCGGCCGGCGAGTTGGTCGGCGCGTTTGACCTGGCCGGAAATGACAAGAAATGGTGTCGATTCGATCCAGGCACCAGCTACCGGGGTGATGACATTGGTAGCACCCGGGCCGGTCGTCACCATGCAGACGCCGAATGTTTCGCGAATGCGCCCCCAGGCTTCGGCGGCAATACCGCAAGCTTGCTCGTGATGACAGGGCACCGGCACCAGACGTTTTTCACAAACCAGCGCATCGTTAAGGTACATGGCACCGCCACCAGGTAGCAGGAAGACATGCTCGGCACCTGCATCGGCCAGTCGGCTCATCAAATAGTCAGCGACGCGCATGTTCAGAGCCAGTGAGTTAACAGGGTTTTGCGGTGGGGATTGGCAGTGATCGACGGATCGCTGTAGAAAGAGTCGCTAGTGATGTGTGTTGAAGAAATTTCCTCGAACACGACGCCTTCTGCACTAAAGAATTTGTGTTTCACGCCACGCTGGACGGTGATGACATCGCCGCGCCGTGCTTCGGTTAATTTGTCGTTCAGCCAGATTTGAATGCTGCCATGCAGGATGACGAAGGTTTCTTCCTTTTGTTTATGGTGCTGTTCAGGATGTGTTTGGCCGGGCAGCATGACAATTAATTTTTTGCAATATTCGCGGTTGACCACCGTGATCATGGTCAGGCCGTATTCTGCAAAACGATCCATCCCGTAGTGATGCGAAATTTCGAGGTCAGACTTTCCGGGAACGACAATATTGCCAGAATGCAGGAGATGACGAACCGCCGTGACTGCCGCCAGTACTTGTTCCCGCTCATTGCGTGTATTGACTTGAGACGCCATCAACGGCTGACCGGCATCAATCTTGGTTGCAGCAGTAAAGCGATTGTATTTTGACCACTGGTTGGCAGTGATCTGGCCCGGAACCGGTGGGAAGGCGAAACAGACATCGCTGTTATCAATATTCGCTCCCGCTTTGACTGAGTGCGTCATGAAAACACCACGGCGCAGGCTGGCGAGACTTTCTTGCTCGGCAGGTGTTGCCTCGGGCCAGGTTTCGTTGCCACACATGGCGAGCGCACGCTCGGCCGCTTGCAACCATTGCCGAACCTGAGCCGGATTGGCTGAGTAAGCATTCAATGTAAAGCGTTCCGTGGGCAGGCCGACATGTTTTTCAAAGACCGTTGCTCCCTTGGCCAGCGCCAGCATGACTGGTTCGGTGACATCGGGGCTTTCGTGGGTTGAGAAACCGATTCGTACCTCAGGGTAGCGCTCACGCAAAGCATCGATGCGGGCGATATGCAGGTGCGCGTCGGGGGTCGGATATTCGGCGACGCAATGCATCAATGTTAGCGGCGTCGCACGGTGCAGGAAGAAGCTGACGACATTGTCAACCTCTTCCGGGCAGGCACCAGCGGTTGAAGCAATGACCGGCTTGCCGGCGCTGGCGATTTTTTCCAGCAATGGCCAGTCGGTCAGCGAACAGCTGGCAATTTTGATGGTTTCAATGTTTTGTGCTGCGATCAGGTCGACTGAGTTTTCATCGAACGGTGTGCAAACTGTCTTGAATCCACAGCTGCGCATGGTGTCGACTAGCAGCTGAAACTGCTCACGCGTTAACCGGGTTTCTTCAAAGCGTTTGACGTATTTCACATCGTCACGCCCTTTGAAGCTGGGGTGAACGAAGGTGTCGAGATCGCGATATTGCAGCTTGAATGCAAAGTCGAACGGAAAACCTTGGCAGGCTTCGCGCATGGCTTCGATGATGGCTATGCCATGGGCTGTATCGCCCATATGGTTGTTGGCCATTTCGAAGATGAAGAGTGGTTTATTCATAATTCCGCTCGTTTTGGATTGAGGTGCTGGCAGTTGGTGTGGATGCGCTTTTATATCCCACAAAACGCTTCCAGCGATTGTCCAATGTGCTCAAGCGCTGCAGCCTCTAGCCCCGGCCATAGACCAACCCAAAAGGTTTGATTCATTATGCGGTCAGCGTTGGTCAAGGTGTTGGCGATGCGGTATTGGCGATCGGCCATATAGGGTTGGCGCGTCAGGTTACCGGCGAACAGCAGGCGCGTGCCAATTTTTTGCTGTTCGAGATAGCGGAGCAAGTCGACTCGCTTGAATGGTGCATCTTCCGCCAGGGTGAGCGGAAAGCCGAACCAGGATGGATTGCTGCCCGGGGTGGCGAGCGGCAGGGTCAGGTGGGCGATACCCGTCAGGCGTTCGCTCAGATAAGCGAAATTGTTTTGCCGGGCAGCGATGAAATTTTCCAGCCGATCCAGTTGCGCGAGGCCGATGGCTGCCTGCATGTCGGTGATCTTGAGGTTGTATCCCAAGTGCGAGTAAACATATTTGTGGTCGTAACCGGCGGGGAGTTCGCCCAGTTGCCAGTCGAATCGTTTGCCACAAGTGTTGTCGCACCCGGGGTTGCACCAGCAGTCACGGCCCCAGTCACGGAACGATTCGACAATGCGTTTGAGTAACGGGTCGCTGGTGAAGACGGCGCCGCCTTCGCCCATGGTGATGTGGTGGGCGGGGTAAAACGAAAGGGTGCCGAGATGCCCGAATGTACCGACCTTTTGATGGTTGTAAGTCGAGCCAAGGGCATCGCAACAGTCTTCGATCAGCCAGAGATTGTGGCGGTCCGCTATGGCTCGAATCTCTGCCGCGGCAAACGGATTACCCAGCGTGTGGGCGATCATGATGGCGCGGGTCTTGTCCGATATTGCCGCTTCAATGTCAGCGGGAAGCGGGTTGTAGCTGGGTATGTGGGAGTCGACAAAAACCGGAATCAAGCCGTTTTGCAACGTGGGGTTTACCGTGGTTGGGAAGCCGGCGGCGGCCGTAATGACCTCATCACCGGCTTTTAGTGCGCGCTCGCCAAGCAGCGGGGAAGTCAGGGCCGTCAGTGCCAACAGGTTGGCACTGGACCCTGAGTTACAGGTCAGTACATGGGCAACGCCCAAATAGGCAGCGAGCTTTTTTTCAAAGGCATCGTTGAAGCGGCCTGTGGTTAACCAGGCATCCAATGAGGCATCCACCAGGTTGACCAGTTCTTCCGGGCCAAGGACTTTACCCGAGGCGGGAATCGTTGTTTTTCCGGCCAGAAAGGGGCTGGCGGCTAACTTGGTTTCGGCGTAGGTGCGGACGAGTTCAAGGATGGCACTGCGGTCACTGTTTTGGGTATTCATCGGCGCTGTATTGCTCAATTTGCTTAAGCGTGTATTCACGCATATTGGTTGCGGTCAACCAGGATTTATGCCAAAAAATTGTGGCAGACAGGCCTGCTGTGAGAGACCAGCGAGCGTGCCAATCCAGTTTTTTTCTCGCTAGGGTTGAATCCAGTTGCAGTGTTTCGGCTTCGTGAGGAAAGACAGTTGGTGCTGCGTGCCAACTGGCATTCTCGCCCCATATATTGGCTAGTTGATCCGCTAACTCGCCGGCGAGCAGACTGGCTTCTTCACCTGGACCAAAATTCCAGGCGCGACTATACGCATTATCAGTACACAGCTTTTCAGCTAGCATCAAGTAGCCTGCCAATGGCTCGAGTACATGCTGCCAGGGGCGGGTTGAATGCGGGCGGCGCAATTGAGCTGTTTGATTTTGTGAGAAAGCTGCAAGCAGGTCTGGTACCAGTCGATTGGCAGACCAGTCTCCACCGCCAAATACATTGCCCGCCCGGGCGGTAGCGACGGCAATGCCGGCAGGCCCGAGAAAAGAGTCACGATAGGCGGCGGTCACCAGTTCTGCGCAGGCTTTGCTGCTACTGTAAGGGTCGCGACCACCAAGGGGTTCATTTTCACGGTATGGCCAAGGCCATTCTTTATTGTCGTAGCATTTGTCACTGGTGACGACAACGACAGCTTGAATGCTTTTGGTATTGCGCAAACATTCAAGAAGAATGGCTGTGCCTTGAATGTTTGTAGAAAAAGTGCCAAGCGGGTCGCTGTATCCAGTGCCGACCAAAGCTTGAGCGGCCAGGTGAAATACGACTTGTGGCTGGCTGGAGGTAATAGCGTTTTGCAAAGCGTCATGGTCGCGAATGTCACCCATGATCGCGTGCATACCCCGGTCTACTTCGGCAACCTCAAAAAAATTTGGGATTATGCTGGGGGGGAGCGCATAACCTGTGACTATTGCCCCCATTTTTTGCAGCCAAAGGGCCAACCAGCCCCCTTTGAATCCGGTATGTCCGGTGATGAAAACCCGTTTCCCCGCCCAAAATGATGGTGTTACCATGTTTTCCACGGAGCATTGCCGGTTAGCCAAAGATCTTCAAGATGATTTTTTTCGCGCAAGGTATCCATGGGTTGCCAAAACCCATGGTGCTTCCAGACAGAAAGCTGCTTCTGCTGGGCAAGACTCTGTAGCGGTGTGGACTCCCACGGCATTTGATCATTCTCAATGAGATCAATCACCTTGGGCGACAGAATGAAAAATCCGGCATTGATCATTCCTTCGCCACCAAGGGGTTTCTCGTTGAATCGGGTAACCCGGTCATCACTAATCTCGATGGTGCCAAAACGTCCAGGAGGAGTTGCTGCCGTCACCGTAGCCAAAGTACCTTGCTGGCGATGAAAATTCAGGGATGCGTTGATATCAATGTTGCCAACACCATCGCCATAAGTGAAGCAGAATTCATTTTCGTCTTTCAGATAGTGCTGGACACGCTTCAGACGGCCGCCAGTTTGTGTATTTTCGCCGGTATCGACCAAGGTCACTCGCCAGGGTTCGGCATGGCGCTCATGCACCTCCATCTGGTTTTTGCTCAGATCGAAGGTGACATCAGAAGTGTGGAGAAAATAGTTGGCAAAGTATTCCTTGATAACGTAGCCGCGATACCCCAGGCAAATGATGAAGTCATTGATGCCGTGCGCAGAATAGATTTTGAGGATATGCCAAATAATCGGCTTGCCACCAATTTCGATCATGGGTTTTGGCTTTAGGTGAGACTCTTCGCTAATGCGAGTACCCAGGCCGCCTGCAAGGATGACTGCTTTCATGCGCTGCATTCCATTGGCGTTATTGCGCGGTGACAACGCGGTTTTTGCCGGTCTGCTTGGCTTTGTACATGGCTTCATCCGCACGCTTGATTACAGATGCTTGTGTGTCCTCCGGCAACATCTGAGTGACTCCCGCACTGAAAGTAATGAGCACCTTTTCGTTGTCATTCAGGAAGAATTTTTTGGTCAGCTCACGTTGCAGACGGGTTAGGGCGACTGAGGCATCTGCCAGTGGCGTTTCTGGTAGCAGAATGATGAATTCCTCTCCCCCGAAGCGGGCTACAGTGTCTTGTGGGCGCAGGGTTTCACGGCAGACGTTGGCGAGGTGAATGAGTGCTTGATCGCCGACATCATGGCCAAGCGAGTCGTTGAGTTTCTTGAAGTTGTCGATGTCCAGCAAGCCGACACAGAGCAAGGTGTCGTGGCGCAAGGCTCGGGCGACCTCTTTGTTGAACATGTCCTCCAGGCCGCGCCGGTTGAGGACGCCGGTGAGTTGGTCGTGGCGGACGAGGTCGCTGGTGGTTTCAAGTTCCATTTCCAGCTCATGAATTCTGGCCTCGGATTTTTTGACCTTTTCCTGAGTTGACCGTAACTCATCGCGCGATTTTTGCGCATTGAGCTGGATGGTTCGTGTTTCGCGCATGACTTCGCCGAGTACGTTGCCCAGCTCTGAAATGTCATTCGCGGCACTGATTTTTTCGGCACACCCCTCAAGTTTGTCGTGGAATTCCGACGTGGCGTCGGCAAAGTCAGCGAGATGGTCGACAAAGCCGGCGAGCATTTGCTTGATGGCGTCCCTTGCTTCAAAGAGACTGGCTTTAAGCTGACTTTGTTTGTAGAGCACCTCTTTGAGGCGTCGTTCGGCGTCGTCAACTGTGCGTTGTGATAGCGGCTTTTCGATGATGTCGCGCACCACGTCGATTTGGCCATGCAGCCAGCGGTCGTCGACAACGAGTTCGGTAATGTTTTCAACGAGAAGCCGCAGCAGGCTCAACAGACTACGACGCAGTTCAGCCTGATCTTCAGCCAGTAGTTCAAGTTTGAAGGCAAAGCGCTTGAGTCGTGTCAAAAAATCCTGCATCTGCTCAAGCTTGCTGGCGCCGCGAATGTCAGCAGCAAGCAGTTTGGCATCGTTCGAGAGCTGAGGGCTTTCAATCAGCTGGGTCGCGATGGCTGTTTCCAGCGTGAAAGCGAATAATTCTCTTAATTCGGGAAGCAGGTCTTCCGCTTGCGTGGGGTTGGAAACGGTCGTAGCGGAAAGCGTTTCAGCCAACGTGGCGCTTGATTGGGTTTCCGGGCTTGTCTGGGTTTCGCTTCCCTTTCCTTGCCCCCAGGAGCGCATCAGTCCTTGCAGACGATTGAATAGTGTTTCAGGGTTGGCGCCGGCGCCTGAAAGTACGTGGTCGAGCGATTCACGTTTACGCGCAGCCGTTAGACCGACATGCTTGGCATCCCACTGGCGAATCAGATTGGTAATCAATTCCGACCAGGCTAATTTTTGGGCTTCGGCAAGCGCACTGACAAATTGCGCAAGGTGCTCACGAAAATTATCCCAATTGCCTGCTTTGACGGCCTCTTCCAATTGTCGGGCAAGGCGGAGTTGCTCCGGGGTGTTTTTGGGTAGCGCAGCGGCTAATGTACGTAACTGCTTTTCGGGAAAAGCATCTTTCGACGGGTGAGTGCCCGAAATCTCATGATAAAGCGTGAGGTAGTTGTCCGGCGTTGGCGGAATTCGACGTGTTGCCAGCAAACGCAGCGTTTCGCGGGCAATTTCAAATGGGTTGGTTAGCGTTGTCATGTGGAAAATGGTCCCGGTCAGGCTATAATAATACCCCGTTGCTCAGTGCCCCCGTAGCATGAAGGTCGTGCAGTTGATTTGTAATCATCAGGTATCAGTTCGATTCTGGTCGGGGGCACCAATAAAAACAAATACTTAAGCCATTCTTCGGAGTGGCTTTTTTGCTTTCTTTGGATATTGTAAGAGTTTTGTAAGAGGATTTCATCAATGCCCCCAATGTCTCTTTCTTGGTTGATGGATGGTGATACTCGGGGGCGGGTGGCAGAAAACGGTATTTTTACTGCTCGTGCGTATTTGGGATTGCAAAGCGGCGTTGAAAATTTATAATGCACGGCCTTTTCCTCGATAGCTCAGTTGGTAGAGCGCCGGACTGTTAATCCGTAGGTCCCTGGTTCGAGCCCAGGTCGGGGA
>ERZ724523.223-NODE-223-length-33285-cov-4.279476_pt1 | contig 33285 bp, 22 predicted proteins | sample MGYA00376056_ERZ724523 | MGnify/ENA primary metagenome ERZ724523 (study PRJEB28724, sample SAMN07190888) | wastewater metagenome | isolation source: influent of sewage treatment plant in Hong Hong | place: USA: Christiansburg, Virginia | collected 2016-03-01 ... | reverse complement strand
CGGCCCAGGACCAGGATCCTGAACGGCTTCGCAAAAGTGTCGGAACAGGGTCGAGATGATCTACTGCGCACGCTGATGGTTTTCAAAGAGCGATTCCGGACCAACGTTGCTTGGGCGGTCTGTTTTGAACTTTCGAAAGCTGGAGCCCCATGTATCGATCAAGATCTATTGAGGGCACTCAAGAGCTCTGTGGACGTAATCAAAAGCCATTCGAAGCAATCACTATTGATCACAGTAGGTTGCCCATTTGACCAAGTCTCAGCCCAGGCAGTCCGTGAGGTTATCGAGAAAGTGTATTGGGCGTTGTACCTTAAGCAGCGATTGCAGGGATCTGAGGCAAAGTCCTTGGGAGATCCAATTATTGAGAGACTCGTTCAACTCAAAGTTGGTGTTCGTCGCGATAAATTTCGAAATTTCGGTCGCACGAAGGGATTTGAGCAAGAGGAAGAAGCTACTATTCAGGGAATGGCATCCATACAGGCTGGTCCTGACCGAGCGAGTAGGGACAAAGCTCGTATGGATCTCAAGACTCAAGAAGGGGCCATTCGATACTCGTACTGGGCCAAAGGAGAAGAAAACGACAAACAGGCTTTGCAGTGGGCCAAGACCTTCTTGAACGTAAATCCGCTGGAAGCAGTGTTCCGCGTCAATGGAGATTTTGCTAGGGGAACTGCGGCTGGACGAGTGGACCCAGAAGCTTGGCAAAAACTGGTTGATCGGTACAACTCGGCAAGTGCTCAGCTCAAGGCTGCGCTCAGGGGAGTTGCCTAAAAAGGCGATTTTCAATCAAGACGACACACACGCCTAATGTCCGTCCGCTGCTTTGGCGGCTTCTAGGGTAGCGGCTTGGTCGAGGCGGCCTCCGTTGAAGAATAGGTTCAGCACGATGGCGCTCACCGCGGCGAGCAGGATGCCTGACTCCAGCAGGGGATGGAGCGGGGTCGGCATGTGCTGGGTCCAGCGCGGGGCGGCGAGCGGAATCATGCCGATGCCGATCGAGACCGCGACGATGTAGAGGTTGTGTCGGTTGTGGGTGAAGTCGACCTTGGCGAGGATGCGGATGCCGGTGGCAGCGACGGTGCCGAACATCACCAGGCCCGCGCCTCCCAGCACGAACTGCGGTACCGATTCGACGAGCGCGGCCATCTTCGGCAGGAGCCCGAGCCCGACCATGATGAGCCCTGCGGCGACGCACACGTAGCGACTGCGGACACCGGTGACGCTGACCAAGCCGACGTTTTGGGAAAAGCTGGTATAGGGGAAGGTGTTGAAGATGCCACCGAGGAACGTCCCGAGTCCGTCGGTGCGTAGCCCTGCGGTGAGCTCGTCGCGACTGAGGGGCTTACCGACGATGTCCGCGAGCGCCAGAAACATCCCGGTCGACTCGATCATGACGACCACCATCACCAGCGTCATCGTCAGGATCGGAACCAGCGCAAAGGTCGGCCTACCAAACGCAAACGGTGTCACCACGTCGACCCAATGGGCCTGCTGGACGGTGTGAAAGCTCATCTTGCCCAGCGCTGCCGCCACCGCAGAGCCCGCGACGATGCCGAGCAGCACCGAGATGTTGGCGAAGAAGCCTCTGCCGTACTTGGCAATCACCAGGATCGCCGCCAGCACAAATCCCGCGAGCGCCAGGTTGTCGAGCGCGGCGTAGTCGGGCCTGTCCGAGGTCGCCGGTCCGCCCATCGCCCAGCCAATCGCCACCCGCATCAAGCTGCTGCCGACCACAACGATCAGCGTGCCAGTCACCACCGGCGGAAAAAACCGCAGCAGTCGCCCGACGATCGGGGCGATACACATCGACAAGAAACCCGCGCCGATGATGGTGCCGAAGATGGCCTGCGCTCCGGCAGGTCCGGGATGGGCCGTCGCCATCGCGACCATCGGACCGACCGCCGCGAACGTGACCCCCATCATCACCGGCATCCGAATCCCGAACCACCGCGTCACCCCGAGCGACTGAATCAGCGTCACCAGCCCCGAACAGAACAGGTCCGCCGAGATCAGCTGGGCCACTTGCTCGGGGGAAAGCCGAAGCGCCCGACCGATGATGAGCGGCACCGCCACCGCCCCGGCATACATCACCAGCACATGCTGGAGGCCGAGGGCCCACAGCCGCTCAAGTGGAAGTCTCTCATCGACGGGATGAATGGTTGAGTGGCGCATCAGCGGCTCCTTCACCAGCCACTACATACCACTCCCCAAACCCCGACCCCGTAGCCGTGGGGCCGACCGGAGGTGCTTTTTTTCGAGACGCCCCCGGCTCGGAAAAAAGTACCGCAGGGAAGGGGGGCCCCACGGTGTTGATCAAGCAGATGGACTCCTAGTGGTGGAGTCGGTTTAGCATCGGAGGATCTGTTAGGAGACGCCCCCGATGAGAAGAATGAACTTGCTTGCCGCTTGGGTGGCCAGCGCCGCGCTCTGTGTGTCCTGTTCGCCCACCGATGGCTTCGACGGCACCCCGCCCGTCCAGATGCCGCCCACGCAGTCCCCGGCGATTGCGATTCGGGTGCTGTCCAGCCTGCCGCAGTATGTCTCCGGGGGCGATGCCCGGGTCGCAATCACCGCGCCCAGGGCCGAGATTCCCGAGCTAGAGCTGTGGCTAGACGGCACCCGGGTCTATCTGACCCAGCAAGTCCAGACCGATACCGGCCTAGAGGGGATCATCGGCGGGCTCAAGCTCGGCGAAAACTACCTGGAAGTGCGGCACTCCTCACGCGGGCGCGAGGCGTCGGTGGTGATGAAGAACCATCCCATCATCGGCCCGATGTTTTCGGGTCCGCAGCAAGAGCCGTTCGTGTGTTCGGTGGTGACGGATCTCGGCAAAGAGCCGCTCGTCGATACCACCGACCCGAAGTACTACGCGGTGAAGGATTCGGGCGGCAAGACGATTGGCTATAGCAAGAACTGCTCGATCGATTCCTACGTCACCTACTACTACATGCCGGTCGGCAAGTTCAGCCACCGGGACTATAAGCCGCTGCCCACCGACGGCTCTCGCCCCACCGACATTGCCAAGACCAAGCTGATGGATGGTCGCGAGGTCGACTTCATCGTCCGCTGGGAACGCGGCACCATCAACCGCTTCATCTACCAGTACGTGATGCTGGCTCCGTTTGGGGAAGACCCGAAAAAGCCGGACCTGAGCCTGTGGAACAAGCGGCTCGTCTATCACTTCCAGGGCGGCGTCGGCTTTGGTCACTACCAGGGCGGCCCAGATACCCGTGCCGGTCTGGCGTACGTGATTGGCAAGGGCTACGCGATTGCCCACTCAAGCGGCAATCGGACCGGGGAGCACTACAACCTGATCCTCGGTGGCGAGACGGCGCTGATGACCAAGGAAGGCTTCATCAAGCGCTATGGCGTGCCGCTGTACACCGTGGGAATCGGCGCCTCAGGAGGCGGCATCCAGCAGTACGTCTATCCGCAGAACCATCCCGGCCTGATTGATGCCGCCGTCGCGCAGCAGCCGTACCCGGACATGGTCGGACAGATTCCTCACATCGGGGACTGCGAGCTGCTCGAGTACTACATGGACGTCACCGATCGCGGCAACCCCAAGTGGACGAGCAGCATCAAGAACCGCAGCCTGCTGATTGGCCTAAATGGCGAGGAGACGGTTCCGAACCCGTTCTACTCGCTGCAACCGGCGCTGCCGAACGTCAAGATGGCCAAGGGCTCGACCGAGTGTCGCAAGGCCTGGATGGGGCTGACGGCGGGGGCGATGAACCCGCACTACGACGCCGATGACATCATTCCCAAAGCGGCGGCGCGGATGAACCTGGCGGCGTTTGGCCCCATTTATTGGGGACACTTTGACGACGTGCGCAACGTGTACGGAGTGGGGCCCGATGGCTACCCACGATCGACCTGGGACAACGTCGGGGTGCAGTACGGGCTTGGCTCGATGAAAAAGGGACTGATCACGCCCGCCGAGTTCCTGGACGTGAACTTCAAGATCGGTGGCTGGAAGCTGCTCAGCGAGATGGTGCCCGAGGGCTTCCCCTACAACGGCACCGGTGCGAGCGAAGTCGGCAAGGTGCTGGCTGACCCGAATTACTTTGATCCCTGGGGCAGCCGCAACATCAATCGCTGGAACCCGATCGCGCCGAGCATTCCGGCCCCGCGCACCCACGGCGACCTCGACGCCACGCGAGCAATGTATGGCTCGGGCCTCTGGTTTACCGGTCAGACCGACATTCCCACCATCGACTGGCATCCCTACCTAGAGCACCGGCTCGATATGCACAACGTCCATCAGTCGTTCGCCATCCGGACCCGCATCAAAGCCAAAATGGGGAACGCGGACCATCAGGTGATCTGGTTTACCGAGACGCCCGCCGCCTCAGGAAACGACTTTGATCAGGTGCCGATGGCACTGGAAGTGATGGACGAGTGGATGGCGAACCTTCGCAAAAATCCGACCCGCACCGTCGCTGCCAATCGTCCCGAGCGCGCCGCCGATAGCTGTTTTGATACCGCCGGGGTGCTCATCGCCAAGGGTGCCGACGTGTGGGACGGCGTGCTCGACCAAAAGCCCGCCGGGACGTGTACCCAGAAGTTCCCGATGTACAGCACCTCGCGCATCATCGCTGGGGCACCCATCGAAGGCGGCATCTTCAAGTGCGCGCTCAAGTCGGTCGATACCGCGCTCACCGATGGCACCTACGGAACCTGGAAGCCGTCGCTGGCCGAGATCCAAAAGCTCAAAGCGATCTTCCCCGAAGGCGTCTGCGACTACAGCCGCCCCGACCAGGGCAAACCCCTCCCCAAGATGTAGGAACCCAATCCCCCGCGTTAGCGCGGGCGGACTTGGCGGTGGCGGAGTAGGTCGGCGAGGTCGTGGTCGACCATCATCTCAATCAAGGGGCGGAAACGAACCTTGGGCTCCCACTTCAGCACGCGCCGGGCCCGCGTCATGTCACCGCGTAGGTCATCGACCTCACTCGGGCGGAAGTAGCGCGGATCGATCTCGACATAGCGCTCCCAGTCGAGATCGAGACGGCCAAACGCGACCTCGAGCAGCTCGCGCACCGAGTGACTCTCGCCGGTACAGATGACCAAGTCTTCGGGCTTGTCCTGCTGAAGCATCAGCCACATCGCCTCGACGTAGTCGCCCGCAAAACCCCAGTCTCGTCGCGCTTCGAGGTTGCCCAGATACAGCTTGTCGAGCATCCCCAGCTTGATTCGCGCCGCCGCCCGCGTCACTTTGCGGGTCACGAATGTCTCGCCGCGCCGAGGACTCTCGTGGTTAAACAAGATGCCGTTGCACGCAAACAGGCCGTACGCCTCGCGATACAGCATCGTCGTGTGATAGGCGGCGACCTTGGCAATCGCATACGGCGAGCGTGGACGCAGCGGCGTCGTCTCGGACTGTGGGGGAGCCGAGGCACCGAACATCTCCGACGACGATGCCTGATAAAAGCGGGTCTTTGGACCAAGCTCGCGCAGCGCTTCGAGAAGCCGCGTCGTCCCTTGCGCCACCACGTCGTGGGTGTATTCCGGCATATCGAACGAGACGCGGACATGGGACTGCGCCGCCAGGTTATAGACCTCGTCGGGTCGGACTGTATGCAGGATGCGCCCGAGCCCCGTCGAGTCGACCATATCGCCATAGTGAAGCTGCAAGCGATAGTCGGGAACGTGCGGGTCTTGATAGATCGTATCGAGCCGCCCGGTATTAAACGACGAGGAGCGACGGACGATGCCGTGGACCTCGTAGCCTTTGCGAAGCAGAAACTCGGCCAGATACGAACCATCTTGGCCGGTGACGCCGGTGATGAGTGCTCGCCTTGCGGTCATGGTGCAAACTCGCGACGGAAATAGTCGATGGTGCGCCGCAGTCCCTCATCGAGTGAGGTGGTGGCGCGGAATCCGAACAGCTCGGCAGCGCGGGAACAGTCGAGCGCTCGTCGAGGTTGACCGTTCGGACGGCTGGTGTCGTAGACGAAGCGACCGGAGTACCCCATCAGCTCGGCGATTTTGTCGGCGAGGACGGCGATCGAGACTTCGTGACCGCTGCCCAGGTTGACGGGCTGGCTGTCGTCGAACCGCTCACAGGCGAGGAGGATTCCTTCGGCACAGTCCTCGACGTACAAAAACTCGCGGGTGGGGCTGCCGTCTCCCCACAATGTCACCGTCTGCTGACCGTCGGCGATGGCATGCGCGATCTTGCGAATCAGCGCCGGAATCACATGCGAGGACTCGAGATCGAAGTTGTCGCGCGGCCCGTACAGGTTCACCGGAAACAGCACCGAAGAGGCAAACCCGTACTGCGCCCGATACGCCTGCGACTGCACGAGCAGCATCTTTTTGGCCAGCCCATACGGCGCGTTGGTTTCCTCGGGATAGCCGTTCCACAGGTCGTCTTCGCGAAACGGCACCGGCGTGTGCTTGGGATAGGCACAGATCGTCGCCGTCGCCACCAGCTTCTTGACCCCGAAGCAGCGCGCCTCATCGAGAAGCTGTACACCCATCAGCAGGTTGTCGTGAAAAAACAGTCCCGGATTGCGCTGGTTGGCCAAGATGCCACCGACGCGAGCCGCCAAGTGGATGATCAGATCGGGCCGACTGTCGTGAAGCAGCCTTCGCACCGCCTGCAAATCGACGAGGTCATAGTCGCGCGAGCGCGGTACGAACACCTCACGACAGCCTCGGGCGCGGAGTTTTTCGACGACAAACGAGCCCAAAAAGCCCGCGCCGCCGGTGACAAGGACGCGACAATGGGACAGGTCAAGAGCGCTCATCGATTCGCCTCAGGAGTGGGACGCAGCAGCGAGGGCCACGTCGACGGCGGCTTAAATGCGCCACTTGGCGGCACCCCGTTCATCGACACCACCAGCGCAGCCTCTTTCGACGACGGCAGGATCGGCCTGCGCAGCCCCTCGGTGATGGTCTTGACCCGCGACGGATCGAAGCCCATCAGCCGAGTCGCCACCAGATCGGCCAGCACCGGATCTTGACTCGCAAGCAAAAGCCCGGAGTGACGTGGTGTCGAGGCCAGCGGTCCTTCGCCCTCCCCACCGATAATTCCGTCGATCAGCGTCAGATAGCGCCGCTGCGGGGTATCGCGCAAGACGCCGTCCTTGCCGGTATGCAGCACGATCTCACCCAGGTCCAAAATCGTCCGCCAGATGGTGTCGTTGCCCTCCCACGAGCCTTCGAGGATGTAGCCGCGCACCATGCCGTTCTGCGGATCGACAAGCTTCGGAGCCCGCGCCACCAGCGAGTGTCCCAGCGGCATCGGAAAGCGCTGAAGCTGGTTTTCCATGCGCACCGCGAGCGGCGGCCAGAACGGAAACTCGTCGCCATCCTCGGCGGGCGTCCCGGCGGTGTAGTGCGGCAGCCAGTATTTCTCGTTGGTCAGACCGATCACCGACTTGCAGGCCAGCGTCACCCCCGACTTCTTGTGCGTCTTGAGTTTGGCCAAGTTCAAGATGCAGTCGGCAGCGAGCACCGTGCGGGGAATCGAGTATTCGTGCTTGCCACCCGAGTGATGCGGCTGCGGCGTGTATTTGTGTGAGCGATGAAAGCGATAGCGGTCGGCCCGCTGCTCGACGGAGGCAAAGCGCGAACGCGAGCCCAAATCGACCACCCGATAGCCGAGCGGATCACCGGGCAGAGACTCCCGAACCAACATTCCCAGGTTCAGCGACCGCCCATGCCGCCGCACGTCGTCGAGCACCATCCGTGGCACGATCTGGAAATAGCGCAGATCGATGAACTCGACGGAGTGGCCACGCTCTCTGTAGTAGGCGATGAGCTGGTCGATGCCGAGGCCCCGGAGCACATCCGTGACGTTGCAGCCCTCGACAGGAGTATCGACGATGGTGACCTGGCCGGCGGGTCCAGTCGCCCGCAGCGCATAGTCGAGCAGTGGCCGCAGCACCGAGCCCGGCGTCGAACTGCACAACAGCTTGTCGCCATGCAGCGGCTGGTGAAAGTTCTTCGAGGCCACAAAGTTTGGCTTCAGCACCACGCGATCGCCGGGTGCAATTAGGTCACCCAGCGGGTTCCAATCCGGTGTACCGCTGCGGGCTCGATCGAACCCCAGGTCACGCAGCACGGCCTCGACCATTTCATAGATCGGGTTTGGCGGATCAAACGGTGGCAGCTCGGGATACTTGGCCTTGGGCCGACTGACGACGGCAACCGGCACGGACTGATCTGGCTTCATAGGGTCTTTGGCTCGGAACCACCGTTTATCACGTTTATGCACGGCGCTCGCTCGTACAATCCTCGCTCATGAGCGAGTCCTCCTACGCGTCCGTGCTGCGCCACACCCACATGTTTGCGGATCTGTCCGATGGTGAACATCGGGCACTGGCCAAGCTCGCGGTGTCACGACGATACTCGGCGGGCGACGAGCTGTTTTGCGAAGGGGATGACTGCGCCGGAATGTTCGTCATCGCCGCTGGCTCGGTGCGCATCTTCAAGGTCGCCCCGAGTGGGCGAGAGCAGGTGCTCAGCATCGATGGCCCGGGTGACTGTGTGGCCGAGCTACCGGTCTTCGATGGCGGACCCTATCCTGCGACAGCCCGCGCCGTGACCGATACCCACGTTCTGTTCCTGGGAGCGCGTGAACTGCGAGCGCTGTGCCTGGAAAATCCCGAGGTCGCGCTGAAGATTCTCAAGGTGGTCGGTCGCCGTTTGCGCCGCCTGGTGATGCTGGTCGAGGATCTGTCGTTTACGACCGTTCGCCACCGACTGATCGGTTTTCTGCTCCGCCACGCCCAGCATCACCGCAGCGGCAACGTCGCCGAGTTTCTCCTCGCCGAGAGCCATCAAGACATCGCCGCCCACATTGGCACCGTCCGCGAGCTGGTTTCGCGCAACCTCTCGCGGCTGTGCGCCGAGGGACTGATTCGCATCGAAGGCAAGCGCTGCCTGATCCCCAGTCTGACCATCCTGGTCGACGAGCACGAGGGTGACGAATAAGCCCCCGTCCGTCTGTTATGCTGCTCTACAAACGAGCTCCTTTGGGGGGAGGACCGCATGCGCAGCACACGACGTAGACCGACGATGAACTGGGTCGCTGGCCTGTTCGCTTTCTCTTTGATGGCTTGTAGTCCCAAGACCGAAAGTGTCGAGGGAGGTACCCCGGACCTGGCGATGCAGTCGCGGGACATGGGGATGTGTCCGCTCGATACCATGAACCTGCTTCAAAATCCCGGCTTCGAAAACCCTAGTGTCGAGCCCGACGGCAACGGCAAAGCCAACAACACCGGCAGTCCGCCGAGCACGATTCCCGGCAAGTGGGATGGTTGCTGTAGTCAAGCGGGTGGCGGCACCACCTGGACCGTCAGCGTCGGTACGCCACGATGCGGCCTTCGATCGCTGATGGTATCGAGCCAAAACGCCACCGCCAACGTGCTTAACCAAACTTTCCAGGCGCAGTCCATGGTCGGCAAGACCTTGGTTGCTTCGGCGTATGTGTTTGTCCCGCAAGCCGGCGCCGGGGCCAAGCTGGCCATCGACGTCTGGGATCTCACCGCCAACAAGGTCATCGCGACCTCGCCCACCGTGACCGCCAACACGCCCGACTGGCAGCCCCTTTCTGTATCCGTGCCGGTCCCAAGCGGCGGCATCATCCAGCTTCGCATCAACTCAAGCGGCACCTTGACTGCCTACGTCGATGATCCCAGCGTCCGCATCCAGTAACTGGGTTACCCAAAATCTTCCGATGTCGCCCCGTTTTGTTTGACCATGGAGGTAAATGCGGGTACTTGTCGCACATGGTTCCACCGGGTGACGAGATTCAGCCAGGGATGGGCGGCGGCGTACTGCTCATCGAAGACCGGCCTGCGCTGATCGCCTCGGTCACAGCTTGCCTGGGGGCACGCGGCTACCGAACGCTGACGGTTTCGTCGTTTGACCAAGCGGTACATGGTGTGCAGCGGCCCGAGGTCGCGCTGGTCCTGCTGAACTTTCGCTTGCTTCAGCAGATCGGCGGCAAGGATTTCCTCGACTCGCTGCGCGCCGAAAGTCCGCGTCGCCGACTGCCGATTATCGCACTGCTCGACCAAGCTGCCGATTGGCAAGCCGCCAGCATGCTCGACTTTGAGGACTACCTGCCGGACCCGTTTTCGGTCGAAGACCTGACCCATCTCGTCGACGAAAACTGCCGCTAGAACGTGCGATAGCGACGGGCACCCAGGTAGCGCCGCTGCCAATCCGGCTCGCTCAGTGGGCTGTCATGGACCGTCGGACGCTCGCTGGTGGTGGCGTGGAGGAATCGGCCCGCACCGACGAAGATACCAACGTGGGCAACCTTGGGCGGAGTACCGGGCTTTTGATCGGCGCTGCTGAAAAAGAGCAGATCGCCAGGCTGCAAATCGGTCTGTTTGTCGATGGCCACGAGCGCAGACCAATTCATCTGCGGACCGGCGTCTCGGGGAGCGATCACCCCACAGGCCTTAAACGCATTGCTCACCAGGCCCGAACAGTCGATGCCCAGCGTCGAGCGACCTCCCCACAGATACGGCGTCCCTTCATACTTACGCGCTTCGCCAACCAGGCAAAGCGGAGACGGTGCCACCGGCGCACTCAACACCTCGACGTCACCGCGCTGAATGTAAGCCAGGCTGCCATCGGGTAGCTCCACCTTGAGCCAGCGCGCCGACACGACCTCGACCTGCTTTAGCTCGCTGTGGAGCGGCAGGACCAAGCGCGGGTTGCTCAGCGTCACGTCGGGACTGCGGAAGACATTGCTCAAACGCGCCGTCACCCGCAGCCGCGCCTTTTGCGGATCAAGCGCTGACGATTGCAGATAATCGGGCTTGTCCGACGGCCACGGCCACAGCGAGGCAATCGGCACGTAGCCCTTATAGGGCGCTTTGGTTTCGACCAGGACCAGTTCTCCACTGACGTCGCGACAGGCCTCGGGCTGCGGTGGCACCGTCACCAGTTCACCAAACAGCGCCTGGTCAGCGAGCGGTCCGCTGACATCGGGTCGCTCGTACAGGTCCGCGACCGGGCTCCCCACCACCGCTCGACCCGCTTGCACAAGGGCCCTCCTCGCCGCCGCCACTTCGACCGAACAGATGTCGGCCGCCCGCACTCGCCCGGACCCCCAGGGCACAGTGAGCAAACCGACAGCTCCCAAAAATGACACCACACCGACGACAGACATCCGCGTTTTGCAGTTCACGGAGGCACGGTAGCACGCCGCGACCCCGAATCCACCACACGAGACCTCTTGGTGACCAACCTGGCCAGTCGAACCCTTTTGTGCGCGGAAGGATTCTGAAAATACGCGAACTGACAGGGCTTTTTTGGCTAGCTGTCTTCGGGTATAGTGAGAACCGATCGTCGAGTCGTGTCACTGCCCGTATCCACCCCACCCATAGGGACGACGGCTACTACCGTGCCTCCCGTGCCTCATCGCCTGGGTGGCAACAGAGAATCGCTCGCTTCGGGAGCCCCCGGAAAATGAAGTTTTCCTGCGAACAGTGCCAAACCAAATACAACCTTCCCGACGAGCGTGTCCGGGGGAAGGTTCTCAAAATCCGCTGCAAGAAATGTGGCTGCCAGATCACCGTCAGCCAGGGCGGCGTCCGTACCGCCAAGGGTGAGGTCGAGTCCGAAGACGCCACCATGATCGGCTCCCGCGCTTCCGTCGGCTTGGCTGGCGGCGGTGGTGGTAGCAGCGGTGGCGGCGGTGGCGGCGGTGGCGATGACAGTGAGGGTGGCGACTCGACGATGATCGGCGGCATGGCCGATTTCTTTGCCAAAGTTGGTGGGGCGCAGCCGACTCCGCAAGCCGATGAGTGGCACCTGTCTCTCGATGGCAACGTCGTCGATCCGATGCCGCTCGCGGATCTCGCAAAGCGCATCGTTGCTGAGCAAGCAACCCCTGGTCGCGACATCTTCGTGTGGCGAGAAGGCCAGGCCGAGTGGCTGCCCCCGGAATCGATCAATGAAGTGCGCGCTGCGGTCGAAAAGGCGCGACTCCATCCCGGTCCGGTCAGGCCTGCACCGATGCCGACCTCGAAGCCCACGCTGGGCGATGATGAAGACGAGGGCGGTGACAAGACCCAGATGGGTTCGCTCGACTTCGCGGCACTCGGGCTGAGCGACGCCAAAGCAGCGTGGGAAGAGCCAGCGGCAGCGGCCAAACCAGAGCCCGACAAGAACGAACCCGCGAAATCGGCGGCAAAAGACTCGGCCAAGGCGGAACCTCTCAAGTCCTCCGCAAAAGACTCGGCCAAATCGGCAGCCCAAGAACCGATCAAAGGTGCGCTCGCGCTCAAGGCCGCCGCCAAGGACTCCGCCAAGTCAGAGCCTCTCAAGTCCGCTGCCAAGGACTCCGCCAAGTCGGAGCCTCTGAAGTCCGCTGCCAAGGACTCCGCCAAGTCGGAGCCTCTCAAGTCCACTGCCAAGGAACCGATCAAACCAGCGCTCAAAGAAACGCCAGCGGCCAAGCCAGAGGCGGATGAGCTACTTGAGGACGACGCCGTAGAGTCGGTCGATGCGATCGAGATGGACATCGAGATGCCGGCACCACCGCCGAAAGGCAGTCGCCCGGCACCGCCGAAGCCGCCCGCGCTCAAGCCACCACCGTCGTTTCCGAAACCTCCCATTGCAGCCCCGGCTGCGCCGGCAGTCGTTTCGGCACCGGCACCCGCACCAACTCCCGACCCAGAGCCACCAGCAGCGGCGATCGCTCCAGTCGTTGCGACGACAACACCGCTGGGCTCCGAACCGACCATTCCAGCTAGCTCGTCCCAGGCGGCCAATTTGCTCGTCCCGGGCCCCGGCGAATGGCCGCAGCAGCCCGCAATGGCACAGCAGCATTCCCCGGCCCCTGGCGAGTGGCCCCAAGAGCAGGAACCAGCGGGCGGCGATCCCGGCAATCCCTACGGCGGGGGCAATCCCTACGGCGGGGGCAATCCCTACGGCGGGGGCAATCCCTACGGCGGCACACACGGCGGCGACCCGAATCAGTTGCCACAGGGTGGCTCCCCCCCCGAGCCAGCCAGCGAAACGCCTCCGGCCAAGTCGAAGACCCCGCTGTTCATTGGCATCGCGGTGGTGGTCGCGCTGCTCAGTGGGGCGTCGTATTTCCTCCTGGTGAAGCCGTCCACCGGCTCGCAAACCGTGGTGGTCGATGCGGGTCAGGACGCAGGAGCCCCGGCAAAGCCCAAAGAGGAACCGGTCAAGAAGCCGGAGCCGCCGAAGATCACGGGCATCAGCCAGGCCGAGTTTGACGAGCTGTGGTCGACGGGCGAGTCAGCGGTGAAGAGCTGCTTCGAGAAAGTCATCAAGAAGCAGGCGGACCTTGACGGCAAGGAGCTATCCATCGCCGTAGAGGTTTCCGACAAAGGCAAGAGCGGTGAAATCACACTCTCTGGTGCCGATCTGGATGACAAAGCCAAAAAATGCATCCAGAAGGCGATGAAAAAGTGGAAGTTCCCGACCAAAGACAAGTCCGCGTATACCGCCAAGTTCCCGCTGAAGATCTCGAAGTAGGCCACGCGCTGTCCGAGATTCGACCGCCCTGCCCTATCATGGGTTGGTTCACCCTTTTGCCTTAACTTCACTCTCTCGGGGGGGATTGACGTGAAGCACTCTTCTTGGCTTATGACATGCCCTGTCGTAGTCGCGGCCTGCGATCCAACGATACCAACTGGTCCATCGAAAATCGTCGATATGAAACCAGCCACCTCTGGGGATCTAGCGGGTGTCGATTTGGCGATGAAGACGTACAAGGCCACGTTGCCAGCCTGTACTCCGGTTCAGATCACCGGGAGTCAGGTCTTTGCGGGTGTCTTCAACGGCTGTAGCTGCCACAAGACCACGGCACCGAGGATGGCGAGCGCCGCCGATCTCATCGCCAACCTGGTCAACAAGATGCCGCGTACGGCGATGATGCCACTCGTCACACCGGGCGATGTGAATCGCTCCTATCTGATCTTCCGGCTTACCGGTGAAGGGGATCTGATCCCCGGTGGCAGCTCGGGCTTCATGCCGCTTGGTGGAAGCAAGCTTAACAACAGCCAGATGTGTCAGGCGATTGGGTAACTGCCCGAGATCCTTGCAAATTCCATCGTTGTGGGTGTTCTCCCACATGGCGGGCTGCTGCGAGTTCGACGGGCGCGGCCTTTGTTCCGATGGCTCACCCACGGTACCTGGCTGCCTGGAACGCATCCGTTCACGCTGCGAAAGTGGCCCGGACGCGTCACCGCGCTGAGTCAGGGCTGCGGCCCTACGGGTTTGGCTGGTTCCCAGGTCCAGCTTGCGCCAAGGAACCCACGGACGTTGGGGACACCGGCTCCGCTGTGAATTCCAGAACCGAAGCCAGCCGCAAACCCCCAAGCACCAAACTGGGACTTCGCACCGATGACAAACTCGGCTGGCAAATCGACGCTGGGATCGAGTCGAGTCAGCACGCTGCCGAACACCTCACCAAACACCGAAAACGGAGTGCTGCCCGTGCGGAACAGCTCGATCTGTAACGCTGCACCGTAGTCGAACGCCATTCCAGAGGAGACGTTGAGCACCGACTCACTCGCTGCAAAGATCCAGCCGGCATTGAACACCGCAGTCAGCCGACGGAAGTGCCAATGGGAAAGGAGTCGCACGGTCAAGCTGGGCAGCGCACTCCCCATGAAGCTGTTGCCGCTGCCGGAAGGCAGACTCAGCGAGACCGTAGCCCCAATCCCCCACAGCGGCTGCGAATAGAAGACCACCTTGGTCCGCAGGCGCACATCGCCGAGCGCGAACAGACTCGGTGCGAGCGCTGTCGGATCCGAAAGCGCGTCGCTTGCGACAATCCGGACACCCACAGGCGGTGGACCGCTTTGCTGATACAGCGCCAGCGGTACCAAGAGCGCAAACTCAACCCGTCTCCACAGCGAAAACGCAACGCTGTGGTCGGCGGTCAAGCGATGGGCGATGAGGGTGCTCGGACAGGAGCCGTCACTCAGGCAGAACACCAGCGGTTGATCCGCATAGTGAGTCATGACCTGCGTGGTCAGCGCCAAGTGCTCTCCCACGGTAGCAAGATCCTGGGTGACAACCTTGTGTAACCCAGCAGTGGGCCGCAGGTTGTTCAAGTCGATGGCCGCATTGCCGCCAAACGCTGCCGCCGTCGCCATCCACGCAACCTGGGAGAACAGCACAGACAGCACGGACCGGGTTCGGAAGGTGTTCATGTCGCGTTTCGCCCTCGCCAGCAACGGTTCCGTTGCCGAAACAGGATGAGCAGCGAAAGCACCACCGAAAGCGCCACCGTTCCCTCGCCAGGTGTCCAGATCCGCCTCTGCGGAGGACCGCAGAACCCCCCGCGAAGTGCGAGCTGGCACGCGTCGCCAATACCATCCCCATCGGAGTCCATCTGATCCGCGTTTGCAAGCTCCGGACAGTTGTCGCAGACATCACCCCGTCCATCGCCGTCTTGGTCCTGCTGCATCGAGTTCTTGTCGAGCGGACAGTTGTCGCAGGAGTCACCAAGACCATCACCATCTGAATCCCGCGCAAAATCAGCGGAACAGGTTGCGGGCCTTCCGGGTGTGACCGCCACATAGTCATCGCAGGGACGCGTCGGATTCCCTCCCGTGGGACAGGTTCTCCTTTCGACGTTGTAGTCGACACAGAGCTTCTCCGCCTCCCGCGAAATGCCGTTGCAGTTCACATCGGTGAGGGCGAAGGCCGGATCAATGGGAAGCAGGGCTGCCAACGCGAGCAGCCAGGAACGGAGTGGAGTGACACGATGGCGCATGACGGAAGGACTCCTTGTCTCCGAGCTAGCGGTTCACGGTGACGGCGGAAACCACGCCAGCCACGGTGATCGAAGTGGCCACAGCGACCGCTTGCCACAGCCACCACTGTTTGTAGAGCGGTACCTTCGGTGGCTCCGGCACCGCACTGTGGGGGTTCAAATCGACGCTGTTCGAGATACGCGGCGGTGCAATGGTCGGCGCGAGCGTAGCTTCCAGTGGCGTATGGCCCTCTCCTAGTTCGACCCGCCGTTTGATGGGCTGGTAGCCGGGACGATACAGCGTCACCTCATAGGGTCCACTCAGCAGAGCGCGGCGCAGCCAGCCATTGGTTGGGGTCTCTCCCAGCGCCAGCGGCACCGAAGGGGGACCGATGAACGATTCCACCACAGGACTGACCCGCACCTCGGCACCACCCGGCTGCGTGCGAACGGCCAGACAGCCATGGTCGCGCTGACGGGCTTGCTGCAGCAGCGCCGGTAGCAGCCGCTTGAGCTGATCGAGAAGCTCTACTCCCTCGCAGCGCCCACAGGGCTCGCGGGACTCAGCGGTCGGAGTGCCGGTCGCGGTATGAAGGACTTCGAGTTGCAGCGCCCGCTGTGACCCAGTAGGCGGCGTGACCGTCACCCGCAGCACATACTGGGTCTTGGCATAGGAGTGGTCTTGACAAGGATCGGGCATCAGAAACGGCGTCAGCTCGGCACCAGGAATCGTCACCGCTTCGTTGTCTGTGCGGAGCGAAAGCTCTGGAAAGGCGGCACTCGCGACGATCCGCCGCAGCTCGGCAACCTGCGTCCGAGGAAGCGACAGACCCGACAGCAAAAGCGCCAAGCGCGGCGTTGGCTGAACAGTGACAATCCCGCTGTCTCGAAATCGGACCTCCCACGGTCTTCCGCTGCCGAGGTCGATGGGAATGTCACTGCGCTCGGACTCCTTTTGAAGGCTCAGACAATGTGAACCTGGCGGCACGAGCAGTTGAAGCTGCTGCTCCGAACTGCGGGGCAGAAGACCCAACACGCGACCATCCACACGCACGATCGCCTCGGTCATCGCCTCGCCGCCAAAGATGAGCAGCTCGCTGGCGGTAGATGGGGTGTCGATGGCCAGCCGCTGCGCTGCTGCCGCGAGCGCCGGTACCGGACGATGACGCAGGGCTTCATGGACCCGCAGAAGATTCACCGCATCGAGCCCACGCCCCGCTGCTTTGGCCGCTTGAGCCAGCAGCAAAAGCGTCTCCGGTCGGCGCTTGGTCAGAAAGTCTGCTTCAAGGCTCCGCACCGCCGGTTCACCGCTGTCCGAAAGGGCTGGACCACACTCTGCCGCTTCCGCCAGCGCGGTGGACAGACCCAGTCCGACCACCAGCGCCAGGCCGAGACCTCGCACGCCACGATTTGACGCGATTCCCATCACTTGCACCCATCAAACGGGCGGATCTGTGTTTTGCCAGGCTCGGGATCCACGCGATAACGCCGCCCGGATATCAGCACATCTTGGCCCCCTGGCTTCAGCCACAGACTCCGCACCTGGCACTCCGTCCCCGTCGGTCGCACATGCAGCTCGACCTTGCCGAGCCGAGCCTTTAAACGCTCGATTCCGGCCTTCACCTGCGTGGTCAGTTCCACAGAGCGCAGCCCGATGGGTTCGCGCAGAAATCGCTCATAGTTTCCCATGGCCTCCAGCCACATTCCTTTTTTGTCCTGCACCAGCGCCAGATAACCGAGAAGCTGCGTCGGGAAATTCGGATCAATCTTGCGTTCCTGACCGAGCCGCTTCGCTTCAATGAGCTTGCCGAATGCGCCGTCATAGTTGCCGCTCTGATACAGCGCAATCGCCTCACCGAGCGACTGACTGGCATGCGAAAGCGCGACTTTGACCCGCGTGACCTCACCACTGCGGACGACCAGCACTTGGGTCACCGTCTTCCCGCTCGCGTCCACGTAGCTGAAGCGATGACTGCCCGGCGCAAGCTCATGCTGGAGTGGCTGCTTGGTCAACCGCAGCTCCTGTCGACCCACCCGCACACTGACGCCCTCATCACCGCTGAGCAACACTTGTCCGGGCTTGGTCGGGGTCGCGGCGGTGGGAGGGGCCGCCATATCCAGCGGTGCGCTCACCACTGGCACGGGTACCGACTCCGCAACGCTCGGAATGCTCTCGATCGAAAGTTCTCGATGCGCCAGGATCTGGTTGATCTGGGCATGAACCAGCGCATCGGGATCGCGCAGCAGCGGACGCAGCAGTTGCAGCACGCTGGCATCCTGCTCCGCCAGCGCTCCAATCGTGGCCACCAACGTGCGTCGAACCTCGATGTCGCCATCGCGAACCGCCAACCACAAAATCGGCAGCGCATCGGCTGCGGACCAGTGCGCAAGGACCGCAACCATCTCGACCCGCCGTGCGGCCTCCGCATTCCCAAACTCCGCGAGCAGTGAAGGTGGTGCCACATCGGAAGGGAGCCCGCCGCGCTGACGAAGCACCCCATATGCCAGCAGTCCGTCGTTGCCGCCCCGCTGGAGTGCCTCGAGCAGCACCTGGTTGGCGCGAGGTGTATCGATCCGCTGGGCCGCCGCGAGCCGCACCGAAGCATCGCTGTCTTCGAGCGCGGGAATCAGCTCTTGCGGTTCGCTCAGCGCCAGCACGGCAAGCAAACGTACCACCGGGTCCGGCGACTGAATTCCGGTCGTGATCTCGGCCAGCTTGTGGAGCAGGTCGACGTCTTCGATCTTGGGATCGAGCTTCCGAATTCGCTGGAGTACACGCGGGATCGTGGCCGCAGCCGCTCGCTTCACCGCGACCGGAGTGGCCGGATCGCGAACCGCCGTCAGCAACCGCTTGAGCGCCTCGACCGACGACATCGTGCCCAGGAGCGCCACCGAAGCCGTCGTGGTCCCTTGCTCTTCATACAGCCCAAAGGCGAGCTGGTCGCTTTGCCCTGGGTCACTTCCCAGAAGCTGCAACAAAGAGCCCGCAGCCGTGACCCGCAATAGCAACGGATGAGAATCGAGCTCGACCAAGCTGCCCAGCAGTTCCCGGTCTGCTACCGTGCCGCAAATCCCAAGTCCATCCGCAGCCAAGATGAGGGTTCCCTCTGCCGCTTTGCCATCCCGCAGCACCCTGCGAAAGTGCTTGCAGCCCAAGCCATTGCCGAGCAGAGACAGCGCCTGAGCCGCCGCCAGCGCCTGGGCTCCTTCCTCGCGAGCGGCTTGTTCTAACAGCGCCTCCCCCCGATCATCGCCGCGACGAGCCAGATACATCGCGAGTGCCAACGGATCAGCGCTCGGCCCCGAGGCAGCATGCAGTCGCCCTTCCAGCTCACGCAGCGCCGCCACATCCCCGGCGTTGGCCAGCCCGACCAGCAGCTCGAGTGCCTCCGGACTCTGTGGCGACAGCGCCAACAGTCGCTGGTATTCCTCTCGTAGGATGGCGCGGGCCGCTCGGTCTTCACGCGCAAGCAGCAGCGCGGTACTCGAACGAGCGATCGGTTCCTTGCTACGCAGCGCCTGTTGCAGCGCTTGCTGGACCGTTTGATCCGTCGCTTTGGAAGGAGGTCGTTGCGACAACCGCTGTAGTGCCCGCATCACCGCCACCCAGACCTCGTCCGGTGCACGATCCTTCACGGTATCGAGGAGCATTCGCACCGAACTCTGGGCGCCCATCTGTCCCAGCGCCTCGGCTGCTTGGAGCTGTACCAGCGGATGTCGATCGGAAATCAACTGCTGCTCCACCAGCGCACGGTGCCGTGGATCATGGGTCTTGGTCAGTGCAGCCAGCGCTTGGCGTCGTACCTCTGGATTCCGGTTCCCAAGTGCCTGAGTGAGTAGCGCCAAGGCGCGCTCCCGCAACTGCGTCACGGTCGCTGGTTTCGTGGGAATCGCAGCCACTTTCGTCATCGACTTCTGGGGCGCGTCCTTGTGACTCCGGCCGTGCTTCACCAGCCCCCCGATGAGTCCAGCCGCCCCCAACAGCACGACCAATCCCCCACCCCCAAACAGCCAGTAGCGCGCCCGTGATCGCGGCGGTGAAACAGCCATCAGCGCGGGCTGTTCCACATGCCGCGAGAGCCCGGCCATCACCTCTTGCATCGATGGCCGCTGCGCCGGATCGAGCGCTTGCATCCGTCCCACGAGCAGGGCCAGCCACGACGGACAAGTTTCCCCAATCGGCTTCACATCCTGGGGCGTCTGTCCCGTCACCATCTGCTGTAAAATTCGCCCGAGCGCAAACACATCGGCCTTGGGACTCACCGATGATGCATCCCGCCACTGCTCCGGTGCCATATACAGCGGAGTGCCCATCGCCGCGCCCACTTGCGTATGGTGCAGAGACTCCCCCCGGAGGTCTTCCCGTAGCTTGGCGATTCCGAAATCGAGGATCTTGGTTCGCACTCCACCCGCGACAAGCCCATCCGGAACCACCATGATGTTGTCGGGCTTGAGGTCTCGGTGAATCACACCTTTGTCATGTGCCTTGGCCAGCGTCGTCGCCAACAGCCAGCCAAAACGGACCACCTGGTCCGGCGGCATCGGACCCTTCTCTAGCTGATCCGATAACGTCGTACCCTCGACAAACTCCATCACAATGTAGGGACGACCATCGGGAAGCTGATCACGATGCAGCACCGTGATCACGCCCGGGTCGTTGATGATGTTGGGAGCGCGGACTTCATCCATGAAGCGCTCGGTGAAGCCCGGTCGCTGCGCAATCTCTGGCTTCATCAGCTTGATCGCCGCCCGTCGCTGTCCCTGCCGATCGAGCGCGTCGAAGACCTGCCCCATCCCCCCTTCCGCCAGCAGCCGCACCACTTCGTACTGTCCAAAGTGCGTCGGTAGCTCGGGATGACGCTGGCGCAGCACCTCGGCGACTCGCATCGCTGAAGGCCGCGCATCGGGAGACTCCGCGAGCATGCTCATCACCAGTTCCGCAACTGCGGTAGGAATCGTCGGCAACAGCTTCTGAAGCGACGTGGCCTGCTGACCCACTTGGCGGGTCCGCGAACCCGTTTCGGAAAATGGCAGCTTCCCAGCGAGCAGCAGATAACCGAGGACGCCCAGCGCATACACATCGGCAGCAGCGCCCGGACGGGCAAAACCGGACAGGTATTCCGGTGCGAGGTAGGAGGACTCGGCCTGCCACTCCGCATCGGCATGCGGACCGGCCATCGTTGCGGGGATGGCAGCGGGCCCGTCTTGGTCTTGTCGTCGAACCTCGGCACAATCGAGCAGCAGCACCCGGGTCTGCTCAGCGTCCCGTGACACCCAGACCTGTTGCGGACGGAGCCCATGGTAGACAAGTCCGGCCGTATGAAGGAACGCCAGCGCTGCCGCCAGTTGCGCCAGCAGCTCCTGTTTCGCGGACACAGAGAGTGACGTTGCGCCCTCGGGAAGCGGCGCTCCGCTCGGAGTTCTTCGAATCAGATAGGCACTGCCGTCCGGAAGCAGCCCACAACCCAAAATCGCCAGCAACCCCGGTTGCGCGGGCAGCCCCATCAGCAGTCGCGCTGCCGCCAGAAACGACTCCTGCTCGCGATCCGTCGCGGCCGGTAACAGCACCTTGAGTTGGCACCGCTCGTCCCCTCTTCCCAGCTCATACAGGAGGCTCCTTCCATCATCTGGAATCTGCCCAAGAACTGAGAAACCCTCGACGATCTGTCCAACTTGTGCCACGGCCTACTTATACTCCGCAATCTGCTCGAGCATTCCGCAATCTGTAAAACCGGCGGCAGACAGATGCAGCCTACCTATTTAACGTGTTCATTCACGAGGAGAAACGCCAGGCCGATCTGTCACAGAATATTAGGCATGACTCTTGCGATTTCGACCCCGAGTGACTTGATTGATGGTAGTGGAAGCAAATGATCGGGCCTGACACCGAAATTGGACCGTATCGAGTCCTCCGCAAGCTGGGCGAAGGGGGAATGGGGGCGGTTTTTGAAGCGATTCACAAAGAGATCGATCGTCACGTCGCGATCAAAGTCCTCCATCCAGAATTTGCGAAAGATCCGGCGTTTGCGGCACGGTTTCTCGATGAGGCGCGGGCCGTAAACCTAGCGGATCATCCGGGCTTGGTGCAGATCTCCGACTACGGACGGATGCCGGACGGCACGGCCTACATTGTGATGGAGTACCTAAAAGGCGAGACCCTCGGTGCTCGTCTGCGCCATGGCAACGGCAAGCTTCCCGTTGCAGAGTTGGTCAACATCGCGATTTTGGTCGCAGAACCACTCGCCGCCGCCCACGACAAAGGGATCGTTCACCGCGACCTCAAGCCGGACAACGTGATGCTGCTGGAGGATTCCAGTGGACGCGGCAATCTGCGGACCAAGCTGCTCGACTTCGGGATCGCCAAGCTGGCCGGACAGGCACGGCGACACAGCGGAACGGTTGCCCACTCGATGATGGGAACCCCGCTCTACATGTCTCCGGAGCAGTGTCGGAATGCGGCAGATGTCGATGACCGGTCTGATGTGTATTCGCTCGGGATCATCCTGTACCAAATGCTGGCTGGAAGGCCTCCGTTTGAGGGCCGTGATGAGTTCGAGATCTGCGAACAGCACGTACGCAAGGAACCGGTCCCCCTGGCTACCTTGGTGGATTCCGCGCCCGAAGCCCTGATCGACTTGATTCAGCGGATGCTCCGCAAGGACCGGGAACAGCGGCCTCGGATGAATAGCGTGGTCCTCGATTTGCAGCGAATTGGCGCGCATGTGCCGACGCTTCCCAACCACGCCACGCCACGGGAACAGCCGGTTCCGCCCACGATCCGCAGCAGCTTCAGCCCATCGACACCCTCTGTGCATCAATCGGAGCCCATTCCCTTTGTTGCCGGAGCGGCCAAGGACGCAACGGCTCCACAGGTTGCGGTGACCACCCATCCGAGCTTCAAACACAAGCGATTGTGGGCCGGACTCTTGCTGTTGGGAGTGGTGGTGCTGGGAGGCGGTGCGCTCGCGTGGTGGCGCTGGCATTCCGTGCCGACCAAGCCGGTTGCGACCCCTAAGTCATCTGGGACACCCGAGATACTCGACCTTGCCGTGGCGATCCTTCCTGCGGTCCCGGCCACTACCCCAGCGGTGATCGTCCGCGACGAACCAGTGCAGCCACTGCCGCAGACTCCGAGCCTCCCAAAGCCTGCGACTGGCACCCACAGTTCCTCAAGTACCAGCGCCCCAAAGACGATTTCACTGTCGGTTCAGACCAAGCAAACAGAGGTCAGTGTGGTGCCGCTGCGCGGTCTGCGATGTCTGAACGCGCCCCCGGCTGTCACGCCCTGGAAGTGTGTCGTTTCCGTCGAGCCGGGTCGGTCCGCAAGCATTCGACTGGAGCGCGCTGGATTTGTCGCCAAAGAGATGATCTTCGATCTCAGTCACAGCGAGAGCCGGACCGTCTCGCTCATCCCGGTGTATTGATGCGGAGTGGAACCATCGTGCCCATGCGTCAGCGATTCTGTCTCTGGTTCGGTTTGTTGGTGGCAGTGCAGCTTTTCGCGCCGATTCCCAAGGCTGTGGCCCAGCGGGCTGCGCCGACCGGTGGCAAAGCGACCGTCAAGCCTGTGCCCCCTCAGCCAGAGGAATACCAGAAAGCACTCCAGCTCTTTGCGGAAACCCTGATCGCGTGGAAAGCGGGTCAGCTAGAGCGGGTCACGCAGCTCGCAGAGCAGACCATTTCACGGCTAGAGGCGGTCGCAGCACTCGACTTTCCGGCCAAAAATCCGCAGTTCGTGCAGCGCGATCTCGGACTGATGCTGTTTCTCGATGGAATCGCACATCTGAAGCTGAGCCAACAAGCGGTCGGGAGTGTGCGCATTGCGCATGCCCAGAAGTCGCGCAGCGCGGTGATCCGTTCGATCGAAAAGCTGGATGAAATCGACAAGTACGTTCAGGAATTGGGACTTCCGATCGATACCAATCGCAAACGATTCCTCGATGAAGCCACCAAGATTCAGAGTGAGGAAACGGTACTCAAGCTCTCGGTCTCTGGGAGTGGTGCCATCAAAGTTCGGCTTCGCAATCAAGAGGAGCTGTGCCGCAGCGCAAAGGACCGAGGTTGTGATCTCCATGTCGCGATGGGAGCGCCCCTTGTGTTCGAAGCCGTGGCAGATGAAGGCACGTATGTCGCACAGTGGCACGGGGGCTGTCCGCAAACGGCGTCCATCGCATCCGAATCGGGCGAACCGGCTCCTGCTCGCTGCGAGCTGACTCCCAGCGGACCCATCGAGCTTGCGGTCACCTTCCTTCCGCGTGCGGTGCTCGGAATCAGAACGCAGGGGGATGGCAGCGGTTCGATTGTGGTCAGGAGCAGTGGTCGCGAGGATCTCCGTTGTGGGTCAAGCGAACCCTGCACGCTACGCATCGCGGGTCGTCCGGAGGTCCAGCTTCTGCCAAAACCGAATGCCAGCTCGCGATTTGCTGGCTTTTTCGGAGACTGTCAGGGGAAGTCCTGTGTGCTTTCTCTGTCGCAAGACCGCTCGATCACCGCCGCGTTTCGCAAAAAGACAGAGGCCAAGTGGTGGGTATGGACCATCGTCGCTGGTGGCACTGTAGTCGTTGCGACAGCAGTGGGAATTGGTACTGCGGCGGCCCTCCGTCCCATTCCTTCCGACATTCGAAGTGTGAGGTAATCCAAGTGGACAAACACTGCGCGCTGCTCGGTACTTTGATCGGAGTCCTGCTGACCATAAGCTGCGGAAAAGCAGACACCCTGCTCATCGCGGTGACCATCAATGGAGTCAGTGATGACGTCGAGTTTGTTGAAGTCGCCCCCACTCTAAACGGAGTCGGCCAAAAGACCGAGCAGTTTCGCGGAGCCAGCCGAAGCTTCTTTGCGCTAGAGCTGCCTGCGGACACCAAAGGAACCTTCGACTTGGCGGTGCGCGGTCAGCTCCCGATCCAGTGTGCCATTGCTATCGGTGCGGCCAGTGTCAATCTCGATCAGGGAGGGCTGACCAGCTTTCACGATGGCCGACCCTATTATCCGGTTCAAATTGATCTCACGCGACTCGATGGTCCGCAGTGTTCCCTATCGGTACAGAAGACCGGAACCGGCAAAGGCACCGTCTACTCACTCCCCAGGCCGGGTGGTCCCGTCGAATGCGGCCAAAAATGCAGCGCCGATTTTCCCCTGGGATCCGTTCCCCTCAGCGCGGTCGCGGAGCCCGATTCCTACTTCCTCGGTTGGGAGGGAGTCTGCAGCGGAACCGAGACGACCTGCACTGTCCAGTTGCCCATCCAGCAGCCGATCGTCGCCCACTTCGCGCCCAAGATCTGCACCGCAGACTCCGGTACTCGCTGGTGCTGGGACAACCCACTGCCGCAAGGGAATCATCTGAAGGCCGTGCAGGTCAGCAGCGACGGCAAACAAGTCTGGGCCGCAGGAGATCACGGCACCCTCCTCCACCTCGTCAACGGCGAATGGCTCCCGGTGCGCTTGGGAACAAGCGCCAACCTCAGCGGGTTGTCGATGTGTGCAAACGGACAGATGCTGGTCGCAGGAACAGATGACAGCACCCTCAAGCCCGTTCTGTTTGAAGGAACCTCAACGGGCGCGGGCTTTTCGCAGCGCACTCTGGCTCCAATTATGGCCGGGGCAGACCTTCGGTCGGTATGGGGTTGCGGCGGTACAGATGGCTCCGTTGCCGTCGCCGTTGGGAATCTGTTCATCTACCGGCGCACCAAGAGCGGAACCTTGGGAACCTGGTCCGAAGACAATGTCGGGAGCACGCTGAACCAAGGACTCCTTTCGGTGTCCGGCGTCGGAACCGAGGCATGGGCCGTTGGCGAAAATGGCCTCGCCGTTCATGGGGTCAATTTGGATGCAGCCACCGCCAGTTGGAGCAAGGTTGTGTGGGGTAGCCTAAATCCGACTCCTTCTGGCTCTCTCCGGTCGGTCTGGGTCGCAAGCCCCAGCGAAGTCTGGATCGTTGGCTATACCGGTGCGGGTGCCCCCGAAGTTCTGCACCTCTCCCAAGGCTCCTGGAAACGAGAGACTCTGCCCAACTCTGCGAATGCGCTGCTCTATGCGGTGTGGGGTAGTGGCGACGAAGTCTGGATCGCTGGCACCACCGGCCTGATCTGGCACCTTCAGGGTGGAGTATGGAGCCAAGAAAAGTTTGGTGACAGCACCATTTACGGACTCTCCCAAGGTCTTGCGGCCACCCCTTGGATTGTCGGAGACGCGGGCCTGCTCGCTTCCCGAACCTCGGGAGTGTGGCGCCCATCGAGCCGGGGCGAGGTCAGGAATCTGCTCGGTCTCTATGTGGACACCGGAGTCGCCTATGCGGTGGGCAACAACCTGGCGCTACGCTGGGATGGCACGAGCTGGTCCAAGCTATCGAACCTACCGGCGAACACCGTCCTGAACACCATCTGGGGCATCGGAGGACAGCTCTATCTTGGAGTCGCCGATAACAGCATCTGGCGTCTGTCTGTGACCGATCCACAAGCGCCGCAATGGAAGATTGTGGACACCATCACGGCCAGCGGAACCGGAACCCGAGCGCTGTGGGGTGCTTCTGCCAGTGACCTGTGGGCGGTGGGTCCGAATGAGTATCTGCGTCATTTTGATGGCCAAACGTGGAGCAAACAGCAGCTTGGCGGAGTCCTGGCGCTCGAAGGAATCTGGGGCGGTGGCTCACAGCTCTGGGCCGTCGGAAAGCAGTCCGCAACGCAGAGCGCGGTCATGACGTCCATGGGCACGACCTGGAGCACTGATTCGGGAGCGCCGTCCGTGGGTCCGCTGAACGCGGTCTGGGCAAGCTCCGGCGATGTCTGGGCGGTCGGAAAAACCCACAGCGTGGTTCGTCGCCAGGGTGCCACTTGGTCGGACTGGTCTTCAGCCACAGAAATTGCCAAGGCCCAGGATCTGTTTGCGGTGTGGGGAACGGGCGCTGGCACTGTATTTCTGGCTGGGGCCGCTGGTTTTATGCTGCGCTCCGATGGCACTCAGGTCTCCGGACTCAAGTTCGAAGAGACCGGAGCAGCGCAGACTTTCTACAAAATCGCGGGGACGAGCGATGGGAGCAGCATCTGGTCCGTCGGTACCAAGGGAGCAATCCTGCGACGAATGCCGTAGTCCATCTGGAATCTTCACAACACAGTCCCTGGCCAAATTCACACGGAGACTTCGGTCCATGCGTCACAAGCTGTTCTGGCCTCTCGTCATATCGACACTGATCGCGCTGTATTTATGCCCGGTCCGACCGGCTCAAACTCAGCCGCAGCAGTGCAACCTCCAACTTTGTACCTTCGGCACCGATGGTTGCTACAAGGTCACCTTTCAGAATATCTGGAAAACCCCTGGAGCAGATAGTGCCAGCGGTATTAACATTTATCCAAAGATAGAAATCGATGGCTCTAGTGTCTTGGATTGCTCGTCTCAATCGATTTCAAATCGAACTGATTTAATTGTCAATCTTCCGCTTAGCTCCGGGTCATATTCTCTCAAACTAACGCTTACCGCCAAACTTCAAGCAAGCGGTATCATTGTTGCACAAACCGCCCACACAGAAAACTTTTCCACCGATACCCACCAGTGTCCAACCTGCCAAATACCAATGGGCCAGGATGGGCTGTCTCTGTCGGGATGTCAGGCACTATGTACCAATCGCTGCGGAGATCTAGTAGGCTACCCAAATGGTTGTGTCTGTGCGGCCTGCGCTAGCGGGACAAGCTGTATAAACAACCAATGTCAGGGCTGCCCGGCTGGATTCAAAGATTGCAACAACAACCCTGCCGATGGCTGTGAAACCCCCATCAATACAATTGCCAACTGCGGGGCGTGTGGGAAGTCTTGTACTTTCCCCAATGCCTCGGCTCTGTGTTCTGGCGGCTCCTGTGCTTTGGGGACTTGCAACTCCGGCTTTGGCAACTGCGACGGCAACTCCGCCAACGGCTGCGAGACTCCTTTGTCCTCCATCTCCAACTGCGGCACTTGTGGCAAGTCTTGTTCTTTCCAAAATGCCTCGGCTTTGTGCTCCGGCGGCTCCTGTGCTTTGGGGACTTGCAACTCTGGCTTTGGCGACTGCGATGGCAACCCGGCCAATGGTTGCGAGTCCGCTCTGAACTCTGTCACGAGCTGCGGGGCGTGCGGGGTTGCTTGCACCGGTGCGGAGCGTTGTCTTGGCGGGAGCTGTCAGGTGCCGTGCACGCCCGGCGATCGGGTCTGTGCAGGGTTTGCCGTGAAGCTCTGTGACCGCGATGGGATCTGGCATCTCATCGACTGCCTGCCGCCATCGCGCTGCCGTGGCAACATGTGCGAGGCCTTCCCCTGCACCGGACACGACTCGCCGGTCTGTGTCGACCGCCGCAGCCGAGGCTTTTGCGAAAACGGATCGTGGACGGTGGAGCAGTGTCCGGCCAATCAGGTCTGCGACCAGGGACTTTGTTCCACCCCCGTCCAACGATGCGGTCCAGCGGATCGGCCCCGCTGCGCAACCCCACGCAGCCGCGAAATCTGCCGAGGTGGCAGGTGGCTCACCGAGGACTGCCAACCAGGCCAGCTCTGCGAGCAAGGCACCTGCAAGCCGGTCAATCGACGATGCACCGCGCAGGATTCGCCGTTCTGCGTAGGCACCAGCACCGCCGCCCTGTGCCGCAACGGACAATGGACCGTCGAAAGCTGCCCGCTCAACCAAACCTGCGTGCAGGGCACCTGCCGCCCTCATGGTCCGCAACTCTGTCCTACCGGCACCTTGCGATGCGGTGACCAGTGCTGTGCTAGAGGGGAGCGCTGTCTCGCTGGTCAGTGCCGGGCTGAGATCAAACCCCCCGACTTCTTGTGTGAACCACTGACCCGTCGATGTGGCTCCAATTGCTGCCAGGCCCACGAGAAATGCATCGCCGGAAAATGCAGGGCCCTACCCAGGCGGCCTCAGTAAGACGACGAGGCATGGTGGATGACATCTCTCGGCTTGCCGCGACGCCCTCTTGTGGATAATCTGGCCGTGCGGGTTCCGATGCTGAACACGTCGCACTCTATATGTGTGACTGACCGTCGGGGACGATGCAGCGAGTCTCATGAACCTCCCACCGACGATCTCAGCCAAGCCGCCGGACAAGCCAAGCGATCCGCTGGTGGGAAAGACCCTTTGTGGAACCTACTACTTGGAGGAGCTACTCGGCAGCGGCGGTATGGGGGCGGTGTACCGGGCTCGTCACCTTCGTACCGATGGCCTGTGTGCCGTCAAGGTTCTGCACTCGACATTTGCCAAAGATCCTCGCATTTTCCACAGGTTCCAAAACGAAGCTCGGGTAGTGGCTGCGCTCAACCACCCGAACATTGCCAAGGTTTTCGACTTCGATCGCGACATCGATCAGGGCTTCCCGTTCTTGGTCATGGAGCTACTCGATGGGGAGGACCTCGAAAAGCGCCTCCGCAGAGAAAAGAAACTGCCGCTGTCCACCGTGATCGATATCGCCAAGCAGTGCTGCGCAGCGCTTCACGATGCTCATGCGATGGGGGTCGTACATCGCGACATCAAGCCAGGCAACATCTTCCTTGTTCCAGGCAAAGGCCCGGATGGTGGCGATCTGGTCAAGCTGGTGGACTTCGGAATCTCAAAGATCAAAAACGCGCTGTCTCAGCAGACCGTGGAAGGGTCTCTGCTCGGAACGCCCAGTTACATGGCCCCCGAGGCTGTCCGTGGTCAGGTGAGTCAGATCGACGGTCGCGCCGATCAGTGGGCAATGGCGGTCGTGATGTATGAAGCCCTGGCAGGCCGTCATCCCTTCGTGGTCGATCCCACTGCGGACCCACGGGAGGCCATCTTCTTCCGCATTTTGAGTGAGGAACCACCGTTCCTGTCTCAGCTCCGAGCTGATCTACCGCCTGTCGTACTGGCTGCGATCGGGCGAGCGATGAACAAGGACCGCGAGCAGCGATTCCCGACCATCGAGGACTTCCTCCATGCGCTCACCGCAGAGCAGGGACCATACCCGAGCGAACGCCGTCACAAACGACGCCTGACGCTCCGATTGCTCATCGGAGGAACCGTGCTGGCACTGTGCGGCGCTGGGCTCTATTGGGGTCTTCACGCCACGAAGTCCCACCCACCCATTCCGACGCTACCGAAAGTCGCAGCGCCTGCCCATGATGCCAGCAGTTCTTCCCCTGAGGACTTGCACAGTCCTGCATCCGTGACCATCGATCTAGGAGTGTTACCGGACCTGACGCTCTTAGCGCCCACACTGCCGACCGTGCTTCCCGCGAAACCACGCGTAGAACCGCCACGCCCAGGGCCAGTACGTAAGCCCAAGTTCAAAAAGAATCAGCCACCGCAGGTGGATGAAGACCTTTTCAATCCGGAGTAATCGACCATGCGGGCTTTGTGGACATTCCTGTTAGGTATCGGACTATGCGCTCCGCTGATCTCGCATGCAGAGACTCCGGCCCCTTCTGCGGAATGTGACAACCTGGCCGAGATGCGTCGAGAGGGATCGCGGGCCTACAGTGACCAGCGACTACCTGTGGAAGCGCGACTCCTGCGCAGTGAGCAGTTTCTCCAAAAGGCGCTCGCCTGTTGCCGGGAAGACGCAGACTGCCTGAATTTGACCCACTTCGGTCTGGCCTGTGTCTACGAGGATCAGTTTCGCATCTTGCTCAAAAAGAACCAGCGCGAAGCAGCGAGTCACAAGCTCGTTTCAGCGCTCAATTCCTATGAGCGGTATATCAGCCAAGCGCCCGCTGCGGTGCCCACCTCCTCTGAGCTACAACTGCCATCCCCGGTGGCTCTCACCGATGACGCGCCGGCCTGTCCTGCTCCGACCGGGAAGCTGCAAAAAGGCAAGGAACGCCAGCAGTTCGCCCTGAACCAAGCGCTGACCGGACGGGACCGCTTGGTAGCCCATGTCCGACCGACCCATGGACGCCTGCTGATCCAGTTTCCCAACAACTCCCTGTCCTTTCACATCAACAAAGCGGAGTACGTAGTGGTCAAGCGACCCGAGCGGCCGCTGCCGGTCTGGCTCCCGCAGGGGAACTACGAGCTCACGTGGAACAACGGAGGCAGCCGGGCGACGGTCGATCTACGCGCTGGTGAGTCCGTGACGCAGATCCTCGGAGCCACCCCACCACCGCCGAGTCCGCCCATACGCATCGAAACGCCCACGCTGTCCGTGCAGCAACTGCCCCCCCTCACAGACAAACCAGAGCCGGCCAAGCGAACTCCCTACGGACTGCTCATCGGAGGCGGTACCCTGGTAGTCGCAGGAGTCGCCATGGGTTCGTTAGGAATCGCCGGTCTGGTACTGGATGGCAAGTGCACAGAGCCCGCATGCGATCACGTGTATGACGGCAAAGTCTACGGCGGTGCCATGTTGGGAGTCGGAGTCGCCGCCCTCGGAGTCGGTGCCACGCTACTTGGTGTAGGAATTTCGCAGAAGCGCACCAATCGCCCCTCGCTGCGCGTAAGCCTGGGTTCCGCAACTGGATCAACAGGACTGACAGTCCAAGGCGAATTTTAGCCGCCCGGCGAACGCGAAAAGGAATCCAACCATGCGCATCACCAAGCTGTTCTTGGGACTCATCGGAGTTGGTGCCGGAGCCCTCCTCCTCAACTGCTGCATTCCCAGCCGGGAAGCGAGCTGTCCAACGGATCACGAATGTGGGGCTGGTACGGTCTGTAATCTGGAGACCCACCACTGCGAATCAAAATCCGACCTAATGGAGCCACCAAACGATCCGCCACAACCAGACTGCACAACGGAAAGTCAATGCAGTGATGCCAAGGCCTGTGTGAACAACAAATGTGTTGTTTGCCAACTCCACGATGACTGCGGCTCCAAACTCTGCGAACCGGCGACGCCTCCAAGCACAAACAATCGCTGCCTGAACGCCAACCAGGTGTATGTCGTCGATGCCACCGCAGACTCTGGCAAATGCTCTGTAGCCGACGGCTCTGTAGCGAATCCGTTCTGCAAGCTCCAGGATGCACTCGCGGCGATGCCCTATCGCTACGCAATCCGTCTCGTAGGTTCAAAGGCGTTTGATGTCGAATACACCGGGCCATTCGACCTAGGGAAGATGGAGAACCGCACGTTCCGCATTTTCGGCAGCGGCCCAGCAAACCCCGATCAGGGAAGACCTGTCCTCACGGCAGGTGCAATGGACACCATCCTCACGATCGCACCGACCTCTGGCCAAACCAAGGTCATCCTCGATGGAGTGAGCATCTTAAGGGCCAACGGCGGCGTTGACTGTAAGTTGCTTAGCCAAGCCAGCCCACCGCTCCTTGAGATCCACAGGAGCTCTCTCTCTGGATCTACATTTTTTGGACTCCGCACTAGCCAATGTGTTGTGACAGTAACGCGTTCGGTGTTCAGCGCACTACCGTACATCGCTTTCTACCTTGATGAAGGTACATACACTGTCACCGACAATTTCTTCACTCGCAATGGTGGTGACGGACAGGCGAATGAATCGCCACTGACGTTCCATTACACAAGGGGTGTATTTGCCAACAATACAGTCGTTGCGAACATCGGCACGCCCATCGCACTTGGAGGCAAAAAAAGCGTTAACTGTAACAACTTGAGCACGCCCCTGCAGGACTCCATCATCCTCTCAGACCCGAAAGCCTACGACTCACAATTCACTGGCAACTGCCAACTCGCCAACGTCGTCGTCCACCCGAGCGAAACCTATGCATCACCGGGAAAGATCCCAGCGCTGCCAAGTTTCACGCAGACCGAGCCCACGTACTACGCGCTCCGAGACGACACCACGAACGAGCAGTGCTGCATCAACAAAGTCGAATCACCACTGTCGTTGACGGACTACTTCGGCAACCCTCGACCGATCGGTCCCAAAGCCGACATCGGGGCCCACGAGGTAAAATAAATCGCTTGCATCATGAACCGCCAACGATCTAAGAAAGCGATTGTATTCTCTACTCACAGGGAGCGAACACCCATAATGCTACGCGCCTTTTCCATCAGAGTATTCCTCTTCCTTTTCATTATAGAGTCTTATTGCCATGCGCAACCCACGCCACCCACGCCAGAAATAGCTACCATATATATATTTGACTCCAAAACCTTACCTGATAGTGCTATAAAAATCGCGAATACTATCAGCAAACCACTAGAAGAAAGTTTCCCAATTAAGCTCAAAGCATATCTATTGCCTGGCAACGCAACCACTATGGATACATCATCCTGTCAAAAATACGCTAAACCAAGTGTTCTCGATGAACTTCAGAAATGCTTCGCCATAGAGTGTTTCAATGAGTTCGCTAATACATTCAAGAAAGCCGTCGAACTCTCGGGCTCTAGCTGTTCGACTCTGAATAGCATACCATTCTGGAATATCGTCATATTCAAACCCAGCGGAAATATAGTGCATTCACTGTGTTCATATACAAACAATGGATTCTCCTGCTCTGAGCCTACTCCTCCTTATGAAGGAGTCTCTGCGTTTCTCAAAAAAATCGCCGAATCCTGCAAGTTCAGCGATCTATTTAACGGCCAATCGCCCTCCATTTCGTTACTGACAAATTTGACACTATCCATTCAAACCATGAATGGTTCTCCTATATTTGAAATTAGGAAGCCAGCGGCCACATGTAAATC
>ERZ724523.220-NODE-220-length-33651-cov-6.521937_pt1 | contig 33651 bp, 28 predicted proteins | sample MGYA00376056_ERZ724523 | MGnify/ENA primary metagenome ERZ724523 (study PRJEB28724, sample SAMN07190888) | wastewater metagenome | isolation source: influent of sewage treatment plant in Hong Hong | place: USA: Christiansburg, Virginia | collected 2016-03-01 ... | reverse complement strand
CATTACCGTGAAATTGTTTTCGAACCACTTGCTTTTTCTTTTTAAACAGTGGCTTGCGCATTTTTTTCGAATCTGGCACGGCGATTGCTGAATGCTTGTCGCACCGATCAAGGCTTGCCGCAGCGTGTGAATACGAAGAGCAAAACTGACACGAAGGCTGCATTCCGGTTGCAAGGTAAATGGGTCCCAACACCCGGAATTCGTCAGTGCTGAAAACAACCGTTCTATTCATCCAGGAGATCTGAACATGGCTGCACTTCGTCAAATTGCCTTCTACGGCAAAGGTGGTATCGGTAAATCCACCACCTCCCAGAACACCCTCGCCGCGCTGGCCGAAATGGGTCAGAAGATCCTGATCGTCGGCTGCGATCCGAAGGCCGACTCGACCCGCCTGATTCTCCACGCCAAGGCCCAGGACACCGTTCTGTCCCTGGCTGCCGAAGCCGGTTCGGTGGAGGACCTGGAAATCGAGGACGTCCTGAAAGTGGGTTATCGCGACATCCGTTGCGTCGAGTCCGGTGGCCCGGAACCCGGCGTCGGTTGTGCCGGTCGCGGTGTGATCACCTCGATCAACTTCCTTGAGGAAAACGGTGCTTACGACGGCGTCGATTACGTCTCCTACGACGTGCTCGGTGACGTGGTGTGTGGTGGTTTCGCGATGCCGATTCGCGAAAACAAGGCTCAGGAAATCTACATCGTCATGTCCGGCGAAATGATGGCCATGTACGCCGCCAACAACATCTCGAAGGGCATTCTGAAGTACGCCAACTCGGGTGGCGTGCGTCTGGGCGGGCTGGTCTGCAACGAGCGCCAGACCGACAAGGAACTGGAACTGGCCGAGGCCCTGGCCGGCAAGCTGGGCACCAAGCTGATCCACTTCGTACCTCGCGACAACATCGTCCAGCACGCCGAACTGCGCCGCATGACGGTCATCGAGTACGCCCCGGAATCGAAGCAGGCCGCCGAGTACCGCACCCTGGCCCAGAAGGTTCACAACAACGCCGGCAACGGGACCATCCCGACGCCGATCACGATGGATGAACTCGAAGACCTGCTGATGGACTTCGGGATCATGAAGAAGGAAGACGAGTCCGTCATCGGCAAGGCAGCCGTCGCGGCCTGACCCGTCGAGAGTCGAGGGTCGAGAGTCGGTGCAGGTTGCGCCGGCTCTCCTCCGGTGCCTTCGGGCAGCGGCCGACAAGGCCTGTTCCCGGCTCTCCGCTCTCTACTCTCGACCCACTTTGATTAAATGACAGGAGCGATGAAATGAGCCTGACCGTTGATGAAAACAAGGCACTGATCGAAGAGGTGCTCAAGGCCTATCCGGAAAAAACCGCCAAGAAGCGTGCCAAGCATCTGGGCACTTTCGAGGAGGGCAAGCCGGATTGCGGCGTGAAGTCCAACATCAAGTCCCTGCCGGGCGTGATGACGATTCGTGGCTGTGCTTACGCCGGTTCCAAGGGCGTGGTGTGGGGCCCGATCAAGGACATGATCCACATTTCCCACGGCCCGGTGGGCTGTGGCCAGTATTCCTGGGCCTCGCGGCGCAACTACTACATCGGCGAAACCGGCATCGACACCTTCGGGACGATGCAATTCACGTCCGACTTCCAGGAGAAGGACATCGTTTTTGGCGGTGACAAGAAGCTGGAAAAGATCATCGACGAAATCGAGGTGCTGTTCCCGCTGAACAAGGGCATCACGATCCAGTCCGAATGCCCGATCGGCCTGATCGGCGACGACATCGAAGCGGTGTCGAAGAAGAAGGCCAAGGAGTACGTCGGCAAAACCATCGTGCCGGTGCGCTGCGAAGGTTTTCGTGGTGTCAGCCAGTCCCTTGGCCACCACATTGCCAACGATGCGGTGCGTGACTGGATCTTCGACAAGGTGGATCCGAACAAGAACACCTTCGAGGCGACGCCCTACGACGTGGCCATCATTGGCGACTACAACATCGGTGGCGATGCCTGGTCGAGCCGCATCCTGCTCGAAGAAATGGGCCTCCGCGTGATCGCCCAGTGGTCGGGTGACGGCACCATCGCCGAGCTGGAGAACACCCCGAAGGCCAAGCTCAACGTGCTGCACTGCTACCGCTCGATGAACTACATCAGCCGGCACATGGAAGAGAAGTACGGGATCCCCTGGGTCGAGTACAACTTCTTCGGCCCGTCGATGATCGAGAAGAGCCTGCGCGAGATTGCCAGCCACTTCGACGACACCATCAAGGCCAACACCGAAGTGGTGATCGCCAAGTACCGGGCCATGGTCGACGAGGTCATCGCCAAGTACAAGCCGCGTCTCGAAGGCAAAAAGGTGATGCTCTTTGTCGGCGGTCTGCGCCCGCGTCACGTCATTGGCGCCTACGAGGATCTGGGCATGGAAGTGGTCGGTACCGGCTACGAATTCGGCCACGGCGACGACTACCAGCGCACCACGCACTACGTGAAGGACGGCACGCTGATCTACGACGACGTGACTGGCTACGAGTTCGAGAAGTTCGTCGAGAAGGTCCAGCCCGACCTGGTCGGCTCCGGCATCAAGGAAAAGTACATCTTCCAGAAGATGGGCGTGCCTTTCCGCCAGATGCACAGCTGGGATTACTCCGGCCCGTATCACGGCTACGACGGTTTCGCGATCTTCGCCCGTGACATGGATATGGCGATCAACTCGCCGGTCTGGGGCCTCACCAAGGCTCCGTGGAAGAAGGCTGCCTAAGGCTGCTTCCGGGCGGGGCCCTGGCCCCGCCGCCCCGCCCTGATTACTGATTCAAGGAGTGCTGACATGCCCCAAAACGTCGAAAAGGTTCTTGACCACGAAACCCTGTTCCGCGAGCCGGAATACAAGGCCATGTTCGAGAACAAGCGGACCAACTTCGAGTTCCGCGTGCCCGCCGAAGATCTGGCCAACCAGATCGCCTACACCAAGAGCTGGGAATACCGGGAGAAGAACTTTGCCCGCGAAGCCCTGACGGTCAACCCCGCCAAGGCCTGCCAGCCGCTCGGCGCGGTGTTTGCCGCCGTCGGCTTCGAGAAGACCCTGCCTTTCGTGCATGGCTCCCAGGGTTGCGTGGCTTACTACCGCTCCCACTTTTCGCGTCACTTCAAGGAACCGACCTCCTGTGTCAGCTCCTCGATGACCGAGGATGCGGCGGTGTTCGGCGGTCTCAACAACATGATCGACGGCCTCGCCAACACCTACAACCTCTACAAGCCCGAGATGATCGCCGTGTCGACCACCTGCATGGCCGAGGTGATTGGTGACGACCTGGACGCCTTCATCAAGACGTCCAAGCAGAAGGGCTCCATTCCGGCCGAGTTCGACGTGCCTTTCGCCCACACCCCGGCCTTCGTCGGCAGCCACATCACCGGCTACGACAACGCGCTGCAGGGCATCATCAAGTACTTCTGGGACGGCAAGGCCGGCCAGGGCACGGCCCTGACCCGCGTGCCGAATGAGTCGATCAACTTCATCGGCGGCTTCGACGGCTTCGTGTGCGGCAACCTGCCGGAAATCCGCCGCATGCTCGGCCTGATGGGCGTCGATCACACCGTGTTGTGCGATCCGTCCGACGTGTGGAACACCCCCACCGACGGCGAATTCCGTATGTTTGACGGGGGTACCAGCAAGGCCCAGGTCGAGGCTGCGATCAACGCCAAGGCCACCATCAGCTTCCAGGGCTACTCCACCGAGAAGACCATGAAGCTGATCAAGGAGCACGGTCACGAAACCGTTTCCTTCAACCATCCGATGGGCGTCACCGGCACCGATGCCTTCCTGATGAAGGTCTCGGAAATCACCGGCAAGCCGATTCCGCCGGAGCTTGAGCGCGAGCGCGGCCGTCTGGTGGACGCCATCGCCGACAGCCAGGCCCACCTGCACGGCAAGCGCTTTGCCCTGTACGGTGATCCGGACCTGATGCTGGGGATGACCGCCTTCCTGCTCGAACTCGGCGCCGAGCCGGTTCATGTGCTCTCCACCAACGGCGACGCCGAGTGGGGTCGCAAGGTTCAGGCCCTGCTCGATGCCAGCCCCTTCGGCAAGAACTGCAAGGCTTACCCCAAGGCCGACCTGTGGCACATGCGCTCCCTGCTCTTCACCGAGAAGGTGGATTTCCTGATCGGCAACACCTACGGCAAGTACCTGGAGCGCGATTGCGGCACGCCGCTGATCCGCCTGGGCTTCCCGATCTTCGATCGCCACCATCATCACCGCTTCCCGATCTGGGGTTACCAGGGCGGCCTGCGCGTGCTGACCATGCTGCTCGACGAGTACTTCGAGGCTCTCGATGCCAACACCATGGGCATCGGAACCACCGACTACTCCTACGACATCATCCGCTGAGCGGCGCGGAAAGGGAGGCCTGCGGGCCTCCCTTTTTTTAACTATCGGACAAAGGCAAAAGCCATCATGGCCAACATTACTTTCAGCTCGCCCAAGATGAAGAAGGACGTCACGGTTTACGCGACGGCCGGCGACACCCACACCCTCCTGCTGATCGCCCAGAACAACAAGATTCCCGTCGAGTTCGAATGCGAAAACGGCGAATGCGGTTCCTGTTGCGTCGAGGTCCAGATCCTTTCCAACAAGACCCCGATGGGGATCGCCCTGACCGAAAAGGAGAAGGTTGCCCTGCGCCTGGCCGGCAAGATCACCAAGGAGCAGATCGCCGACGCCGAGGAGAAGGATCTGCCGCCGCCGTACCGGCTGGCCTGCCAGTTCATCGCCCGCAACGAGGACGTGCTGGTCAAGTTCTGAACCCTCCGCCTCCCGCGTCGCGCCCACGGCGTGCCGGAGGCGGAGCCAAGTCCGCATCCTGATTCTTATCCCGCGAGGGGCCCGCCATGCCGATCTACGATTTTCACTGCCTCGCCTGCGACCGCGTCTTCGAGCGGATCGTCCGCGCCGACGTCCTGCCGGCGTGTCCCCACTGCGCTGCCGAACAGGTTGAAAAGCTCGTCTCTATGCCTGCCGCCCCCGGCAAGTCCGCCGGCATTATCGCCAGCGCCCGCCGCCGGGCGGCGCAGGAAGGGCATCTGAGCAATTTCGGGTCGTCCGGCAAGGCGGGTAAAACCTAGCCGAACGTCTTGCCTCAGTGGGCTTCTGCCACCCGGGCGGCCTGGATCATGTCGGCTTCGTTCGCTTTTCCGCCGTTGAAATACAGGTTCAGTGCCACGGCAAAAATCGAGGTCAGGAGAATTCCCGATTCGAGCAGCGGGTGCAGGCTGTGGGCCATTTGCTGCGCCCAGCGGGGCGCCACGAGGGGAATCATGCCGGCCCCGATGGAGATTGCGACGATGTAGAGATTGTTGCGGTTGGTCTTGAAATCCACGTTGGCAAGAATGCGGATGCCGGTTGCCGCGACCATCCCGAACATCACCAGGCCGGCGCCGCCCAGTACGAAGGCGGGCACCGATTCAACCAGCGCGGCCATCTTGGGGAGCAGGCCGAGCACCAGCATGATCAGGCCGGCAGCCACGCACACCCAGCGGCTCTTGATCCCGGTGACGCCGACCAGGCCGACGTTCTGCGAGAAGCTGGTGTAGGGGAACGTATTGAAGAGGCCGCCGATCAGGGTGCCCAGACCGTCGGTACGCAGGCCGGCGGACAGGTCGCGCTGGCTGATGCGGCGCCCGGTGATTTCCGACAGGGCCAGGAACATGCCGGTCGATTCGATCATCACGACGATCATCACCAGTGTCATTGTCAGCACCATCACCCCGTCGAAGGTTGGCAGGCCGAAGGCGAAGGGGGTGACAACATCGAACCAGGGCGCCTTGGCGACCTTGTCGAACTGCATCTTGCCCAGCCCGACCGCCACGAAGCAGCCGCCGATGATGCCCAGCAGTACCGCAATGTTGGACACGAAGCCCTTGCCGTAGCGCACCAGCAGCAGAATGACGGCGAGCACGAAAGCCGCCACACCCATGTTGTCGAGGGCGCCGTAGCCCGGGTTGTCCTTCATCGGCACCGGCCCCGGCAGCTTCATCTCGGGCAGCGTGGCGCCCGGCGGAAGGCTGGCGGCAGCGGCATCGGCGCTTGCCCTGGCCTTGTCCACCATGGCGACCAGCTTGGGCACATCGACACTCTGGGCCTGGGGAGCCGGCCCGCCCATCGCCCAGCCAATGCCAACGCGCATCAGGCTGATGCCGATGACGGCGATGATGGTGCCGGTGACGACCGGCGGGAAGAAGCGCAGCAGGCGGCTCATCAGCGGGGCGATGGCCATCGAGATGAGGCCTGCGCCGATGATGGCCCCGAAGATTGCCCGGGCGCCTTCGGGGCCGCCCTGCACATTGGCCATCGCCACCATCGGCCCGACCGCGGCGAAGGTGACACCCATCATGACCGGCAGCTTGATGCCGAAGTAGCGGCCAAAACCCAGCGACTGGATCAGGGTTACCAGCCCGCAACAGAAGAGGTCCGCCGAAATCAGCATGGCGACCTGCTCGGGGCTGAGCTTGAGCGCGCGACCGACGATCAGCGGCACGGCTACCGCACCTGCATACATCACCAGTACGTGCTGAAGACCGAGGGTGAACAGGCGGCCGGTGGGCAGGCGCTCATCGACTGCGTCGCCCCCGGTGGCGGTGGTTGTCCTGGAATACTCCGACATGACTTGCTCCTTGATTGCGGTGAATGGCAAACGGGATTGGCGCTGGGTGCCGGACTGCTGACCGACCAGGCTGTTCCAAACCCTTCAAGGTAAGCAATGCAAAAACCAAGCCATGTAGAAAATGGTGCTGTTTTGGCTTTAATTTCGCTAAACGTCGCTTATTGTTGCTTTAACGTGCTTCATTAAGGTGCTGTCGGCACCAAGCCTGGGCACGCTGCCGGAATCAGCCCCGGAAGAGCGAGTTGCACCTCGTCGCAGTTGGGCGCATTGCCACTGCGGTCGACGACGAGAAAGTCGCTGACGGTGTCGAGGGCCAGCAACGGGTGGTGCCACACGCCGGGCGCGTAGTTGACCCCCTGGTCGCCGCGAGCCGCAAAAACCCGCAAATCCTGTGCGCCGGGAGCCGTGCCAGCCGGGGCCACCACCACCAGGTAGGGGCGGCCGGACAGGGGCACGAAGGCCTGGCTGCCAAGGGGGTGGCGTTCCATCATTTCCACCTTGAAAGGCAGCGTGCGCGGCTGGCCGCGGAAAATCGAGACGACCACCCGGCCGTCAGGCCCCGCGTCGATGTCGGCCAGGTCGTGGTAGCGCTCGGTGTTGCCGGTGTTGATCGTGAAGTGGCGCACTGCGTCGCTGGCTTCGATCACGTCGCCAAAAGGCGCGAAGGCTTCGCGTGTGAGGGGCTCGGGTGTCAGGGGGAACGTCGTCATGGCCGATCTCAGCGCGCCACCTTGCCCCACAGGCGCAGGCGCGACACGCCGCCGTCGGGGAAGATGTTGAAGCGCACGTGGGTGATCGGGCCGAGTTGAGCGACTTGCTCGGTGAAGGTGTGTACCGCGTCCATCGAGAGCTTCTGCTCAGGCAGCAAGGTTTGCCAGAACAGGCTCTGGGTGGTGATCGAACGGTCGGTGCCGCCGGTGACGAATGCGGCCTGGATCGCGCAGCGATCCGGGTAGTTGCCCTTGAAGAAGGCGGTGTCCACTTCGATCTTTTCGATGCTGCCGGCGGCGCCCAGTTCGAGCACGCACCAGTCGTTGCCGGGTTCGCGCCGCCGCCGGGTTTCCCAGCCGTCGCCCATGTTCTGGCCACGGCCGGGCAGCAGCAGCGCAGAGACGCTGGAGCCGAAGCTGGCATCGTTCCATGACACAGCGCGACCGCCGTTCTCTACCGCCACGAGGTCCACCAGTTGGTCGCCGGACAGGCTTTCGAGCCCGCCGACCGGACGGCCATAGACACGCAGGCGGGCGATGCCGCCGTCGGGGAAGATGTTGACGCGCAGGTGGGTCCAGGCATCGTTGCTGGTGCATTCTAGGAGGTGATGACTGCTCGGGCCGAGGGCAGTGGCCGGCAGGATTTCGGTCCAGCTGGCGGCCTGGAGGGCATCCATCTCGTCGCTCAGCGATACCGTGGCTTCGATGGAGACCGCTGGCGGATAGTTGCCGGTGAAGTGGCTGGTATCCACGTCGAAACCGCGGATCACGCCCTTCACGCCAAGCTTTACCAGCGCCCAGTCGTGGCCGGCGACGCGCTTGCGGCGGGATTCCCAGCCGTCCATCCACTTGCCGTTGGTGTCGTATTTGCCGGGCACGAACTGGGCCGGCTCCGGATTGAGCATGCGGGCAACTTCGGCGAAAAAATCGTCGGAGGCTCCGAGCGTCCGCGCACCGAGGCGCGGGCTGGCGAGGTCGACGGAACGCTGCGCCCACTCGGGCAGGTCGGCGGGCGGGGCAAAGACGGGGGCGCCGGGGGTATGGCTGGCCATGGGTGGGGCTCCTTGGGTTCTCTAGCGGGCTTGGGGGCTGAATGGATGGTGTTCGATCCAGTGGCGGGCGATGTCGACGCGGCGACACACCCATACCCGGTCGTGCTTTTCGATGTGATCGAGAAAGCGCTGCAGCGCCTTGAAGCGCGCAGGCCGGCCGAGCAGGCGGCAGTGCATGCCCACGCTGAGCATCGCCGGGCGTTCGTCGCCCTCGGCGTACATCACGTCGAAGGCGTCGCGCAGGTAGTCGAAAAACGCGTCCCCGTGGGAAAAACCCTGGGGCAGCGCAAAGCGCATGTCGTTGGTGTCGAGGGTGTAGGGCACGACGAGGTGCGGGGTGGTGCTGCCGTCGCTTTTTGTGACCTCGGTCCACAGGGGCAGGTCGTCGCCGTAGTAATCGGAGTCGTACAGAAAGCCACCGTGGTCGGCGACCAGGCGCCGGGTGTTGGGCGAGTCGCGGCCGGTGTACCAGCCCAGCGGCCGTGCGCCGGTGAGGCGCTCGATGATCGCCATGCCGGTCTGCAGGTGTTCGCGCTCGACGGCTTCGTCCACGTTCTGATAGTTGAGCCAGCGCCAGCCGTGGCAGGCGATTTCGTGGCCGAGTTCGGTGAAGGCGGCGGTGAGTTCCGGGTGGCGCTCGAGTGCCATCGCCACACCAAACACCGTCAGTGGCAGCCCGCGGCGTTCGAACTCGCGCAGGAGGCGCCACACGCCGACCCGCGAGCCGTATTCGTAGACGCTTTCCATCGACAGGTGGCGTGCCGGGTAGCTGGGCGGGTTGAACAGTTCGGACAGGAACTGCTCGCTGCCGGCGTCGCCGTGCAGCACGCAGTTTTCGCCGCCTTCCTCGTAGTTCAGCACGAACTGCACGGCGATCCGGGCGCCCCCCGGCCAGTTGGCGTGGGGCGGATTGCGGCCGTAGCCGACGAGGTCACGCGGATAAGTGGGATCCATCGTCATGGTGTCGCTCCTTGCAGGGGCTCAGGCCAGCATTGCGTCGAGACGAAAACGGGCGATCCGGCCGATTTGTGTGAGGCAGGCGCGGAATTCGGTGGCCCGGTCATGCTGCAGGCGGGCTTCAACGGCCTCCATGATCTGGTAGCGGGACAGCCCTTTGACGGCAATCACGAAGGGAAAGCCGAAGCGTTCCCGGTAAGTGGCGTTGAGCTGGCGCAGGCGCTGGATTTCGTCGGCGCTGCACTGGTCGAGACCGGCGCCTTTTTGCTCGCCGGTGGAGGCGCTGGTGAGGGTGCCGGCAGCGGCTTCCTTGCCGGCCAGCTCCGGGTGGGCACAAATCAGGCCGAGCTGTTCGGCTTCGCTGGCGGCATCGACGACGGCGACCATCGCGGCGTGCAGGGCCTCGATGCTGGTGAAGGGGCGGGCCGCCCAGGCGCGTTCGGCAATCCACGGGGAGTGCTCGAAGATGTCGCCGAGGCGGGTCGCGAAGTCGGGCCGGGGCAGGGCCGAGAGGGCGGCCAGGGTGGGGCGGGGAGTCGGGTTCGGAGTCATGTCGGGCGTATCCGGGCGATCAGTGGTCGAGCGGCGCACCTTGCGCCTGCCAAGTGACGATCAGTGTGCGCTCGTCGGCGGTGATGCCGGTAAGGTTGCCGAGGGGCATGTAGCCGCTGCCCACCGTTTCGGCCATCTTGGCGGCGTGCTGGGCCATTTGCGTGGGGGTTTGCAACACGACGCCCTTGGGAGGCTGGGCGAAACCGGGCTGGGTCGGGGCGGCCGCGTGGCAGGTGACGCAGCGCTTCTCGACAATCTGTGCGACGGCGCTGAAGGCCACCTTGTCGGTACCGGCGGCGATGGGCCTGGGGGCCATCAGCACGATCAGCAGGGCGAGCAGGGCGACGCCGGCGGCCGGCAGCCACCACTTGACCTGACCCCGGTGGCGCAGCACGAAGAACTGGCGGATGAGCACCCCGGCCAGCATCATGACGATGAGGACCAGCCAGCTGTTCGGGTGCGAATAGGTCATCGGATAGTGGTTGCTGATCATGATGAACAGCACCGGCAGCGTGAAGTAGGTGTTGTGCACCGAGCGCTGCTTGCCCACCTGCCCGGGGCGCGAATCCACCGGCTGACCGCTGCGGATCTGGTCGACCATGCGTTTCTGGCCGGGGATGATGTGGATGAAGACGTTGGCGACCATCATCGTGCCGAGCATGGCCCCCACGTGGATATATGCGCCGCGGGCCGAAAAGATTTGGTGCAGGAGCCAGTCGGCGGCGACCACCAGCACAAACACCAGCAGCGCCAGCACGCCGTCGCGGCCCATCAGGCTGCGGCACAGGGCGTCGTAGATCAGCCAGCCGACGGTGAGGAAGGTCACCGAAATACCGATTGCCGCAGGCTGCGACAAGTCCATGACGCGGGTGTCGATCAGGTGGGTGGTGGCGCCGATCCAGTACATCACCGCCAGCAGGCTCATGCCCGACAGCCAGGTGGTGTAGGCCTCCCACTTGGACCAGTGCAGGTCGTGGGTGAGGGGCTCGCCCTGGGGGCCGGTGAGAAATTTCTGGCTGCAGTAGAAGCCGCCGCCATGCACTGCCCACAGTTCGCCAAACACGCCGCGCCTGCTGTCCTCGGGCTTCTTCGGCGGCCGCAGGGAGTTGTCGAGCATCACGAAGTAGAACGAGGCGCCAATCCACGCGATGCCGGTGATCAGGTGCAGCCAGCGCAGCAGCAGGTTGGCCCAGTCGAGGAGATAGCTTTCCATGGTGTATCGGTTCCGGATCAGCTGCCGCGGTAGGTGGAGTAGCTCCACGGGGAAACGAGGAGCGGCACGTGGTAGTGCTGGGCCGGATCGGCCACGCCGAAGCGCAGCACGACTTCATCGACGAAGGGCGGTTCGGGCAGGCCGGGGTCCTGGGCGCGGAAGTAGTCACCGGCGGCAAAGACGATTTCGTAGCGGCCTTGCTCGAAAGCCGCACCTTCCAGCAGCGGTGCGTCGCAGCGGCCGTCCTGGTTGGTAAGGGTACGCAGCAGCTCGCGGCGTCCGCCGTCGAGGCGGAACAGGGTGATCGCGAGGCCGGCGCCGGGCTTGCCCCTGGCGGTGTCGAGCACGTGGGTGGTGAGTCGTCCCATGGTTTTTTCTCCTGAAAATCGTTGTCGGTGCGGCTTGTCTCAGGCCAGTCCGGCCTTGCACAGCAGGTCGTGGCTGAGTGCGTTGTGACGCTCGATCAGCGGCCCCAGGTCGAGGCCGGGCAGGCGCCCGTCTTCGACGATGATGCGGCCATTGATGATGGATAACCAGGCACTGGCCGGGGCGCAGGTGAGCAGCGCGGCAAGCGGGTCGCCAAGGGCGCCGGCATGACCCAGGTCATCGACGCGGAAGGCCACCAGGTCGGCGGCCTTGCCGGCTTCGAGGCTGCCGATGTCGTCCCGGTTGAGAGTGCGGGCGCCGCCGAGGGTGGCCAGGTCGAGGGCTTCGCGGGCTGAAAAGCGCGCTGCGTCCGACTCGAAACCCGGCCAGCCGACCCGCTGCAGCAGCATCGCCTGGCGTGCTTCGCCCAGCATGTGGTTGCCGTCGTTGCTGGCCGAGCCGTCCACGCCCAGCCCGACGCGCACGCCGGCATCCTGCATGGCGCGCACCGGGGCAATGCCGGAGGCGAGAATCATGTTGCTGCTCGGGCAGTGGCAGACACCGGTGCAGGTGTGGGCCAGGCGGCCGATCTCGCCGGCGTCGGGGTGGACCATGTGGGCGAACCACACGTCGGGGCCGAGCCAGTCGACGGATTCGGCGTAGTCGATGGGGCGCATGCCGAAGCGCTCGACGCAGTAGCGGTCCTCGTCGAGGGTTTCGGCGAGGTGGGTGTGCAGGCCGACTCGATGATGGCTGCGGGCCAGTCGGGCCGATTCGCGCATCAGGTCGCCGCTGACGCTGAAGGGCGAGCACGGGGCGAGTCCGATGCGCAGCATGGAATGGGCTGCGGGGTCGTGCCAGGTGTCGATGAGGCGCTGCGAGTCGGCCAGGATGTCGCCCTCCCGTTCGACCAGTGTGTCGGGTGGCAGGCCGCCGGCCGATTCGCCGACACTCATGCTGCCGCGGGTGGGGTGGAAGCGCACGCCCATCTCCCGGGCGGCCTCGATCTCGTCGTCGAGGCGGCAGCCGTTGGGAAACAGATAGAGGTGATCGGCCACCGTGGTGGCACCGGAAAGCAGCAGTTCGGCCAGCGCGATTTGCGTGCTTACCCGTACGGCTTCGGGCGTCAGGCCGGCCCACACCCGGTAGAGCATCTTCAGCCAGTCGAAAAGGGCCAGGCCCTTGGCGGTGCCGATGCTGCGGGTCAGCGTCTGGTACATGTGATGGTGGCAATTGACCAGCCCGGGCACGACCACGCAGCCGCTCGCGTCGAGGGTGCGCGTGGGCGAGTGCTCGGGGTGCCGGGCGAGCCACGCATCGAGTTCGGCGGTGCTGCCGACCTGCAGGATGCGCGAGCCTTCGGTCAGCACGGCACCGTCGCGGATTTCCCGGCGGTCGGCGTTCTGGGTGGCCAGGACCATGGCCCGGCGCAGGTAAAGGCGTTCGACCATCATGTCACTCCGCGGTGATGACACCGTAACGCAGCTTTTCGTCCTTCAGGTAGCGCCGGTAGGCCAGCGACATGCGATCGCAGCTTGCCGAGACCTCGGCGCCCGCGACAAGCGGCAGGCGCAGCGGCTGCTGGTTTTCGACGATGGGCTTGTCCTGCAGGAAAATGGTGTCCTGAAACTGGCGCAGGGCCTCGTCGCTTTGTTCGAAATTGGTCATCGCCAGAATGATCCAGGCCCGCGTGGTGGTTTCGGTGAGCGGCTGCAGGTGCAGGCCGATGGCCTCGCGGAAGCTGTCCTGGGATTGGGGTTCCTTGGTCAGGATGGCGGTCAGTGGGCGCACCACGCGGTAGGTGTATTCCACGTCACCGCCCTCGGTGGCGAGGCTGTTGGGGCGGGGCTGCCAGGCGTAGCAGCCGGTGGCGCGGATGCCGCGGCCGTACTCGGCGTCGTCGAAAGCACTCACTTCGTAATCGCGGATCGCCGTCATCGCCCTGTCGCCGAGGATGCCTTCATGCACATAGGCGAAGTGCGCCATGTCGAGGAAGTTCTCGATGATGCGCGGTGCGCTGCTGAGTACCTCGTAGGGGCCGCACCACACCTTGCGCAGGCGCGCGTCGGCCAGTTCGGGGAAGGCGGGTACTGCGTTGGCCGGCGTGCCCAGGCAGACCCAGATCAGGCCGTGGCATTCCTGCACCGCGAAGCGCGTGACGCGGGCCTTCAACTGCGCGTCCTGCAGTGCGGGCAATGCCGGAATGTGCCGGCAGTGGCCGTCAATGCCAAAAGACCAGCCGTGATAGGGGCAGTGCAGGCGGTCGTCCTCCAGCTGGCCCATCGACAGTTTCATCCCCCGATGCGGACAGCGGTCTTCCCAGGCGTGCACGGCGCCGTTGCTGTCGCGCCACACGACGAGGGAAAGGTCGAGCAACTGGGTCGGCAGTTGCTGTCCGGCAGCCAGCCCGGCGGCGATCCCGACCGGGTGCCAGTCGTTGAGGATTGCGGGGTCACGTAGAGGCGAATTCATCATGGTCTTTCGTTGAGTACCGGGATCGAACCAGGGCGGGGCCGATGTCGCCGGCCTCGCCCTGCGCAGGCTTATTTCGGCACGCTGCCTTCGACGCCCTGCACGTAGTAGTTCAACGACAGCAGTTCCTTGAGCGGCATCACGGCGCCGGCGGCCACCTTGATGGCGCCGGACTGATCCTTCAGCGGGCCCTGGAAGGGATGGAACTTGCCTTCCGCGATGAGCTTCTTCTTCTCGTTGAAGAGTGCCGCCGCATCGGCCGGGACGACCGGGTTCAGCGGTGCCATGCGCACCATGCCTTCGGCCAGGCCGCCCCGCACTTCACGGGGCTTCCAGGTGCCGGCCAGCACGGCCTTGGCGGTATCGGTGTAGTAGCCGCCCCATTCATTGATGTTGGCGGTCAGGTGGGCCTTGGGGGCGAACTTGACCATGTCCGAATCCCAGCCGAAGGCATACACGCCTTTTTCCTGGGCGGCCTGCAGCGCGGCGGGGGAGTCGGTGTTCTGGCTCAGCACGTCGGCCTTCTGGGCGATCAGGGTTTCGGCGGCCTGGCGTTCCTTGGCCGGGTCGTACCAGCTGTTCACCCAGATCACCTTGGTCTTGACGGCCGGATTGACGCTCTGCGCCCCGAGGGTGAAGGCGTTGATGTTGCGCACGACCTCCGGGATCGGGAAGGAGCCGACCACGCCCAGCGTGTTGGTCTTGGTCATCTTGCCCGCCACGACGCCAAGCAGGTAGGCGCCCTCGTAGAAGCGGGTTTCGTAGGTGCCCAGGTTCTTGCCGGTCTTGTAGCCCGTGGCGTGTTCGAAGACCACGCCGGGGAAGTCCTTGGCGACCTTGGCGGTGGGGTTCATGTAGCCGAAGGAGGTGGTGAAGATCAGCTTGTTGCCTTCGGTGGCGAGCTTGCGGATGACGCGCTCGGCGTCAGCGCCTTCGGGCACGTTTTCCACATACGTCGTTTTGATCTTGTTGCCCAGCGCGGCTTCAAGGGCCAGGCGGCCCTGGTCGTGAGCGTAGGTCCAGCCGGCATCGCCGACCGGGCCGACATAGACAAAGCCGATCTTCAGCGGCTCGGCGGCCATGGCAGGGGCGCCGGAGGTCATCAGGGTGGCAGCGCTCAGGCTTGCCAGGGCAAAGAATGTGCGGCGTTTCATGGGGCGTTCTCCTGTGCTCAGAAGTGGTATTCGGCGCGGATCATCGGGGTCTTGGCGAAGGCGCCATCGCCAGCCGGACCGGAGTGGGGGTTGCCGAACTTGTTGCGCCAGTACTGGTATTCGAGGCCGACCTTGAAGGTCTTCTTGCTGGCGCCGATGAGCGGGCTCACGTCGTACATGACCTGCATGTCGATGTTGGTTTCGGCTGCCGTGCCGCCGCCGAATTCATTGGTGCCCTTGGCGGCGATGAAGTTGGCAAAGCCCTCGAAGGACAGTGCCACGCCGGCCACATCGAACGGAATCCCCCAGGCGAGGTTCAGCATGGGATGCACGTCGTAATCGTAGCGCGGGGTGTGGACGCCCGTGTAGCTGTTGTAGGGCGCGTTGCTCTCCCACAGGGCCAGCAGGCTCACATTGAGAAAGCCGGGCACGTTCATCATCAGGGTCGGGCCGGCGACGATCATGCGCTTGCTCGAGTTGTAGCCGGCGTCGTTCTTGGTGTTGAGGTCGAACCCGGCCGTCGCGCCGATGCCGCGCACCGGACCGAAGCTGAAGTCCTTGCCGCTCACCTTGCCGATGTCGAGGGTATGGCGATAGACCACATAGACTTCCTGCGCCCCGCTTGACGAGCCCTTGCTGGCCGGATCCTTGTTGTCGGACAGCAGCATGTCCACATTGAGGAAGTTGGTGCCGTACTTGTAGCCGCTGACGTGGGTCAGGTTGAAGATGTTCTTGGCGATGTCTTCCTTGTTGAAGGGCTCGCCAAAGGTGGTCCCGTAGCGGTATCCGATGGAGGTGTCGCTCCACTCGGCCGCCTGTGCGGCAGAGCCACAGGCAGCCAGGGCGATGGAGAGGGCGAGGCGTTCGAAAGTCCGGCACTTCATGACAGCTCCTTTTGCGTTTGGTGGGTCGCTTGATCGGAATTGTTTTGAATCCAATGTTTCAAGAAATTGGATTCATTCCGTCTTGGCGACACCGCTTGCAAATAGCGGGCCAGCTAAAAGCCGGTACTCGAAAAGAGCTGTTTTCAGCGGGATGCAATGACTTTGGGGATGCCTGTGGCCAGTGGGGAAGGCTGGTTTAACCTTGATGTGAAGCACTATTGTGGGGATTCTGGGTCCGTGCAGGACCTTTTATGGTGCGGTGCAAAAGAAAGTCGGGCGCAAAAAAAGAGGAAGAAGATAGGGGGGTAAATTGTATACAAAAAAATATTTCACTTTCCCGTTTTATCTTTTTTTACTGTCAGAGCGGGGCGTTTGAGGCGTCCGCCGAGCCGGCGGATCAGCCCGACAGGGCTTCGGCCAGGCTGAGCTTCTTTTTCGGCTCGCCGAGGCGCAGGCGCGTCTCGATGGCCTGCAGATGGCTTTCCATCAGCGTCGTGGCTTCCTCGGCACGGCCAGCCTCCATCAGTTGAACGAGATGCTCATGCTCGTCATCGGCGCACATGGGCGCTCCGCCCGTGTCGTAGAGGGCAATGATGAGGGAGCAGCGCGACACCAGTTCGCTCATGAAGCGCTGCAGGACCGTGTTGCCCGCCAGTTCTGCCAGCAGCAGGTGGAATTCGCCGCCGAGGCGGATCCAGTTGGGGCGATCGCCCGCGTGAAGGGCCTGATGTTCGGCCTGGATGGCCAGGCGCAGACGTGTCAGGGCCGCCGGTCCGGCGTTGCGGATGACCAGTGGCACGATCTCGCGCTCAATGGCCCGGCGGGCGGCGAAGACTTGTCGCGCCTCGTCCGGCGACGGTGAGGCCACCACCGCCCCCCGGTTGGGGCGCAGTTCGATGATGTGTTCGTGGGCGAGGCGCTGCAGTGCCTTGCGCACCGTTGTGCGGCTGACCTGGTACAGCTCGCAGAATTCCGCCTCGCCAAGGCGCGTGCCGGGCGGCAGGCGCTGGCTCATCACGGCGTTGAAAACCGCCTTGTAGATCTGCAGGTCCACCGCAATGGTGCCCCGTTTTGCCGTGGTTGCAGGCGGCATGGCGGGGGTGCGCGGGGCAGGGCGGGGTTTGCTGGTCATCTTCAACGGACTCCATTGCAGGCAGCCGGCGCCGGCCGGCTTGAGTGGCACATGAATTGCTAGAAGCATTACACACAATCCGTGCTCACGCGGTGTACAAAACGTGATGCTGCCCGTCGACGAGCTTTGCCGAAATGAGGACTGGATGATGGCGCAAGCCGAACAGGCGATCAAATTCATCGTGGATGGAACGCCGGTCGAAGCCCACGGGCTGGCCCCTTCCACGACCCTGCTCAATTACCTGCGCGAGCAGGGGTGTACCGGTGTCAAGGAGGGCTGTGCGGAAGGCGACTGTGGTGCGTGCACGGTGGTGATCGGTGAACTCGACGGCGCGCGCATCGACTGGCGGGCCGTGAACGCCTGCCTGTGCCTGGTGCCCACCGTAGACGGCAAGGAGGTGCTCACCGCCCAGGGACTCGCCGCAGCAGACGAGCCATTGCATCCGGTTCAGCAGGCACTTGTCGACAATCACGCATCCCAGTGCGGGTTCTGCACACCGGGTTTCGTGATGTCGTTGTTGGCCCACTATCTTGAGCTGGGCGATGCCGCGCCGAGTCGTGAAGGCGTGCTCGATGCCCTGTCGGGCAATCTGTGCCGGTGTACCGGCTATCGGCCGATCATCGACGCCGGGCTGGCGATGACGCGCTACCCGGCCCCGTCCCGCTGGAGTCCTGCCGATGCGGCCGACCCGGCGCGTATCGAACGACTGCGGGCGCTGCAGCGCAGCCAGGACTGCCGGTTGCCCGGCTATACGGCCCCGCGCAGCCTCCACGCCTTCGCCGCCGAATACGAAGCCCATCCCGATGCGCTGATCCTGGCCGGCGGCACCGACATCGGCTTGTGGGTGACCAAGGAAATGCGCACGCTGCCGCCCTTGCTCTACATTGGCAACGTGGTCGAACTGAAAGCCATCGCGTACACCGAGGAGGGTTTGCGCATTGGCGCGGCGGTGCGCCTGGAGGCGGCCTTCGCGGCAATCGTCGCGGCTTGCCCGCAGTTGGCAGAACTGGCCCGGCGTTTCGCCTCGCGGCCGATACGCAATGCCGGCACCCTGTGCGGCAACATCGCCAACGGCTCGCCCATCGGCGACGCGATGCCGGCGCTGATTGCGCTGGGCGCCCGGGTTCGCCTGCGCAAGGGTGGGGCGACCCGCGAGATTCCCCTTGAAGACCTTTACCTGGGTTATCGCCAGAAGGATCTGGCGCCGGGCGAGTTCGTGGAGTCGGTCTTCGTGCCGGCACTGGCGCCCGATACCCACCTGGCGGTCTACAAAATTGCCAAGCGCCGCGACCAGGACATTTCCGCTGTGTGTGGCGGCTTTGCCGTGACCGTCTGTGGCGGACAGGTCAGTGCCGCCCGTATTGCCTTTGGCGGCATGGCGGCTACGCCGGCCCGCGCCCGTCATGCCGAACAGGCCCTGCTCGGGCAAGCCTGGAGCATGGCTGCGGTGGACGCTGCCGCGTGGGCGTTGTCCCGCGACTACGCGCCGCTCAGCGACATGCGCGCCAGCCAGACCTACCGGGTCGCGGTGGCTGCCAACCTGCTGCGCCGCTTCTGGTTCGAGCGCAACGGCACATCTGCCGAGCGCCTTGACGCGCTGCAACCGGTCAGCCTTTTGGTGGGGGATGCATGATGAGCACATCACGCGTCGAGAATCCGGCCGGTGGTGTGTCCGGCAAGGCGATCCGCCACGAGAGTGCGCCGCTCCACGTCACCGGGCGGGCGCACTACGCCGACGACATTCCGCTGCCGGTCGGTGCCCTGCATGTGGCCATCGGCCAGAGCGAGGTGGCTCACGGACGCCTCCGCGAACTCGATCTGTCGCTGGTACGGGCAGCGCCCGGCGTGGTGGCGGTGCTCACCGCCGCCGATGTGCCCGGCGAGAACAACTACGGGGCGGTGCTCAAGGACGATCCGATCTTCGCCTTTGACGCAGTCCAGCACGTCGGTCAGCCGCTGTTTGCGGTGGTCGCCACGTCGATGGATGCGGCCCGTCGGGCACTGCGCCTGGCGCGGGTGGACATCGACGTGCTGCCGGCCATTCTTGACATCCGCGAGGCGCTGGCCCGGGAAAGCTTCGTACTGCCCACGGTGCGCCTGGAGCGGGGCGATGCCGAGGTCGCGCTGGGTGCTGCGCCGTTCTGCCTGGAAGGCAGCTTCAGTCTGGGCGGCCAGGAGCACTTCTACCTGGAGGCCAACGTGGCAGTGGCGTTGCCCCAGGACGACGGTTCCCTCGTCATCCACAGTTCCACCCAGAACCCCACCGAGGTGCAGCACGTGGTGGCCCACGCGCTGGGCGTGCCGGCCCACGAGGTCGGCATCCAGTGCCGGCGCCTGGGCGGTGCCTTTGGCGGCAAGGAGAGCCAGCCGGCCCTGTTTGCGGCGATTGCGGCCATCGCCGCGCGCCGCCTCGGGCGGGCCGTCAAGCTGCGCCTCGACCGGGATGCGGACATGACCATGACCGGCAAGCGTCACGACTTCGAGGCGGACTACCGGGTCGGCTTCGATGCCGGTGGCCGCATCCTGGCCCTCGATGTGATGCTGGCGTCGCGCTGCGGCTATTCGGCCGACCTGTCCGGGCCGGTCAACGACCGCGCCATGTTCCACCTGGACAACTGCTACTTCCTCGACAACGTGCGCATCGTCTCGCACCGCTGCAAGACCCACACGGTGTCCAACACTGCTTTTCGTGGCTTCGGTGGCCCGCAGGGCATGATGGTCATCGAGGCGGTGATCGACGCCATCGCCCGCCGCCTCGGTTGCGATCCGCTCGCGGTGCGGCAGCGCAATTTCTATGGCATCGGTACGCGTGACGTCACGCATTACCAGATGCGTGTCGAAGACAACATCATCGCCGACCTGGTTTCCCGGCTGGCCCTGAGCAGCGACTACCAGGCCCGCCGTGCCGCCATTGCGCGCAGCAACGCCGCCAGTTCGCTGGTGAAGCGTGGTATCGCGCTGACCCCGGTCAAGTTCGGCATCTCCTTCACGGCGACCCATTTCAACCAGGCCGGCGCCCTTGTGCACGTCTATGCCGACGGTAGCGTGCTGCTCAACCACGGTGGGCTGGAAATGGGGCAGGGGCTGCATACCAAGGTCGCCCAGGTGGTGGCCGACGAGTTCGGCCTGCCCTTGTCGGCGATCCGGATCAGCGCCACCGACACCGCCAAGGTGCCCAACACGGCGGCCACGGCGGCGTCGTCGGGAACCGACCTGAACGGCAAGGCCGCCCAGGCGGCGGCGCGCATCATCCGCGGGCGCATGCAGGATTTTCTGGCCGGCAAGTACGCCGCCGACCGCGCTGCCGTGCGTTTTACCCAAGGTGAAGTACACATCGGCGAGACCCACCTGCCGTTTGCCGAAGCCGCCCGTCAGAGCTGGTTCGCCCGCGTGTCCCTGTCGTCCACCGGCTTCTACGCCACGCCGAAGATCCACTACGACCCCAAGAGCATGATGGGGCGGCCTTTCTACTATTTTGCCTACGGGGCGGCGGTGTCCGAAGTGGCCATCGACACCCTCACCGGCGAGCATCGCTTGCTGCGCGTGGACATCCTCCATGACGCAGGTCGCTCCCTCAATCCGGCCATCGACATCGGGCAGGTGGAGGGCGGCTTTTTGCAGGGGGTCGGCTGGCTGACCTGCGAAGAGTTGTGGTGGGACCGGGAGGGCCGCCTCAAGACCCATGCCCCGTCTACCTACAAGATTCCGGCGGTCAGCGACTGGCCCGAAGTGGCCCACGTCAAGTTGCTGGAACGGGCCGACAACCGGGAAGACACCATCTTCCGCGCCAAGGCCGTCGGCGAACCGCCGCTGATGCTCGCCATGTCGGTGTTTCATGCACTGCGCGAAGCCGTTTCGGCCGCGGCTGGTGATGGCGAGGCGGGTGCCCGGGCGGCCGCCCGGCTGATGGCACCGGCGACGCCCGAGGCGGTGCTGCGTGCCCTTGGCGCACTCGACGGCGCGGGGTTGTCATGAACGACTGGATCGACTCGCTGGCGGCTTTGCTGGCTGCCGGCCATGCGGTGGTCCGGGTGGTTGTGGCGACGCTGCGCGGCTCAGTCCCCCGCGAGCCCGGCGCCACGCTGCTCTTCTGGCGGGACGCCGACGGCACGGCGCACAGCCGCGGTTCCATCGGCGGTGGCCACCTGGAGGCGCGGGCGATGGAAATCGCCGGTGACATGCTCGGCGAAGCCACGGCCGGACGGCGGATCGAGCGCTTTGCCCTCGGTGCTTCGCTGGGCCAGTGCTGTGGCGGTTCGGTGGAACTCTACTGGGAGCGTTTCGACACGCAGCTGCAGGCGCAAGGCCTGGTGTCGGCGCCAGGATTGCTGCGCTACTGCGTCGTCGATGGCAGTGACTTCGGCCTTGTAGTGGGCGCCGGCCAGGCGCGCGCCCGCGGCTTGCCGTTGCCGGATTTCGCCGGGCGGGCAGGCCTGCTTGAGTATGCCGGGCGAACGTATTTTGTCGAGCGCCTCACCGACGACAGCACGCCCCTGTGGATTTATGGTGCCGGCCACGTGGGCCAGGCGCTGGCGCATGTGCTGGCGGATCTGCCTTTTCGCATTACCTGGATCGACAGCCGCGAGGCTACGCTGACCGCGGCGATGGCTGATTTGTCGCCGCGTCGCGCATCTGCGGTGCAGGCCGTGGCGACCGACGAGCCGGCCGTCGAGGCCGTTGTTGCGCCGGCCGGGGCCTGGCACCTGGTGATGACACACAGCCATGACCAGGACCTGAGCATCTGCGAGAGCCTGCTCAGGACCGGACGCTTCGGCTTCCTGGGCCTGATCGGCTCGCGGACCAAGGACGCACGCTTTCGTCAGCGTCTGCTGCACAAGGGCTGCTCCGCGGCAGCGGTGGCGCGCATCGTGTGTCCCATCGGTGCCCCGGGTGTCCGTTCCAAGCTGCCGGCGGCCATTGCCGTGGCGGTGGCGGCACAGTTGCTGGAACTGCGTGAGCTGCTTGCAGAGGGCGCTTCGCCGTTGCCGGTTTTGCCATTCTTCGAAGGAGTACCCAGTCCATGAGCGAAGCTGTTTCCGTCGTACCGTCGGTGCGCCCGGAACCCCGCCTGCAGTTGCTGGGGATTTCCAAGGCCTACCCTTCCGTCGTGGCCAACGACAGGATCGACCTGACCGTGATGCCGGGCGAGATCCACGCCGTGCTCGGCGAAAACGGCGCCGGCAAGAGTACGCTGATGAAGATCATCTACGGCGTCACCCGGCCCGATGCGGGCGAGATGCTGTGGGACGGGCGCCAGGTGCGCATCACTTCGCCGTCGGCGGCGCGCAGCCTGGGCATCGGCATGGTGTTCCAGCACTTCTCGGTGTTCGAGACCCTTAGCGTGGTCGAGAACATCTCCCTGTCCCTCGACGAGCGGGTACCGCTGGCCGAACTGGCCCCGCGCATTCGTACCGTGTCGGAGGAATACGGCTTGCCGCTCGACCCCTACCGGCTGGTGCACAGCATGTCGGTAGGCGAACGCCAGCGGGTCGAGATCGTGCGCTGCCTGCTCCAGTCGCCGCGCCTCCTGATCATGGACGAACCTACCTCGGTGCTCACTCCGCAGGCCGTCCAGACGCTGTTCGCGTCGCTGCGCCGGCTGGCGGCGGAGGGCTGCAGCATTCTCTACATCAGTCACAAGCTCGACGAGATCCAGTCCCTCTGCGACAAGGCCACGGTGCTGCGGGCGGGGCGCGTGTCCGGCATCGCCAATCCGCGCGAAGAAACCACCGGGTCGCTGGCCGAACTGATGATCGGCAAGGAACTCCCGGCCTGCCGCATGACCCCGCGCACACCCGGTGAGGTCCGTCTGGCGCTGCACGGGTTGAGCCTGCCCAGCGACGATCCCTTCGGCACCGATCTGCACGACATCAGCCTGACGGTGCATAGCGGCGAAATCGTCGGTATCGCCGGGGTGTCCGGCAACGGCCAGCAGGAACTCCTCAAGGCGCTGTCCGGCGAGAGACGCCTTGATCAGGCCGCCGCGGTGCAACTGTGCGGAGTGGATGCGGGCCGGATGGACCCGGCGCAGCGGCGCCAAATCGGCCTCGGCTTCGTGCCCGAGGAGCGCCTTGGACGTGGCGCGGTGCCGGCCCTGTCGTTGGCCGACAACGCCCTGCTGACCGGTCATGTGCAGGCCTGCGGTACCGGCATGGTGCACCGCGGCCTGATCCAGTCGGGGGCGGTGGGCAGCTTTGCCCGCAAGGTGATCGAGCACTTCAAGGTCAAGTGCGGCGGCAGCAGCGCCCTGGCGAGCAGCCTGTCGGGCGGTAACCTGCAGAAGTTCATTGTCGGCCGCGAAACGCTGCTGGCGCCGAAGGTGATGGTGGTGGCCCAGCCCACCTGGGGCGTGGATATCGGCGCCTCGATGCTGATCCGCCAGGCGATCATCGATCTGCGCGACCAGGGCGTGGCGGTGCTGGTGGTGTCGGAAGAACTCGACGAGCTTTTCATGATGTGCGACCACCTGGCGGTGATTGCCGATGGCCGCCTGTCGCGGCGGGTGCCAGTGAGTGAAACCAGCGTGGACCGGATCGGCGTGTGGATGAGCGGCAACTTCACCGATCGCACCGATGCAACCCCCTCTACAGGAGTACGCCACCATGTCCCGGCTTGAAGCCCGCCTCGAACCCTCCCGCGCCATGATGCTGGCCTCGCCGCTGATCGCCGCGGCGGCCATGCTGGTCAGCGGTTCCCTGCTGTTCAGCTTTCTCGGCCAGGAGCCGCTGCATGCCTTTTATGTGTATTTCATCAAGCCGGCCAGCACCGCCTATGGCATCGGCGAGCTGCTCCTCAAGGCAACGCCGCTGATCCTGTGCGGCGTGGGCCTCGCGCTGGGGTTCCGGGCCAGCGTGTGGAACATCGGCGCCGACGGGCAACTGACGGTCGGCGCCATTGCCGGCGGCTGTGTCGCCTTGTACTTTCAGGATGTGGAAGCGGTCTGGCTGGTGCCGCTGATGCTGCTCGCCGGGGCGCTCGGGGGCATGGCCTGGGCGGCCATTCCGGCGCTGCTGCGCACGCGTTTCAATACCAGCGAGATTCTTGTCAGCCTGATGCTGGTGTATGTGGCGTATCTGTTGCTCAGCTACCTCGTGCATGGCCCGCTGCGCGATCCGGATGGCTTCAATTTTCCCCAGTCGCGCATGTTCCACGACGCGGCGCTGCTGCCGCTGCTCTTCGAGGGCCTGCGCACCAATGCCGCCTTTCCGCTGTCGCTGGTGCTGGTGGGCGGCGCCTGGTTCTTCTGTGCCCGCACCTTTGCCGGCTACCGGATGCAGGTCAGCGGCATGGCGCCCGCGGCGGCGGCGTATGCCGGTTTCAGCGAAAAGCGCAACGTGTGGCTGGGCTTCATGCTCAGCGGCGGGCTGGCCGGTCTGGCCGGGGTGGGGGAGGTGGCCGGGCCGATCGGCCAGTTGCAGTCCTCGGTATCGCCGGGCTACGGCTTTGCCGCGATCATCGTCGCCTACGTCGGGCGCCTGCATCCGCTCGGGGTGGTGCTGGCCGCCGTGCTGATGTCCCTGCTCTACATCGGCGGCGAGTCGGCGCAGATGGAGCTGCAACTGCCGTCGGCAATCACCGGGCTGTTCCAGGGGCTGCTGCTTTTCTATCTGCTGGCCGCCGATCTGTTCATTCATTACCGGTTCAAACCTGCCGCACGTGTGTCCGCGTTGCCGGCTGCTTCGGGAGGTAACGCAGCATGACGATCGACGACCTGATTCCCTTTCTGGCCAGCACTGCCGGGGCGGCAACGCCGCTGATCCTGGCTGCCACCGGTGAGCTGGTGACCGAGCGCGCCGGGGTGCTCAACCTCGGCGTGGAGGGCATGATGCTGACCGGCGCCGTGGCGGGTTTTGGCGTGACCCTCGTCACGGGCTCTGCCACGCTCGGGCTGCTGGCCGCGATGGGGGCGGCGATGGCGGTGGCGCTGATCTTTGCGGTGCTGACCCTGAGTCTGCAGACCAACCAGGTGGCCACCGGCCTGGCGCTGACGCTCTTCGGGGTTGGCCTGTCAGCGTTTGCCGGCAAGGGGCTGGCCGGCCAGACGGTCGAGCCGCTGCCGCGGATCTTCATTCCCTTTCTGTCGGACTTGCCGTTTGTCGGCCCGCTGCTGTTCCGCTTCGACGGCCTGGTCTACGCCGCGCTGTTGCTGGTGGTGGCGGTTGGCTGGGGGCTGGCGCACAGTCGTCCGGGCCTCATCCTGCGCGCCATTGGCGAGTCCCCCGACAGTGCCCATGCCATCGGCTACCCGGTAATTGCCCTGCGTTACGCTGCGGTGCTGTTTGGCGGTGCGTTGGCGGGGCTGGCGGGCGCCTACATGTCGATGGTGCTGACGCCGATGTGGGTGGAAGGCATGACGGCCGGGCGCGGCTGGATCGCGCTGGCGCTCGTCGTGTTTGCCACCTGGAAGCCCCGCGGTGTGGTGCTGGGAGCCTACCTGTTTGGCGGTGTCACGGTGCTGCAGTTTCATGGACAGGGGCTGGGGCTGGCAATTCCCTCCGAGTTTCTGTCGATGCTGCCGTATCTGGCCACCATTGCCGTGCTCGTCTTCATCTCCCGCGATGCCCACACCATCCTCCTCAACAAGCCCATGTCCCTTGGGGTGAGCTTCCGGGCCGATCACTGAGGCGCGGGCGCCCTTGTCGAGGGGAGCTGAGCGTGGGTTCGGCTACCGGCTGTCCGTGTCTGCGGGCAGCCGGTTTTGCCTGTCCCCCGCTGCGGGGCTGCAAAGGAAATCATTCGCCACAGAATAAGCATACGAATTTTTCTTGGTTCGCCAATTATCAGTGCCTCTCTAGACTTTGCCTTACTCATCGTTACTTCACAGGCACTCTCATGAAATCCCGTCTTGCTCGTCGTTCCTTTGTTTCCTTGGCGCTCGTCCTCGGTTTTTCCAGTCTGGCCCAGGCGGACGTGACGCTGCTCAACGTTTCCTACGATCCGACCCGCGAGCTTTACCAGGATTACAACGCCGCCTTCGCCAAGTACTGGAAGGCCAGGAACAATGAAGTCGTCACCTTCAAGGCCTCCCACGGTGGTTCGGGCAAGCAGGCCCGCGCCGTCATCGACGGCCTCGAAGCCGACGTGGTGACCCTGGCCCTGGCCAGCGACGTCGATGCGCTGCACGACAACGGCAAGCTGATTCCGGCCGACTGGCAGAAGCGTCTGCCGCACAACGCCTCGCCCTACACCTCGACCATCGTGTTCCTGGTGCGCAAGGGCAACCCGAAGGGCATCAAGGACTGGAACGACCTGGTCAAGCCGGGCGTCGAGGTGATCACCCCGAACCCCAAGACCTCCGGCGGCGCGCGCTGGAACTACCTGGCCGCGTGGGGTTATTCCCTCAAGCAGCCGGGCGGCAATGACGCCACCGCCAAGGACTTCGTCAAGAAGCTCTTCGCCAACGTCAAGGTGCTCGACTCCGGCGCCCGTGGCTCCACCACCACCTTTGCCGAGCGCGGCATCGGCGACGTGCTGATCGCCTGGGAAAACGAAGCCTACCTGGCCGTCAAGGAGCTGGGTCCGGACAAGTTCGACATCGTCACCCCGTCGCTGTCGATTCTGGCCGAGCCGCCGGTGAGCGTGGTGGACAAGGTGGTCGACAAGCGCGGCACCCGCAAGGTGGCCACCGCTTACCTCGAATACCTGTACTCGCCCGAAGGCCAGGAGATCGCCGGCAAGAACTACTACCGCCCGATCGACCCGAAGATCGCCGCCAAGTACGCCAGGCAGTTTGCGCCGGTCAAGTTGTTCACCATCGACGCCGTGTTTGGCGGCTGGGCCAAGACCCAGAAGGCCCACTTCGCCGACGGCGGGGTGTTCGACCAGATCAGCGTCAAGTAAGCATCGGGCACGCTCCGGCCACGGTGCTGCTGTCGCTCGCCAATGGCCGGCTGGCGACGCTCATCGGAAGTCTCTGATAAACATGGCGGGCTGGGGCACTCACCGGGGCAGGGTATTCCGGTGAAGATCTGATTTTCAGGACAGCTGCAGCTTACGCCGCGGCCCGTTTGTACTTTTTGTCACCGTTTTATAACTGCTTTATAACCGGTTTGGAACCGGTGACAACGTACGCTTCTCGATAAGCGCAGGCTATTACCGGTGTTGTTTGCCGTAGGCGCTCCCGTCAGGGTATCGAGGAGGTCGCCTTGTCTGAAAAAATAAAATCCTTGCAGATGCTGCGGGCCATCGCGGCTTGGATGGTGGTGTATCACCATTTCATGCAATTGTTTTTTGGCCTCGACGTGGACGGGTTCTCGCTGGGTGCTTTATTCGTGCGCTATGGTGGGTTCGGCGTAGACCTGTTTTTTGTCCTGAGCGGATTCGTCATGTTTTCGGCGGTGAACAAAGGCCACGTCAGCGCCTGCCGGTTCGCCGTCGGCCGGGTTTTTCGTATTGTGCCGGCCTACTGGTTTCACACCCTGCTTGTTGTTGCTGGGATCAGTCTGTTTCCGCAAGGCTTCAGCTATACGGACTACAACCTGGGCAGCCTGCTGAAGTCGCTGTTCTTCATTCCCGTCTCGAACCCGTCGGGGCTCGGTGTCTATCCGTTGTTGACGGTCGGCTGGACCCTTGATTTCGAGATGTTTTTCTATATGGCACTGGCTGTCTGCCTGTTGATCAGTCAACGCTGGGGGCTACTGCTCTGTTTTGTGCTGCTGGGTAGCTTGCCCTTTGTCTTTCCGGGGGGGTATGCCTTCTCGCCAGTGCTGTCCAGCAAGTTGCTGTACGAGTTCCTGATCGGTTTTGTGCTGGCCTTGCTGACGGGTAACAGGGGCTTCGCCGAATGGTCGCAGCGATATGCCTATTCTCTGGGTGGCTTTTTGCTGATTGTCGGACTGCTCTGCATGGCGATCCATCAATGGGCATTTATCTACCGGTTTACGGCTGCTGGTTCGCTGGTACTGGCGGCGCTTGTCCTTGAGTCGCGCATCAATCCCCAGGCGATACTGGTCAAGGCGCTGGTCAGGCTGGGCGACGCCTCGTATTCGACCTATCTGGTCCACATAATCGTGATTTGTGTTGCGCTCCAGTTGTTTGGCAAGGCGCCTGCGGGCTTGCTGATGGTTTTCATCCTTGCATTGGTGACCATGCTTGTTTGTGTGCTGTCGCTGTGGAGTTACAGATATGTGGAGAGTAATTCCTGGGTGATGCGCCTGCAGAAGCTGTTCATGGCCCGGATTTCCCGGCCGAAGGGTGTGCTGCACGTCAGCATCGAGTAGGAGCCCTGGCGGCGGGAGGCTGGCTGATAAAATCAGTTTTTCGACTCGTATTTCGTATCGTTTATTTTTCCTTACCTCGTCAATAGGCTCGCATTGGCGTCCGAAGCACGAGAGTCGGCAATTTTTATTGATATGACGTGTTTTTCGACTCCTGTCTTGTGCCGGGTCAGGGTGTGAGTCAAACGTAGCGAATTGTTGAAGCTCAAGACGGATGTGGGGTGGCCGTCCTTGTAGGGAGACCCATCAGCCTCTTGTCTGCATCGATTTCAGTCAAATATAGAAAAAGTGCGAAATTACCAGTCCGGTGTTTTCAGGGCTTCCGGCCGTCTCCCCGGGTCTGGAAATGGGGTAATGTATGGGTGGGTTTCAACCAGAAAAATATTCTCCAGCCTACGTTCCACCCATGACGAGAATGAGAAATTTGGTGCTGCGTGTAGTCATGGCTGCCGCCGCCTTCCTGCTGGCAGCCTATTCCTACGCTGGCGAAGCCATCGATCTGCAGTTGCGGTGGCATCACCAATTCCAGTTTGCCGGCTACTACGCTGCCGTAGAAAAGGGTTTCTACCAGGACGAGGGGTTGCAGGTCACTCTGCATGCCGGCGGCACAGAACACCAGCCCGCCAGTGAAGTCCTGGCCGGACGCGCCCAGTATGGTGTGGGTAACAGTGAAGTTCTTTTTGAACGGCTGAAGGGCGAGCCGATTGTCGCCCTGGCCGCCATCTTTCAGCATTCTGCCTCGGTATTGCTGACACGCAAGGACTCAAACATCACGTCGGTACATGGTCTCGTCGGCAAGAAAGCCATGCTGATGAACCTGACCGAAGATGCCGATTTGCTGGCCATGTTCCTCAAGGAAGGCATTTCCCTTTCGCAGGTTCATATCGTTCCCAGCAGTTACAAGCTGAATGACCTTATTTCCGGAAAGGTCGATGCGTTCAATTCATACAGAACGAACGAGCCGTATTTCCTGAAGCAGCGCAATGTGCCGTTCAATACCATTGATCCAAGCGATTACGGGGTGGATTTCTACAGTGATATTCTATTCACTTCCGAAGCCGAGCTGAATAGTAACCCCGAGCGTGTGGAGGCCGTGCGTCGTGCCACGCTGAAGGGCTGGCACTATGCCATGGCACATCCTGACGAAATCATCGACTTGCTGATCAGCAAGTACAAGGTGGAGAAGACACGGGAGCATCTGGCATTTGAAGCTGCCGAAATGCAAAAGCTGATTCTTCCCGATCTGGTCGAAATCGGTCATATGAATCCGGGGCGCTGGCAGCATATGGCCGACGTCTTTGTCAAAGCCGGGCTGGTCAAACCGAATTATTCCCTGGATGGCTTCATTTACGATGCTGATGGCAAACACCTGCCCGAGTGGTTGTTGCCGGTACTGATTGCCGCGCTGGTCGTGCTTGCTGCTGTTTCCTTTGCGACGTATTACCTGTTGCGCCTGAATCGCCGCATCGCCAGCACCCAGGGCACGCTTCGGGAGAGTGAAGGGCGGCTGCGTCTTGCGCTTTCCGCCGCTCGCCAGGGGTGGTTCGAGCTGGATCTGCAGACCGGGGAAGTCCTCACCAGTGACGAGTATCCGCGAATTCTGGGTTATACCCCGGAGGAGTTCCGGACCAGTCTGGCGGAGTGGAAAAATAGTGTTCATCCGGATGACAGCGATGCGCTGAATGCAGCGTTTCGCAAATGCCTGGCTGACGGCGGTCCGGAGACCATGGAATACCGCCGGAAGACCAGGGACGGAGGCTGGGTGTGGCTCAAGTCAGTGGGCAAGATTTCCGTGTGGGGGGCACAGCACCAGCCATTGAAAATGATTGGCATGCATACCGATATCAGTGACCGCAAGAAGGATGAGCTCGAACTGGGCCAGTATCGCATCCACCTGGAAAAGCTGGTGGAGAAGCGTACGCATGAGCTCGCCCGGGCAACCGAGCAGCTCCGGGTCAGCGAGGAGCGATTCGGCTATGCGCTGCAGGCGACCAATGACGGTGTTTGGGACTGGAACGTTCAAACCAACCGCAGTTACATCAATTCCGCCTACTGTGAAATGCTGGGATATGCGCCAGGCGAGTTGCGCAGTGATATGGAAACGCATTTGCTTGACTTGATTCATTCCGATGATCGGGAGCGCTTTCTCGCGCTGTTACAGCAGCGGCTTGAGCGTATCGGCAGTTATGAGATCGAGTTTCGCCTGCGCTGCAAGGATGGCCGCTACAAATGGATATTGAGCCGCGGCAAGGTTGTCGAGCGGGATGGCGCGGGCCACGTATTGCGGGCTGTTGGCACCCACGTCGATCTTACCGCCCGCAAGGCAACCGAAATGCAGTTGCGCGAAGCCAAGGAGGTGGCGGAATCGGCCAGTCGCGCCAAGAGTGTTTTTCTGGCCAACATGAGCCACGAATTGCGTACGCCGCTCAACGGCATCATGGGGATGACCAGCCTGGCGCTGCGTCAGGCCAGCGATGCCGGTCTGATCAAGAAGCTCAACAAGATCGATCTCGCTTCGAAGCACCTGCTGGCGGTCATCAACGACATTCTCGATATTTCCAAGATCGAAGCGGAACGTTTGTCGCTGGAGCGGATTCCATTCAGGCTGAGTGATCCGCTGGCAAGCCTCATGACGCTGGTCGGGCACAGAATCTCGGAGCAGGGCCTGACGTTCGTTACCGACGTTCCCCTGGATATTGTCGATACGCTGAGGCTGGGCGATCCGCTGCGCCTCGGTCAGATACTCCTCAACCTGATGAGCAATGCCATCAAGTTCACCACTCAAGGTTCGATCGTCTTGCGGGTCAGGGAGATGGCGTCTTCGCCGACCGAGGTGCTGTTGCGCTTTGAGGTGAAGGACACCGGGATCGGCGTTTCCGCCGAAGATCAGAAGCGGCTTTTCACGGCCTTCGAGCAGGCCGACAGCTCCATGACCCGAAAGTATGGGGGCACCGGCCTGGGTCTGGCCATCAGCAAGCGACTGGTCTACCTGATGGGAGGCGAGATCGGTATGGAAAGCGAAGCCGGGCAGGGCAGCACCTTCTGGTTCACCGTCCGGCTGAGCAGGGCGACGGAATCCGATGAGCCGGTGCCGGCGTGCACAGGGGCATCTCCCGAAAACCGCCTGAAGGCGGAATACGCGGGTGTGCGCATTTTGCTGGTGGAGGATGAGCCGGTCAGCCAGGAGGTGGCGCGCGAGTTGCTGGAGGATGCGGGCCTCACCGTGGCGGTGGCTGACGATGGCGCCCTGGCACTGGAAATGACGCGGTCCGGTCAATACGACCTGATCCTGATGGACATGCAGATGCCGAATCTCAATGGTGTCGATGCGACGCGCCTGATCCGCACTGTGCATGGCTACGAGCACATCCCGATCGTCGCCATGACGGCCAACGCCTTCAATGAAGACCGCCATGTGTGCCTCGCTGCAGGCATGAATGACCATGTTGCCAAACCTGTAGACCCAGCCAGCCTGTATGAGATCTTGCTCAAGTGGCTGGCGAAGTCACCTGTGCTACAGGTGGCAACCCGGCCCTAATGCGGTCGGCGCCGAGCCAGCACCATCAGGTTGCGCGGGGTCAGCGAGCGGGGGCAAAAGGTGCCGACGTCCACCTCGAAGCCCGCTTCCTCCAGCCCCAGGGCGACATCCATGACCAACCACATCTCCAGCGCCCGGCGAAAGGCGTGGCGTACAAGTTCAAAGCGCCGCACTTCGGCACGTCGGCGTTCACCTGCGGCGAGCCAGTGGGCCCAGTCGACCCCATCGGGCAAGGCCACGCCTTCACGCTGGGCCAGCGACCGGCTGTAAGTGGCGAAGTCTCCTGACAGCCAGATTGCCGGGACTGGCCGAAAAGGCCGGATCTTTTCGCCTTCGAGCGCATTGCGCAAGGCGATGAATGCGAGCTTCCAGGTCTGATCCCTGGCCAGGCGCTGGCGTACGCGCTGTGGTGCGGTAACGGTTTCCGTCACCGCCAGGCGCAGGGTGCTGCCGTCCAGTTGCAGGGCGGCGTCGCGGCTCAGTGGGCGATAGCCGTCCTGGGCGCCGCGGTAATAGCAGCAGGGGGCGATGCGATAGCTGTGGGCTCCGTCGTGCGCTGCCGTGCGCACCAGCGAGCGGTGCAGCTCGCCACAGGCGTGCAGTGCCAGCACCGCGTGATCGCGCACATGGGTACGGGAGGCGTCATCGAGGGCGTCGGCACACAGCACCGTTTGGGCAATGCCGGCGCGGGCGGCGAGTCGTGCGGCGTCTTCGCACAGGGTCGGGTCGATTTCCAGCGAGCTGACGGGAAGATCGTCGCTGAGGGCCATGCGCCGCCCCAGATGACCCTTGCCGGCGCACCACTCCAGCAGCGGGGCCTGCGCGGCCGGTCCGTGGGCGGCGAAGGCGTCGATCTGTTCGCGTTTGCGGCCGGGGATGAACCAGTCGAAGTGCGCATCGCAGGGCGGCAGTTCGCGGGGCGGCAGTTCGGGAAGGTCGCACAGGGGGCCAAGCAAATGCGCCACCGGGAGACGGGTGGCCAGCCAGGCCCGACAGGCCTCCGGATCTGCGGTGAAGTGTTCGAGCGTGGGGTCGTCGAGGCCCAGGATCGCTTCGGCGAGGTCTGGCCAGTGGGCGCACCATTCGGGCCGATGTACGTAGAAGGGCGACGGACGCCACAGCATCTGATGCGCGTTCAGTACCGACTGGAGTTCGAGAAAACGCTCACGATGATTCATGGGGCAGATGGCGGGCCGCATGCCGCGGCAAGTACGAGGGAGGCCCCGACGGGTGTCAAAGGGCCAAGTCCCGTATAGTAAATCCATCCGCCCCCGGAAAGGGCAGGCTGGTTCTTGGGAACTGCGCAACAACAGCGTTGCGCCATTCTCCCACTCGCGTCACCGATACGCGCCTGGCCTTGGGGACTGCCAGGGGCTTGGAGAGGGTCACTGTCGCCCGTTTTACCGGAAAGCATGCGCCCAGCGTGTCGAGCATCGTCTGGCTCAGGTGTTCGAGCAGGTTGAAGTGTCGACTGGCGAGGAGGTCTTCGAGGCACTGGACGATCTGGTCGTAATCCACCGTGTGGCGGATGTCGTCGCTGCGGGCGGCGAGGGCGCCGTCGATGGTCAGTTGCAGGTCGATTTCCAGCGGCTGGCGGGCGGCGAGTTCGTGGGGGTAGATGCCGATGGAGGCATTGAGGTTGAGGCCTTCGAGGCGGATGAGGCAGTCGTGTTCCATGTCAGGCTCCCTTGAGGACGGGCGCCTCCCAGTCCTGGTAGTCGTCGCTGCCCCGCACATGCAAGGCCCGCTCGGCGGAGCGCAGGGTGTTTTCGATGAGCATGGTGACGGTCAT